>JAAUYB010064683.1_pt1 | contig 13523 bp, 15 predicted proteins | sample 7278071 | NCBI WGS metagenome assembly JAAUYB01 (sample SAMN14350121, study PRJNA611818) | marine sediment metagenome | isolation source: surface marine sediment (1.8m) | place: French Polynesia: Moorea | collected 2018-08
CAATTTCTTGTTCATATTCATCAATAATAGTTTGAAGTTCTTCTATTTTGTTATTTTGAATTTTGTCAACTTCTTCTAGTCTTTCTTGTTCTTTTTCTCTTTCTTTGATTAAATGTAAATTTTGGGTTATCTTTTCTTCTAAATTCTCTTGAAGAATTGAAATTTCTTTTTGTAATTTAATTTGCTTCTTTTTTAAACTTGCTTGGTGTTGATCACCTATTTCTCTTTTTTCAATTTCTTGTTTGAGTAATTCTTTTTCTAACTCAAGTCTTTGGGATAATTTCTCTTTCTCTTTGAGAACTAAGAGACGATAAGTTAAAAAAAATTCACCAACACTCCAGATAAAGAGTCCAGTAATGATAAAAGCTAATATAGTTAAATCATAAACTTTAAATATACTATTTTCTAAAAAAGGTGTGAATAGTTAATAATTTTTTTGCCTTCTGCATCGGTAATAACCAATGCCAACAAACCATAATTACTGTTTAAAATATCTGTAACTTGCTGCTCTTGATTATTGGTGATAGCATAGGATAAGGCTAAAGGAACAGTAGGGAATAAAATCCCAGAACTTACAGCTTGTTCCTGAAAAGGATTATTATTCCAATAAGTATTATAAGCTTCCCCAACAGCCAATATTCCCAACCCTAATGATAATAACTCAATGATAACTAATCGGCAAAGAATAACCGCAATTTGTCGACAAGATAACTGCTTTCTTAAGATACGAAAGATCATTCTCTTAAGATTTGACTCTAAATAGGAATTGTAATCATAAAAAGCTTTAATTATCAAGATTTATTTACATTATTTAACTTTTGAAGAGGTTTTTTTGAGAAGAGTTCTAAGCAAGAAGAAATTCTGGTTTTACTGAGGATTTTAGGAAATCTGTGATCAAGTGACACTCTATGTAAGAATGGTAAGGTTGTTAATTATCCCTATAATAGCCCTGATAGGAGAATCATAGAGAGTTAATGAATATGAACATTGGCGATCGCGTCCGCATTATAGAATCTGTTATTGTATATCATCATCCTCAACATAAAAAAGAGCCATTTGACCTCAAAGGAATGGAAGGAGAAATCATTGATATCGTGACTAACTGGCAAGGTAGACCCGTTAGTGCTAACTTACCAGTCTTAGTGAAGTTTGAGAAGAGATTTCGCGCCCATTTCCGTGATAATGAGGTAGAAGTCATAGAAACGGCTTAGGAGTGCCGGAGTTGAGGAGTTCAGAATTTTACCCTGTTTCCCCATAACTCCAGACTTCTCGCAACTCTAAAAGGTAATATAATCAACTAAGAAACTGTCATGAGAACCCACCAGCAAACTCATCTCTTGAGAAACCGACTATCTCCAGTTATTCGTTTTTGGGTGCTTGCGGTTGTTTGTTTCTTATTAATTTTAATTTTAATCATCCCTGCTTTTACTGCTCAACCCGTCAAAGTTACCCTCTTAATGCAGGCCTTAGAAGCAGCACAATGGGAACCCTTTGTCCAGGAATTTAACCAAAAACATCCTGATATCGAATTAGAAATTATTGAAGGGCCCAACGCAACTAACCAAGTAGAAGACTTATATACTTCCTCATTTTTATTAGGAAACTCCCCTTATGACCTTGTTTTCATGGACATTGTTTGGGTTCCTAAATTTGCTGCTGCGGGATGGTTAAGAGGTTTATCAGATAGAGTATCTAAAACAGACTTAACCGCCTTTTTAGACGGAGACGTGAATGGGGGACGGTATCAAGATGAATTATATCGGATGCCAGTGCGCTCTGATGGCGGAATGCTCTATTATCGCACTGACTTGCTACAAGAGGGCGGATATGAACCCCCCAAAACCTTTGCAGAATTATTAAACATTTCTCAAACCTTACAACAAAAGAAATTAGCAGAATGGGGCTATCTGTGGCAAGGAAAACAGTATGAAGGTTTACCCGCGATGTTTGTGGAAGTCTTAGCCGGATATGGGGCATTTTGGGTTAATCCAGATACCCTAGAAGTGGGGTTAGATAGTCCCCAAGCCATAGAAGCCGTTAAATTTTTACGCAGTACCCTAGAAACACAAGTCTCTCCCCCAGGGATAACCACCTACGCAGAAGAAGAGGCCCGCCGTCTCTTTCAAAATGGGGATGCGGTGTTTATGCGAAACTGGCCCTATGCTTTTGGGTTATTATCGGAGCCTGACTCCCCTGTTAAGGGTAAATTTGCCATTCAACCCATGGTTCATGCTCCTAACCATTCTAGCGGAGCTTGTTTAGGGGGTTGGGGACTGGGGATAACCACCAGTAGCCAACATCCTGACGCTGCTTGGGAAGTAGTTAAATTTTTTAGTAGTGAAGAAACCCAAAGAAAATTTGTCTTAGCAACGGGGTATGTTCCCAGTCGTCGTGCTTTGTTTAATGACCCGGAAATTTTAGCGAAATATCCCCATTATTCGGATTTATTAGAGGTGGTAGAAAGTGCTGCCCTAAGGCCACCCATTGCCCAATATGCTCAAGCTTCTGATATCTTACAACGTTATTTAAGTGCAGCCATTACTAATCAAATGACTCCAGAACAAGCAATGGAAAAAGCGGCTAATGAAACCAGACGGTTATTGGGGAGTTAAACTCACATCTTGCACCAGAACATAAATACTTAAAAATTAGAGGCAGGAATCTCACGTCGAACTCAGGTCACGTTAAGTTAACCATTTTCTCATCTTTAAACAATTTCTCTGATTTGCAAAGCGAATGTATTCCAACTCATCAGTTAATTTATCCATAAAAAAGAGGCTGCGATCGCCTTCCATGTCCAAGGGATTAATATTCTGTTGTTTTAGTTGTGCTAATTTGGCTTTTAAATCAAAAAATGGTCCTTGGTTCCAAATTAAAATCTCTATTAGAGTCTGATAAAAATTAACATTAATAACAATAGAAACCGTTGGCGGTAAATCTCGATGAGCATATAACACCGTATTGGTAAAGCCTTCAGATAAAGCCAGTTTACATTCCCACAATACTTTGGGGGCTAGATAGGGTTTAGCAATAACTTCAAACCAGATTAAAATCTCTTCCAAGGCTTCTATTTCACCCCTGACAGCCAGTTGACATGGCTTGAGCAGGGACTGATTTTCGTTTTCTGGGTGATTAAACGGCACCACTATTCTTATGAAATAAAATTAACACAGTCTTAAAGATAAGCTGAAGATCATACCAATGGCTCCAGTTTTTTTGATACCGTAAGTCCAATTCAATAACTTGTTCAAAATTTGTAATCCGCGATCGCCCGTACACTTGCCATTCTCCTGTCATACCTGGTTTCACATTCAACCGTTGCCATTGTGGGACTTCATACCTTGCCACTTCATCAGGGGTTGGGGGACGAGTTCCCACTAAGCTCATATCTCCCTTTAACACATTCCAGAATTGGGGCAACTCATCCAAACTGGTACGGCGTAAAAAACGCCCCACCTTAGTAATACGGGGATCATTAGTATTTTTGAAAATTGCCCCTTTAGCTTGGTTAGGAACCTTTTTTTTCAAGGTTTCTGCATCAACACACATAGAACGAAACTTGATAATTTTAAAGTGTTTTCCCATCCAACCACAACGGGTTTGAGTGAAAAAAATCGGGCCAGGACCATCTAGTTTAATTGTAATGGCAATAGGGATATATAAAATGCTGGTAATACCCAAACCCGCCAAACTCCCCAGAATATCGATGGCTCGCTTTGTCCAAGAACAAACAGAAGGATGGGTTTGGGGGGGTTGTGCCAGTGCTACGGTTTGCTGGTTAGTTTCCAAGGTGGGAGTCATAGGGATAACCTCATCAAGTCCCGTCATGGACAAAACAGCCATAACTGGGGGCGGGGTTTGGTAGAGAATGAGGGATACATTTTTTCTTTGAGCAGCCTTAAAATTATGGACTAAAACACCAACCCCACTGCTGTCCATAAATTCAGTTTTGCTGAAATCTAAAATAAGCTTTTCAGGAAGGAAGTCTGATGCTAAAAATTGATGACAAACCTGCTTAAAATGCACCGCCTCCAAGACAGTGAGGCGTTTAGGCATTTTCATCACAGGGCATTTGTCAACAACAACAATGGAAAAGGGAGTTTCTGGTGTTTGGATAGTCATCACCTGCCATAGATTAAGCTATCAAGTATTTAGCGAAGGGGACGCTTGCCCTTTTCTTGCTGTATTTTCTCCTTAGCCTTGCTGGCACTACGTCTGAGGGCTTGTAAACGGGACTCATATTGTTTCCTTTGTCGGCGGTTGGGAGTTTGTTCTATGAGGGTTTTAAAGGCGCTACCGAGACTTTTATAAGCGTTGGGTAAAGTGTAACCAAAACGGGTAGCTAGGGCAATAGCTTTTTCATCGGCTTCAATGGACTCTTTTAATTTACGCTCTCCGTTGTTTTTTTGCCAGAGTCGATAGCCAGAAATGCCACATAAACCTAAGGCCAACAATAAAAGTAAACCATCTTGTACCCAAAGTTCCCCTACTGCTCCCCCTAACCCGATGGCTAGGGCGGCCATTTCCCATCCTTCTCTGGGAATAGTATCATTTTGAATGCGGGCGACTTCGTGCCAAAATAGCAGGTTGCGCTGGTCAAGGGCTAGGTTTTCCCACTTAGCTAGGTCAATTTGAATTTCTACTTCGTCTCTTCCGAGTTCTTCACAGCGAATGAGAGGAGGGTTAATTTCTGTAGTCCCTTCTACCATCACCCAGTTTTGTAATTCTGGCGGTAACAATGTTTTTAACCGCCTTAACTCACTCATTTCCGCTCTAGCAGACGAAGTTACATAAGATGCCATGGTTGTGTAATATTTTTTGTAATCGTTATCAAGGATTTTATCTTAAGATTGTAGCAGCCTCATTCTTGCTACCAGCATTACCAGTTGTCAAACCCTACTTTTCTAGGGTAGTCTTTAACAATAGTATAGTCGATATTTTGAGCATTTTTGGCTTAGGGGCTTGACGAACCATGAGTAGTTAAGGCATTATAGTTAATGCGCTTTATTTTAAGGGGCTATAACTCAGTTGGTAGAGTGTCACAATGGCATTGTGAAAGTCAGCGGTTCGAGTCCGCTTAGCTCCATCTCAATATTTAAAGTCTTTGTTTGGTTGCAGGGTTTCTATTTAATTAAAACGGAATCCCATCAACAACATTTATCTATATAATCATAGATAATGAAAACAATTTTTAAGCCTCGAAATTTTCCTGTAGAATTCAACTTTAAATTAGATTATGTCTATTTCATCTTTACCCCTTCATAAATGTTCTTTGTCTTTAGAGCATGGAAGATTAATCAATCTATTAGCTAAGGAAGCCAACATATTAATTATACAAGACCTTGACGGCGTTTGTATGGGGTTAGTCAAAGATCCGTTAACGAGAGTTATTGACACAAAATATGTAGAAGCTACCCAAGCATTCGAGGGACATTTTTATGTATTGACTAATGGTGAACATATCGGAAAACGTGGTGTAAATCTTATTATTGAACGCGCTTATAATAATGCTAATTTAGTCCAAGAAAAAGGTTTATATTTACCAGGTTTAGCAGGAGGAGGTGTGCAATGGCAGGATCGTCATGGGAATGTATTTCATCCTGGGGTAAGTGAGGAAGAATTGAACTTTTTAGAAGCAGTCCCTCAACAGATTGAAACAGGTTTAAAACAGTTTTTTAGTGAGGATAATTATGGCTTAGATGATAACACAATTAAAACCTGTATTCAAGCAGCAGTTTTAGACAATAAGGTGTCTCCTACCGCTAACTTAAATGTATTTCATGATGTTTTTATAAATAAAGAATATTCCTATATTAAGTTACAGGAATTCATGAAACAATGCCTAGATTCTTTGTTAAATCAAGCCAAAAAACAAGGCTTAAAAGACTCATTTTTTGTCCACTATGCACCCAATTTAGGGAAAGACGAAAAAGGACAAGAAATAATGCAGTTAGCTAAGGGGAAAGATTCAGGAACAACAGATTTTCAGTTTATGTTGAGAGGTGCTATTAAAGAAGTTGGGGTATTAGCTATTTTAAACCGTTACTATTATCAAAGAACTGGTAACTACCCATTAGGAGAGGATTTTAGTGTCAGAAATGCACCGAGAAACCATCAAGAATTACTATCATTACTTAAAGATAATTTTGAGCCTTCCCAAATGCCAACTATGATAGGAGTTGGTGATACTGTTACCAGTAAAGCAGTAGAAAATGGCGGAAAATTAAGCTTTGGAAGAGGAGGAAGTGACCGAGGATTTTTAGAATTAATTCAAGAAATTGGCCAAGAATTTAAAACAGGGAATATCATTGTTTATATTGATAGTAGTGCAGGAGAAGTAAAGAACCGTAAACCCTTAAAACTTGAACAAAATAATCATGAAACCTATGTCATTGAGGGACCAGGAGATCCTAGAGATAAGGATGATCCTTTAACCTTAAATATTGCTTTTCCTGGAGGTTATCAACAATATATTAATTGTTTCCAAGAAGCAGCGAGAAGAAGACAAAATTAACTAAAATAGATGTTAGAGACTTTATACATAACGTCTCTAATTAACATGATTATGGGATTTAACAGGTTTCTGTGGTAGAATCACAGATGGTATCAGGATCTTCTCCCACACCAGAAACAGGAGCAACATAATAATTATAAAACTCAGTTCCTGTAGCGACATTAAATACGATAACATGACCATTGTAGGGATTAAAAACTACACGAGATTGATTATCATTGCCAATAAATTCTTTAGAGCCAATACGCTTAAGTATTCCCCTAAATTTATACTCTCCCTCTGTTATTTGCATAACCAAGCTATTAAAATCCTGTACTTTGATATAAGTAGTTGGATTAGTATTTTGAGTCAGTTTTATTGGTTGATTATCAACACCCGTTTCTAGAGCAATACTAGGAATACTAAAGGGGAGTATCATTGAAAAAATTCCCATATAAATAACTGATTTATACAGATTCATAGAACTTTCTCCTATCATGAATAACTGGGGTTACTATTATTTATTTTATAGTATTTAAAACTACATTGAAAATTTTTACCTAAGTCCTAAGTAATCTCTGTTTAGGATAACAATTTCTCAAGGTTTCGGGATACTTTTGACTTAATATGTCGTCATCTATGTTCAATGAGGAAAGACTATGATAGAATTGCTGCAATTTGTCTATTTCCAATGTGGATAGACAATTGACTATTTTCTTATAACTCTCCTTTTCACACAAATTGAGTATTATTTATGAAACTATTAGATTCTAAAGGCCGTTTATTGGGAAAAGTTAGTATCCTAGACGTGGGGGCTGCATTAGCGATTTTTTTGGTTATCGTCGGCATTTTTGTTGTTCCTGGGAAGTCGGGAACCAGCAGCATTGCACAAGTTGCTAGCAAACCCATTGAAGTTGATGTTATTGTGCGGGGTTTGGGAGTAAGTGATCCCACTGCACTCATTAACCAGTTTAAGGAGACGAAAAAGACTAATATCGTGATTCGTAATCAACCTTCTGGGGAGTTTGAAATCAAGGCAATTAACCCTCTTCCTAGAACCACTGTTGTCCCTCAACCCGATGGTTCTGTCAAAGCTCTTCCTGATCCTAGACCAGAAGTTGTCTTTTTTCAAGACATGATTTTGACATTGGGAGGAAATGCACAAATTACAGATACAGGTGCAGTGGTTGGTCAGCAAAAGGTTAAAATTGGGACATTAATTGAGTTAGAAGGGAAAGATTATAATTTCAATACCAGTACCATTGCGGTGAGAGTTTTGAAATAAAAAATTCATCTTCATTTTTCCACTTGAGTCATGCGCTTTTCTAAGTCCATGACTCTTTCTTTTAATTCTATCACTAAGGTAGATAAGCGTTCAAATAAGGGGTCACTGCGTCCAAGAATTTCACCATCAACTATCTGAGGAGAGGAGTTAATAGAAGGAGTATCATAAGTATTATTAGGTAGTTGTCTAAGGTTAACTACAGCAGTTTCTAAGCGACTGACTCGCGCTTGTAAACGGTTAATATCTCCCCTTAGTTGGTTTTCAATACTTGCTGAGACGGGGTTTATTTGTAGTAATAGGGTGATGATTAGTAAGATAATTAGGATTAAAGATAGTTGGCGATCGCTCATTATTTTAGGTTTCTGCTTCAAATAGGGTTAGAAAGGTTTTCAAATCTTCTAAAATAGGGTGTTCAAAGTCCCAGATATATCTTTTATTTTCCATTACATATTCCACTAACGACGATTTTTGGTTCCTTGTGGTCTGGGGTTATAAATAAAGGGTAGCTTGATTATCAATTAAAGCTGGTGTCCCATCTTTGTGTATCGCACTAAATTGTTGAAAATAATGACGTATTTCAGCAGGAAAATGAGGAAAATCAAAAATACCATCCCCCGCAGCAATATCTGACCAGAAATACCGCAAAAAAGGAGCGAACTTTTCTGCTTCTTCCACTGATACTTTTAGGGGAGATGCTGTTAATAACTTCACCATAAAAGAAAAAGAGCGATCGCCTAACCATTGACGAGAAACCTCTCCTAAATTTTCCCATCCTGGTACACTTTCTACACGATGAGATGTTATATTAAGGCTTAATGAGCCGTGGGGTGGTTGTTTGACCTCAATAAGACGATAAGGATGAGGATAACTCACTAAAGATCCCGTTGTAATTTCATAAATACCGTTATGATAAGCAACATCTTGAACGTGCAAATGTCCCGTAAAAATTAATTTACAGTTGACAGATTCTAAAATTTTTAGTAACAAAGAAGCATTATCTAACATATACCTTTTCCCTAATTCATGGGCAGTTTGTCCCGGTAAATGCTCAATAACATTATGATGAATCATCACTAAAAGCAATTGATCTTTAACTTGTGGTAATAAATCTTCTAACCAAGTTAATTGTTCCTCATCCAAACAACCTAACTGTTTTCCTTTCTGATCAAACTGATTAGAATTAAGACCAATAATTCTCACCCCTGGCAATATTTCTTTGGTATAATATAGGTCGTTACCATCATAACCGCAGTGACTATAATAACTCGGAAATTCATGAAAACCAATATTGGTTTCCGTAGGAGACAAACTGAGAACATCATGATTACCAGGAACAACAAAAACGGGAAAAGGTAGAGACTTGAGGCGTTTTTGTAACCAGTTATGGTTCTCTGGTTCCCCGTCTTGGGTTAAGTCCCCTGGTAAGAGTAGAAAATCTAAGTTAAGCTGTTCTAGGTGGTTTAAGACCTTTTCTAACGCCAGAATACTGACTTCCACCAAATGGAAACGGTGAGAATGATTTTGGATAGTCTGGGGAACCGCTACATGGGGATCACTGATAATAGCAAAGCGAAAGTTCATCACAGAAATTTATAAACTAGGAGAGATTAATTTTGGCCAGAGTTCGTGTGCGTCAACACGTTAACCCCTTAAGTGCAAAATACCGTAACCCCCTGATTTTACCTGACTGGGAAACTATTTATCCCCGTTCAGATAACCCCCTTCATTTAGACATTGGTTGTGGGAGGGGTAAATTTTTATTAAAGATGGCTCCATTATATCCTGATGTCAATTTTTTAGGCATAGAAATCAGAGAACCCTTAGTCACAGAAGCTAATCAACAAGGCGATCGCTTACAATTATCTAACCTTCATTTTCTATTTTGCAATATTAATGTCTATATTGAGCAATTATTACAGTCTTTTCCTCCTGGAATATTAAACTGTGTCAGTATTCAATTTCCTGATCCTTGGTTTAAGCGTAGTCATCAAAAAAGACGGGTGGTACAACCCAGTTTAGTCAAGGCGATCGCCAAATATTTAACTAATGATGGTAGCATTTTTCTCCAATCAGATATTAAAGAAGTTGCGCAAGAAATGGGAGATAATTTTTTAATCAATTCTTGTTTCCAAAAGCAACATCAAGAAACTTGGTTAAGGGAAAATCCTTTTCCTATTCAAACAGAGAGAGAAATTGCTACCCTCAACAAAAATCAACCTATTTATCGGATGTTATTGCAGAAAAAAATTAATTTATAAATGATCTCTATAGATAAGCTGTTGTGCATTTAAACTGCCTATTAGTGAGATTTGAGAAAAAGGCTATAACCTACTTCCCTTTTGCCTTTTGCCTTTTGCCTTTTGCCTTCTAAAACGCATTTTAAATGCGTTTTAGCGTACTCTATAGATAATTGAATTTATTGCTATACATGGAACTCTCCGTTATAATGATCAGTCAAACTCTAAAAAAATTACTAACTTCAACTTGTGTTAGATTCTTATTACTTATCAAAAGTATCTTCTTTTATTCAAAAAGAGTTTCATCCTCTGCGTGTTTTTTCTAATGTTATTGCGAGTTTAATTGCTGCTATTATCTCGATTATTTGGGCAGTTTCCTGTAGTCATTTAATCTTTTCTGGTTCCCTGTCTGAATATACTTCTATTGGTATTGGTTTAATTTTAGTTAGTAACATTGTTACGGGATTATTTATTGCTTCTAGAACTTCCTTACCTGGGATAATTCCCTCTGTTCAAGAACCTCCCGTTGCTATTTTAAGTGTTGTCGCTAGTACCATTGTTGCCCAATCATCTCTTGATAACATAGAGGCAACCTTATTAACAGTTATTGTCACAATTATTATTACGGGTTTACTCAGTGGTATTGTCTTTTTTACTCTAGGATTTTTTCGTCTTGGTAGTCTGGTTCGCTATGTTCCCTATCCGGTAATAGGTGGTTTTTTAGCAGGTACTGGTTGGTTATTAGTAGCAGGAATTATTAATAATTATTCAGGGATTAAAGTAAGTTTTAATAATTTGCCAATATTATTTTCTTGGGACAGCTTACAACATTGGATTCCTGAGTTTATTTTTGCAATTTTATTAGTAGTTATTCTCCGTTATGTTCGTCATTTTTTAGCATTACCTTCTATCATATTTTTAACAGTCTTTGTTTTTTATTTGTTCTTAGGAATAACAGGAGTATCCATTGAAGAAGCAAGGGCAATAGGATTGTTAATGGAACCATTACAACAAGATAACTTTTTGCAACCTTTGAAAATTTCTACTTTCAAAGCAGCCGATTTTTCTATTGTTTTTTATCACCTTCCTCAGATGCTATCTGTAATTATTTTGGGGGTCATGGGACTTCTTTTAAATATTAGTGGAATCGAAGTGGCATTAAAAAAAGATATTGCCCTAAATCATGAATTAAAAGTAACCGGAATTGCTAATATTTTATCAGGATTATTAGGAGGTGGTTTAACCAGTTATGTATCTCTAAGTCGTTCAGTGCTTAATCATCGTTTAGGGGCTTCTAGTCGTATAGTTGGTTGGTTATTGAGTGGAATTTGTGCTTTAGCTTTGTTTGGTGGATTGTCAATTTTATCCTTATTACCTGAAGTGTTAACCGGTGGACTTACTTTATTTTTAGGGTTAAGTTTTTTAGTAGAATGGCTTTATGATGGTTGGTGGAATTTATCTAAAAGTGATTATTTTTTAGTGTTATTAATTGTAATTTCTATTGCTTTTTGGGGATTATTACAAGGTATTGTTGTTGGCTTAATTGTTGCCATGATACTATTTGTTATTAAATCTAGTCGTCTCAGTATTACCAAAAGTATTTCTACCTTATCTCACTCTTGTTCCCATGTACAACGTTCATCTTTAGAAACGAAAATTATCAAAAAGAATGGCAACACTGTTTATATTTTACAATTACAAGGTTGGCTATTTTTCGGAACTGCAAATCAATTATTTAATCAAATTCGTAACCGTATAACTGATATCAATCAATGTTCTGTAAACGTTGTTTTATTAGATTTTCGTTTAGTTAATGGTTTAGATTCATCCGCTTTGATAAACTTTATTAAAATCAAGCAATTAATGAAGACTTCTTCTGCTAATTTAATTCTGACAAATTTAAGCACAAAACATCAAGAAACATTACAAAAAAAAGGGGGGTTACAAGAAGATTTTATTCATATTTTTAATGAAATGAATCAAGGGTTAGCTTGGTGTGAAGAAAAACTACTTGATAGATATTATCCTGCCAATAAAAGTTGTCAATTATTAGAAACACAACTGACGAATTATTTACCACCTTCTGTGGATGTCTCTAAACTTATCAGTTACCTAAAACCTTTTAAGTTATCACCAGGAGAAGTCTTATTTACTCAAGGACAATTAACCTTAGGAATGTATTTTTTAGAATCAGGAAAACTCAGTGTTATCAAAGAAATAGCCCCAGGAAAAACTAAATGCTTACGCACCTATAAAAGTGAAACAATTATTGGAGAAATGGGATTTTATAGCCAGTCTAATCATTCCGCTTCTGTGATTGCTGATGAATATAGTTCTGTCTATTTTTTCTCAAGTCATGCTTTTAAACGCATGGAAAGAGAAGAACCAAAACTTGCATCAGCGTTCCATAAATTCATTGTTAAACTCTTAATTGAAAGATTCCAATACCGAGAACAAGATATGCAAAATATTCTGTCTTGATCCTACTTAAAACTCAGCAAAAGGAAAGCGACGGGTAGGGCGTTGATAGTCCCCTAACTGATAATCTAAGACATCATAAGTATTGTTGAGGTTTTCCAGTTTCGTTTCATAGAGATCTAGATTAAGACTGGTAGAATCTAAAGGAAGGGATGTTTGGTATTGAGGAAATTCTCCACCTACTTCCCAATTCCAATCTTCTGGTGTTCTAGGTTCAACCCCCGTTAAATCATCGCTGGAACTGGTAGATAAAAGGTTGAAATCGGAAGAACGAAGCGATTGAGAGACAGCGTCAGGAGTGCTGAGAATAACGCTGAGGGTAATAAGCATTGAGGTAATAACTTTCATTTTATTTCCCAAAAATATGACGATGCTTCTCCTCATGCCACACGACTCTTATCCTAAGACTAAATGAATTTTCAAAATAAAACCTCACCAATTTGGGTGAACTAAGAGGATGATTATTAATATCATGTTTTGTAAAGGCAATTCATGAATTGTCTTTACATGGGATTGACATCGGAAAGTTTGTTAGTAAATATTACAATAATTACCCATTGAGACAAACTAGATAATAAAGGCTAGAATGAAAAAGAACAATCATTTATTAGGAAAGATTTATCATGTTTAACTTTTCATCTAAACAGCTATTATTAATGACTATGTTATAGAGGGGCATATTCCTGCTGATGATATTAAAAGTTTTCTCAAAGAAAAACCTGATATGATTGGGTTATCTGTTCCAGGAATGTCATTAGGAACTCCTGAGATGGAAGCAGGAGATAAAAAGCAACCTTTTGCTGTTTTTGTTTTTAATAAAACTGGAACGCCACAAGTCTATAAACAAGATCAAGATTACTAAAAATCAACCATTATAGAGGCGTTCTTAAACGCATTTCTATGGGGTTTAAAAACCAAGGATTTGGATATGAAAAATATCAATCGTCGCAAATTTTTGATTTTAGGAAAAGCAAGTACAGCACTTGCTTTAGGAACTAATCAAATTATCAAAAAAATACAATCTCAAAAA
>JAAUYB010106551.1_pt1 | contig 13521 bp, 10 predicted proteins | sample 7278071 | NCBI WGS metagenome assembly JAAUYB01 (sample SAMN14350121, study PRJNA611818) | marine sediment metagenome | isolation source: surface marine sediment (1.8m) | place: French Polynesia: Moorea | collected 2018-08
ACATCCCAAGTATATGTACTAGCTGCACCAGAAACGGAATTTAAAAATTCTTCTGAATATCACGAAACAGTAGCTTTTAATCCTAGAGATGCTTTAAGTAGGGAATGGAATTTATTGGTGCTTGGTCAAGAGTATTCAAGTTGTTTAATTTGCAATGAGTGTGATAATTCTGACCTAGTAGATGAAACATCTCAATTTAATGGAATGGATCAAGCACGTCGGTTTGAGGGTATCTGGACTTTTGACCGTCAGGTATGTGTCCAATCTGCTGCATTATTACTCTATCGGATTGTTAGGTATAGACCAGAGTTAAAAGAAAAAGTTCTAGAAGCTACAGAAATTTATGGCATTAATTTAGATTTCAGAAGGCGCAGAAAATATTCTAGAAGTAAATCTAGTTCTAATCCTACTAACTCCCATAACGCCTCAACAGTATTTGAAAATAATAACTTTAATAATCCTTTTGCCCAACGTTTGGTGACTTATTTGCAAGCAAGTCAATATAAGTTAATTAAAGCTTATCGGTCAATCGCAGCTCAAGAACAAAAACAACGCTTGATTAATATTATATCTACTGCCATGAGGCGATCGCTAGATCCTAATGAGATTATCAAAGTGGCAGTGCAAGAACTGGGAGAAGCACTTTTGGCCAGCCGATGTTTGATTTATCAGTGTTGCCCTGCGGATACAATAGCAACTATTACTCACGAGTATTTAGGTCCATCAGTTAAATCTTTGCTGAATCAGGTATGGCCTCTAAAAGAGAATTCTCTGTTTCAGAAAGTCGTTCAAACTCAAGGGCAAGTTTATATAGAAGATACAACTTTACTACCTGAGTATTTGTTTACAGAAATACAACAAGCTGACAAATATCAGGACAGAAGTTGTCTAGAAAGTTTAATATCTCAATGGGAGATTTCTAGATGGTTGATGATACCTCTACTGTATCAGGGGCGACTATTAGGTATGGTGGAATTACATAATTGTGGATCTTGTACCCATAACTGGTCCGAAGAACAAATAGATTTAGTAGAAGCGATCGCTACTCAGTTAAGTATGACTTTGATTCAGGTAGAAACTTATACTCACCTAGAAGAATTAAATCAACAATTAGAGGCTCTTGACCGGACTCGCAGTAATTTAATTGCTATTACTGGCCATGAGTTACGGACTCCCCTATCTACTATCCAGGTTTGCTTGGAAAGTCTAAGTCAAGAACCAGATATGCCTGAAGAATTACGTCAAGTAATGCTAGATACTGCATTAGCAGATGCAGATAGAATGCGAAATCTTGTGCAAGATTTCTTAACATTGTCTCATTTAGAAAGTGGTCGAGTTGAATGGAATATAGAATATCTACCTTTATTAGAATGTGTTGATTTAGCTCTGAGTAGTATCCGGGCCCACAAATTAGAACAGGAGTTGCCGAATATTACTACTCAGGTATCGGCAGAACTACCTTTAGTTTTAGCGGATGGGGAGTGGCTAGTAGAGGTCTTGTCAAAACTCTTGGACAATGCTTGTAAGTTTACTCAAGCTGAAGGAAGAGTAATAATTAGAGCTACTTCTAATAGTGATAATATGTTGAAAGTGACTATTTCTGATACTGGTCGTGGAATTGAACCTCATAGACTAGAGGCTGTATTTGATCGTTTTTATCAAGAAGAAGGTGCTTTACGACGCAGTGTTGGAGGCACAGGTTTAGGTTTAGCTATTTGTCGTCAGATTATTAGTCGTTTAGGGGGTAAAATTTGGGCTGAGTCGGCGGGTAAAGATCGGGGTAGTGAATTTCATTTTACTATTCCAATTGTTGGTAATAGTCAGAAGTAAGAAGAAATAGAAAAAGAACTTAATTAATAAATTGAAGAGCTAGCAAAGTAGTAGTTTAGGTTTTAATGAATTGATTAATTCTTCGTCTTCTAAAATTTCAAATTCTTTGTCTAGTCCGGTAATTTGAAAAACTACTTGAATATCATCTTGTAGGTTGATAAGATATAAGTTACATCCTCTTTTTTCAGCAATTTTGCGGACGATTACTAAAGTAGTCAAACCAAAATTATTAATTTTGTTGACCAATGCCAAATCTATAATCCAGTATAAATTTTTGTTATGGAAAATTAATTTATCTACTATTTGCTTGAGTCGATAACTCCCCTTTAAATCTAAGTTGCCTTGAGGACGAAATAAAATTGCTTGCATCAAATATAATCCTATATATAAATAATAAGTGAAAAATAAAATTATAAAATTCAAGGAATTAACAAAAACTAGCGATATAAATTTTCAGATTGGCTAATATAAAATACTAACCTTGCGCTAAATATTTCCCTCTAGTTAAGGGAGTTATAGAATATTTTTGGCAGCATTAATTGTGCTTTTTTTATAAAAATAGTAAAGTAATTTTGACCATAAAATCAGGTATCAAGCCTCCCCTAATAGGGGTATTAAACAAAATAAAATTCAGTATTTTCCTAGCCTCCCTATTCCATTGAAGTACTGATAACTGAATTGCGCAGTTACGACCATAGGAGGCTAACTGATAACTAAAATGACTGAGGCTGATGATTAAAAAATACTTGTTATAGCACTAAGTTAGTTAAGTTAATTGGTTAGAACAATAAATTTAAGCCCAAAGGGAATAGGGAAGAGAAAAATATCCTAATCTTAATGCATAGCGCTATATACTTGAAGTAATTAAAATCAAACAATATTATTCAATTATTTAATCTAGGCTAAAAAAAAAGTATTGACAAATTCAAGAGGACTATTGCAATTACCCACTTTTTCAATAGTAAATTTGGATAACTAGAGTCTTCATTAAATGGATAATGAATAATTACCTCAATGAAAACCGTAACGGAACTGAATATAAGGAAATCTCCTAGCACTTTTCTCTTTGTTGGGATATGGCGTTTCGATCCTTGTTAACGTGCGGTGTGCGGAGCGCTAAACGCCATCCTATCCTAGGTCAAGCTCCGAAGATTGACCACTTTTTCTCCATCAATGGAGAGACTTTATACCCTAAATTTTTCGGTAATAGCAGTTAAAGGCCAATACTGTGGCCTAAGTCCTAAGAATCCTTTTGTAACAGAACCTTACAATTTCTTAAACTTGAGTAACCCTGGTGATAACATTCCATAAAAAGGTTCATATCAAAAATCTATGGCAGACGAACTAACAGGACAACCTCCAATTTTTGGTGGCAGCACTGGTGGCTTGCTAACCAAGGCCGAAGTTGAAGAAAAGTACGCTATTACTTGGACTAGCTCTAAAGAACAGGTATTTGAAATGCCTACAGGTGGCGCAGCTATTATGAATGAAGGTGAAAACCTACTCTATTTAGCCCGCAAAGAGCAATGCTTGGCCCTCGGTACTCAACTACGGACTAAATTTAAGCCCAGAATTGATAACTTCAAAATCTATCGGGTTTTCCCTGATGGTTCTAACGAATACCTACATCCGAAAGATGGTGTTTTCCCTGAGAAAGTGAATGAAGGCCGTCCTTATGCAGGTAAGGTTGACCGCAATATTGGCAGTAACCCAGAACCAGCAACCCTGAAGTTTACTGGTAAACAACCCTATGAGGCATAGGATTTGATTTATCAGTTATCCTATGGGATAGGATGAACGGTAGATAATATAGGCTTTTAATACTAGCAATATTTTTTGCATCTCCTATCATTTAATGATTTACACCTCAGCTTTCAGATATTTCATCTGAGGCTGAGGTTTTAATTTTTATGAAGGAAGAAGGAAGAAGGAAGAAGGAAGAAGGAAGAAGGAAGGAGGAAGAAGGAAGGAGGAAGAAGGAAGAAGGAAGGAGGAAGAAGGAAGAAGGAAGAAGGAAGGAGGAAGAAGGAAGAAGAAAATTATCAGGACTTACCGGGTAATTAATAATTAATAATTATTATACCAATTTCATCAACTTAAGCTACACTTTTAAAAGTAATATATTATAGAAAGTTTCCATGTCAGGAGTAGTAAAAATTGAGATAAATGAATCGGTAGAAACTCTCAAAAAACTTTTAAAAAGTGCGAGTACAGCTCAAGAAAAGGAAAGACTTCAAACTATTTACTGGTTGAAAACTCAAACAGTAGAAACAGTAAAAGAAATTGCCATAATGTTAGGACGCAATCGAGTCACAGTACAAAAATGGTTAGGTAAATATCGTACAGGTGGACTAAATCTTTTACTAGAACCAAAGAAAAATCTAGGAGGGAGGCCAAGTTCAATTCCACCAAATGTAATCGAAAAATTAGAAGCACAATTGCAAAACCCGGAAGGCTTCCAAAGCTATGGTGAAATTCAGCAGTGATTAAGGACTTGTTTTGACATCGATCTGTCTTATCGAACAGTTCATCAATTAGTCAGATATAAATTAAAAAGTAAATTAAAAGTTCCACGTCCAAATCATATAAAACAAAATAAAGAAGGTCAAGAAAACTTTAAAAAAAACTCTCATCTCAACTCTAGTTGAGAAGATTCAGTTAATGAATAAATATTCGGAAAATCAATTGCCAATTCGCTATTGGTGTCAAGACGAAACTAGAATTGGATTAAAAACTATAACAGGTAAAGTGATTACTGCTTGTGGTGTTAAGCCCATTGGCTTATATCAATGGCTATTTGAATATCTATGGCTTTATGGTGTAGTAGAACCAAAAACAGGAGATTCCTTTTTTTATGAATCATCTCATCTAGATACCCCTTGCTTTGAAATATTTTTAGAGCTTTTTTCTCAAACATATCCTGAAGAGATTCATATCATTCAACTAGATAATGGGCGAGGGCATCTAGGGAATGATTTATCTATCCCTGATGACATTATTTTACTATTCCAACCTCCTTATTGTCCTGAAGTTAATCCCATTGAAAGACTGTGGAAAGAGGTGAAAAAATTCTTGAAAAATAGAGTTTTCGATTCCTTGGATTTCTTACGCAGAATTCTGAGAAATATATTAACTGGATTTAGTCAAAAAGATATTGCTTCTTGTACAGGATATGATTTTATTCTTGAAGCATTATGTGTAGTCGGACTTTAGGAAATTGGTATTAATTAAATAATTGAGCAATATTCGCCTCCCCTTGGATAGGGGAAAAAAGCGGTCGAGAGATGGCGAGGTTTCCCGCTCTTGCAGAGCCGCTTCGCTAACGCCATATCTAATCTCCCAAGAGAAATAAATTTTTTCCAAAGCTTGTCAATCCTCTCGGTTTTAACAACCAGGTAATTATCAATTATCAATTATCAATTAATGAAAGCTTTTTTGGATATCATTATTCTACTGATGTATTTAGAGATGCGAACATCGCAATAAAAAAAGCAAAAGATTATGGAAAAAAAGGATATGCTGTATTTGAACCTAAAATGCAAGTAGATGTTTTACAACGTTTAAATTGGGAAAATTAGCTACGTCAGGCGATTAAAAAACAGGAATTATGTCTGCACTATCAGCCAATTATTAATCTTGTCAATAATTCATTAAAAGGTTTTAAAGCATTATTTCGTTGGAATTATTCTAGTCGCGGATAAGTTTCTCCAGAGAAATTTATTCTAATTGCTGAAGAAACTGGATTAATAGATGATATTTGGCGATAGGTTTTGGAAGCTGCTTGTCAACAATTAAAGTTAAAGTTAAAGTTAAAGTTTAATTTTAAATGTTAATCTTAGCTCCACACAACTAACTGCATTAGACTTTATGCAACAATTAAAAATAATTTTAGTTCAGAAGAATTTATCAGGAGAAAATTTAAAATTATAAATTACAGAAAGCTGTATTTTAGAAGGTGTTTAAAATCGGGGTCAAATTTTCCATAAAATTAAATATTTAGGAATTAAACTATGTATAGGAATAGAAACACCTTTAGAGCGAGATAAATTCAAAGATATGGTTTGCGAATTAGGTCAGTTTTTTTGATTTTCTCGACCTTGAGAATATGAACCTGCTATTAGGATAATTCAAGATTTTTACGGACAATCAAAGTTGCAGAAAGGAGCTGTTTAGTCAACTTTAATAATATTAGGACTTACGCATAAACCGGGTTTATCAACGAAATTTATTGGTTTGAACAACAATATCACGGCAATAAACCCGGTTTCTTGGTTGCGCGTGCGTAAGTCCTGAATATAAATTTTGATATCTTATTAAGTTAAGAACTGACTTTTGGTAGTGGTGCATTTTCATTAATGGATAATTACGTCTGGTTAAAACCGTAATGGAATTGAATATAAGGAAATTCAAGAGCACTTTTTTCTTGATCGATTGGATATGGTGTTTAGGTCTCCGCACAACGCGCGTTTTTCATGTCGCGTTTGCGTTAGCATTCCGTAGGAAAGCCAAACGCGGAGTGACTTGAATTGCCGAGCAGCTCTGCACTTTTCGGGAAACCTTGCCATCCCATCCTAGGTTATGCTACGCAAACGACAGCTTTTCCCCTTGAAAGGATCGGATTTTAACCTGAATTATTTAATTAATAATTATTCGGCAATTATTTTAGTCATAGTATAGTTATAATTTTAAGTCATACTTATCATTACTATACAGGAATACCTTACTCTTTCTTAGCTAAAAATATCTAAGAAAAAATTACTTAAAATTTACTCATGGTCATTAATTTATATTTACAACCAATGTTTTATTACTCAAATAACCACCTTGATTTAAGTTCCACTTTAAGAGACTTAACTCTTCATAATATGCAGGTTGAAATTAATCAATTAGGAGTGGTAGTCGCTGAAATATTTGAAGAAAATAAGCTGCTTCCAGGTATTATTTTGACAAATTTTGGTAAATTTTTCGGCATGATTTCTCAACAGCAATTTGTCAAAACTTTGAGTCGTCAATATGGAAGAGAGATTTTTTTAAATCGCCCTATTAGTGTGTTATACGAGTTTATTAAGTATGAATTATTAGTGCTGGCTGGAGATACATCTATTGTTGATGCTGCCTATAAAGCAGTAGATAGACCTCAAGAATTTATGGGTGAACCGATTGTTGTAGAAGTTTCCCCAGAAAACTATCAAGTTTTAGAAACTAAAAATTTACTGATTGCTCAATCTCATATTCATCAACTTGCTAAAGATTTATTGCAGCAACAAACTCAATCACAACTTATTCAAACTGAGAAACTTGTAATGTTAGGACAGATGGTAGCAGGTTTAGCTCATGAACTGAGAAATCCGATTAATTGTGTAGCAGGTAATTCTAAGTTTATATCTGGTTATTATCAAGACTTAATTGAATTGATTAATACTTATGAAGAAAATCTTCCCCAACAAATAGAAGAAGTTGAAGATTTGAAGGAAGAGATTGATTTTGAATTTATCAAAAAGGATTATTTGGAGATGATGGATAGCATCAAAATTTCGGCTGATAGAATGATACAATTAGTGAGTAGTCTCCACAGTTTCTCCCATATGGAAGGAACTAAACGCCAAGAAACAAATATTAATGAATGTCTTGATAGTACCCTATTAATATTAAAAAATCGTTGGAAGCATAGTGGGATTGAAATTATTAAAAATTATGGTGAGTTACCATTGATTTTGTGCAATGCTGGTCAGGTTGGCCAAGTTTTTATGAACTTGATTACTAATGCTCTTGATGCTCTCGAAGAACATAAAAAAGTAAACAGTAAACCTGGTAAAATCTGGATTTATACTACAGTTAAAAATTATCTGGGTAAATCTGTGAATGAGGTAGAAATAAATCCTGCTTCTCAGATGAAAGATAGTGTGATTTCTAGTCAGGATAATCAACCAATTGATAATTGGCTCTCAGTTCGTATAGTTGATAATGGTCCTGGTATTCCTTACGAAATTCAAGAACAAATTTTTGATAGATTTTTTACCACAAAAGCTGTTGGTAAAGGTACTGGTTTAGGATTAGCAATTACCCATCAAATTGTTGTTGACAAGCATAGGGGAAAGTTAAATATGAATTCTACTCCTGGAGTGGGAACTGAATTTGAAATTTTGTTGCCTATAGATTAACTATTCTCGATAATAATAGTATCAGGGTAAAAAAGCATAAATCCTACACAACAGCATAAATCAGGTCGAGCCAAAGTTTTGCTTCCTAATTACTTTTCTGATAATATTAGCAATGACTTTACAAATATGTTATGTCGTTGATCAAAAACTTTTCTACGTTTTCTTGAGCGGGAGAGTAGCGGAGAAGTAAACATAAGAATAATTCACATACTCCTGGGTAATAATTATCGAAAAAATTATTTAGAGATTGAATGTATCAGGAAAAATAAAAATGAGATAGGGAGTAGGTCGGAGGGAGTAGGTCGGAGGGAGTAGGTCCGAATAAATCAACACAAATATTTCTCACTTCACTCCAGAAGGAATATATTTACCTAATATCTATCTACCTACTGGATTTTAATTCTTTGAAGTATTACATGCTTTGGGATTTGAGTAACTATTTTTTCTCTTAATACTTATTTGACAAACAGTCTCTTACTCTGTGTTAATTACTTAATAATTGAAGTTGCACCTAAGTATAGTATTGCTTTTGATAATTGGTATTATATAAATCTTTTCTATGTCTATCAATAATAACGGTTCTAATATTTTAGAACCGTTATAGAACCAAACTATTTATAACTACTATTTTTAATCCATTTCCTAATTGAACTAACGCTAAAAGGATTATTTTTACGATTCCTATAACCTTCAAGTTTTAACTTTTCAGCTATATCTTTATAGTTAAACCCATCTTGATAAAGTTCTAAAGCTCTTTGTTTGTGATACTTTAGAGAACTATCTTTTGAAGAGTTGGATTGATTTACCTGATTGGACTGGGAGTCTCCAATCAGGTTGCTCGCTTTCCCTCAGAAACAAGTTGCTTTTTTTTCTGATCTTCAGAATCAAGAGCATCAAGCCATTCCTCAACAATCAGTCTACACATTTCTGTTGTTGATTTTCCCTGTTGTTTGGCAACTTTCTCTAACTTAGGCATTTTCTTTTTACTAATTCTCAGACCTATAGATTTTTTGGTCAAGGCTTCAGGGTCTTCTTTAAATGTCCCATTAGAGTTTCTTGGCCTTTGTTTTTTCATAAATTCAACCTTTGCTAGCCATTGCTAACTTAAATTTTAGCAAGGAATAGTATAGTTTGAGAAGTAGGCAAAATCATTACTATCTGCGATCGCTCTAGATTACAGCGCTTTTCGATGGATAAACCACATCGTCATAACCAAAACCCTGTAGGGGCGATTTCCTAAGGTCATGCTCCTCAGATCGCGAATCGCCCCTACTGTGGTCTACTGAAATGAAAACCGCTGTAATAGTAAATATGGTTATTTTTAGCTACTTATAGAAACCATTTGGCTTCTATTGAAAAATAGACGGTTTGATAGGGAGATAGGATGATGGGGTGTATGAGAATATTTTTCCATCTTTTCGGTATATTTCCTATCTCTACAAACGACTCCTTACCTCAAAAATTTACTTCCTACGGTTAGGGGTTATATCAAATCCGCTTGAAAAGGAGTAACAATAAACCGGGTTTGTGGGAGTTCAATGGTACGGACGTTTTGCGCTCCGCTTTGCGGAGCTTTTCATGTCGCGACAGCGAAACGCTGCGCGACATGTTTGCGTAGCATTCCCTATACGAAAACGCATTTTTGCCTGTGCAACGTCCGTACAAGGCGATTTGATACTTTCTCCGGTTTCTCTACTTTTTTATACCGATACTACCGGATTTGATATTATATATTACCCCCAAATCTCTTACACAGTAAAGACTTTAACTTTTTTCAATATCCCCTAATTCAGGGGGATTTAGTCTAATCTCTTGACATCCATGGCTAGCCTTGGCTATCATATAAATTAGAGATCATGAAGAGAAGATTCTTCTTGACAAGTAAGTTGAAAAACTTATTGGAGATACCATTGAATCTTGCTTCCTATCTATCTTAGTCAGGAGACTTAATTATTAAGGAGAAATATAAATGGATATTCAAGAAACAGTTATGGAGCAAATCTGCGAGGAGTTTAAAATTGACTCCAACAATCATAATCAGCAAATTTCAATAGAAGAACTCAAAAATATTATCCGATGTATAACAAATAAAATGCTGATGGCACATTTTCAAGTTTTACTAGATAACTATCTTGAAAATAATGATATAAATTCTGCCTTGCATCAGCTCCGTATTTTGGCGAATATAACCTCTGAAAATAATACTAACGGAGTCAAAGATTTCAGTGGTTTTTCTGAAATAGGGGAAAAAATTGCAAATATTGAGGTAACATTCCTCGAAAACAGTCTGGGTTTAAAAACTTAGTTGGTAAGCATTCAGCTAAAGTGCAGTCAGTATTTAGCAATAATAGCAATAATATTAGGGTATGAAGATTGGGGGATGAAGAATAGGGAATTGTCAGGAATTGGTAGTAATCATGATTTTTGCTCAATTTGTTAATAATCATAGCTCCGACAAAGGCAATTAGCTTATGACTGATAACGCAGTTCCTCCACAGGAGACTAGCTGATAACTGTTTGGGTAAGATTCCGCAGGAAATGCTTACCTTAGTTTTAATAATTAAATATTTTCTTTTAGTTTGAGGAAAAAATTATGAGCGACTTTCTCAAGAATTTTTTGTTGGCAAACTTTCAAGAAATTTATCTCGCTCAGTTTAATGAAACCACTTGCAACAAAAAACCTGAAGAAATGGAGCCAGAATTAATTCAACTTAATTTTCCGGTTGAAATTCTTGAAAAAATCAGACAAATAGGAAACTGTAGCTTTAAAAAACTAGCAAAAAAATGGAATTATACAGTGATTTATCAGGTAATATCATCAGCAAAATCTCGATGGGAAATAGTGCTTGAACAAAAACTCAATAAACTAAAGATATCGGAAATTCTATGAAGATTCAATTGTCAATGACTTCCAACTATCTGAAGATGCAATGCTAGCTAAAAAAATTATAGCTTTTTTGGCAGAAGAAAGTTAAGAACAATCATGTGAATAATTGCTAATTAGAGCCATTCATCATCTATTCACAACTCAATTTTGTCTAAGTAATATCATGTCCGGATAAGAGCGTGATAGAACTCCGTTCCGAGGTGCGCGACCAAAAAACTTTCTCCTTTTTATACTTTCGCTGAGATCCGTCTCCCATCAACCCGGTTTCTTATAACACTTCAAAGCAAGCAGATTTGATCTTATATCATGTTCTGATAATTAGTTATAATAAATTTTCTTGCTTCTAAATTTACTCTTTCCCTCCTGACTCCTAACTCCTGACTCCTGATTCCTTCCTAATAATTTCTAAGTATTCAACCGAACATGATATTACAGCGCTTTTGCTGATTAATAAACCACATCGTCACAACCAAAACCTTGTAGCTACGTTCCATGGAACATCCCTACTGTAGTCTACTGAAATCAAAACTGCTGTAAACAGGAATTACGCAGAAACCGGGTTGATCAAGGAAATTTCCTGGTTTGAACAACAAACCCGGTTTCTTGGTTGCTTTGCGTAAGTTCTGTTAAACTAAACTTCGAGCAGGTTGATAACTTTGAATTGCTTTCATATATTGCGCTCTTTCAAATGCACTCTCGTCAGGACAGTTAATTTGACTCATACTACCGCGCATTTGTGCAATTGATTCATATTCATTTTCTTCCATCCATTTAATCATGTCTGTTTCGATAACTTTTATCTGATTAATTCCATGACGCAATAAAGCACCTACTACTTGAGTCACATTGGCACCTACCATCATCATTTTAATTACATCTTGCCCTTTTTGTACGCCGCTAGTTGCTGCAAAATCTACTTCTAACCTACCGTACAAAATAGCTATCCAACGCATAGGTAAACGCATTGCTTGTGGGGTACTTAATAACACATTTGTCATTACTTCTAACTCTTCAATATCAATATCTGGTTGATAGAAACGGTTAAACAAAACTAACCCATTTACTCCAGCTTCTACCAGTTTTTTCGACATATTTGCCATGTTGCTGAAGAAGGGACTGAGTTTAACAGCAACAGGAATATTTACTTGAGATTTAACAGCTTGCAGAATATTAATATAATTATGTTCTACTTGTTCTCCTGTCATATCCATATTAGTAGGGATATTATAGATATTTAGCTCTAAAGCATCTGCGCCAGCTATTTCTAATTCTTTGGCATAATTAGTCCAACCCCCAATTGTTGAACTGTTTAGACTGGCAATAACCGGAATATTTACCATTTTTTTTGCCTGACTAATATGCTTTAAATATTCGGAAGCATCCACATGAAATACTTCTGGTTCTGGAAAGTAAGTTAGAGCTTCGGCAAAACTTTCTGTACCGTATTCTAAATGATGGTGTAATTCAAACTTTTCTTGTCGCAGTTGTTCTTCAAATAAAGAGTGTAAAACTATTGCAGCAGCACCTGCATCTTCCATGCGTTTGAGATTATCTAAATCTTCGGTTAAAGGTGCTGCTGCTCCTACAACTATGGGGGAACGTAATTGTAATCCTAAGTAATTTGTGGTAATATCCATGGTTAATTCGGTTAATTCAAAAGTAAAAATTCAAAAGTAAAAACGTAGGTTGGGTTGAGCCGCTCACACGGATTATGCCACGGATATACGAATTAAGAGGTATAACGTAGGCGTAGGTTGAGTTGAGGAACGAAACCCAATATTAAGTCAAAAGTTATGCATTCAAAAGTCAAAAGTGAAGAAATCGTAGGTTGGGTTGAGGAACGAAACCCAACAAACACTACTCTATAGCGAGCAAAAACTATAAAGTTACAGATATGCAATGCTCAGAACTCAAAAATTCCTAATTCCTCCAATACATCTTGTTGTTGGGTTGCGCTGACGCTTAACCCAACCTACAGTTTTCTGTTAACTGTCAAGTTGCCGTGCTGCCAAATATTCATACATCGCATAACGAGTATTGACATCATCCTGCGCTTGTGCTAATAATTCTTTAGCGTCACCAGGTTTGCTCTTGGTTAGCATTTTGAACCTGTTTTCTTGATACATAGAATCACCAACAGGTTTCTTCGGCGATCGCATATCCAACTGCAAAGGATTTTTGCCTTGTTCCGCTAAGTCTGGGTTATACCGATACAACAACCACCGACCACTTTCTACAAGTGCTTTTTGATGACTCATTGCTGTCGTCATATTAATACCATGAGCAATACAATGACTGTAAGCAAGAATCAAGGATGGACCGTCATAAGCTTCTGCTTCTAAAAATGCTTTTAGGGTGTGTTCGTCTCGCGCTCCCATTGCCACACTAGCAACATAGACATTGCCGTAAGTCATTGCTATTAAACCTAAATCTTTTTTGCCTGATGGTTTGCCACCTGCTGCAAACTTAGCAACTGCTGCGCGGGGTGTTGCTTTGGAAGACTGACCGCCAGTATTAGAATAAACCTCCGTATCCATTACTAAAATATTGACGTTACGACCGCTAGCGATACCGTGGTCTAAACCTCCGAAACCAATATTTTAGTAATGGATACGGAGGTTTATTCTAATACTGGCGGTCAGT
>JAAUYB010145093.1_pt1 | contig 13513 bp, 13 predicted proteins | sample 7278071 | NCBI WGS metagenome assembly JAAUYB01 (sample SAMN14350121, study PRJNA611818) | marine sediment metagenome | isolation source: surface marine sediment (1.8m) | place: French Polynesia: Moorea | collected 2018-08
CAGTCAAATCACCTACAATGTCAGCTATTTTTTGTTTAGCTGCGTTGAGTAAAGCTTTTACAATTTCTTCTTTAGAAGGTAATCTCAAATTTGCAGTTCCGGGTTTAATACCTGTAGCTCTTTGAATTTCTTTTATGTCCGCAGCCGTTAAATCGCTTAATCCTGACATAATGTACTCCAAACGAATTAAATATTGTTTCTTGTTAATATTGACACCAAAAAATTAAGGTGACAATCAATTAAAGACGGATAAAGACGGGACTTTTCTAAACAATCTTTACAAAATACGGATTTTAGATGATAATGGATGATAAAGACTGAAGTATAATCATGAACCCTCAAGATTTAGTTAGCTATTTAGATGAGTTAATCTTTTCTTCAACAGGTAAACATATTGATAGTCTACAAGTCGCTATTTTAAAAGGAGTGTTAAAAGGTCAAAAATACGCTAACATTGCAGAAGATTATAACTGTACTCAAGGTCATGTTAAAGACGAGGCTTATAAACTTTGGCAACTTCTATCTGATACTTTAGGCGAAGACATTAATAAATCTAATTTTCGTGCAACTATTGAAAGATTAGGAATTGCAAATAATAATTCTAGACTTTTTAATCCTGTTCAGATTGGTGAAATTAATCTTTGTTCTAACTCTGCTACTGATATTGAAGAAAATGAGGACATTATTAACGATGATAAAATTATAGTTGAAGCGATAGAGAAGAAAACAAAACGAAAAATAATTCCCAGATTAGTTAAATTAGAATTAAGTGCAGAAGAAATTGCAGAAATATTAGAGTTAAATCTTCAAGAAGTTAATAAAATTATAGCCAGTTTATAATAGTATGATAATATATTTACTAACGATTCATTTTAGATTACTTCTGAATATTTTCAAAACGATCTATTATTGTGTTAATGAACGTTTCTCCATCAACAGGAGGGTTTTTCTCTGATTCAATAATAGCATTATCGATTGTTTGTCGAATCTCATTTATCCATTCTGCATCGTTTTTTTCATATTCATCCAGTAATTCTAATGCGACTGCAATCACTTCTTCTGGGGATTGATATTTTCCTGTTTGAACTTGACGTTTAATTATATTTTCTTGCTGTTGGGTAAGATAGATGTTCATTCGTAAAGTATCAATATTTTTCAATTAAAATTTTGCAACTTTCTCTGTCACTATCATAACAAAAAAATACTTGTATCTGACCAAATCTGTGCAAGGTGAGAAACGTCTTAAATTCTTTGTTTTCCTGGAATGACAGTTAAACTTACAATTTTCCTACACCATAAAGTACCAAAAAAGCAACACTTTTAACATAAATTGATAATATGTTGTAACTCTTAATAAAAATAGGGGTTACGAATGGGATCAAGGCTGGTAGACTGTGATCCAAGCCTCGTAATTCCTGCTAAAAAACGTAACATTCTTGTTACAAAAATTTAAGTAGAACGAGTTCTTGATTGATTCAAAAAAATCCTTTTAAACAAGCTATGGTCAATACCCTTCAAAAACCTGAATTTGAGGAACTGCGTCCAGGGATTAAAGTTCCGGCCAAAGAAACGATCCTTACCCCTCGCTTTTACACCACCGATTTTGAAGCGATGGCGAAAATGGATATTTCAGTCAACGAAGAGGAATTACAAGCTATTCTCGAAGAGTTTCGGACTGATTATAATCGTCATCATTTTATCCGTCGTGAAGAATTTGCCCAAACGTGGGAACATATTGATGGGGAGACCCGTCGCTTGTTTGTGGAATTTTTAGAGCGTTCCTGTACGGCGGAATTTTCAGGGTTCCTTCTCTACAAGGAATTAGGTAGACGGTTAAAAGATAAAAGCCCCGTTTTGGCTGAGTGTTTCACCCTCATGTCCCGTGATGAAGCCCGTCACGCAGGGTTCCTGAACAAAGCCCTCTCTGACTTTAATATGTCTTTGGACTTAGGATTTTTAACCAAGAGTCGGAGTTATACCTTCTTCCAACCTAAGTTTATTTTCTATGCCACCTATTTATCCGAAAAAATCGGTTATTGGCGTTACATTACCATTTACCGTCACTTAGAACAACATCCTGAAGACAGAATCTATCCTATTTTCAACTTCTTTGAAAACTGGTGTCAGGATGAGAACCGTCACGGGGACTTTTTCGATGCCATTATGAAGGCAAGTCCTAACATTTTAAACGACTGGAAAGCCCGTTTATGGTGTCGTTTCTTCCTGTTGTCTGTGTTTGCCACCATGTATCTCAATGATATCCAACGGTCAGATTTTTATGCGTCTATTGGACTAGATGCACGGGAATATGATAAATATGTTATTGAGAAGACAAATGAAACAGCCGGACGAGTTTTCCCCATCGTTTTAGATGTAGAAAATCCTGAGTTTTATGGCAGTTTAGAAACTTGTGTCAAGAACAACGAAAAGTTACGAGAAATTGACGCTTCTAATAGTCCGGCCCCTGTCAAGTTCTTGAAAAAGTTACCTTCATTTGTTTCTAATGGAGTACAGTTCCTAAAACTCTATTTTCTTAAGCCCATTCGGGTTGACCATTTAGAAGGAACGGTTCGTTAAAAGTTTTGAGTTAGTTTACGTTTTGAGTACCCGCCACGGCGGGTTTTTTGTTGCAATTTTTTAAAGCATAAACGATAGATAATCGAAAAATAGTAGAATGGGTGAGTAAGTCGGCATAAATAATTTTCCCAACATAATAGGCTTTTCCAACCCATCAAGGTTAGATCAATGAACAAAACTAAAAAAGATAAATGTAAGAATTGTGGTCATCCTTTATCTAGTAATAATAACCCACAGTTTTTGATTCTTGAAACAGATATTAAGAGACTAAAAGAACTGTTTGACGGTGGTTTCGATCATGTTAAATGTGATGCTTGCCAGCGGCCCCTGGGTATCATACCAACCCTAGTCCTTATGTTTAGTGAACCCCCTGTCATTAAAATCCTCTTTGGTTCAGAAATGGATGAAGAGGAAAAAAAAGAATTTTTTGCCAACATACCAGAGGAGATTAATGTAATTCCCGAAGAAATTTTCACCCTTGATGATTTACGAAATGAAGTTGCTAAAATAACTAAAAAAAGAATAACGATTATCAATGATTTCCTAATAGCTAGAGCGAAGGACACCCTCGTAGAGTATATGTCTCAAAACTGGCGATCGCTGACTCCATCATTATTTTCAGCTATTTCCTTGATGTTAGTTACTCCCATTCCAGGAGTACAAATAGGGGTAGGAATACCAGTTGAAGAAGGAACCGATCAACCGCCTTCGATTTCAGTTAATGAGATTTTACCAATCTTTGCCGAAATACAGACTTTATCATGGTTTGCGTTGTTTGACTCATGTAAATCTGAAGAATATACCTCTACCTTAGAAGAAGATTTAAAAAAATATCTGGATCGAAGTGTCATCTTTCCAGGATCATTAAAGCTTTTTTGTCAGATTTGTGATCAACTAAAAACTAACTTTAATAATGGGTTGGAGCATTTTTGTTTAGAGGCCATTCGCGCCAGTTTATATGCTGTGACTGGAGAAGATAATCCTCATGTCAATGAATGGGCTGAATTATTTTTTAGTTATGAATTTTTATGTTATGGCCAAGAACAATCACTTGACCCTCATATTCTGTCTCTGAGAATTTCTGATGAACGCGCCCAACAAACCATTAAAAAAGAGTCTGCCTGGGATGCTATCGCAAGAAGATTCCAGAGAATCATGGGTCAAAAAAATCCCCAGCAAGAAGATGTCGAGCAATTCCTGAATAATGAAATACCAGTGCTTCGTCAAATTGCTAAAAAAGCGGGATTTCCCGGCTTAGTCGAGGATGTTTTTTTTGATGGGAGAAGGGTAGAATCCTCAACAGAGATACCTATAGAAGATTATATTCAGTATTTACAACAATTCAATGAAGGGGTGGGGCAGTTTGATAATTCACTAACCGTATTAGCTCGGCCAATTGCCCAGTCATTAGTTGCACAAAACCGTGCCGAAGACCTTGAAAAACTGACTGACGAGATGATGAAAATGATAGGTGATTCCCGTGAAAATCAGGCCCGTGTTGAAGCTTGGGTCGGCAAATATTTCAAAGAGTTACGTCAACCTCAACGTTTTCTTAACCGAATTGGGGAAAATGTCAGAGAGTGGGAAACCGATTTGACCATAAAAACTCAAATCGACCTTTGCACGGAAAGATCCAATGCTCTACGTATTCTTGGGAAAAGAGAACAAGCTTTAGAGATCGCCCAAGATGTTGCTACATTGGTCCTTAAATGTGATGGTATTAGTGAACATGATCGGCGTACTGCACAACTCAATGTTGCTATTTTATCAAGGGAGACAGGAGAGCTTGATGCTGCCCTTGAAATATTTCACCAGTTAAATGCTCAAACAACCAGAGAAGATAGGGATAAGCTTTCGATCCTGGACTCTATAGCAGTAACTTATGCGGCACTAGGTCAAGATAATCAGGCTGTTGAATATTTAGATCAAGCCTTACAATTAGCAACAGGGCTACAAGCCAATCAATTTTACCGACTCAAAGCATTCAAAGCGAATCTTTTAGCTGTTAACGGTTGTTCTGAAAAAGCTTTAGAAATTCTGGAAGAATTATCGACTGAAGAAGATCAGACTAACGTTGGTATGTCCCATATGATAGCTGCTTGGACGAACATTCTCTCTCGTGAACCGGACCTTGTCTCAGAAGAGAAAATAATGCAAGTTGAAAAAAGCTTGCTCTCAGTTTGGCACAAAGCAAAAGATCAAGGCGATCTATTCGGTTATTTTCAAACATCAGTTGTCAGAGCAGTATTTTTCGATATCACAAATCATTTTCAACTGAGGGAATTTTGTGAATTTGCCTACCAAGAGTATCTCAATTATCAACAATTGCCCGATCCTAGCATCTTAATCATACTGTCTCGTTTAGCTTATCAAGATAATAACTTAGAAGAGGCTCGTCAATATCTCTTACAAGTTCCCAGGGCTATTGCTGCTCAAATGGGAGGCATCAGAGATTTAGGATTAACCTTTGACGCAACCAGAATGGTTCGCGGGCTATTTTACCGACTGATCTATGCTGTACTTACAGATGAGAGCGTCAAAGTACATTGGCAAGATGTCCGTTTAGTGTGTGAACTCTGTCGGGATGTGATTGGACGAGGAAAATTGATTAGACAACAACAAGGAGTCCAAGATGTTGAGTTTTCTTTATTAGAGAATGGTTTAAGCAACGAAGTCTTAAAACAGCTTGCACCGAAAACTGGAAACCTTGGGGTTGTGGAATGGGTCAGTGCTGGCCAATACGGGGGCTGTTTTTTGACTCGTATAACTTCCACGGGGGAAGTCTCATCTCGTTGGCTTAGTCAACCGGACATTGATCCAGTCAAAGTAGCCGAAGAGTTACGTTACCGTCTTAATACTTGGCGTAAACGGAGTCCAGGCGATCCCCTTGACCTGCCTGAGTGGAAACAATTAGAACAATGGTTAATTGATCAACTTTCACCTTATCTTGTCGAAGGAGATCACCTTGTTTTTATTGAACATGAAGCTTATTTAGGTTTACCTTGGCACATCGCCGTCTCTCACCATTGGTCGAGTTCTTATGCCTTAAGTTGGACAACTTTACTTAGTATTCATAACCAGTCACCCCTTGAGCAAGTGACCACATTGGGGGTGTTGCAAGTTCCTCGATTTAAGGAAGATAGAGAAACCATCGATGCTTTTGAACAATCTAGCCAAAGAACCCAAACTTTGGCCGATACTCATCAGTTTAATCTGATTGCACCACAGCCCATTGATTGTGATCATATTGCCTTTAAACAAATGATGGAACAGGCTGATATTGTCAAATTGCTCTGTCATGGTTTCCCTGATCAGGAGAATGAAGTGGCTTTTGCCATTGCTCATGGTCAATCTTTACCCTTGAAAAATAACTTTGCTCTCAAAACTCCCAAGGGAAGGGCTTATCATCTAAGCTGGCGAGATTGTCAAAATCTATCAAAAAGTCCTGCTGTGGTTTTCTCGGTTGCCTGTTCGAGTGGGATAAGTAAAATTGCAGGACTGGGAGAAGGATTAGGGGTATTTAATGCACTAAAGTACAATAACACTAAAACCTTTATCGCACCACGATGGGATATTTATGGTGAAATGGTATTGCCTATTCTTGATGACTTATTAGACCAGTATACGACGACTCAACAGGGACTAGCTCAAGCTTTACGTCAAGCCTGTATAATGGCAGAGCGAGAGAAAAGTATTCCGCGCTGGCTGGCATGGTCTTTAACCATAGAAGGAGATTGGAGATGAGTCAATCATTAGCTGATTTTTTGAATGAGAATAATGTTGATACTGATACGGTACAACTGGCTGCTTTATACTATTTAGCGGAATTAACAGACTATTTAACCCCTGAAGCAATGCGAAACAAAATCGTTGAAGACACAGGGAATGAAGCGCGAGTTGAGCAGGTATTAACTCAATTTCAAAATGATAGTTTGGCCGTAACAAATGTCGCGTTAATTTTACTGTCTTCGGCTTGGAATAGTAGTGATGCTGAAGCGGAGAAAATTAAAGAATTTATTGAGGACGCGCAAGGAAAATGCGCGATTACACCTACTCAAACATTAGCGATTGCTGCTGTGGCCATTGTCGCAATTATTACTGGGGGAGCAACTTGGTCTTATAATAGATACCTTGAAACTACAGGCGGAGTGACAGGGACAAAGACCGAGACTATTGAGAATCCCGATGGAACTACTAAATATGTAGAAACAAAAGAATACGAAGGATTTGCTCCACCGCTTGAAGCTGCCAGTAAATTGGTTGAGTCAACAAGTGAACCCATCAAGAATACAGCCGAGCTATTGAGAGAAGCAAGGGAAGTCGGTTCAGCTATTAAGAATAATTTACCAGGACAGGGAACTGATAAACAACTACCACCAGAAGGCTAAAGAATAATATTTAATCCGTTTGACAATAGGTATTCATTTCTGTCCCTAATTCTTGTTCCTGTTTACCTAGTTGTTGAACCTGTTGCTGTATTAATTTAGCGGTATCGATATCTTTATCATTCAAGGCAGCAATAAATTGACGGGTGGTATCTGCATTTCCTTGATAAACATCAGCAAATCCCAATTGATATTTTTGTAATTGTTCATCTTCAATTTTTAATTGTTTCATTTGTTGTGAAGTTTCTTCAAAAATATCAGCTACTTGTAAGACTTTTTTGATATCTTCAGTCTGACGATAACTCTCGCTTTCTTCGGCCATTTTTTGGGTTAAAAGGATGATTTTTTGACATTGAGATATTTTATTCTCAGCACAACTGATGAGAAATAAATTGATTAAAACAGTTAGTAAAGATAGGGTGGAAGAAAGGGACTTTTTTATAGAAGATTTCATGATTTTGGATTCCTTACTGTAATAATAATTGTTTGAATAAAACGAGCCTGATTTTTATTCTTCTTGAGCTAAACTATTAATTAAAGTATGGATTAAATAAGTTAATTGGGTGAGTTGTTCTCTCGATTCTGTTTGAGCATCGACTAGGGTTTGGATAGACTCACTTAACGCAAAAATTTGATAACCTTGTTGCTGGATTTGTTGTTCTTGTTGTTGGATTTGGTCCACAAGATTTTCCATTTTATCGGCTAGACTTTCTACGGTTTCAGTGGTAGCAATCACCGCTTCTCCCATGCGTTCTAAAATCGTTTCTATTTTTTGGTTGTTTTCAATCATTGTTTGATAAATTATCGAATTTTTGAACAATTAAAATTAAAAATTTAGCTATTACCGTGACGTTTTTGATGCCATTGCCAAGCATGGTTAACAATGGTTTCAAGGTCAGAATATTGAGGTTGCCACCCTAAAATAGATTGTGCTTTTTCGCTACTTCCGACTAACATAGGCGCATCCCCTGGACGGCGATCGCTTTCTTTAACCAGGAAATCAATTCCTGTTACTTTCTTGGCCATATTAATGACTTCTCTAACAGAAAATCCATTACCATTACCTAAATTAAACATTTCACTTTTACCTCCATTTAAAAGATATTTTAACCCTAAAATGTGTGCCGATGCGAGATCATTGACATGAATATAATCTCGGATAGCAGTCCCATCAGGAGTATCATAATCGGTGCCAAAGATAAAGAGATGATCCCGTTTTCTCAAAGCAGTTAATAAAGCCAAAGGAATTAAATGAGTTTCTGGGGTATGGTCTTCTCCTAAATTCCCGGAAGGATCAGCCCCTGAGGCATTAAAATAACGAAAAACCACAGATTTTAAACCATAAGCTTGATCAAAATGTTTGAGAATGTTTTCTACCATATACTTACTATAAGCGTAAGGACTTAAGGGGTTATTAGGATGGGTTTCTGTCATGGGAATTTCTTGCGGTGTCCCATAAATTGCACAGGTAGAAGAAAAAACAAATTTATTAATATTCGCCGCCCTCATGGCTTCTAATAAAGTTAAGGTTCCTACCACATTATTTTGATAATAAATAGCAGGATCTTTGACCGATTCTCCCACCGCAATAAACGCTGCAAAGTGCATCACAGCCGTGATATTTCTACTCGAAAATAACTGATCTAAAAGGGGGCGATCATTCGTATCTCCTACAATTAACTCAACCTTTAACACATCTTTAATAATTTCAGGATGGCCATAGGAAAGATTATCAAAGACAATAACGTTATAGCCCGCTTTTTGTAACGAGAGAACAGCGTGAGAACCGATATATCCGGCCCCTCCTGTCACTAAAATGGTGGGTTGGTTATCAGACACAAGTGACTCCTGAGAATGAGTTAAGGGCGATGCTGGCTGCGATCGCACTTAATTAATTTGACTTATTGTAGGATAGGGCATTTTTCCCTTTAAGAAAAGTCAAAATCTAGGATTTTTGTGGTCCCTTGCTTCTATACTGTACATAACGTATATAATATTGTATATTGTGTATATCATCGAACATTATGAAAACTAATATTGATCTAGACGAGGAACTCCTCAAACAAGGGTTTGCAATTACAGGATTGAGAACTAAAAAAGAATTAGTCAATTTTGCTTTGGCCGAATTAGTGAAAAGAAACACCCAAAAAGACCTGTTAGAACTAGCAGGAGAAATTGAATTTATAGACGGGTTTAGTACGGATAGGGTGAGACACAATCGCTATGTTATTGATTGATACATCGATTTGGATTGAAGTCCTTAGAGATAAATCCAAGCTCAAAGCAACCCAGCTAAAAACTATAATTGATCAAAGACCTTACTATATCTCTATTTTTACAAAAATGGAGCTTTTACAAGGATGTAAAAATGAAATTGAATGGAAAAAAATGAGTTCTTATTTAGCCGTTCAAAATTATATTGAACCTGATTACCGTTCCATTTGGGAAAATTGTGCTAGACTGTACTTTGAACTTCGCCGTAAAGGAATTACTATTCGTAGTAACATTGACTGTGCCATTTCTATTCTAGCTATAGAAAACAACTTAATTGTATACCATTGTGATCGAGATTTTGAGGTCATTGCTAAGCATACAGTTCTCAAACAAAAAAAACTCAATCTTGGCACCAAGAACCACCCTTGAGTGAGGTGACAGGTTATACAACTCAACAAAGAAGATAAATAGGGATAAAAGCAAGAAGAGCAAGGCCACAGTCCTCCATAATTGGTGATAATTAAAGCAAAAAAATCATAAACTGGCAATGTTAGATACCCTGGACCTCAAAGTTACCCTAGATAAAGAAACCTACAACAGCGAAATAGAAGCGTTGATGCGACAACTGCGATCGCTACAAAAAGACTGTTGGGATAATAAACTACCGGTGATCATTGTCTTAGAAGGATGGGCCGCCGCCGGAAAGGGTAAATTACTACAGAAAACCATCGGTTATATGGACCCCCGTGGCTTTAATGTGCATCCTATTTTAGCAGCTACAGAAGAAGAGCAAAAATATCCTTTTTTATGGCGATTTTGGCACAAATTACCCCCAAAAGGCAGTATTGGCATTTTTTATCATAGTTGGTACACCCATGTTTTAGAAGATCGTTTATGTGAACGGGAAACCGATGGCAGTATTCCCTTGTTAATGCGAGATATTAATGCCTTTGAGAGACAATTAGGGGATGATGGGGTAGCAGTGGCTAAATTTTGGATACATTTGAGCCAAAAAGAACTGAAAAAGCGACTTAAAAAATATGAATCCGATGAGTTAGAATCCTGGCGGGTGCGTTCGGAAGATTGGCAACAAGCCAAGGAATACGATCGCTATGCAACCTTTGCTGAGGAAATGTTAACCTATACCAGTACCGGTCATGCCCCTTGGACCTTGGTGGAAGGGGACTGTCAACGGTGGGCCAGAGTCAAGGTACTCTCTCAAGTGGTAGCCACCATTACCCAAGCTTTAGACCGTCTCAAACTGCCCAAAACCGATCTTCCCTCGTTACCCCCCCAAACGGAGTTACAACCGACAGAACCAGATTTTTTAGGGAAAATAGACTTAGGGTTACACCTACCCAAAGATGACTATAAACAACGGTTACGAGAAGCACAAGTTAAATTGCGACAGTTGCAGTTACAAATTTTTCAGAAAAAGGTTCCTGTTTTAGTATTATTTGAAGGATGGGATGCAGCCGGAAAAGGGGGAGCCATTAAACGATTAACTGATACGTTAGACCCCAGAAGTTATAAAGTTAATGCCTTTTCTGCTCCGACAACTGAAGAATTAAACTATCATTATTTATGGCGATTTTGGCAAAAAATTCCAGCCCAAGGAACCATCGGCATTTGTGATCGAAGTTGGTATGGCAGAGTGTTAGTAGAGAGGGTAGAAGGGTTTGCTTCCGAGTTAGCATGGCGACGCTCTTATAAAGAAATTAACGAGTTTGAAGCACAGTTAACGGCCTCAGGATATGTCATCGTTAAATTCTGGTTACATATCGGTTTTGAAGAACAGTTAAAACGGTTTGAGGATAGAAAAAATAACCCATTTAAATCCTATAAATTGACCGATGAAGACTGGAGAAACCGAGAAAAATGGCCGTTATATTATGTCGCAGTCAATCAAATGATTGCCCGTAGTAGTACCCCTTATGCTCCTTGGACAATTGTACCTGGAAATGACAAATATTATGCCCGTGTTCATGTGTTAGAAACGGTAATTAATGCCATTGAAACGGAGTTGAAAAAACAGGGTTAATTCCTACAACTCATGAGTTGTCATGCACCACTGTCCTCAAGAGTATACAGTAGGACAATTCTTCATGAGTTTACAGAAGAAGTCGGCATTTTAGAGAAGAATTTGCAAGATATCATAATCCTTAACGAATTCTTATACTGAAAATCTTGACTTTTACAAAATTTTGCGTTTATATAAAAGCTGTAATCTTAATGATGTTTTCTTCATCAACCGTAACATAACTTAAAGTTAGATCGTAAAAGAGGAGTATATGAACTCAACCTTAAAAACCCTAACCGTTCTCGCTTCTGGATCTGTGGCTGCTTTAGCTGTTTCTTCCGGCGCGTCTGCTATTACCCTTGTTCAAACCCAAACCTTTCAGTTTGATCCCGATGGGCAAGGCGGGATTATTGAAATTCCTACCCTTTGGCAACGTTCTGCTTCCGTTGGTCAATATGCACCCGGTGGGTTGGTCAGAGTAGAAGTGGAACTGAGTGGTACCGCTACCAGTAGCTTAACCGCAGAAGCAACAACGACAGCAGACGCTTTTATTCTTAACCCTAGTAGATTAGGTGCTAGTATCTCTACTTCATCAACTTTAATCCCTGATTTAAACGTTGATGTACTACCTGTAGGTGATATTCCTGGCTTACCTGTTCAAATTCCTGGGGGAACAACTCAAGAAATCACGGATGTTTCTGGTGCTGATCAGGATTTACAAGTATTCACGAGTGGATTAGGCGTTTTTGAAGGAGGTGGCACTTTTGATATTAATCTACTGGCTATCGGTTCATCTACTCTAACCACTGGTGGCGGAAACTTAGATACCTCTCAAACCACAGTAGCTGGTGCTGAATTAATTGTCAGATACTTTGTAGAAGACGAAATTGTTGACCCAATGGATGTCCCTGAACCTGGAATGCTTTTAGGACTTGCTACTATTGCTGGTGCTGGTTTCATGAGTCGTCGTCGCAAGTCTTAATAATTGATTTAAGATGCAATTTTTCTAATACTAATATAGGTAAAGATGGGGTTTTGCACCTCATCTTTTTAGTTTGGTTAAACCAAAACATACTCATTGAAAAAATTGTTACAATAATACTGAGAAGTTCTTCTTCTAGAACTACAAGTCATTGGAGGAAAAAACCATGACTGCAAGACTGTATTTAATCATTTCCGGTGTCATCTTTGCCTTAATCGGATTGTTACACTTGTTGAGAATTGTGTTTCAATTACCCGCAATGGTTGGTGTATGGACAGTTCCCTTTGCCATGTCTGTATTGGCTATCGTTGTAGCAACCGGTTTGGCTTTCTCCGCTTTCCGTTTGTATAGAGTGGTCTAAGTGCATCCATTAGGTAGTCATTGCGGGGGGTTAACCCGCCTTGCAATGACGGTCAAAAAATAATAATTCAACTACAAAGTTTCTCTCTTCAAATAAGGTTGCAACACATCGGGAATTTTAACGCTTCCATCGGGTTGTTGGTAGTTCTCTAAAATAGCAGCCATTGTTCTTCCTATAGCTAACCCGGAACCATTTAAAGTATGCACGTATTGAGTGCCTTTTTTCCCCTTTTCTTTAAAGCGAATATTCGCCCGTCTTCCTTGAAAATCCCAACAATTAGAACAGCTAGAAATCTCTCGATAACTATTAGAAGAAGGCAACCAAACTTCTAAATCATAACATTTTGTAGCTCCAAATCCTAAGTCGCCTGTACACAATTCTAAGACTCGGTAAGGCAATTTTAAGGCTTGTAAAATGGCTTCTGCATCCTTGACTAATTGTTGATGCTCTGCTTCTGAAGTTTCAGGATGAACTACTTTGACTAATTCTACTTTATTGAATTGATGCAGTCGAATCATTCCTCTAGTATCCTTCCCATAACTACCAGCTTCCCGCCGAAAACAAGGGGTAAAAGAACAATGTTTGATGGGTAATATTTCCGCTTCTAAAATTTCATTACTGTACAAATTAGTCACAGGAACTTCTGCCGTTGGTGCCAACCATAAATCATCATCAGGAACCTTAAAACTTTCCTCAGCAAATTTAGGGAGTTGTCCTGTTCCTTGTAAGGCGTTACTATTAATTAAAACGGGAGGCATCACTTCTACATATCCCGCAGCAATTTGTTGATCTAACATGAAATTAATCAACGCTCTTTCTAAAGCTGCACCCGCAGCAACTAGAGCAATAAAACGACTTTGAGCAATTTTAACCGCTCGTTCTACTTCTAAAATCCCTAATCTTTCGGCAATTTCCCAATGGGGTAACACTTCAATTTTGGGTAAAAATTCGTCTCCCCATTTACGAATTTCTAC
>JAAUYB010007560.1_pt1 | contig 13511 bp, 9 predicted proteins | sample 7278071 | NCBI WGS metagenome assembly JAAUYB01 (sample SAMN14350121, study PRJNA611818) | marine sediment metagenome | isolation source: surface marine sediment (1.8m) | place: French Polynesia: Moorea | collected 2018-08
AGCAGCGCCTCCTCTTTTGCTGGGCGGATCGAAATGGGGAAAAGCGCTCCGTGCCCATTGGTCTACCAAAAAATCAGCCACCCGATGCCATGCGCGTTTTTCCGGTAGCTCCTAAATTGTGGGGCGTCGTGCTGTTCTCACCCCTGAAAAAGCCGGCCATGTATCTGTGGAACGGCCGCCGTCTGACACCTGTCAGGCCAAAGCAGTTCAGGGCTCTGGGGATCGGCCTGGCCGCCACCGACATTGGGATCGTCGAGTCCGCCCAGACACCGGGCCTCATTATCAGCGAGGGACAGACCGCACGCCTTTATCGCCTGGTCGACCGAAAATTTGAGATCCAGCGCCAGTTCAGTCTGCCGGATGAAAAGGCCGTCCTGAAGTTCGGTGTGGATGCCAGGGGACCGGGAGGGGCGCCGGGCTATCTGTTCTACAATAAAACGGGCAATGAGCTCTGCTGGTTCCCTGAAGATGCGCAACAAGCAGCCGTATGCATCGCCCTGACGGATGAATACAGGGAGCTAGCCGGGTTGCTGCCGTTAAACCTGAAGTCGGGCCGGGGTCTGCTCCTGCCCGGCCGGACGGCATCACGGTGGATTCGGTCGGATGCCGTAAACTACGCCTTGCAGACGATCAGTGATCACACCAGCCGGGCCGAAAGTCCCAAACTCTGGAACCTGTGCCCGCTGCGGCTTGGCAATCCGCCCCGTGCCATGGCCGCCGCCCTGGATGCCCAGAATGCCGCCATCGAATTGCTTTCGGTTAAGAATGGCGCATTGACGGAAGAGGTCAGCTTCCAGGTTTTTCAGGGACCCCAATTCAACCACAAGGAAAGAGGATGGTACTACGAACCGCGTGAAGTAACCGCCGGTGATTTAAATGCCGACAGCCGGATGGACCTGGGGATTCTGGTGCACGACAAGCTGGTGATTCACTTGGGAGAATAGGCTCCTCCCGTCGGAGGCCATCTGCGCTATAAGCCCAAGCATGGTGGCCGGCGCCCTTTTCTGTAAGGTAGACGGACACTGGCCCTAATTGGCATGCAACCGGCGATCCACAGCTCATCTTTTGACTTTTCCACCCCCTGGGTTTAGGTAGAACGGAGCTCTCAATACCCAGGAGGTACGCATGCGCGCCATCATTGCCAACGATGCTCCCCGACCGGCCGGGCATTACGCCCGCTTTTTCGGAGATCACCGCCCGGCCCGGGCCATCGTGCCGACCCGCGACCTGCATTTCGGATTTCAGATCGAGATCGAAGCCGTCGCGGCCGTTAACACAGCATGAGGACGGTCTCCGGTCATGAGACTAGATAAACTGGAAACCCCCTGCCTGATTTTGGATCGCGTCAAGCTTGCCGCCAACATCGCCGCCCTGCACGCCAGGCTTAAACGCCTGGGAGTCAACCTGAGGCCCCACGGCAAGACGGCCAAGAACTACGACGTTCTGCGCATGGCCCTGGCCGACCAGGCCGGTGGCATCACCGTCTCGACCCTCAAGGAGGCCGAATACTACTTTGAGCACGGCATCGTCGACATCGTTTACGCCGTCGGCATTGCCCCGGTGAAGCTCGACCGTATCGCCGCCCTGATAAAAAAGGGTGCACGCCTGAGCGTTATCTTGGACTCCCTGGCCCAGGCCCGTAGTATGGCGAAGCGCGCCCGGATGCACAACATTCTTATCCCGGCCCTGATCGAACTTGACTGCGACGGCCACCGCTCGGGCATAACCGCCGACGATCCGCTGCTGGTCGAAATCGGCCGCTTCCTGCACACCAATGCCCACACGGCACTTGCGGGCGTTCTAACCCATGCCGGAGAATCCTACAACTGCCGCTCAATCGATGCCATCCGCGCCCTGGCCGACACCGAACGGGACACAGCCGTTCACTGCGCCGCAAAACTCCACCGCCACGATTTACCCTGTCCAGCGGTAAGCGTCGGCTCGACGCCCACCGCCAACTTCGCCCGGGATCTTTCCGGTGTTACGGAAGTGCGCGCCGGGGTATTCATGTTCTACGATCTGGTCATGGCCGGGCTGGGCGTCTGCGCGCTCGAGGACATTGCCGTTTCGGTGCTGGGCTCCGTGATCGGTCACCAGCCCAAGAGGGGCTGGATAATCACCGATGCCGGTTGGATGGCGCTTTCACGTGACCGGGGCACCACCGCCCAGGCGATCGACCAGGGCTACGGGCGGGTCGGCGATATCACCGGTGTGCCCCTGGGTGACCTGATTGTCACGGGAGCCAACCAGGAGCACGGTATTGTTGCCCGTCGGGCCGGATCGACGACGCCCGGGCCGCATCTGGCGGTGGGCGACATGCTGCGGATTCTTCCCAACCATGCCTGCGCCACGGGCGCCATGCATGACCGCTACCATGTCGTCGATGGAGGGCTGGAAATCGTGGATGTCTGGCCGCGGATCAATGGCTGGTAAAATGCTGTTGTCGTACTTCTACGAATTCCCGGCCATTATCGGGATCGGCGCCGTAAAAGCAGGGCGCTTGGCCGCGTTTCGCAGCTGAAGAGAACCCTGCACCGGATCATCCTGTCAGGCCATGGGATTAAAATTCTCTTCACGTCGGATTTGGCTCTGCTTGGCGGGCAGCGTCGAGAACCAACAACACATTAAGGGCTTATCTACCGCGGTTTTTCGGCGGCACCCACAATCTGGGCTAAAGTTCGGGCCATCTGACCCAAAACCGTTTCATCGGGAAAAGAGACCGTCATTGTTAACCGGCCGTCATCTCCCGTTTCCATGCATTCGCTCAGTCTGGCCTTGAAGGTACCGGTCAAGTATTCAATGGCCTCCCCATTGGCGCCACCCGAATCCGGCATCATTTCGCCGATTAACGTAAAAGCGGCACCGATTAACTGACCACCGGCCGCCGCCATTTTATCTTTCCGCACCAGTGCGGCCGCCGCCTGTTCCGCTTCGGCTTTCATGCTTTCGTCTTCAGCCGCCTCGGGCCGTGCGCCCAGCAGAACCTCCAGGCGGCGTTTGAGCTCTTCGATGCCGGTGGTCAGATCGACTTCGGTGGCATCGGCCTCCGGGTCCAGGACGGCCAGGGAAAGTTCATGCTTGGCCGATAGGGTGGCCAACAGATTCTCTTCCAGGGTATCCGTTGTAACCAGCAGAAAAACCTGGACAGGCCGCTTCTGTCCCATGCGGTGGGCTCGGGCGATGCGCTGTTCGAGAACGGCCGGATTCCAGGGCAGATCCACATTGATCACGGTGTTGGCCGCCTGCAGATTCAAACCCGTAGCCCCGGCGTTGGTGGTAATGAACAGCATACAATCCGGATCCTGCTGAAAGCGCCTGATCAGCGCCTGGCGCTTTTTCTGCGGCACTGAACCGTCCAGCCGCACATAGGCCATTTCACGCTCTTCCAGGAGCGGCTCGATTAAATCCAGCATGGTGGTCCACTCGGAAAACAGAACGATTTTGCGGTCCGCCTCGGCTCCGAGTTGATCCAGCAGGCGGCTCAATTCCTTCAGTTTGCTGGAATATCCCGGTGGTTGTTTGTCCACCAGAAAGGTACTGTCGGCACCCATCCGGCACATGAGCAAGGCTTTGCGGAGTCGCAGCAAGTCCATTTCGGTGAGATATTTTTTATTGATGATCGACTGGATGACCTGGCGGTGTCCGGCCTGCAGGTCGTATTGTTCGGCCGTGGGGGCAATGCGGATGATTTTCGTGGTGCGCGGCGGCAATTCTTTGATGACCGCTTGGCGGGTGCGGCGCAACAGGATTGGCTTCAATGTGTGGCGCAGCTGATCCAAATTTCGGTAGCCCAGCAACCGGCCCCGTTCATCCACGACCCGGTGCCGATTGAAAAACCGAAATGCCGGCCCGAGACGGCGATCGTCGATGAATTCAACAACCGAATAGAGTTCATCCAATCGATTCTCAAGGGGCGTGCCGGTAAGTACCAGGGCAAAAGGGGATTTGAGGGATTTGACGATGCGGCTGGTCTTTGCGGCCCAATTCTTGATGCGCTGGCCTTCGTCCAAGATTATCAGGTCCCAGGGCACACGCTCAATGGCCATTATATCTCGCAATACCTGCTCGTAATTGCAGATGGTGAAAAACGGGTCGCCCTGGTACTGGGCCGGCCGCTCTTGGGCACTACCGAGCACCAGTCGGCAACTGCGGTCGCAGAAGCGTTGGATCTCCGACTGCCACTGGGATTTCAGCGAAGCCGGGCAGATGACCAGCACCTTGGCAATGGACACATGCCGGGATAAGAGTTCGGCCACACCGATCCCCTGGATAGTCTTGCCCAGGCCCATATCGTCGGCCAGGATGGCGCGTCCCACACCGGCGGCAAAGGCGATACCGTCCAGTTGATAGGGACGCAGTTTCGCTTTGAGCAGCGCGTTGCGGAGGGAATGGGCGGCCGGATTGTCGCGGATCTCGGCAACCGCTGCGGCCAAGCGCATTTGCAGCAGTTTTTGTTGGATGTACTCCTCGGCATCCGGATAGATGGTAATCGACGTGCCTTGGCGCTCCAGCTTTTCGATGCAGCCCAGGAGACCTCTGATATCATTAATGGGTTGGTCCTGAAACGGTACCAGAGCGGCGGCTGTTTCCGGTGGTAAATTATCGGGAACAAGGAGCCGCATTTCGATTTGACGACCGTAACGGAGGTAAACGCTGATCGCCTCCACCGGGGCCGGCGTGTCACGCATGGCCTTGCTGAACTTGGCCCGCCCCCGGCCCAGGGCGTAGAAAATGTGCTTGCAAATGCCCAATGTATTCTTGCGGAAATCAGGGCAGGTACAATAAGACTCACCAGGCTGCCACCCGCGCAAAGCAAGACGGTAGCTTTTGCCGGATACCCGGTTGGTTACGACATAATCGGTCCACAATTTGCGAGGGTCAAAGGATTTGAGCCTCATTTTTTCATCGCGGGCCCGCTGGCGGCGATCTGACAGCGCCTGCTGAATGAGGGCGCGCTCACTCAACCGTTCCATGGGGACACGTTCTTTCGGCGGCACCGACAAGCCCAAGGCCAGTTTCTCTTCCAGAATCAGCGATAGCGCCGCGCCCTGATGAACGCAGTTGCCGTTGCAGATGCTGCAGCGCGTTTGAAGCCGCTGGGACTTCATGGGGTCCAATCGTATCGTCACTCGGGCCGCCCCTAGTGACAAACGCAAGCGGTTTCGACTGAAACTGACCTGCTCATCGAGATTGATCTCATATTGACCGCCTTCCATGATCAGTGTCTTACCTTGGGGCCCGAGGAGTTTACAGGCTTGATCAAAGGAAAGATGGGATAGCTTGTCATGGAGAGATCTCAATTTCGGACTCCTCGTTTGGGTGTCTTGGATTTTGTTGCCGCGACGGCGCCCTTGACCGCTCACGGTCCGGAGCCAGAAAGGGTAAGCCCATCGGCGGACTCATAAACAATAGGCAAATTTTGAAAGCCCTTTTTGCAAATTGGAAAAACGGGCCTTTTCATACCCTGTAGGCGCTTGTGTGAATCGCATCATCGTCGTCCAATCGGGTTGTTTGGTTGAAGCGCCTTATGGTTTTCTAAAAAAGCGCTCCCCATCTATAGGGTTTCTGATGGTATGTTTCAACCTTCTCCCCAGGCCTCCCCGATTGACAGTCGCCCACTTTAAACTTAGCGTTTCAAGGAAATCCTCGCCTTATTGATAAATTTGCCCGTGTTCGAAAGGAGAACCCGCATGGATAAAGCCGCACTAAGCACCACCGCCCGGAGTCTGGTCGCCAAGGGCAAGGGCATCCTGGCCGCCGACGAAAGCACGCCGACCATCAAAAAGCGCTTTGATTCAATCCAGGTAGAATCCACGGCTGAAAACCGCGGAGCCTATCGCGAACTGCTGTTCACCACCGCGGGGGTGGAAGAGTTTATCAGCGGCGTGATCCTGTTCGAGGAGACCCTCCGTCAGACAGCCTCGGACGGGACCGCTTTCCCAAGACTGCTGGCGGACCGCGGCATCATCCCCGGCATCAAGGTGGACATGGGCGCCAAGCCCATGGCCGGGTTTCCGGGCGAAAAAATTACGGAAGGCCTTGACGGGCTGCGGGAACGGCTGAGCACCTACCGGGAGTTAGGGGCGCGCTTCGCCAAATGGCGGGCGGTGATCACGATCGCCCATGCCCTGCCGACGCCGGCCAACATTCTGGCCAACGCCCACGCGCTCGCGCGCTATGCCGCCCTGTGCCAGGAGGCCGGCCTGGTCCCGATCGTGGAGCCGGAAGTCCTCATGGATGGCGCGCACACCATCGAACGCTGCGATACGGTGACCGCCCGGACCCTGCAATCGGTATTCGAAGAACTCTTCCGCTTTCAGGTCGCACTGGAGGGTATTCTTCTGAAGCCCAATATGGTTATCTCCGGTCTGGATTGCCCTGTACAGGCCGATGTCGAAGAGGTGGCCCGGCGGACGGTCGCTTGTTTCCAAAAGGTGGTGCCGGCGGCGGTTCCCGGCGTCGTATTTCTTTCGGGCGGCCAGAGCGCCCGTATCGCCACGGCCCACCTGAACGCCATGAACGCCCTGGGCGATCAGCCCTGGGAGCTGTCTTTTTCCTATGGGCGGGCCCTTCAGGAAGATCCCCTCAAGACCTGGCGAGGAGACGCGGCCCATACGCAGGCGGCCCAGCAGGCCTTTTACCATCGGGCCCAGTGCAACGGGGCCGCGCGTTACGGCGAGTACAGCGAGGCCATGGAAAATGCGGTTACTTGAAACCGGCGCCCGAAGCCGTGGCGGGCGAGCCCCCCGGGGGCTTCAGACGGAGCGGCAGCGGCATTCTGATCAAACATTTATGGTTTGCATTTCCCGAAGGAATCGATAGAATTGCTGTAACGGCAATATAAATGGAGCGGCAGGACAACGCGGTGGCGTTATTTTGGCACGGGCACAATTCGGGAGACCCATCATGATGCTGGCGGTGCCGTACAATTTTCAATTCAGTATCAGTCAATTCTTTCAATCTTCCATCAATGTTGCGCTGGCCCGGCTGGTGCCCATAACGCTCTTTCGTTATTATTTCTACATCCTCGGGATCTTCTATCTGGCCATACGCAGCGATCTTCGACAGCGGGTAGCCGCCGGCGTATGCGCCAATCTGCCCCGGAAAGAACCGTGGCCGTGGAATTTCTACCTTCTGTGGAAAACCTATCTGGGCATTTTTGAACACTACTTCGAAAAGATGATCAATGCCTATCACCCCACGGAACGCTTGGAGCGCTACCTGTACGAGCAGAGCGAGATACACAATGAGGGCTGGCTGATGCAGGCCACACTTGCCCGGCGGGGGGTGCTCATGGTAAGCGGCCATTTCGGTGCGGTGGAATACCTGCCGCTGTTTCTGGCCCTGCAGGGTTACCAGCCCGCCATCATCATGCGGTTTAAAACCGCGCGCCTGCGGCAGGAATGCCTCGCAAGATGCCGCCAGTTTGATGTGCAGGCTATCGATGCCGATCAACCCAATGCGGCCTTGAAGGCTCTGAAGGCCGTCAAACAGGGGCGGATCCTGATCACCCTCTGCGACGAATTCACCCATTGGCGACCGCATCGCGATCGCTATATCGATGTCCTGGGCCGCCGGGTTCAGTTAGATCGAACCCTGGATGTCCTCTACCGGCGTCATCGCCCCGCGTCCTGTCTGGGTATCGTGAAACGGAACAAGGGGAGGTTTACGTTGCACATCGAACCGATCACCGACGGCGACGAACCCATATCGCTGGCCGAGCGTGCCTGGCGGCTATTGGAGCCGTATATCCTGCGCTTCCCCCACCAGTGGTACCAGTGGCGCGAGGTGGCCGAGCGGCTAGCGGCCTATGAACAGCAAGATACGCCTGAGGTCTTGCAAAGCAGCGCCAAGGGCCACCCGCAACGATTCGAAGCAACAAGCGCAAAGGCGGGAAGGGTCGTCCCGCTTTGCGGAAAGGGTCACATGGCGAAACTATTGCCTGGGCCACAAATCTTAGGCCATGCGGCCTGAACGGCCAGCCCTTTTCTCTGCACCGGATCGATAACCACATGGGATTCTTGTAGTGCTTCCAGTCATTTTCTGCTAAACCCGAAATGTGACCTGGAGCGGAAGGAGCGCCTGCCATGGATCCCACGCCCATGCCCAAGGATATCTGCTGCGATAACTTCAAGGGCCTCCTGGCCTACATCCGGGGCCACTATGGTGAAGAAGGGGTTCGTGAGCTAACGGCCGGTTTAGTGGACGGCGATTATTGGGTACGGGACAAGTTCGCGCCCGACCGCATCATTCAAATCACGCGGGACCACCTCAGCGATCCGGCCTACTGGGTCTCCAATGACTTCTCCCTGACCCTGCTGGCCAACGTCAAAAAGATCGTGCCAGGCCCGAACTCGCTTTACACGGCGGGTTACGGGATGGTCCGTGAAAGCCTTTCGCGAACGACCCTCTTTGCCGCCAAAATCATCGGCCCCCGACGGATGGCGCAGCGAGCGGCCCGGATCAACGCCCGCTTCAACCGCACCAAGGACGTTCATCTGGCCGCGGTTACGGACAATTCCCTGACCTTCGAGCTCGAATACCGCGCCGGGCATAAAGTCACCAGAGACGTCTGCAACTGGAATCTCGGCATCTATACCGGTATTGGCGCTTTGACCGGCGTGGCCGACATCAAGGGCCACGAGACCGCCTGCGTCCTCGATGGCGCCCCACACTGCCGCATCCACATTACCTGGAAAAAACGCCGCCTGCTCCCGCGGGGGCTGCGGGGCGTGCTGACCCCCTTTCTGCGCTGGGGTGTCCAGGACCTGATTGTCGACTACGAAAAGTCGATCGAAGAGCGCGAGGCGCTCATCGATCGACTGGCCGCCTCGGAAGACAAGTACCGGACCCTTTTCGAGGATTCGCTGCAGCCCATGAGCCTCAGCCGGGACGGCCGGCTGGTGGACGTTAATCCCGCCTGGCTCGCGCTTCACGGCTATGCGGACAAACCGGCCGTGCTCGGCAGAGACGTCATCGAATTCATCCATCCTGAGGACCACGAACTGCTGCAGGCACGCCGCAGGAACTGGTCGTCGGATAGGGAGCGGGTCGTACGCATGCGGGACATCGCCCGGGACGGCACCAAAATCGAGGTGGAAGTTTTCTCCTGCCGGATCGAATACGGTGGCGAGGTATCGATCCTGGCCACCGTGCGGGACATCACCGAGCTGAAAAAGGCCGAAAACAACCGCCTCCAGCTCGAGGCCCGTCTACAGCGGGCCGAAAAAATGGAGGCTGTGGCGACCCTGGCCGGCGGCGTGGCCCATGACCTGAACAACATTCTTTCCGGTATCGTGGGCTACCCGGACCTGCTTCTCATGCAGCTGCCGCCCAACAGTCCCTTGGTCGACCCGATCCTGACCATCCAGAATTCCGGTAAAAAGGCGGCGGCGATCGTCGAGGACCTGCTGACCCTGGCCCGGCGCGGGGTGACCACCCGCGATCTCATCAATCTCAATCATGTGGTTCGCCAATATCTGGACAGCCCGGAGTACCGCCGGATGCTCGCGGACTATCCGGGTGTTGAAGTCATTACCCGTCTGAGCACCCATCTGCTCAACCTGAGCGGATCACCGGTACACCTGGCCAAAACGCTGATGAATCTGGTTTCCAATGCCGTCGAGGCCATGCCTGAAGGGGGGCGTCTCACGATCGTCACGGCCAACCGGCACATCGATCCCCAGCAGCACGGTTTCGAAGAGATGTCCGCGGGCGATTATTGTCTTCTGGAGGTCAGCGATACCGGAATCGGTATTTCCTCCGAAGACCGCAACAAGATCTTCGAACCCTTCTACACCAAGAAAAAAATGGGCCGCAGCGGCACCGGTCTGGGTATGGCGGTGGTCTGGGGCACGGTTCAGGACCACGGCGGTTTCATCCGGCTGCAGAGCGAAATCGGCCAGGGCACCGTCATACGGCTTTTCTTTCCGGCAACCCGCAAGGTAAAGACGGCCACCCCCAAGCTCCCGTCCAATATCAGGCGTTACCGGGGGCGGGGCGAAACGGTGCTGGTGGTCGACGATGTGCCCGAGCAACGGGACATTGCCCGCCAGATGCTCGAAGTCATGGGATATCGGGTGGCGGAAGCGGCCAACGGCGAAGAGGCCCTGGCCTGGCTGGCAAACGCGTCCTGCGATCTGATTCTGCTGGATATGATCATGGACCCGGGCATGGACGGTCTGGATACCTACCAGCGGATTGTCCAACGGCATCCCGGGCAAAAAGCCGTCATTGCCACGGGCTTCTCAGAAACCGAGCGGGTCAAAGCGGCCCAGTCTCTGGGTGCCGGCAGTTGTCTGCGCAAACCCTACACCTTCGAAAAACTGGGGCAGACCATCCGCGAAGAACTCGACCGCCCCCCGCAGCCGGCGGCCTGATTTCTCACTGATCGCCGCGGCGAGCAGGCGTGCGGCCCGCGGCTTGGTGCTCGTGGCCGGTTGAGGCCCACCGTGGCCAACCAGGGATCCCTAATTCGTGCGCCCAAGCGAATCCGCCACCGATATTTTGCTGGTTCAGCCGGCCATCCGCCATCCACAAGGATACCCATCTGCACAACCGCGCCTTCAAACCGTCATGCCGCCGTTAGGGTGGGTGTGCATGACATTAACACCCGGTAAGAAAGGGGGATCCATGAAAACCGCCACCCGCATCACACTCCTGGTGATCATCGTCGCGTTAATCGGAGGGGTCGCGTACGCTCAGTTTGCCAAACCGCAGGATGCCATCCAGTATCGCAAAGCGGTCATGGTCCTGATCGGCCAGCATTTCAAACGCATGGGCACGGTGATCAAGGGCCAGGCCGCCTACGATCCGGCGACCTTTACCGCCGATGCCCAGCTGGTTGCATCCTTGGCCCGATTGCCTTGGGAAGCCGCCCTGGAGCCTGGATCGGACACGGGCGATACGACGATGCTGGCCAAGGTGTTCAAACAACCCGAGGCGTTTAGAGCGGCGGCGAACGCCTTTGAGGCGGCCACCGTCCAGCTGGCGCAGGCGGCCAAGGCAGGTGGCGATGTGGGTGCCCTCAAAGCCCCCTTCGGCAGCGTGGCCCAGAGCTGCAAGGCCTGCCATAAAACGTTTCGCAAATAGTCCGCGCACGAACCGATCCGGGCCCTCAGCCAGATGGGGATGGGGGAAATAAATAGAAAACCAGCAGGTAGAGCATCACGGCCACGACCAGCAGTAGCACCAGGGCCAGCAGCGGATGGCCCCCGGCCGGCGCGATCCGCTCAGGCCAATGCTTGCGTCCGGTGATCATCGGCATGATCAGGTTGTCGCGCTTGACCGCCAGATAGAAGAACACGGCCGCCACGTGGATGGCCACGAGAGCCAGCAGCGCCTGCTGGTTTAAGCGATGGACACGGGTCAGGGCGTCGCTGGCGGTCTTGCTGACCTGGACCGCCAAGGGACCTTCGGTCAGGATGTCGTCATTGGCAAACAAGCCGGTACCGGCCTGGATCAAAAGGACCAGCAGCAGGGCCAGGATCGACCAGCCGCCCAGGGGGTTGTGCCCCAGGTGGCGCTGGGCGTCGCGCCGGAAAAGGTTGGTTGCATCGGCCATCACCGCCCGGGGGCCTTTTACGAAATCGCGGAAGCGGGCATGCCGCCCCCCCACCAGGCCCCACAGCACCCGGAAGAGGACCAGCACCAGAATCGCAAAACCGCCCCACAGGTGATAGGTCATGTAAATACCGCCGACCTTGCCGGTGACCACGGCGAGTGCCACCAGGCCCACCAGCACCCAGTGGAAAAGACGTGTGGGCAGGTCCCAGACCAGGACGCGGTGGTGCGCGCCGGGCGGCGGGTTCTCAGGGGTTTGAAGGACGTTGCGGGGAGTTGCCATGGTATCGCCTCGTGACGCGTGCTTGGACAGCGGTCGGTCGTCAATATCGCGGGATTCGGCCCGCGCTGTCAAGACCGCCGCGCCGAAAGATTGCCGGCACATGGGGATGAGGCCCGGCGACGACTATTTGGGGCTCACCATCATCCAAGGATCACGGAGACGCAATGCCATTGAACCGTTTCATCCTGACCCCTCTTTTTCTGGATAAGCCCGCCCCGGGACTGACGGCGCTGGCCCAACCCGACTGGCTGATCAATGACCCGCCGCTGCCCGCGGGTGAGCTGCCATCGCGTCTGTCGCCGGTGCATGAAGCCCTGGCCGAATTCGTGGCCGCAACCCTCGCCGACGGCCGACGGCCGGTGAGCATCGCCGGCGACTGCTGCACGGCCATCGGGGTGGCCGCCGGCCTGCAGCGCGCCGGGGTGCACCCCACCTTGATTTGGTTGGATGCCCACGGTGATTTCAACACGCCGAAGACGACCCCCAGCGGATTTCTGGGCGGCATGCCGCTGGCCATGCTGGTGGGCCGGGGCGATTTAAGCATGCCGGCCGCAGTGGGCCTGAAACCGCTGCCGGAAGAACGGGTCATCCTGACCGACGGGCGGGATCTGGATCCCGGTGAGCGGGAACTGCTGGCGCATTCGCAGGTGATTCACCTGGAAGATGCGACCGAACTGGGCGCCGATGCGCTGCCCGGCGGCCCGCTCTATGTGCACTTCGACGTCGATGTGGTGGCGCTGGACGAATCCCCGGCTCAGAACTACCCCGCCGCCGGCGGGCCTTCCGCGGCGGAACTGGCCAGGGTTTTCGAAGCTCTGGCCCAGACCGACCGTCTAGTGGCGGTCTCCATCTCCACCTGGAATCCGGAACTGGACCGGGACGGCCGGAGTCGCCAAACCAGCATGCGTCTATTGAAGGCGCTGATCGGGGAAATCTGACGGCCCGTCAGGGTCCTTCTGTAATCCCCCCCAGGCAAAGATACTTCAGCTCCAGGTATTCATCGAGGCCGTATTTGGAGCCCTCGCGGCCGATGCCGGATTGTTTCAGGCCGCCGAAAGGGGCCACGGCCGTGGAGATGATACCGGTGTTGATGCCCAGGATGCCATACTCCAAGCCTTCGGACAGGCGCCAGATCCGGCCGATGTCCCGGGTGTAGAAATAGGCGGCCAGACCGTATTCGGTGGCATTGGCCAGCTCGAGGGCCTGGGTTTCGTCCTCGAACCTGAAGATAGGGGCCACCGGGCCGAAAATCTCCTCCTGCGCCAGATCCATGGCGGTCGTAGCCCCGGTGAGTACGGTGGGCTCGAAAAACGTGCCCCCGCGATCATGCCGTCGGCCGCCGGTGGTCACCCGGGCGCCCTTGGCGACGGCATCCCCGATCAGGCTCTCCACCTTGTCAAGGGCCGCCGTGTCGATCAGCGGCCCTTGATCGGTCTTTTCCTTTAAGCCCTCGCCGACTTTCAGGGCCGCCGCCGCCCGAGCGAGTGCATCGGCAAAGGCATCGTGAATCCCCGCCTGCACCAGGAAACGGTTGGCGCAGACGCAGGTCTGGCCGGTATTGCGGTATTTGCAGATCATGGCCCCTGTAACGGCGGCCTCCAGGTCGGCGTCGTCGAAAACGATAAAGGGTGCATTGCCGCCGAGCTCCAGCGAGACTTTCTTGACC
>JAAUYB010154066.1_pt1 | contig 13499 bp, 12 predicted proteins | sample 7278071 | NCBI WGS metagenome assembly JAAUYB01 (sample SAMN14350121, study PRJNA611818) | marine sediment metagenome | isolation source: surface marine sediment (1.8m) | place: French Polynesia: Moorea | collected 2018-08
AATCAAATTTAGACTTTCAGAATAAAAACAAACAGCTTTTTGAGAGTGGTAAGATTAGTTGGCGCACCGCAATGGCTTATGATGCAACTCAAGTAATTATTGAAGGGTTAAAGAAAGCCACAACTCGTGAAGAGTTACAAAAAGTTTTGTCCGATCCAAATTTTGCAGTCAAGGGAGTGACAGAAACTATCAAATTTGATGAATCAGGAGAACTCCAAGGAAAACCGAATTTAGTGATCATTCGACAAAATGCTTTTGAGCTTCTTAAATGAGCTAAACTGTCGCACATAAAAATGACCTCTACTCATATTTTACTACTTTCTCTTTTAAGAAAGTTAAAGTTATTAAAACCCTGGTTTTCTGAAGATGGTTTGTCAATTTTTCTAATCAGGTAAGCAATATAAAATTGCTTAATGTTTGCTCCAAAAGACCGCAGGGGAGTAGGGAGAAAAATTGTTCTTAGCATTCTTTTTTTTATTTGATATAAGATATCCATCAAAATAAGAATAGCTATAAATAATGTCTATTATTAATCAAATCATGAAAAGAAAGTTCACATCCTGCTTCCTCGCTAGAGATTTTTTCGAGGAGTTGATTTATTTTTTCTTTGGTAACACAAAAAGCTAATTGTCTATTCATTGGCTCAATTTTAACTTTGATATACTCATTAATTTCCTGAGAAATTTGTTGTCTAACTCGTTCTTGTTTTTCAAAATAATTGTCTTGAGACTTCAATAATAATAAAATAACATTAAAATTGATTTCATCAATCCAAAAGTCGAGTTCATTATTGTTCTCAGCTTTCATTAAAAATGCTTCTAGTTTCTTCCTGTCTTCTCGTTGAGATAAGCTAGACAATGAAGCTAATTGAAAGTAACTTTTAACGGGTTTATAAACAGCTAAGTTATTTTTAACTTCTTCTAGGTTCTCTGGTGGAGCTATTTCTAAGGTTTCTCGTAATTGTTCTAACCCAATCTTGATATGTTTTCGGATTTTTTCTTCACTTATTTCTCCTTTATTTTTTTGAATACTTAATATTTTTCGGATTTGGGATAAAGTTAAACCATCTAAAATCTTCATCCTGAGTACAGTATAATAAGGCAATCTAGCTTCTTCCATCATGGCAATGGCTCGATAAATCGTACAGATTTCTGGATCAATTTTTTCGTCACTTAGTAATTGTTGTGGCTGCTTTTCTGAGAAGGTTTCTGGAAGTCTAGCAAGTAGGATACGATAGCTTAACCATCTCATGAAAGCTGAAGGATTATTGATATAGTAATCAGGATGAGTATAACCGACAAAAAAAACAATGGTTATAGCTCTTTTGATAACATCACAAATCAAGTCTTCATTATCATCAAGTTCCTCAATAAGAGCCAACTGTTTTGCTGTGCGTCTAACAAAAGATAACAGTGACCAAAATATAGCAACTGGAGGCTCAATAAACGATTTTAGTCTTCGATAAATAGGAATATCAAGGTTTTTGTCGTGAGTGGCAATGACACTAAGTTTCCCTAGACCTAACTGTTCATTTAGTTCTGATATACTACTTATGCCTAATATATTAGCTTGTTTTTCTTGTCCTATCATAGCTTTGGGGGATATTGAGAGGTTGCGTGGACGTTTTTTCTCATTTTCAGCTAGGGGGGGTCGTCCTCGGTTTTGCGTAGGGGTTTGTGACTCAGGGTTTTTTGCCATAGTAATCTTTGTTTATCTTGTCTTCTATTTTATATGCGTATCAAAAGTTTAGATTGTAGCTAGGGCAACTAAATTAGAAATTGTAGCCTTTTTTACCAAACATCTACCCACTTCCTTTAGACTGTAGATAGGGGTTATAATTTCAATGCGTATTGAAATTATAGTGGGTATATGGATCTTTAAAATCGATTTTCCGTTGAGGTAGGATAGTAATGTCCAAAAAGAAGGGAATTCCCTCACAATTGAGATACAAGCATTGATTAGGTCCATTTATAAAAAAATGTTAACAAAAGCCAGGAGTACCATCAACTATGGAGAACGAATATCAGGTTTTAGAGCAAGAATTAAATCAACAATTAAGAAAGCTTGTACAGAACCGTAAGAGGCACTTGATAATTGAAGGCGTAGCAATCTTTCGGATTGGTCCACCACCTCCAGGGAAAAACCTAAACGAAGTTTTACTGTCTGACTCGGAGGGAGACATAGATGGGACAAGTGAAGTTCTAGTGACTTCGATGATTGTTATGGCTGAAACAGCAGAAGAAGCATGGGACGATATGCAGAGTGGCTTTGAAGAAATTGTTCTTCAGAAAAAGGATTATTTGTTATATTTAGTTGGCATAAAAAAAGCAGAATCTGTTGTTAGTGATGAAGCTAATAAAGCTGAAAATAAGGAATTTTATGTCATGCTTGTTAAAGCGCAAACAGTGAATGAAAATTCATTCAGTTTCGTCAGATCCGAAATCCGTAAAAAGATTATAGATATTCGACCTTTGTTGTATCCAGACTCTACCGCAAGAAATACGCTAAGGGTAGTTCCACCATCGAATAATAATAATGCTGAGAACAAGACAGCATTACAGGATATCGATAATAATGGGGAAGATAGAGGACGGGGGGGGAGGCCAGAAAGACCAGGATATTAAACGAATAAATTAGCAAAAATATTTTGTCTACGTTTCGTTATTTATAGCTTTATTGGGCTGTTTTTGACTGATTGATTTTACTTTCTCCTCTCTCTAATTTCTGCTGATTTTATTTCTGGCTTTCTCTATTTGCTCATCTGTTGCATCGTTGTTCACTTCAAAATAACCATAAGCTTTTAGATTATGCAAATGTTTATCTAGTCCTTCTAGTTCTTCTAGTGAATTCACTCTTATACCCATTACTTTATCAAGAACCAACCATATTACCAAACAGGAGAAAACTGTAAAACCAAAAACTGATATAATCCCAACAAATTGTATCCACAATTGACTCAAACCACCGCCAAAAAACAAACCAGCTTGTGGACCATCTTTTATCCCTCCTATACTGAATAAACCCAGTGCGAAAGTTCCCCACATACCACAAATTAGATGAACAGAAATGGCTCCAACGGGATCATCAATTTTCCACTTCCCCTCAAACAATTTCACGAAACAAACGACTAATATTCCAGCAAATAAACCAATAAACGCTGCTGGACCTAAATTGACATAGCGACAAGGTGCTGTAATGGCGACTAACCCTGCTAGAACCCCATTAATAATCATTGTGAGGTCTGGCTTACCCTCCTTAAATCTATTGAGAAAAGAAATTATTGGGTTAACATTTGAGTTGGTTTCAACATTGGCAATTTTACTGGTGATGGTAGCAGCAATTGCGCCAGTTGCAGCAGCCAAGTTAGTGGTTAAAATAATGTGACTAATAGCATCAGGATCTGCTTTCATGGTTGAACCTGCGTTGAACCCAAACCAACCTAGCCACAAAATTAAACAACCTAAAGTAGCAATACTGAGATTATGTCCAGTCATTCCATAAATCGTACTACCTTCATATTTTAAAATGCGAGGACCCAACATCCACGCTCCCACCAAAGCAGCGCAACCCCCAACAGAATGAACTACAGTTGAACCAGCAAAGTCATAAAAACCCCATTGTTGTAGCCAACCGCCCCCCCAGATCCAATGACCCACTATTGGATAAATTAACCCGACTAAAACTAGACTAAAAACCACAAAAGCCGAGAATTTGATTCGTTCAGCTACTGCTCCTGAGACGATGGTGGCAGCCGTTCCAGCGAACACTAATTGAAAGAAAAATTTGGCATTAAGAGGCACTCCAACCCAATTCAGAGATGAAAAAATACCTTCATAGTCTTCCCCTGTCATGGGACTAGTATCAACTCCCCCTAAGAAAAAGCCCTGTATTCCTCCGATGAAAGGTAAACCATCACTAAACATCAAAGAAAAACCACAGACCCAAAAAGCGACAGTTGCCAAAGCAAAGACAATCAGGTTTTTTGACAAAATATTAACCGTATTCTTATGATGGCAAAATCCGGATTCAAGCATGGCAAAACCCGCATTCATAAAGAAGACTAAGCAACCAGCAAAGACAACCCACATGGTATCTTGTCCCACTTGGAGTTGTTGTAGTTCTTCTTTAAAAACCTTTTGCATGGTTTCAAATTCTTGGGTCGTAACTGGTTGAGCAACGGCTGCATAAACCCAAACTAGCCCAATAATTACGGACAGAGGTAAACAAGCTTGCCAACTGGGGGATAACCAACTTTTTTTTGTTTTTAATCTGCGTCGTTTTAGCTTATACATTTGGGGTCACTCCTCTAACGTTTTATCTTTGTTGATGCTTGCCCAATTATAAATCAGGAAATTCATAGTCCATAACGATCTTGCATTTCTCTATATTTTTCTTTGAGTCTTTTCATCACTTCGTCTTCTCCTTTTTGTTCTTTTTCAAGTTTTTGTAAGTTGGGTAAATTAGATTCAATTTCTTTATTATTGTCTATAGAGTCGTTTTTCACTGTTTCAAATTCCTCATGATCAAAAAAACAACGGATAGCATCTATCCCAATTTGAAAAGTTCTAGCAAAAGCTAGTATTTTGTCATCTGTTTTCTGTTTCATAGATAAATCCTCCCAAAATTTTTCAAGACTGATAATGTTTTCGCTTTCCTCTTGGGCAGCTAATGATTTTATTAAAATTACCAAATTCTTCTGGAGTTTTGGTAATTGATTAGGAAACAAAAAAATAAACCAAGATATTTGTGCAGCAGCTTCACAAAAATTAGAAGCCACATCTCTTCTCAATTTTCTAAAATAAGAACTCTGATTAAAGCTATATTTAACCAAGTCATCATTGATTAAAAATTGTATTTTTTTTTCGAGTTCCTCTATATTATAAATCCTTCCTCTTTGCTTATCCCAACGATAAAAAGTACAGACGGGAATATAGTCTTGAACCAGCTTATTATATTGATTTAATCTTTCTTCAATACAGCCTTGAATATTCAATTCCTTCTCCTGATGTTCAGTGAGAATATCGTGATTATTAGAAGAGGAATTTAAGTCTAGATCATAAGGAGGACTCCATTCATCAGGGTCAGGAACTTGGTCAATCTTATTAATAACTAAAATGATGGGTAACTCGGTTTTATGTTTTTTTTTATGAGCTTCTTTTAAAGCTTGGAGAAAGTAAATATCATTTTCAGAATAACCAGCTTCAAGGGCTAAAACAACGAATAAAAGAATATCAAGTTTATTGTTAATAATTTTATTAATCGCTGCTTGAAAAGCCTCTTCATCAGATTTCAGGGCGAATTTTTCTCCCACGCCCCGTGAATCGATAAATTGTCTTTTCCATCCATTCTGAGAACATGGATATGACTCATAATCTTTTGTAGTTGGCTTTATCCCTCTTCCAACTTTCGCTATTTCTTGGCCCATTATGGCATTAATTAACGATGATTTTCCAGAGTTAGTTCTTCCATAAAGACCAATGATAGGGATTCTTTTATCTTCTAGCCACTTACTCCAAGTATTGTCAAGAATATTTTTGGCTTTAGTTCTTGCCAATGGAAATTTGAGGTCATTAATAATAGGTTCAATGGTTGACTGGATTGAAATTAGAGCTAAACGTTGTAAAATGATTTGAGTATTTTCGGGACGTTTTTCTGGTGATTCAGCCATTAAGTTATCGAGAAGATCAGCGAACGGTTTAGGAAGATTAGGAACATTTTCCGACCAATTAGGATTAATTTTAAAGCCATAAGGATCTGATTTGGGGTCAGAAGCAAAATTTATAGGCTCTTGTCCAGTTAATAAATAAACTATAGTCCGTCCCAAAGCAAAAAAGTCAGATTTTTCTGCAGCTTTTCCTTTAAATTGTTCTGGGGGAGTATAACCCTTTGAAAGCAACGCCGTCCCCGTTTTTTTAAATTGTGTAATTTCTTTTACTCCTCCAAAATCGATGAGAACTAATTGTCCATCAGGCTTACATATAATGTTTTCGGGTTTAATATCTCGGTGTAAATATTCTTTTTCATGGACTAAATACAAAATTTCTACTAATTGTTTTAACCACTCTATTCCTTGCTCTGAATCAATTGAATTCTCTGATGACTCGGTTAACCACTCTTTTAAATTTTTTCCCTCAATATATTCCATAATAAGGAAGTGGTAAGGTCGCCTTTCGCCTCTTGGTATTTGTTCACTAAAATCGCCATCAGGAGCAACTGTAGGAATTCCTGAATGCTTAAGTTCTTGTAAGGCTTCAGCCTCTCGCTTAAACAACTCAATAGCTTTGGACGAATTATTAATTAATAGTTTAACAACTTTTTCTCTATTTTCCCTAGTATCATTAACCATCCAGGTTTCACCAAAGCCACCTTTCCCCAAGAAACGAGTGACTTGATAACGGTTCTTATTTAATCGGTCGCCTTCTTTTAGGAGAAGATTTTCTTCTTGAGGTTGTGTATCTTTTGGATTAATCATTTATCTTAGGGGTTGACTTTTGTTCTTTTGGGCAATTTATTCGTTTGTATATTTAGGAAAAAGAATTACCACTAAATTTTTTAGATAACTAATCACTGAAAAAACGAATTTGGCTCTTATTGAAATCGTTGAATATTGGCCATTAATGACTACCAGGAAGAGGGGAGAAACATAATTGATAGCTTTTTTGATTTCCTATCAAATTTTCCTCATTCTAATAGCGGTTTTCAATTGCATGGATAAAATGATCTGGTCAGAGCATTTTGTCAGGAAGAAGACTTTAAACTACCCAAATGAAAACTACTATAAGTAATTAGTTTTAACATATTTTATCATTACAGGTTGTAGTGTATAAAGCATTTCCTCCTTTTTCTTAGCCTTTTCAAGTAAAGCTCGTCTTTCTAAAGAAGAGACTGTTTTTCTAAACTCTTCATTTTTTCTAAACTCTTCATTGGACAATTCTGCAAGACATTCCTTTCTCAGTTGAGAAAAAGAAACGGGTTGACCAACTTGAGCAAGAAAACGCAGAACCTTCTTTTCTGAGGGCGTTAAGCGTCTATATTGTAGATCGATAAGAAATTCAACATCTCCCAGAATCACTGTTTCGGAAAATTGAGAAAGACTGCCATTATAGGGAGGGTCGTGAATCATTCCGAAAACTCTCCTTAAATGTCCAGGATTTCCTCTATACCCTTTAATAAGTATGTCCCACATGGTTTCATCAGGCATTTCCCAGTGTTGAAGTAATTGTTTGGCTGCTGTATTAGTTAATTGAGGAAGGTCTAATGAGTAAACCTGGCCACTAAATTTCAATGAGTTAATGATAGGTATTTTTTCGCAACTGGTCAGTAATAAGCAGCTATTAAGATCGTTAGACTCTCCTACCGCTTTAAGGAGTTCCCGATAATCTTCAAATCCTTCTTGATATTTTCCTGCTAACTGTTTACTTTGGAATAGTTCTTCCCATCCATCGAGAATAATTAGACAACGATATTCCTTTAAATAGTTGATTAGGGTTGAGATGCTAGGAGTTGCCTGGTTGAATGTCTTTGGGGTTAAATGTTGGGAAAAGAAATTAGATAAGTTGGTTATGAGGGTTTCTAAGGAAGGGGGTTTAGGACTTAAATAACGAAAAGAACGCCAAATGATATATTGAAACTTTTTTTGAATATCTTGGGCTAATTTAGTAGCTAGATAAGTTTTTCCCATTTCGGGTAATCCATAAATGGCAACAATTTTACATTTATCGTCAACTATTCGTGATGTTAGGGTTCTTAGTTGTTCCTCTCGTCCATAGAAAACAGAAACATCAGGCGCACAATCCCAGTCTGCAAAAGTTGCTTCCCCAAGGTATTCCTTTAGCAATAAAGGAACATTTTCCCACGATATTGATATTTCTTCTGCTTCTTCGCTTCTCAGTAACTCTTCAATGTAATGATAAATTCCGTTAGATAATTCAGCACTAATCCCTCTACCTGGGCGTTTTGGGTTACCTTTACCCAGTTTTCGAGCCATAGGAGCAGGACTATAACCACAGAGTAATCCACAAAGATGAATCTTTTGAGTGTTGCTTAACTGTGGTTTAGATGTACGGCTTTGGTACTGCTTTTTAGCCTCTCCTAAATCAGCGAATAACCTTTCCAAATCCCAGTTTTTGTCTGCGGCTTCATCTACAAGGTCTTTCTCTTGTTGAGCTAGTTTCTTGTAGAAGTTCTGATTTTCAGGTTGCTTTGGCTCAAATCCCATCGTTGTTTATTAATAAGAATAGCTGAAAAGGTATAAGAACGAATGGTGTTAAATTAACGGTATAATTTTCGCCTGACAAGGGACACGGGTAACTCCGATGACACAGAGGACAAGGTAGAAAATTGTTTTTAAAATGTGTCAGTTTTCCAAGTTTTCCCCATCTTTCTTGTATCAAAACTTAGAATTGATGAGGCTTTTTTCTTAAGGCGCGTGCCATTCGTATAAGAACCAATATAGCAGTGCTATGGCTTAAAAATCCTTAATTAATCAAAAACTTCAAATTACTAACACTAATACCTAACAGACTCCTAACGCTGTCCGTAGATGTTGACTTGTTGGCTTGATTAAAATTTTTATATAGCAACTAGAAATCAGATGCGAGAGTGACCGTTACGTTTTACCTTTTACTTTATTTATCTCACAACTGAAATATAACTGCTATAGCTCAAAACTAGGAAACTTCTTCTAGCTCCAGTCGCCTTTCTTCTGTGTCTTAACGGCTGGAACAGAAGATTCAAATATAAACTTAGGAGGATTATAACATGGTGTTCACTTTAGAGAAAGAGACTGACACAAAAAGTAACTGCCCATCACTGTCCTTACCAGATAGCAACAGCCGACAATGGCAAAAAGAGGCTCTGTCAATTAACGTTCCTCGCAATGTTGACCCCTATTTATGGCTCTTACCTCGTGCCAAAGAATTAGCCCATTCATATCTTCCAGAAGACATGAAAGAAACAATAGGACAGATTAATCAACCAGGAGGGCTAACCCACTTCGTTTTGAAAGGAGTTCCCCAAGATCCTCAATTACCACCAACCCCATCAGATGGGAAACGTCCTGCGAACAAAGAAAGTTGGGTAAGTGAAATTGTCTTACTAGGGATCATTACTTACGCACTAGGGGCTGAACCCTTTTCCTACTTGGAAGAGAAGTTGGGGGACTTAATCCATCAAGTCGCTCCCATTAAAGGATTAGAAGACAGTCAATCCAATGCCGGTTCTAATCAATTTGAATGGCACAGTGATAACGCCCCCCTTGTGCGTCAATGTGTCCCTGAAGGCATCGCTCTTTCTTGCCTACGCAATCAAGGGAAGACTGCAACCTTATATGCACCCATCGATGAGATTATTGCAGCCATGCACCCTCGTGATGTTGAGGTTTTACGTCAGCCCCGCTTTCGGGTTCGCACCCCTGAAAGTTTTTGTCTCTTTGGAGGCAAGCTGATCTACTCTGAGCCTCGACCCATTATCAGAGAAGGTTTAGCCGGTCCTGAAATCGCTTTGGCTACCTATAACGTCTTACCCGTTAATGCTCAAGATGAGGAAGCACAAATGGCTCTTTGGGGACTCAAAAGTGCGTTGCGACCCCCAGTTGCTAAGTCAGTCGTGTTACACCCTGGAGAGATTTTGATTTTCTCTAACGTACGGGGGCTACACGCCCGTGGCCCCATCAATGGAGATCGCTGGCTTCAACGATGCTACTTCCGACAGGATTTAAGGGATATGCGTCGTTTAAGCTCCAAGAGCGATACTTGTCGAGTGTTTAGCAGTGAGCAACTATTCTTACTCTAATTCTTTAATGGCGTTGTTCTTCCTTAAGACAACGCCTAACCACAGTTGTTTGATAGCAGTTTCCGTTGGTATAAAACACACAATTTCTAGCCTCTTGGCTGGAGTTAAGTTCTAGAATATTCCACTCATTTGAAAACTGCTATCAAAGCTACTCAACCCCTAACAGAAAATTCAAACATTATTGTCGTATATCAAGGATAAATTATGAGTCTCAATGTTACTGAAGCTACACCACAAACCGAAAAAATTATCTCACTGTTGAACAGTAACAACATAGATTATCAACACATTCATCACCCAGAATGTCGGACTAGCTCCCAAAGTGCAGAAGCTCGTGCCAAAGCTGGTGGCGGCTTCGTTATTGGAGCCAAAGCTATTTTGATGAAAGTAGAGCGCAAGACAGCAGGTTCTGAATTTTATGTCTTTGTTTTACCAGGGGATAAACAAATCAATTCAAAAATACTCAAAAAGTCTCTAAAAAGAAAATTTGAAGACTTTAACCGTTTTCGATTTTCTACGGTAGAAGAAATGGCTGAACAAACAGGGGGTTTAGTCCCTGGAACTATGCCTCCTTTTGCACAACCCATTTTTGATAAGCTGGCTCATTTATTTATCGACACTGCTTTATTAGATCATAAAGTTGTCGGTTTTAATGCTGCCTGTTTAACTCAATCATTAATTGTTCCAACACAAGACTATATCAAAGTAGCGTCTCCCACTGACATTTTTTCTTTCTCTAGTTGATTATTTGATAAGTAGTCAGACATAATTTTTGGTCGCTCTCTAAAGTTTTGTCAATGTTTCTGAACATTTTATCACAGTAATTAATTAGAATTTGACATGACTTAATTTAATAAGCCAGTTGTTATGTCCGACTCCTTAGAGATTCTCTCAACTATTAGCTGAAAACCTTAGTTAAAGATTACAGAACCATCATGACACCTACTCGATTTCATCTCGCTTTTCCTGTGAGCAACCTTTCTCAAACCAAAGAATTTTATGTTGAAGGATTAGGTTGTCAAATGGGTCGTGAAACTTCGACGGCTTTAATTCTTAATCTCTACGAGCATCAAATTGTTGCTCATATCACTCAAGAACCTATCCCAGCACAAAAAGGCATTTATCCAAGACACTTTGGCTTGATTTTTCAGGAAGAAAGTGATTGGGAAGCATTGTTAAAAAGAGGACAAAACAAGCAACTTAAATTTTATCAAGCTCCCAAGCGTCGCTTTGTTGGCACATCTATTGAACATCGCACCTTCTTTTTGGAAGACCCTTTCTCTAACCTATTAGAATTCAAATTTTATTGTCATAGTGATGCAATTTTTGGAGAAAGGGATTATTGCCAAGTCGGTGATAGCTCTGATGGTTAATGTTTAAATTGTCAGGACAAAGCACTAGGGATAACACTCTAATCCCTAGTTATATATCTAATAACGAGGTACTAAATTATGGTCAATTCACTAAAAAAAATCAACAAGCTCCCCCAAAATATCCAATCCTATCACCTTGAAAAAACAAATCTTTCTGTTTTGTCCTCGAATAAAGAAGTTCACATTGATAATAAAAAACAAGCTTCTTCTTCTCTGGAGATTGAATTATCAAGTTTATCCGTTTACCTTGATTCACTTGTTGAACAACTTTTTGAAAGAACAGAACAGTAACTCATAAATAAGACGATGCTGTCATTAGAAAAAAAACAATCTATTATATTTCATTAGGAGCAGTTTTAATGCGAGAACCAGGACAAATAATCCCTATCAAACTTCCACTTGAGCTAAAAAACAAATCTTTAATAGGTCGCGTACTAGATCGTGGCATCATAGAGTTAAACTCAAAACGATTGAGTATTAGTAAAAAAAATCGAAAATCTAAATCGTCTGAAGAATTATACGATGATTACCAGTCTTTTAAAACAAAAATAAAGGAAATACATCGTGATTTCTGCAAACAATGGATGATGCTAAATCCCCAAGAACAAATCACCCCTAAACGAAGAAAAATTATTGAACAAATCTTTGATATTCTCTTAGATTTAGAGTCTACAAGACAAATTTCTGAATCAACAATCGCTTGGATTACGAAATACTCATTAGAAACTACGCAAACATCAACCTCAACCAACCCTGAAGAATTTTACCTAACCGCCTCGATTGGAGGAGATACAGGAATCCCTCCAGGTGTTGAAGCCTATTTTATAGATCCTCTACAAAAACTGCGTTGTTTAAACCAATTAAAACAGCAGGGACAAATTCACTTTATTCCGCAATTTATAATTGTCTCCACTGTACACGCACAAGCAGTCGAAAACTCCCACAGTAAAGATGGCCAAGTTCTTAATCCAAAGCTACACTTATACAACTCCAGAGTAACGGAAAGTCGCATCAAAAGCTTCATTGAAGAATTTTTTCCTGAATTATCTGAGTTCTGCCATTTGGTAGAATTTCCGGCATATCTCAACCACAGTTATCCAAGGCTGTTTTTCTCAGTCTTATACCGCTTTATCCCTATTGAAACAAAGATTTTGAACAAATTATTCGTTATCAAGGGAAACGTTCAAGCTAATGCTTCTGAGGACATATTTAAAATTGCTTTGGGGAATGACCTCAACCCTTATATTGCTCTCCATCTTTTCTACAACATGATCTTCAGCCAAGCTAATACTCTTAGGTTTGGCTCGGATGCAACTGAAGCCCAGTTTTCTTTAGCGGCTACATCCCTTGACCTAAACATGAGAGAGAAAAAGGAACAAATTATTGAAGAATTTCAGGATTCTCTCAAAAAAATTCGAGAAGCACTCTCTTTTACTTCTATCGAGCTTAATGAAGAAGATTTACTCCTCTTTAACGAAGATAGCAACATTCTAAAGAACATTGAACATCAATTATCGGCTCAACCACCGTCGACCAAACTTCACGCCCAACTTGGAATGACTAACGTCCACGCCACCTACTACAAACATCCTCTTGAACCATCCTTGGATGAAATTCTGAGGGTAGGTTTCTACAAAGCCGAACAGCTACGAGAAGCTAATCGAACCAAAAAGGCTGAAAAATTAGAAAAAACTTTTGCTCGGACTATTGATTACATTGGTATATCTGCTTATTTTGATTTCCTTAAGGGTTGGCAAAAAGCTTATTTACCTGAAGTCTTAGAACCTTGTTCAATGGAATTAAAGCTTCGTTCTCAAGCAGAAAAAATGGAACATATTCTTCTTGATGAAAGAAAATCAAGACAAATCCTAAATTATTACCTCTAATCCATAAAAGAAACATCTGTTGTTGTTTTGACAGACTTTGATTCCTAATTTCTTGTCTCAAGTTAATCACAGGAAATTATAAACATTTAAACATTTAGATGTTTAAATGTTCTCGTAAGGTATAATAGAATTATGCTTATCACCTATCCCCCATGATCATCACCGTCGCCTCCTTCAAGGGAGGCGTAGGCAAATCCACCACTGCCTTACACTTAGCAGCTTACTATCAACAATTAGCCCCTTCTCTGTTAGTCGATGGGGACTTAAACCGCAGTGCTGTAGACTGGGCTAGTCGTGGACAACTACCCTTCAAAGTCGTGGATGAAAAACAGGGAGTGAAATATGCCAGAAACTACGAACACATTATTATTGACACCCCTGCCCGTCCTGCACCCGATGACTTGAAAACTATTGCCTCTGGCTGTGATTTATTGATTCTGCCCACCAG
>JAAUYB010080164.1_pt1 | contig 13487 bp, 23 predicted proteins | sample 7278071 | NCBI WGS metagenome assembly JAAUYB01 (sample SAMN14350121, study PRJNA611818) | marine sediment metagenome | isolation source: surface marine sediment (1.8m) | place: French Polynesia: Moorea | collected 2018-08
AGCTGCTCAGAGGGCGTCGGCGAATTTTTTGGACGACTCTTTTTGGCTCACCCGCTCGATCTCAAACTAGCCGGAATACTCGCGGGCTCTCTATCCCGTCCTGAGAATATCCTCCGGCCGAGAATTTCCCAAAACACAGGTATGAAAAGAGAAAGGAGAGCCGGCCTTGACGAAACTAGGACATACGGCTACTATAGAAAAGGCGCCGCCTCGAACTAACCACATGGCTTTCTCGCCATTTTCCCTCGGGGGTCGGAGGTCGCTTTGTGAAGAAATTTTCCCTTGTTTCCCACAATTTATTGCAGCAATGCCCTACTTTGGAGAGAATGCATTGGCTTCGAATTTTTTGAGCAGGTCTTCCCATTTGCAACATACAAGGCCAAAGTGTGGTAGAAGTCCTCTAGACCGAATTAGGATAAAACTGGGGCGGACTTCAATCGATTCAAAAGAGTAAGCCATCGAAATGTCATGTTACGATGCTGTGTCTGCATTGTCTGTTGCAAAAGTATTAGTTTTAAGGGGGAAATGCGTTATTTCTAACTATAGGAAAACCAGCATGTGTCCCATATTTTGAAACAAGATTTTTCTGGCATCAATCGATCGTGCGCTGAGGTCAACCTGCTTGGCCATGCAATAATAAGTGCAACGGACTAACTCCGAGCTCACCAGAAAACTTTTTTCTCGAACCTCGTCGTCGGTTTCCGGTCGAAAGGGGACTGATCCGATGTCAGTAATTTCCTTCTGCTCAAACTCCACCTGTTCAATTTTAATTTTCGCGGCACCTTGGCTAAAGCCCCAAGGAACAAATTTCATAAAGATAGTTATATTACAACGTTGTGAAATTCCTTGACCATGTTGTGAAAAAAATTCACACTATAGTGATTTTCTCCCGTTGGAATTACAACGTTGCAATTACAATGAGAAATGTCTGTTTTGTTGTGAAATTTTTAATTTCCTCAAAGCCTTACCCTCTTTTTAATTTTTATAAATTAAGGAAATTCAAACTTTCATAACAAAACACATTTCTTGTTGTAATCACATCAATCACAATGACGTGGTTTTTTTTACAGAAGGGTAAGGAATTTCACAACGTTGTAATTACCAGTACAACAATCTTTATGAAATTCCTTCCAGAACGCGCGCGAATCTTGCGGCGCACAGCAACACACGGAGATTTCGCAAAAACCAGATTCGCTCTTTTTCGTAGGTTTAGAAAAGAAAGAAAGGGGGAAAGAACTGCCAGGGAGGTTTCCGCCGCAGCAACTGCTTTATTTATGAGATTCGGCGCGATCGTACAAAGTAAGCGGTTTTGCTGGCTCCGCCTCGTCCGCCGGCCGCCGACCCCACCTAGCCAACTCATTCATCCAGCGCAGACGAGAAGTTGTGTTCTTTTTGCCTTTGTTCCCTACCTATACGCAGGTGTACGCACTTAAGTAGCACATTTTCGTAGTGAGGGAAGGGGAAGAAGGGAATTCGTATGTTCCGTGCATGCGTGAAAAAAAAGTACGCATTCCGCCGCACGCTCCCCTTCTTTTCCTCTTCCCTTCCACATCGGACAGCAAACCCCCACAATTTGATGATTGTACGAGACGCACTTATAAAAATGCCGCTATTTTCCGAGGTTTTTGTTGCAGTATAGAAAAGTTTCCTGTGAAATGTATTTTTTATCAAAAATTTTCCACCGCAGCAAGTTTGTTTCAAGTTGACGAGGATAAAATATATTGTATCGTCGCCTGCCATTTAGCGGAGGCTCTGGAGAGGATCGAAAACTTGTATTATTTGGCCATTAAAGGGTGACTGAGCAAAAAATGGGGAACAAGAACGCTATATTACTTTTCACTTTTTTTTCGCCACAGTTTCCTCAACCTGACCCTCAATCTTTTCCACGTACGTACGTGTATACACAGCTTTCGTACACACAATGAATAGAAAACCTCCAAATACTTCACATCACATTTCAGATATAGACGAAGGACATTTAATACTTTCCCTTCCCCCTGCCCCTGGAAAGGACCTCCTCGATCTTCTCCTCCTCTACCCCTATGGCCGCCAGGTGCCTCCTCAGGCAGTCTAAGTACCACTCTGGCGGCGACCGGTCGAGGGAGTACCTGTAGTCGCAGGTGATCTCTTGGCCGCTTTGGATGGGGCGGAGGGCGGCGACGGAGCGGACCAGGCCGAAGCGGGGGTGGACGGCGTAGGAGTAGCGGGCGCTGGGGGAGAACGAGTGGCAAACCTAATTAAGAGGGGAAATAAGGATAAGACTATCACCATAAGAAATTATGTCTTCCCCACGTACCTTATGACCTAGGGTGGCGCAGTATTTATCCGTTCTTCTGCACTCTGCCGGTATGTCCAGCATCTCCTCCTTCCCGAACGAGATGGAATAGTCCCTGCTGGGAATCTCCTCTCCAGCACCGCCTTTCGTCTTTTTCTTCTTCCTGACTCCGTGAAAGTACGCCGCCACCTGCCCCTCCTCCAGCGCCCTCCTGCAGAATAGGCCCTCCCCTGCCTCTCCCTCCTCCCCCTGCTCAGACGGGCGAACCTCAACCCAGACCGTCTCGTAGGGGTCAGGCCGAACCGGTTGCAAGGACAGACATTGCCCGCCTCCTCCTTCGAAAGACAGCATTTTCCCGCCGCTTCCTTCCACCTTCAGCACTGGGAATGGCACCCCCCTCTCCGCTCCTAACCCCACCACTCTCGCCTCCGCCCCTTCCGATAAACGAGCATCCTCCGCCGCGGGGTCCATGGTCCACTCTCCCGCCACCGCAGTCTCCAGGTCAGGGTAAAGAAAAACTCCTCTGGTGGCTTTTCTCTTCGCTCCCGGGTGTGGGAAATATCTGACGAGGTATCCTCCCCCTTCCGAGTGGTCCCACCAGAACCCTTCTCTGTCACCGTTTGAGTAGGCGCCGAATGAGACAGTTTCAAGATGAGAATTTGACTCCCTCCTCAAGGTCGTGGAGAATCCGTGCCTTGATCCCTTCTTGCAGAAGCACAACTCAACTGCCTTTGACGACTGATTCTCTTCGGGTGAAGTGTGACCTTTTTTGCTTTCCCATCTCGTAACGGATACGTTCCCCACCAACTCGCCCCCGTGGAAATATCCTTCTACCTCAACTCCGTCCATCTCCACACTCCCTTTTCCTTCTTTGCTCACATTTAAAAATTCCTTTCCCGCGAATATTTCCTCCAATATTTTTTTGTGTTTCCTTGTGTCGAACGTCTTGTCAAACCACTCCTGCCTTTGGTCTTGCAACCGCCTGACGGCCTCTGGGTTCAAGACAGCGGACAGCCAGCGGCGGATTGCTCTGGACGGACTCTCCATGATATTTTTTTCAAGCCCAGTCCTTCGCAAGATAAAGATCCACTGACTAATAATCTTCCTTGAGACTCCACAGTCCCCCCCCCCGGCTTTCGAAGTAGACAAAAAAGCCAGCGCTTCCCTTTTTGACGTCCGACCTTTCTTCCCTTGCCTCGAATTTGATCACAGCCTCCTCCTCCTCCTCCTCTGAGCCTCCTAAACGACTCACTCGTACGTAAGATCGACTCCCGTATTTATGCTTTCACTTTTTTTTCTCCGTCCCTCCTTCGCCACCTGGAAAAATCTTGCCAAGAGAAAGAGGAGGGGGACGGGACGAAGAGAAATCTGGGAGGCGACGAGACGAGACTCCGTAACCGCTTCTTTTTCTCCCCCTCGTCGTTTTTCTCTTTCGTGGCCCAAGTGGGCACAGTACTTTCTTTCTGCAGAGCAACCCAACCTTGTCCGATCTTCGTCGGCAACGGATGCGCTGTCACTTTATTTCCCTCTCTCCTCCCTTTTTTCAAATTTTTCAAGCGACTAATTCTAAAGAAGTTTTCAGGTTCCTCGGCTGTCGCGGAGCAACCGTGTTGCCTAATAATTTTATGGGAAAATTGAATTTGTTCCAAATATCCGGGGGGAGTTTATTTACCAACTTGACCGATGTGTACAAATGATTTCATTCAAGCAAAACGAGTAAACATTCCTTTTCACTTTCCGTTGATGAGCTCCGCCGCCTGCTCCCTCATCCTCTGCAGCGCCTCCCCCGTGGGCTCCTCCCCCTCCTCCCCCTCCTCCTCCGGCACCTCCTCCAGCCCCGCCACCCCCACCGGATCAGGCACCGTGAATCCCTCGCCGCGGTCGTCCTCGTCAAGGTCAAGGGAAACGTCCACCTTCTTGGCGGTGTTGTCGGCGTAGCGAGCGAGAACCCTGGAAAGGGTAGAAAATAGCAGTGTCTTGGGAATTTCTTGGGCGAATTCCTTACCTTGCGATGGCCTCGTCCGATAGCTTCTTGAAGTGCCTCTGGTGGCCGAGCCAGACCTGCCTGTACCACCTTGGGGCATCGGCGAGGTTCATGTGGTAGTTGACGAGCACCTCCTCTCCCTCTTTGATCTCCCTCTGAGCGCGCAAACCGCGGATGAGGCCGAAGCGAGGGTGCTCAACAAGGGCCCACTCAGCGTTGGGAACGTTGGAGTGGTTGGCCTGGAAGTAGCAAAAGATGTTTTCTATTTGCATGAAAAACTGTTCATTAGCCAAAATATTTCGAACGGAAAAAATATGACTCAACTTCGGGTTACTATGATGTCGAGCTGATTCCTCTTAGAAGAGGAGAAGCATATCGGAAAAGCAATTTCCTCTCTAGGTACATTTAGCTCCATCCTTCATGTCCAATTGAATTTTCTCGTGGTCTCCCTCTCCTCCCTCTCCGATATTTCTCGGCGGTCATGAAACGACTCCCATTTCTCATTCCCTGAATCTCCTCCGCCATGTACGGACTGATCCTTGAGAACTTTGCCGCCTACCTCAAGCACAAGTATGGCGAGGACTCCTGGGACCAGGTCAGGAGGCTCGCCAACATCGACTCGCCAACATTCTCCGTCCACACCGTAAAAAAATATTATTTGAAAGCGGGAATTGAATGAAAAATATTTTCCGTCTCAGGTATACCCCGAGCAACTGATGGCCCGCTTGTCCAAGAAGGCTTTCCAGTTCCTGGGGTGCAACGACTCTGAGTTTTTCGAGGGCATGGGCTACCACTTCGTCAACTTCCTGGACCAGTTCGGGTACGGCGACGTCCTGGCTCTCCTCGGCAGGCAGCTCAGGGACTTCCTCAACGGTCTGGACAACCTGCACGAGTACCTCAGGTTCTCCTACCCGAGGCTGAGGGCACCGTCGTACTTCTGCGACAACGAGACTGAGAACGGGCTCGTCCTGCACTACAGGAGCAAGAGGAGGGGGTTCGTGCACTACACCATAGGGCAACTCAGGCACGGTTTCGATCATTTCACGTCAATGATAAAAACAGTAATAGATATCACCGCAGGTCTGTCGCCGAGACTTTCTACAAGTTGGATATGAAGATTGAGGTGGCCGATCAGGAGGTCAAGTTTGACACCATCCACGTCAGCATCAATGTGAGGACGGCGAATGCGCAAAAAAAAGAAAAGCAATCATTGTCAGCAGCAACAACGGCAATTGTAGCAGCAATGGCAGTAACAGGTATAGCTGTAGCTATAGCTGTTACAGCAAAAACAGCAGCAACAACAACAACAGCAACAGCAACAACAACAAGAAAACACCAACAATATTAGTAGCAGTAGTAGCAGCAGCAGTTGTACCAGCAGCAACAACATCAAGAGCAATAGCAGCAACAAAAATTGCAATTGCAGCAGCTATGACATGGTCAAGAGCAAACAAATGTCAATTGAAACAAATAGAGACACTGTGGCGGTGGCGACCATTTGAACCAGAAAATTCAACGTTTTTTATTCTCCCATTACGTATCCAAGCTGACGTTCGACAACAAGCCGGCCAACTTGCGCAACTCTGCCCTTGTGCGCGAGGAGGCGCGCCTCCCCGCCGTCTCCTCCTCCATCCTCTTCGAGATCTTCCCCTTCATCATCGTCTACGGCGAGGACATGGTCATCCAGACCATCGGGCGCTCCCTGGCCCAGATCCTGCCCAAGCTGCCCGGGCAGAAGATGCACGAGTTCTTCGACCTAGTGCGCCCGCTGGTGGAGTTCCGCTTCGACGCCGTCCTCACCCGCTCCAACAACATCTTCGAGGTCATGTCGGTGGAGCCCATCGACGTCCTCCTGAAGGGGCACGGCACTGCCGAGAGGGGCGAGGGAGAGGAGGAGCAGGAGGACGCCCCCATCGCCCTGGGGGACGACTCAGACGACAGGAGCATCCACCTCAAGGGGCAGATGATGTTCATGGCCGAGTGGAACGTCATCATGTTCCTCTGCTCGCCCAATCTGCCGGACCTGGACACCCTCGCCTTCTCAGGGCTCTTCATCAACGACCTGTCCATGCACGACTTCTCCAGGGACCTGCTGCTGGCCAGTAAAAACGCCAAAAAAGGTCCATTTGAGAGCTTTTCAAGGGATTCTTTTTTCCCCCTTTCTCAGGTTCTCAGCAATCCAACGAGCTGAAGGAGGCCCTGGACGCTGAGATGACCAAGACCAAGGAGATGGAGGAGTCGATGAAGAGGCTGGACGAGGAGATGAAGCGCTCGGACGAGCTCCTCTCTCAGATGATCCCCAAGTCCGTTGCTGAGAAGGTCAAGTCCGGCGCCAACCCGGTGGAGACCTGCGAGGTCTTCGAGCAGGTCACCATTGTCTTCAACGACGTCCCAGGGTTCCTCGACATCTGCGCCAAGTGCGACGGGATGAAGATCGTGGAGATGCTCAACTCAGTCTTCGGCATCTTCGACTACCTCTCAGACAAGAACGGGGTCTACAAGGTGGAGACCGTCAAGGATTCATTCGTGGGGGTGTCTGGAGCGCCGGACAGGGCAAATATTTAGTTGTATTGAATAGAGAACAATTACGATAATTTGCTGCTCTAGGTGACTAACCACGCGGAGAAGATAATGGACATGGCCCTGGACATGCGCGACGCCGTCACCTTCGTGCCCGACCCTCGCCCGGAGAAGGAGGAGGGCGAGGGAGACCACGTCCGCATTCGCCTAGGCAGCCACAGCGGGATGGTCGTGGCGGGCATCGTGGGAAACAAGATGCCAAGGTACTGCCTCTTCGGGGACGCCATGAACACCTCCTCCAGGATGATGTCATTCGGGGAGGAGCAGAAGATACACATATCCAGGTGACACATACGAAAAAGTGTAAAAATAACTTAAGTTCAACAACCCTCCTCCTTCAGTTCAACGAAGGACCTCCTCCCTCCGTCCTTCGTGACTAAGGAGAGGGGGAAGATCAACGTGAAGGGCAAGGGGGAGATGACCACATTCTGGGTAGAGTCGAAGGCGAACAGAACAGCGCCCACCAAGGAGGAGGTGAGCTTTCATGTCACCTAATATCATCTAATGATAACTTATTTTTTTCTTCTTCAGTGCTTGGGGGCCCTGAAGGCAGACAAGGAGAGACCGTTGACTGGAAAGACTAAATAGATACTTCGGAAAAGAAAAGTGTGAAGTATGCATATTTATGCACCTAATCTTTTTCTCAAGTCGAGAAATTTTGATGGAAGAAGTAGCACAAATGTCAGTGTTTTAAAGTTCTTGAATTGCAATGAAAAAAGAAAATACGAAATAGATCCTCCGTTTAAATTAACGTGTGTCTCCTCTTCAGCATCCAGTTTTCTTTGCTCTCCCGAAAACGGCCACGCTTCCTTTCCTCCCTCCCCCTGGCAAGATCCAAGATTCCGGCGCCCTCTCCCATCCCTCTTCAGCTCCCCTCAGCACCTCCGCCGAAGACGGTTCAGTGGGTACGGAGGGCCCTTCTTCCCAATCCCCTCCAAACACCGTCAGGCTCTGGCCCACCGGGCCCAAGGAGGGCCAGCAACACCTAAAAACAATTGCTGGACAACAAGGTTTTTTTTAAAAAAACCCCTGTCCTGTTCCACACCTTGAAACATTCATGTTTGGCATCCTCCTCCAACCCTGCACCGATTCCCCGAAGGATAGAAATTCGACCGACCTCTCCGCTTCCCTGCTCCTCCCGCTCCCCCCGACCACCATCAACCCTCCCCCCTCCACGACCGCGCAACCGTGCCGACCTCTCCCCACATCCATGGATGGAAGAGCGGTCCATCCCGATCCTCCTTTTCCGTTAGTGTCGAACATCTCGGAGGAGTTCAGATAGTGGACACTGCTGTTCGCCTCAGTCAGGTCTGAGTTCATCCCACCGGTAACGACGATGACCCCGTTTGCACTGACAGCGCAGGGGGCGTAGCGAGGCGTGGACAGGCCCAGCCCCTCTGTCCACATCGTCTTTCCCTACACCCATCCAAAACATTAAATAATTTCCTATTACCATAACCATACCATAAAAAATCCCCCGTTCAACCTGGTCGTAGACAAAGACCCTGTCTGAAGGCCCCTCCTCCTCGGTCCTCCCCCCGATGAGGAATATCTTTCTCCCTACAGAGACCGCCGCCGCCCCCGCCACCGACACAGGGACGGGCGGCATCTGGTACCACTGCCCGGTAGAAGGGTCCAGCAGGTGGCAGCTGTCCGTCATCCTCCACCGCCTGGAATCCAGGAACTTGTCCGTCTCCGGAGCCGTGCTGTTGCTGTTGTTGCTGCTGTCTGACAAAGTGGAATTATCCATCTCCACCAATCCTCCGCAGATCACCAGGAACCTTCCCGCCCGGACGGCGGAGTGCTCCTTCCTCGGCTCCGGGATCTCCAGGGGCGTCCGGCATGATCCCAATTCGCTGACTTTGTCGATGCTTCTCACTCCTGCTCCGCTTGCATTCGTGCCGCCGACGAAAAATGCCGATCCTGTCAACGGAATTCCACAAATTATTTCTACCTTATTATGCTTTCTTCAAATGAATCTTACTTGTAGAAGGGATTTGCCCTGCTGCTGGCTCTGATCTTCTGGGTGTGGCGTTTGAACCTTCTCTCTGAGGAGAAACTGTGGCTTCTGCGAGGAAACTGTCATACCGTTGATCGACCTACGCAATAAAATTGACCTAGCAAAAGTTCCCGCTTCTTATTCACCTGTTGGGTGCGTAGTACTCTCGGATTGGTTTCCGATTCCCCCCGCCTCTTCGCCTCCAAAAGTTGGATTAACTTGAGCTGTCCATCCTCTGACATCAGGTGGAATTAGACTTGGCCTCCTGGTTGAGAAGGTATTGTTGTTTTTATCTTCCGTAGGATTTTTAGATGAGGAAGTCCCTGCTGGTGTGTTCGTGATTATCATAGTGGTGGATGCAGGGGATTTGGTTGCCGAAGGTGTTGCCTGGATGGATGTTGGTGCTGCTGTGAAAGTCCCTCGCGGCGACAGCATCTCCTCTGGTCTTCTTGTCACCCTGAAAGAATCTTGGGAGGAGAGTCTTTCTCTTGCCAATGTTGGTCTCTCCAAGACCAGCACCAGATCTTCGGACTTTGTTGCATTTGTAGGCTCCAGCACAATATTTTCCACTGAGATATGGCTGTTGTCGCTATGCGTTGGCCTTTTTGTTACTTCGGTGTTGGTGGTAGTAGTCCTTGCAGAAGTAGTTGTAGATGTTTCTGTACTTACTGTAGTTGTTAAAAGATTGGCAGTCGGCAATGATGCCAAATTCTTGGTGTCCATCCCAGCAGAGTGAATATGCAGGTGGTGCAGATGAGTGCCGCCGCCGCCGCCGCCGCCGGGAACGTCATCAGCAAATCTGAAGGTGAACTGCCGGGTTTTGGTCTCTCCGCCCTCCGCCTCCTCCGTCAAGTGGACCCGAGCCTCCCCTCGCTCCTCCGATACAAACCCTTTAATTTTTGGAGCGGATCCTCCGCCACCAATGGCAAACAAGTGGTAATGATGGTGGTGCGTCTCTTGCTGGCGCCTCGTTCCAAAGTCGATGCCTGCTCCGCCCCGCCCCCTCCTCCCCACTCCGATGACTCCATCCAGACTAGTCAGGTCGATGCTGTCGAGCTCCGACAGGAGGTCACTGTACTCCTTGTCCCAGTCCAGGAAGTCGTTCAGGGTGTCGTCGTCAGCACTGTCCAGGCGCTCCAGGATTCGGTTCAGCCCCTCGTTGGCAGATTGGGGAGGTGGACTGGCCTTTCATTGGGAAATAAGCTTTCTCTGCTTTCAGGACTGTATCTTTCTTTACCTTCGCATTTTTGCCAAGCTGCGGCCCTCCTCCCATTATAAAGTGGTGGTGGAGGGAGTCCGCTCCGTCACGAGATGTACCGACGTGTTTAACGGGAGTCTCCCTGAACGAAGACTCCTCCGAATGGCGGTTGGCGATGTCGCCGTTTCTAACCCGAATTACTTCGGGCGCCTTTCCCGCTTGTCTTTTGATTACTGTTGTGCAAAAATGAGTAAAAAGAGTCAACTCGGGGAAGATAGTGTCGTAAGCGGACGCGTACCAATGTCCCCATCATGTAGCTCCAATTTTTGCCCTGGTGCAATTGCAAAGAGCAGAGTGAGCAAGAAGAACGTGACCTTTCTTTTCTGGAGGCTCTTCTTCCTCCTTCTCTTCCATTCTGCCTTGTTCATTTTTATCATTGGATCATATTTTCCTCTCTGCACGGCTAGCACAGCTCACTTGTACTTCCACAGCAAAATTCTTCGCAACTTTCGGAATGAGAACTACTACTCCATGCAAGAAGCTCCCCCTAAAAAGTGCGAAGAAATCTGAGGAGAGCGGCCGTTATTTCCTCGATGATTTAGATGCCTGAGCAGCCTGATCTTGGCTGGATTATTAGAGACCGCTTTAAGGAAGTGAGTGAGCGCTCCTTTTCAATGAAATCAAGTCGTCTGAGACGTCTGTTTCGGTGTTTCCCAAATTTCATTCGACATCATATTTTTGACATTTAACAATTCAAAACTGAATTTAAACTTGAACTTTTATTTTTTAAAAAGTTGGGTAACACTTGGTTTAGGCATCTGAAATTAATTTGTCAAAATGGTGAAAATGTCGCAGCATTGGCCATTTATAACACTCCTGATAATTGCATTCCTCACGACCTGCTCTTTTTATTGTGCTCTCCACGCCTTTCCGCCCAAGCTCAGCGAGTCCAACAAGCTCTATTGCATGTTCCTCATGTCATCTGTGGCAATGACGCTTTACTTTTTCTTTGCCTGCATGATATCTGAGCCGGGTTTCGTTCCTCAGCAGTGGAAGCCGTTCAACGATGCAGACAGGCAACACCTGGAGTTTTGCAAGATGTGCGCTGGTTACAAGCCTCCCCGCAGCCACCACTGCAGGAGGTGCAACCGTTGCATAAAGAGAATGGACCATCACTGCCCGTTCATCAACAACTGTGTTGGGTACAGCAACCACAGTATGTTCTTGCTCTGCATATTCTTTGCGTTCCTCTCCATCGCTGCCGGCATCGTCCCTGTCTCAGTCGTCCTGTGGCGGTTTCATGATGACCACGGCAGGGTGGCCAAGTTCATTGACCCTCTTGGCTACAAGATCCTTATCTTTGCAGAGATTTTGCTTCTGCTGGTAGGCTCTGGTGTGGCCAGCCTTGTCTTTGCACAGGCCCAAGGTATTTGGACAAACCAAACCTACATCGAAAAGCTCCTCTCGGATGTTGCTGAGGACACTCAAAGGCCCTTTCGGAACCCGTATAATATTGGAGTAGTCTCAAACTTTGCTGATATTATGGGCTGTTTCCAACCGTTGTTCAACGAGAGAGGCGAGGAAGGCGTGGACTTCCCCATCAGGGAAGGCACCCAAAAGTACATCTATCAGATTTTGAGGAGGACTTTAATGGGTGGAGGAGCAGCCCCTGTTGCTACAAACCAAGCCAGGAGCACCACAATGGCATCAAACACTGTGAAAGAGAATCCTCCGGCTGCTACCGCCCCATTGGTGAAGGTCTTTGTTGACTACAATTCTAAGCCTCTCCCTCAACATTTAAAGCCGACGTTGGACGTCCGGGCAGGGGAGAAGGTGATGGTGTACAAGAAGAAAGGGAACTGGCTCTACGGCCAAAGGCACAAGTCAAAACATATGGGCTGGTTTCCAGAAAGCAGTCTCCGAAAAGAAATTAGGCAGGAGGCTTAAAATGGCATCCACATACAGTACGTGAATTTGTATTAAGTTTCGGTATTTAGGATGATTTAGAACATTTAGTTTGTTGAGATCCCTCAAGTGGCATAATTTCATGTTTTTCGCTCTCTGCGTGATAAATGCTCTCCCTTTCCCAGGTGATTCTTTTTGCACTTTATCTGTGCTACAAACCGTAAAATATACCATATCCTACAGACACAATATCACTGGACTATACATCCAGAACCAATTGACTGACCTTGTGGGCGAGCGTAGCACTGTAGCGGCTCAAAGAGGTTCTGTCGTGCGGAATGTCCAAGTCGATATCGGCATTAAGACGGATGCGGTAGTCGGACGGTGGGGCATGATCAGACCACCATGTTGATGTCCTGAAGAACAAAGTTCTTTTTGATTTCTTAGACGTTTCGAAATACTCCGGGAGAGCCCTTACTTAATTCGCACGCCATTGAAAAGGCTGACTACCTCTCCCGCTGCCAGCGCCGTTTTGGCGAACAGACCCTCTCCCCCCTGCCGCAGCGACGACGTCCGCACCTCCACCCTCGTCGCCTCCCAGGGGTCCTGCACGGAGGGGTTGTCACCGATCGACGTCTTGTTGGGGTTCTCGAAGGAGTAGGAGATGTTTGCCGAGTTGGGGAGAGGCCTGGTGAAGCGAGGAATCGGCAGCCCGCCCTCGAAGCGGCACCCGAGGAGGAGGCACAACTTGCCGTCCACAAGCTGGTGGCACATATAATTAAATTTGTAGTTAATTTAAATTGTTCCTCCTCATATATCCTCAAGTGGTAGCTATAATTAACTTCCGCACCTTTTCATCCTTGAACTCCCCCCTCAGCACCGTCTTGAAGTCTGGGTAGATGTAGGCGATGTCCTTCCCGGAAAAGCTCCCCTCTTCATCGACGAATCCGCAGAGGAACCCTCCCCCGAAGAGCCCCTTCCAGCAGAAGCCCCTCCTGACGCCCCTGAAGCAGCGGCCGACGAATCGGACCAGCCGACCGTCCTTCCCCACGCCCTTGCCCGCCCTGGCGCCGGGGTCCTTGGCGCCGAACTCGCGATGGAAGCCGTGCGGGACACCCCGGGACCAGTAGCCCTCCAGCCAACTTCCTAGGCCTCTAAAAGGTGTTTCAAGAGTTGCATTTTCAAATTATAAGGTGCGAAATAGCTGTAGTCACTTGTCTTCAATCCTCATTTCCCCTTCCATTAGGCCGTCCTTCCAGCAGCCCTCGATTTTCTCCTTCTCGGTCGAAACGAATCCAGTTCTGGGAAAAAGAAAGTTCATTCCATAAGTGGAAATAAATGTAATAGCCTTAAAACCTGTTCCACGCCCCATGGTCGAAAGTGCCCTTGAAAACGCTCTTGTCTTCGTACACGATGGCCCCCTGTCCGTGCGGGAGGCCCTCCGAGTCAAGTTCGCCCTTGAAGTAGCACTTCCTCTCGCCGTCGTGGATCGCCTTGCTGCTGCTATCGCTTAAGCTCATTCTGTAGGCAAAAAAAATCAATTTTG
>JAAUYB010187199.1_pt1 | contig 13476 bp, 9 predicted proteins | sample 7278071 | NCBI WGS metagenome assembly JAAUYB01 (sample SAMN14350121, study PRJNA611818) | marine sediment metagenome | isolation source: surface marine sediment (1.8m) | place: French Polynesia: Moorea | collected 2018-08
CGCCAGGAAAAGAGCTTATGATGTCTTGACCCAATATCGCAGACGGAAGCTCCCAAAAAAGCCTGACGGTGTGGTCCCCAGCCACCATGATCGTCTCATCAATGCCTGGTATGGTTGGCGCTGGAGAATCGCTTTACCCGAGGAATTCGGCATTGTCATCAACGAGGCGGAAATGCCTCATATCCCCCAGAAGCGGTTCCAAAGGCCCGAACACAAGCCCCGCCAAAAACACCCGGAGGCTTTTGGACGTCGGTTGCTTCGCGGCTTGAGAATCATCATGGGTGTTTAATATGTCTGGAGGTCTCTCTGATTGTGGTTCAACACCTAAAGTTAAACGACGCGACCGAATGCCTTTGGAAAGGATGCGACAAGAAAGCCGATGTGCGCATGGTGGTCATGGCGGATGAAGTGCCGGCACGAAGTGTTGCCGCGTGCCGGTCCCATGAACAACCGCTCAGAAGCCGGGCCGTCGTTGATTTAGCGGAGGCTCTCCTCAGAGATTTGGTGCGTGCCGGACAAAGGATGACCCTCGAAGAGGTGACGACCTATCTTCAGATTCACCGAACCATGATTGAGGCAGCCTATTTTGAAGGAAAGCACTTAATCCCCGGCCGATGTTCGGGCACTTCCGAGAGACTGATTCAACTCTACACCAAACTCACTCATGCGTTTCTTGTTTTCCAACAGGTACAGGCATGGTCTGCCGCTCAGGGGATCGATACAGGCTTGTTTACCCCTGAGGTCCCACTTCCTGATTTGGAAGGTCTATTGCGTGAGCTTCATCAGGCTGTAGCTGAGTGTCACGACCAATACCTGGCTCAAGATCGCCACATCCAGTATTGAACGGACTATGTCATGCCGGACCATGTCATCTACCGCGGCTTGGAATGCATTTGGCGGGAAGGTGCATGGCATGGCATCGAGGATCGATACGCCGCCAATTGTTTTATGGACCATGGAGACAAGGACCAATACTTCGGTTCCTCCGCGACGTTGGAAGGATTGATGGCGCAAAGGGACGATTACTACCGGGAGGAACCGATCGAAACGGCGGTTTCGTACGAGCACGGTTACCTCTATCGACGCTGGATCGTCGTGCCGGCCAAAACCGGCCCTTATTGGTCTGCCTTCACGCTCGATGAATATCGTAGCGGGAACACCCGAGAACAGGAGCATGTCACACCGCATACCGAATACCGGGACATGTTTCGGGCGATTGATAGACGGTACCGATACCCTTGCGCCTTTGCGGTGAATTAGGTGCCTTCTGGCCTTCCCATGACAAACAAAGCCGCCGTCGCATCTTCGTCTGTGAGCAATGTAACGAGGTGGTGGGCCGCTGGAATGATTCATAGAACCAGCCGGCTCTTTCCGTTCCGTAGCGCGCCGGTGAGTCAACTCGGGACTTGCCTCGCCATGGCAAGTGCAGCTTTGAGTTGTTCAATCTCCTTGGTCATCGCCGCGATGGTTTCTTCTTCCTTTTTGGGAAAGAGATCGATCGCCAATTCCGGTAACGGCTCGTTTCGCCTGAACTTATCGCGAAGAATGAGGAAGGCTTCCTCGATTTTGTTGAGGTACGGCGCTTCTTTCTTGGGATTGAAACCCTTCACGCAGTAGCCGTCCGTCACATCACCACTGATATGGTTTACCAGATTTTTAAGCACTATGCGCGGTGTGTTGATTTCATCGGCAAGTGAAATAAACGTACGCCGCAGTGCATGCGTGTTAAATTCGAAATTACCACCCATTTTCTGGATCAGAAGGCGGTTGGCAGCTTCATTCCGCTTCATATGCGTCCTGTTCCTATAATTTGCGGCGAAGACGTATGGATTCCACACATCCTCGCGTTCCATGTAGAGATTCAACAGAACCTGTTTGGCGTAGTTACAGATGGGTTTGAGATGGGCTTTTTTGTTTTTCACGATGTGACCCGGCAGTTTGAAGTACCCAGTGATCAGATCGATATATTCCCACTTAAGTCGACGCGCCTCGCCATTTCTCATGCCAAGGAAAAGAGACAGTTGGTAGAGCTTGATGGTTTTTCTTATACCTTTGGATAAATGGATATCCCTGGCCATTTGTTCCAGAAGATCGATAAACTGACCAACTCGGGAATAAGGAACGACCACCTTAGCGTGCTCATGAGCGTAGAGTTTTTTGATTTTTATCAGGAGAAGAGGGTTTCCCGGGCATGCGATTCCTTTTTCGTCGCAATAGGCTTTAGCGGTCGTCCATACCGCCCGGAGGTTGGATAAAACTCCGACTGCTCGGGAATTGGAAACGGAATCTGCGATTTTATGACCACGCTCCAGGATATGGGTCACTTTGATCTCAGACAATGGTAAATGAAGCCAATCTTTGAGATGGGCTCGAAAATTGCCCCGGTAGCAATCCTCTGTCACCTTTAAAGGTTTCTTGTATCTGAAATGGAGCTCCATACATTCTTTAAGGGTTGGCGCTGCCCTTTTTTTGGCCGCGAAGATCAACTGATCAACACTTTCTTGGATCTGCACACGTGATGGGTCTTTCCCACTTTCACAAAGGTGGCCCCACCGTTTGGCCGTTTCCCTCGCTTTCTCAAGGCTCAAAACGGGATAACAACCGATTTTGAATTTCCGAGCCGAAGCCTTGACACCCGAAATCCTTTTCTCCAAAATGAAGGTCTTGCTGTTTTCTCCGACCAGGAGGCGAAAACCCTTGACCTCGGTATCGGAAATGATGATTCTGGTTCCTTTGATTCCGTGGGTTGCCTCGATCATTCGCCGGGTAAGTTTTGCTTTTCGTCTATCCTCTAGCATGAATCATCTCCTTGCGGTTCCTAAGCGACGCATATGCGACATGAAGATGTTATAAGATAGCCGTACTTGGACGTCAAATCGGCTGCCTTTTGGACCTTTACATACGCTAACTACAAAGAAATGATTCACTTAGGCCGTACTTGGCCGTAATCCGGTCACCAAAGGACAAACTTCCATACTTTCCCGAAAAAGGGTGCTGATGCCGATTTATTTCACAACTTCCGCCCCGGATTCGCCCCTACCGTATTTCGTCCGGACGACGCCAATCCCGGAAATACAACCCCAATTGGTTTTCAGTTGAGCAGTTTTCCGGGATTGGAACCGGTCGGCCGCCGAGCAGACGGCACCAATCCCGGGAACAGAACCACCCGACGCCACTCAGACCGGTTCCGTTCCCGGGAATGATACCGCCTTCGGCAGTTCCAAGTAGACCTTTTCCCGAGAAGTGGGCCGGTTTGACGACAAAAAACGGCTCGTTTTGTAAAAAAGGTGATGGTTCTGCGGTCAATCACGCCGGCTACGCCCTCTGAGGATGTATTTCGTGTAAATCAATTATATTCCCATCTTGCCGGCGGTGTAACCGCTCACACGGGGACAATAGTCCGGTAGATTCGGCGCACCGATATCTACTTCCCTTGAGACACTAGGGACGGTGACTACCAGGAGTTTTTGGAAAAACAAGGAGGAATGACCCTTTACTTCGCGCTCATCTCTCCCTGTGCGTCGCGAGGTGTAGTTCCGGACGCCAGGATTGTTTGCCCGTGAGGATGTCCCGCAACAGGTCCAATGCGGGGTTCGTGTTTCCATAGGCTTCTGCTGCTTTCAGAAGTTTGGTTTTGATTTTGGGCTTGAAGATTTTGACCTTGGGGAAAACGGCTTGCAGCCCGCGCAGGGCGAAATAGCCCGGTACAAATGTCTTTGATGCTAAATCCCCGATTAGACGGTTACTGGGGTGCAGAAATTCATCAAAGGTAGCCATCATTTCCTCCGTGGGCGCGATGCCCAAAAGGTCAAGGAACCCGGTTAGCATCAGTTGACCTTGGGTTTCTCTCTTCAAATTCTTTTTGGCGGCACGGTTTGTTATCAAATGTATCAAGGCGTCTCGACACTCGGAATGAATCGGCCTCGTTGACTCTCGACCGTCACGACAGAACCACAGAGCGAACCAGTTCCAGTGGAATAGGAAGACGTACAGGGATTCGTTCTCAGGGAATTGAGATTGCCAGGACGGTTTGGCGGCGATATCGAGAACTTTGTGAATGTATGATGTCGATACGTCCTGTTTCAAAATGTTGAACATAAAAAAGTTAAGCGAGCGGCAGGCATTTTCTTCCGCAAGCCATGCATCGGAAGGCGGTAGGAATTGATCGAGTTGATTCAAGAAGTGATCTGCCAGATCAGGGCGAGTTTCGATAAAGCACATCAGGGCATTGGCGCCGTCGGAAAGCGTTGGCTCCAACTCCAGGGGAAGAGTGAGATGATTCAGATAGTTTTCTATCGCTTGCATTGCCAATTGTCCAATCGGGGTACTGCCCTTTTTTGCAATCAGATGACGACCTAAATTGCGTTGATCCCAGTTACCGGAAACGACGATTTCAGGAAGCGCCTCAGTGAACGCTTGAACGAAGTGAGGTTGTGAAGCCAGTTCGTGGAAGATAGGACATTGGTCCAAAAAGATGCCCACATCGCGCAAGGTGCCGGCCGTAAGAAGTGGACGCCAGCGCTCGTTCGAGAATTCGATCGATTTCTCGACAAAAGTTTTGGCAAATTTTGGGCTCATGGACATTGATAAGTTGGCCAAAAAGCTAAGCGAACCATTATGGAGAATCAGTTGCCAAAAACGATGAGGCCCCATTTTGCTTTCTAAGGCTTCTAGTAACGCCGGGTCATTGTTTTTGAGTGTGCTGAGCGCCATGCTAAGTGTGCCGATGGACCGACCGGTGGTGATGGTTCTCTCCACCAGGGTATCCAGTCTGGGGTCATCCAAGGCATCGGTAAGATCTTGGGCTGCCTTGTGGGAGCTATGCTTAAGAATACTGAAAAGTTCAATAATGGTGCCGCTGGCTTGCAGAAGACGAAGCAGACGGTGGGCATCCATTTTGCTTTCCAGGGCTTCCAATAATGATGGATCACTGTTTTTGAATTCCCTGAGCGCCAGGTCAAGTGTGCCGATGGACCGGCCAGTGGCGATGATTCTCTCTATTAGGGCATCCAGACCAGCATCATTCAAGGCATGGATAAGAGCTTGGGCTGCCCTATGGGAGCTATGCTCGAGAATCTTGAAAAACTCGAAAATGGTGCCGTTGGCCTGCAGAAGGCGAAGCAGACGGTGGGCACCCATTTTGTTTTCCAAGGCTTCTAGTAACGACGGGTCACTGTTTTTGAGTTCTCTGAGCGCCAGGTCCAGCGTGCCGATGGACCGGCCTGTAGTAATGGTTCTCTCCACCAGAGTATCCAGTCCGGGGTCATCCAAGGTATGGATAAGAGCTTGGGCTGCTTTGCCGGAGCTATGCCGCAGAACCATGAAAAGCTCGAAAATGGTGCCGTTGGCTTGCAGAAGACGAAGCAGACGGTGGGGGCCCATTTTGTTTTCCAGGTCTTCCAATAACGACGGGTCACTGTTTTTGAGTTCCCTGAGCGCTAGATTAAGCGTGCCGACGGAACGGCCGGTGGTAATGGTTCTCTCCACCAGGGTATCCAGGTCGGGGTCATCCAAGGCATCGATAAGTTCATGAGCTGCCTTGGGGGAGCTATGTTCGAGAATCTTGAAAAGCTCGAAAATGGTGCCATTGGCTTGCAGCAGACGAAGTAGACAGTTTGCGCCCATTTTGTTTTCCAGGGCTTCCAGCAACGACGGATCACTATTTTTGAGTTCCCTAAGCGCCAAGTTAAGCGTGCCGATGGAACGACCGGTGTTGATGGTTCTCTCCACCAGGGTATCCAGGCCGGGATCATCCAAGGCATCGATAAGTTTATGGGCTGCCTTGCCGGAACTGTGCCTTAAGAGATTGAAAAGCTCGAAAATGGTGCCGTTGGCTTGCAGCAGATGAAGTAGACGGTGGGCGCCCATTTTATTTTCCAGGGCTTCCAGTAACGACGGGTCATTGTTTTTGAGTTCCCTGAGCGCCAGGTTAAGCGTGCCGATGGAACGACTGGTGGTGATGGTTCTCTTAACCAGGGTATCCAGGCAGGCATCATTCAAGGCATTGATAAGAGCTTGAGCAACATCTTGAGAACTATGACGGATCAGATTGAATAGCTCATTTACAGAGCCATGTTCGTAAAGCAATGCCATCCAATCATTCGGGGTGATCATATTCTCCCACTTCCCGGCCATTTCCAGGTCAGCCAGTTTGATGGCATAAATGATCCAAGGCGCCTGGTTCACAAAACCGACTATATGTTTTTGATGTTTCCCCAAAAACTCCTGAGTGAGTTCGAAAAGCGCATTTGCGTAAGCTTTCGCTGCATCATTACATCCGACCCGGACCAGCATGACACAAGGTATGGTCAGTACAGGCCACTTCCCGGTTTCCCGAACCAGATCCATATGTATTCGGCGGATATCTTCATCGATGAGAAAGCGTGTTCGTAACTTTTGGGCATCTTCTTCAGACCACAATTTGAGTTCGCCCTTTCGAATGCTGTAAAGGTCCGATGCCAATCTCTCGGCGTCGCCATGTTGTTGGGTTTGGACATAATCCTGCAAACAATCCACGGTGAAATCGATCAACGCCTCGGTATTTTTCTTCCCCATACAGAGGGCAATGGTGTGAAACGCTGTTTCGGCGGCAGTGGCATAGAGAAAATAATGACGGGCGGGTCGTCCCGCCTGAATGATCAGGTCGCCGGCCAGGTTTTCCTCCTCGGCCGTCAACGGCAGGTCGGCGACGGTAGGCGCCAGCTCAAACTGGGCGAGGGCCGCCAGTTTCATCAGGTTGGGCGCGTGAAAAACGCGTCTCTTGAAGTAGGTTGTGGCAAAGAGGTCCAACTGTTTGGGGCGATCCAAGCGATCGATAACGGTTGCATCCCCACGTGCCCCCAACAGTTCGTCTAAAAGATAGAGGCTGCCGCCGCTCAGGCCCACCAGTTTATTGCGCCGGGCCGGAGGCAAGTTCTTAAAGGCAGGTTTCCGAGAGGCGATAAAACGATCCAGCCGTTCCGGCGTATTTTCGAGTGTGATCACCCCTTCGTCCGCTTCCAGGCCTGCTGTGAATTCGTGATAATCGCCGCGCGCCTCTTCATCACCGGGCACGAAGCGGCTGATACAAATGATCTTCAGGCGGCCCGTGTTCAGTTCGGCATGCAGGCGGTCCAGTGCACGGGCCACCCGGTCTTCCATTCCGTGGCAATCGTCAAGGATGAACAGGCCGGGCAAGGCGCTTCGACGACGAATTCCGTTCAACAAGACTTCGATCGTAATGTCGCCGAATCTCATATTCAGGTAATAAACCCGGATGCGGCCGTCTCGAAACCGCCCGGCCAGTTCCAGAGCCGTGACCGTCTTCCCGGTGCCGGGCGTACCGCGGATAAGTATAACGGGGTGCGTTTCCAGTCGCTCAGCAAATTCGGTTTCATGGTCAGGTTCGAGAAAGATGCCGCCTTTCTTTTTCAGGGATTCATAACGTTCTAACAATTTCCCGCCCGCCACATCGGGTCGGACAGGTACGAACAGGTCGGCGTGCCAATGGTCGATGTCGCAAAACCATTCGGCATGGCGTCGGGAGAAATAGGAGGCTGTCAGATCAGGCTGCTCTCGTAAAACGCCGTCCAGGTAGGACCGATTCCAATAGCCGAGTGCTACACCCAGCGTTTTGAAGCGCTCGGTCGCCGCGAGCCATTCCTGGTTGGCCTTGCGTTCATCCAGGGGATGGGGGCAGCAAAGGGTAAAAGATTTGGGTCTGGGCAGTTCGGGCCGGCCGAGCCATTCTTTTTCAAACAGGTTCAGTATGTCGCGAACCTTCGGCCAGGAGGGTTCTTCAGCCAGGTTCTTGCATTGATAGACGTGGCAATCACCGTCTTTAACCACCAACAGGTCAATGCCGTATTGGGCCTGACCCGGTTTTCCAAAGAAGCGCGGCAACAAACCCTGCACCCGCAACAAGTCGAAACACAAACGTTCGAACCCGCGCCCCTCCAAAGAACGATAGGGCAACACGAGACCGTCAAAATGAGGCAGTTCCTTCGGCGCCCGGGGAAAAGCGCTTTGGAAATGCCGTGTTTGTGATTGGCCCGAAAAATATTCTTGTAATGGGGTGTCGTCCGTCAATTTTCTCCCCAATTGATGGTTCCGATTATTTTATGCTAAAAGCACCGCTCAAAAAAGGCTTACCGTTGCATTGGGTTCTATCGAAATCCGGCAACGCCAAATAGAAAAGTTTCGACGCGCCAACCCTCGGCCATTCGGTTTCTATTCATCAGAGGCAATTGCCCTGTCCGGCAAAACGTGTTTTGCATCCCTTCGGAGGAAAGCTGCTAGAATAGCTTTGAGTTACCTACCGCCGGGGGCAGCATGAGTTCCAAGCGACAATTACCCTATGGCATTGCCGATTTTTCCCTGCTTCGCGAAGAACGCATGGCCTATGTGGACAAGACCCGCTATATCGCCGAATTGGAACAAGCCGGCAGGTTCCTCTTTTTTCTCCGTCCCCGCCGTTTCGGCAAATCCCTGACCGTGTCCATGCTGTTGTGTTATTACGACCTGCTTGCCGGCGACCACTTCGATGACTGGTTCTCGGGGACTTGGATCGCAGAGCACCCCACTGACGAAAAAAATGCTTATCTGATGTTGTATTTCAACTTCTCGGTCGTGGAACCCGATCCGGGTAAGCTTTATGAAGAATTCTCCCGCTACACGCGAATTGTATTTCAGGATTTCCTGGCCCGGTATCGAACCTTTTTCGATGAGAATGCGGTCGCGGAAATCCTGGCTTCCGAATCGCCCGGCAATTGTCTCAATGCCCTGTTCAGCTATGCCGCCCGTTTGGGTTTGAAGTTATATGTACTGATCGATGAGTACGATAACTTCACCAACACGCTGCTCAGCATGCAGGACGAAGGGGAAAAAACCTATACCGAACTGACCCATGAAGCGGGCTTCTTCCGCCATTTCTTCAGCGTTCTGAAAGGGGGCACCCACGGTAAAAACGCGGGCCTGTCCCGCCTCTTCGTGACCGGTGTCTCGCCCGTCACCATGGACGACGTTACCAGCGGTTACAATATCGGCAAGCAGGTTAGTTTAAGGCCCGCCCTGGCCGAGGCCGCGGGTTTTACCCGTGATGATGTCCTGCGGTTGGTCGAAGCCTGGGACCTGCCGGGTATCCTGGACTTGGAGGCGACCGCCGTCGTGGACCTGATGGCAACCTGGTACGGCGGTTACCGATTTTCCAGAAACGCCGAGACGAGTCTGTTCAACCCCAATATGGTGCTCTATTTCATCGATGAGGTTACCGCCACGGGCGAGCTTCCCGTGGAGATGATCGATCAAAACGTGCGCACCGATTACAGCAAACTGAAAAGCCTGATTGTCATCGATCAAAAGCTGAACGGCAATTTCAGCCGCTTGAAACAGGTGATGGAGGACGGTCGGCTGCTCTCCAAAATCAAAACCGGTTTTCCCTACGAGGGCCTGACCAAACCCGAAAACTTTATCTCCCTGCTCCACTATCTCGGCCTGGTTACCTTGAACGGCGTCGAGGAGGACGAGAACCGCCTGGTCATCCCCAACCAAACCGTGAAACAGTTGATCTACGGCTACATCCGCGATGCTTTCGAAGAGACGGCGGAATCACCTGGACGGGCATTATACTCATCTTCCACGGCTGGGAACCGGTGCACATGAGCGCGCTTTAACCGACGGCAAATCGGCATATCAGGACACCCGGTTGGAGACAACCGGATCATTTTTTCAAAGAAATTTGATTTTTTGTCCTTTGGTGACCGATTTACGGCCAAATACGGCCTAAGCGGTTCTTTTCATCTCAGTTAGCGTATGTAAAGGTCTGAGAGGCCGCAAATTTGACGGCCAAGTACGGCTAACTTATAACTTCTTCAGGTCGCACATGTGTCGCTGAGCAGACTGTAAGGAGATGAGCCATGAAAGAGGACAGACGCAAAGCTAAACTCACCCAACGGATGATCGAAGCAGCCCGGGGAACCAAGGGCGTCAGAATCATTATCTCAGACACGGATATCAAGGGGTTCCGCATTCTTGTCGGCGAAACATCCAAGACGTTCATTTTGGAGAAAAGAATCACCGGCGTCAAGAAGTCGGCCAAGAAATACAAAATCGGCACTTATCCTGTGCTATCTCTAGAAAAAGCCAGGGAAACAGCGAAACGCTGGAGTCATCTTTGTGAGTGTGGGAAAGATCCTTCCCGTGTGGAGATCCAAGAAGACGGCGAACAGTTGACCATTGCCACCAAAAAGAAGACGACACCCACCGTCGAAGAATGCCTTGATCTTCACAGTAAGTACAAGAAGCCTGGAGCGATCACGATGGGGACCTATCAAAGCAGCTTTAGGGTGCATTTCAAAGACTGGCTCCACCTTCCCCTATCTGAACTTAAAATCACCGAAATCCTGGAAAGGGGCCATAAAATAACCAAGGCTGTGTCACCTTCTAGAGCCGTTGGGGCTCTGTCCAACCTCCGGGCAGTCTGGACAACAGCCAAAGCCTACTGCGACGAAAGAGGGATAGAATGCCCTGGTAACCCACTGCTGTTGATCAAGCTGAAAAAGCTTTTTGCTCATGAACACGGCAAGGTCGTGGTGCCGATCACCAGACTAGGTCAATTTATTGACCTGATGGAAACGATGGTGACCGATAGCGATTTGGGTTACGGCATCCGAAGAACCATTTTATTATTCCAACTCTGCCTATTTCTTGGCATGCGCAATGGTGAGGCGCGTAGGCTCAAGTGGGAATACATCGATTTGGAAACCGGCTATTTCAAATTACCCGGCCATATCGTCAAGAATAAGAAAGCACACCTTAAACCCATCTGCAATTATGCGAAACAGATTCTTTTGAAGCTCCACCAGGAACGCCGTGATGTGCGGAACCCTTATGTGTTCCCGGCAGTGCTCAAAAGGATGAACTACATGAGCCGGAATGAGAAAGCCGGTCACCTGTTGATGGAGCGAATGGGCGGTAACTTCGAATTCAATACCCATGCTCTGCGCCGCACATTCATTTCACTTGCCGATGAGATCAATACGCCGCGCAAGGTGCTAAAAAATTTGGTAAATCACATCAGTGGTGATGTCACAGACGGTTACTGCGTGAAAGGGTTCAATCCCAAGAAGGAAACGCCGTATCTCAACAAGATTGAGGAGGCGCTTTTGATCCTACGCGACAAGTACCGGCGGAATGAGCCTTTACCGGAACTGGCAACAGACCTCTTTCCAAAGAAGGAAGACCAGAAAATAGCTGCCATGGCAAAAGAGATTGAACAGCTAAAGGCTGCGCTGGCTCTTGCACAGCAGTTGCCAAATTAGGGAATAATCTGGAAACCGCCCTTCCTGTTTTCATGTGGTTCCTGGATATTTAGGTGGAAATCTTTCATGATGGGTTCACTCCAGCGCCCATCCCTGAACGCTGCAATGATGGAAGTCATTTTGCGAAGAGATGGAATGAAGCGAAGATAGTTAAACCGATTCTCTCCGATGCTCACAGTGTTGATGGGCGGGCCGAAGGACCGGCTATATAATTCACCATGAATACCCAGATAGACATGGTGGTCACGACATGACGCCTGGATTGCCTTCTGGTGGAAAAGGTCAACCGGATCATGGAAAAATGCGGCGCGAATCAGCTTGGGCGACGTTGGCTCATGCTCATTCGCTTTAGATAGACGGGTCAAGAATTGAAACTCTGTAACCGGGTGGCTTTGATAAAGGGTCGTATCTAAACCGAAGACTTGAAGTCTGGTTTTGTTACCAATTGTTACCAATTGGGTGTGCTGGTAATCATACCGACGTTCAAAAAGGGCCTCATAAGCGATATCGAAAGGGGCATAACCCTGTTGGAGGTCTGCAATACTTGGAAGGAGTATTACTTGTGAGGGGTCCAGACTCAATATGCGGATCAGGCTTTGTAAGTTGACCGTGACCTGATGAAAGTCATCTGCATCACCGGAGCGCGTGAGACCGGAGATTAAAAGCGCACCCGGTTCGGTAAGCCCATTCTCTTGTAAGTGCGCCAATAGGGGCATGAAACCATGCTCACTCAGGGCATAAAAGTTGGAGAGTTGAAGAATATCGTTGCCGTTCATGATACAGCCTGCATCGCATCTTCAATGACTAAGTGGACATTCTCAACGGTTACCAGGGTTCCGCAGGCTTGGCTAACATGTATCCATGGTTCAAGGGGATTGGGGATGACTCTTACCGTTCCCTTGCACTTGGGGCAAGCCATTTGAAGGGATCGAACAGACAGACCGATTTGCATTTGAGGGAAGGCTGCCGTTATCAATCTCCTGGCGTCTTCGCTGGCAAAATTGCTCTGTGTAAATAGCCCGGCTGCCATTAATAAATCCAGGGAATCAGAAGGGATGCTGTAATGGTCCCGGTGTGCGAAAAGACATGCTCGTAAAAGTGCCTTGACTCCCTGCGTGCTTGGTAACAACCTGTTGACCGCGTCCGAAATGAGAATCATGATTTTCCTCTCTGGTGGGCTACGCGCCGCCTTAGTTACTTCTTGCCGTTGGCCCGGTCGATATTTCAGAGAAAGCCCATATATTTACTGTACCTTGGGTCTGGGTTGTAGCGTTTGGTGCGCTTTCTTCTATGCCTGGGACCGGGCTGCCACTGCGTTATTGCGATTAGCACCGGGTGAAACTCCTCAGGCTGAAGCGTCCTATTGCCAAGGCTGACCAGTTTGCTTCTCAATCTGGGATCGATCTCGTGAGCGGCCAACTCCGCAAAGGAAACCGGGCGATCATAGAGTGGAAGTGGAGGTCTAATCCTCGATAGCTCTGCCATAAATCTCCAACCGGGGTGTCGATCTCCTGGTGTACAGGGCCAACGGCGCGTGAGCGCGATGAGTTCCTTTAACGCAGCATTGCGCATCCGGGCTTGTTGGGGACGCGGAAATAATTGACAAGCAATATCCTTGGGAGTGATTTCGGAAAAAGGGTGTAGCCCACTGATGGAAGCAATGGTGACAACGCTCATGCCTGTCTCCAGTGCGCTACCCCTGCGATCTGAAAAAGCATCCTTGGGTGCATGAATTAGCCTTAACGAAAAAATGCCGGGCGGACAACATCCGCCCGGCGGGGGGTACCAGTAGACGGACTACTGGTGAGCTTTCATCCTTTGTGGAGGATAAAGGTTTTAGAAATCACAGCGACTCAATGGACGCACAGATTTCGTGGAATTGTGACCCGCCTGGTGACCCAGGCGGGTTTTGGAGTACTTACAATGAAAAATTGGGTCAATTGACCAACGAGTAATTGAAACTGCTTTCTCAGGAGTTGAGACAATTGTCTATCCATGCATAAATGCTCCACGCTTGATGCCATTGCTCTACCATAGATTTTCCAAAATTAAGAAGGTACTTGGTTTGGTGAGCAGGGGATCGATAAATGATAGTTCCGTGGTCGCAATAAATGAGTGAGACTTCGTCAAAAGCCTGTCAGTGATATTGAACCACGGGTCCCCCTTGGGTAGAGATGGA
>JAAUYB010130081.1_pt1 | contig 13437 bp, 12 predicted proteins | sample 7278071 | NCBI WGS metagenome assembly JAAUYB01 (sample SAMN14350121, study PRJNA611818) | marine sediment metagenome | isolation source: surface marine sediment (1.8m) | place: French Polynesia: Moorea | collected 2018-08
CATCCACGAGGTGACCTGATGGCTAATGATCCAAAAAGAATCGCGGCTCTGATTTTGGCGCGAATGGCAGCTTGTGACGGCAAGGTCGATGATGCAGAGAGAGAGTTGCTGGCCGACTTGACCGGTCACGCTCCCGACGATCCCGCTTTACAGGCCGTTTTTGACGAAGCGCAAACAGCCGATCTTGCCCAACTTTTTGCAGGCCTTGTACGCTATGCCGATCGGTTTTTCGTTGTGTTGCGCGCCTACATGATGGCTCATGTGGATGCCCGTTACGATGTGGCCGAAGAATCCTTTTATCATCAAATGCTCAATACGTTCGAGATCAGCGAACAAGATCGTGAACTGATCCGCGAAAGCCAGGCATCGCTTTACAGTGGAAATGAAGAACCCGATCCCCGCATTTATGAGCTTTACCAACAGTCTTCGTTTTATGTGGAGGAAGGCGCCTGATGGCCCGATCGAACCGCCGCAAGGTATCGGCCCTATTTTACGCCGTCAATGGTGTCGGCCTGGGCCACCTGTCGCGTTTGCTGGCGATTGCCCGCGAAATGCGGGACCTTTTGGACGCCCTGGCCGTTCCCACCGACCTGCGGTTTTTGACAACCAGTGACGCCGCCTATATTGCCGGCGATTTCCCGGTTTACAAAATTCCCTCTAAAACCGCCGCGGCCGGCACGGCCGCGGCTGAGACCTTCATCGCCGACAGCCGTTTCTTCGTATCCAACCTGGTAGCGTCCTTGCGGCCGGACCTGTTGGTCCTGGATACCATTCCCGAGGGTTCCTTCAACGAGTTTCTGATGATACGCGATTTTGCCCGCAAAACCGTGTTCGTGGACCGACATCGAGACCCGAAGATACGGAACGGCAAGCTGCAAAAGAATATGCTTGCTTTATACGACCGCATTCTGGTGCCCGACGATCCTGACGAAGCCCGCTATCCGCTGCCCGAAGCATTGGCCGAACGCCGCTTTTTTACCGGACGGATTCACGGTTTCCGCCCGCGAACCGCCTTCAGCCGCGAGAAGGCCCGTGAACAATTAGGCGTTCCCGACGGCTCCGTTCTGATCTATGTTTCCGCCGGCGGCGGGGGCGATGAGGCCGCCGAACATCAGCTCGATATATTGACCGAAACCCTCGCCGAGGACCCGAGCCATTTCCTACTGGTCGGCTACGGTCCCCTCTATTCAGGAAAGGTGCGCTACGGCGCCAATATTGCCAACTACCACGGCGCGGCTGTCAGCCGCTTTTTTCCCGCGTTGGATCTGGCCGTAAGCGCGGCCGGCTATAACACATACCAGGAATTGATCACGGCTCGGGTACCGACCCTGTTCTATGCCCAGACGAAAGGAATGGATCGCCAGGAGGAACGTATAGACCGGGGCGTTTCGGCGGGGCTGCATCGGAAGTTGACAAACCTGGATACGAGTATCCTCCGCGCCGCCGTCGAAGATATGAAACGGGCCGATACGCAAGCCGAACTTCGCGACGCGCTTGTCCGGCATCCACCCGCCCGAGGCGCCTTGAGTGCGGCCGTTCAGCTATTGGACCTGCACGCCGTGCTAGGTGACAGCGCCGTCGAACGAAGCGCCTTGATTGCGGCCGCCGCCTGCGCCCGTGATTGGGAACCAAATGCCTTTTTCCCCCAGTGTTGGCGTCAAGCGGAGATTTGGCTTCGTTGCGATAAGCTGTACCGGCAAAACACCATGGACGACGCCTTGATCGCCTGGCGGTCCGGGCTCGCCGATCGCAACCTGCTCGCTTTGGGCAAGGACACGGCGGTTATCGAGACCCTGCGGGTCGAAGCCGGCATTTCCGAACCTGACTTCCTGAAAATCATCGATCGTTTCACGGCCGCCGACCCGCCGCTTGCGCCGTCCGCGTTACGACGCGCTTTTATTGACCTGTTGACGTCATTGGCCGAACACCGGCCGGGTGTCACACAACCCTTGCTCACGGCCCTGACCTTACATGTGAAACGCGCCGACATGGCGCGCGCCTGTAGAGAGCTACTGAGCCGGCTGCCGCACCTACCTGATTTTCATGACTTCATCGATCGCCTGAACACCCGAACCAAAATGCTCGATCTAAGTGCTTTCTCCCATTTCCTCGATTCCACATGCCAAGGAGCTTCGCATGTTTCAGACCAAGGCTGACGGTATTCGTATGGCCGACAGCGCCATGCACAGCTATCAATTGCAGGCCGACGATTTGTTGGCCGAGCGACGCCAATTACACCACAAGCATGACCAGGCCAAAGTCGAACTCAAGCGGTCCTTGGAGCACCTTGCCGCGGGTTTGGTCAGCGAGCCGGACCCCGAGGAAGTCAAGCGAGCAGCGCAGGAAACGGGGGCGCTCCACTTACCTGAGCGTTTGCGGTTATTGCATCGGCAACACAAGGAGTACACCGAGCGTATGGCGGAAATCGATGCAAGCGAGGATTACCTTCAACGCGATAATCTCATCCATCCCAAGACCGGACAGTTGACCAACGAGGTTCATGAGGCAGAAAACCTCTACAACGGCTTGAGGCACCAGAAGGAGCGCTACGAGTTCGACCAGTTCATCTGGCTTTACGATCGCGACTATCACCTGAGTGCCGCCCAAACCGGCTTCAAAAAGTTCTGGAGAGTTATGACCCTCGCTGACTTCCGCGAGAAGCGCGCCATGGAAGCCGTGAGGGACCGTTTGGAAAAAGACGACTTTTCCGAACTGGTCCGTGATTACGAATCGCTGGTGGAAAAATGTGATTTTCTATCGGGTGAGCTGATCAAAGCACGCAAACGTTATCAGGCAGTCATCGATCTGGTTGAGGAACGAAACTCCCTGGGCGGTTGGTTGGACGGATATCAAGATGTTTCCCTGGAAGCCTTGCGAAGCGACCTGGCCGAGTTCCTGAAGGACGCCGATTTCGAAGCCATCCACCATACGGTTCGCAAAGCCGGACGTATCCTGGTTGCCCGCTGTCAGGCTCTTGCCAAAAAGGTTCAGTATTATCTGGATATGGTCGGCTGGTTGGACAACGAGATACGCGACCGCTGCGACCGTATCGAATCCATCAATCGAGTCCGAAAAAAATGGAGCGTGAAGCCGTACGGCATGCTGCGCGGCGACAAAACCAAATGGCTGGTCACCCTACCGGACATGAAGGCGGCGGGTACTGCCAAGCGCGTGCGTTGGGTTCGCACCATGGGTAGCAATATCCACAACTACAATGAATATCACCATTACAACGCGTTTATGACTGCCGGTCTGAGCTTTGTGGCCTATGACGCCTTCGCCCGCGCTGCCGACGAGCGCATGCCCTACGAGGGCTTCAGTCGAACGGTTATCGATGAGTTGGATCAATATCGTATCGCGCATAATATGGAAGCACCCGACTATCCGGCCATGAACGAGGTCCTGGAAGAACATGACGCGGAGTTGACGATTTGGGAAGACTGGGACGGTAGTTTCAACGAGGCGGCCGCCCTGGAAGCAACCCTTGAAGCAGCCGCGGCAGAATCTCAGGAAACCGAGCAATCCCTGGCGGATGAGTCCTGAACAAGGCTCTCAAATTACCAAAAAAACCCTTGCATATGTGCCGGCGGCCAGGGTAGGCTGATTTCAACCTGTTTTTGAGGGGGCGCGCCGATGTTAATGGAAGCTTTGCCGAATATCCCGACCTGGGAACCGCCGGCCGGTATCGAACCGGATGACCTTCCGGATATGCATGACCTGCCCTGTAATAAAGGTCCGGAGGAACCCGGCGTGCCCGATCAATTCCACATTCTTCAACCACGACTGCTTGACGACACCTTCAAGCCCTCAGGCAAATTCTTTGCGGCTACGGACATGAACCTCTACTTCGACCCGGAAGTACCCACACGCTACAAACGCCCTGATTGGCTTGCGGCCATCGGCGCGGAACCCCTTCCTCACGGCGAAATGCGCAAGAGCTATGTCATGTGGAAGGAAAAGATTCCACCCTACATCGTGATCGAACTGCTCTCTTTCGGCAGTGATGTCGAGGATCTGGGCGTCAAGAGGTCAACGAAACGGCAAATTTCAAAGTGGGACGTCTATAAAGACTATTTGAAAGTGCCTCATTACATCGCGTTTGATTTCGAGGACACCACCATCACCGGTAACTTCAAGCTGAAGGACGGTAAGTTTGTTCATGAGCCTTGTATGGACGGACCCTGGGTGCGTATTCCCTTCCCTGAAATCGGCCTGGAGTTGCGTTCGTGGGTTGGTCGCTACAATGGTGTCCAATCGGCATGGCTGCGCTTCTACGATGCCAAGGGCAATATCATTCTTACACCTGAGGAAGAGGCCGAGCAGCAGCGAGCAGCCCATAGGGAGGAATGCCGCAAGAACCAACTACTGACCAATGAAAACCAACGCTTGCGAGATCTACTGAGAAGCGCCGGCATCGATCCCGGTAAGGACTGATTAAGATTTCAACGCGGCCAGGATACCAGTTCCAATTGCACGGCAGTTTCCTACTTGCGAAAGGTCCAAGCCTCCATTGTGAAACTTGAACTTGCGATGCGGTTGACCTCGTTATTATCAGGATACCCCAGATCTTCCAAGTCGCGGAATTCTGTATGAAAGATCATTGCGAAGGCATCGATCAAGCGGTCGACCAATGCTTTGCGTCCGGGTAATGGTACGGAAGCGGCCGCAAAATGTTCTTCCAGGCTTGCCATCAACCCGCTCATGTCCTGCTCGGTTCGGGTGATCTCCTCCAGCACCCGGGTACGGTGGATCATGGGAATGCTGCCATGTTGCAGGAAGGCGCCTCTGCCGATCTTTTGGGAACTACCGATCAGTTTACGTCCGCTCTTCTCGATCTCGGCATCGGAGATGGAAGCAAAGCAAGGCAGGTGTCGCTTACTGCGAACCTGGGCGGCGCTCTCACCGGTTTCGGCCATGACCGCCGGCGAGGCCTCCAAATGGGTGAACCGGGCCAGGGCCGTGCCGATCAGGCGATAGTTGTGGGCGATCCGGGTTGAAAAAGGCTCTTTGGTGGGAGCGACCACCGAATAGGTGATCTCGCCGTGATCGTGTAAGACCCCGCGCCCGCCGGTCCACCGCCGGACAAGGTCGATACCGTGCCGCGCCAGCGCTTCCAGGTCAACCGTTTGCCGCCATTGCTGGTGGTAACCCAAGCTTAAGGTAGGACGCGTCCAGGCATAGGTTCGCAGGACCGGCGCGTCGAGAACGCCGGTCTCCACCAGTTCCAACAGGTGTTGGTCCACCGCCATGTTTTGGGCGGCATCACGCGGTTGTTTTTCTCTCAGCAGGTACCAGGTCGTCATAGGCGTTCCGCAAAGCGCACGCGCCCGGCCGGCAGACGCATGCGCGGACCCCGCTCAGCCCAGCAGGGTTGAAATATCGGTGTATTCCAGATTCTGCGAATCGGCGACCGCCTTGTGAGTGACCCGGCCGTTGAATACGTTGACGCCGTGGGCCAGATGTTTATCCAGCTTGATTGCCTCACGCGCACCGTGTTTGGCAATGAACTGAGCATAGGGCAAGGTGACATTGGTCAGCGCCAGTGTAGAGGTACGCGGCGCGGCGCCCGGCATGTTGGCCACGCAGTATTGAATGACCTCACCCACTTTGAAGATGGGATTGTCATGCGTGGTGGGATGGGTGGTCTCGATGCACCCGCCCTGATCCACGGCAACGTCTACAATCACCGAACCGGGTTTCATCAGGGTGCGGATCATTTCCTCGGTGACCAGTTTGGGCGCGCTGGCGCCGGGAATCAAAACGGCGCCTACCACCAGGTCGGCGGTGCGCAAGTGTTGCTCGATATTGTAGGTGTTGCTCATCAGACAAGTGAGGCTGTGCCTGAAGACATCGTCCAGATAACGCATACGAGGGACGGAACGCTCCAGAATGGTGACCCTGGCGCCCAAGCCCACGGCCATCTTGGCCGCGTTCAGGCCCACGATGCCGCCGCCGATGATCACCACCTCGGCGCGTTCGGTGCCGGGAACACCGCCCAGCAACATGCCCAAACCGCCGTTGGTGCGCAACAGGTATTGCGCGCCCACCTGCACGGACATACGCCCGGCAACCTCGCTCATGGGCACCAACAGGGGCAAGGCGCCGGTGGGATCGGTGATGGTTTCATAGGCAATCCCGATGCACTTGCTGCGAAGCAGCCCCTGAGTTTGCGGCGCATCCGGAGCCAGATGCAAATAGGTATAGATGATCTGGTCTTCCCGCAGCATGTTGAACTCAACTTCCTGGGGTTCTTTGACCTTGATAATCATCTCGCAGGTATCGAAGATTTCGCGGGCGGTATCCACAATTCGCGCGCCCGCCGCAACGTAGTGGTCATTACTGAAACCGCTGCCCATGCCCGCGTTGTTCTCGATGAGTACTTCATGACCGTCGTGAACTAACGCTTTGACGCCCGACGGAATCAGACCGACACGGTATTCATGATTCTTGATCTCTTTTGGGGTGCCGATAATCATACCTTGTTTCCTTCCTTCTCCAGCTTTGCTTGTTTATTTCGCTTGTTTCCGGTCGATGCGGGTTCCCGAGAACCCGAGGGGCGTTTTTCCTGGGCCATATGGCTGTAGCCCTCGAAAAAGCCGCCGGGTTCATTGCTGAACTTCCGGGTCGTAATATCGCCGATCAGACGTCCGGTGCTGGTGATGGTCACCTGCTCCTCGGCGTCGATATCGCCTTCAACGATACCGGTAATGACAATTTCGCGGCAAAGAACCTTGCCCTCGACCTTGCCGCTCTCGGCAACGTTGATCAGCTGTTCACAATGAATCTCACCGGCAACAGTCCCCGCAATGGTCAGGTTGTCGACACAATCCAGACGCCCGTTAACCCTGGCCCCGTCCCCGATTAGAGTAGGCGTTTTGGCCGTAGAAGAGGCGCGAGGAACCGAATCGGGCACAATCGTGGTCTCGTGTTGCTTTTGCTTGGCTTTTTTACCGCCCCATGCCATGGCCGCTCCCGGGCGCGGCCATTAATGCCAGGCACGCGCAATACAATCAATATTTCGCCGAAGATGCGAAAATATTTTATCCTTAATGAATAAATGAATTCATCGTTGCGATGAACTCCGATGTAAGGCTAATCGGTAAAGGTGGTTGGAGCGGGCGACGAGACTCGAACTCGCGACACCAAGCTTGGGAAGCTTGTACTCTACCAACTGAGCTACGCCCGCGGAACATTTCGAACCATAACAAACAAAACAATGATGGGTCAAGGGAAGTTCATGCATTTTTTTCGTTTCCCCGAATGACACGGTAAAAGTCTTGACTCCCAATAGTTTCAGCCGATCGGAGCGGCCTCCCGGAGTCGCTTTGTCGGGGCATTTTTATGAACATCTTCTCAGTTTTTGCAAAGTTGGAACCGGTACTCGTAAAAGAGTCCGGCTCCATGGCCGTGATCATTTACTTATAGGCATTCATGGCTGCCAGCAGCACGTCCGAATCCAAGCGAATTCGGTAATCGGGATTGACGTAGTTAAAACGAATCCTACCGTCGGTTCCAATCAGGAAAATGGCGGGAACTGTCATCCGCGGTTCCTTACGACCGTATAAACCGATCAAGTCGATGCCGAAATTCTTGTAACGCTTGACGGTTTCCATGTCCATTTCGAAAACCAGGCCGAATTGGGATGCCGCGTTCAAACCCTTGTCCGAAAGCACCGGGAAATCCAGTCCCTGTTTTTTCATCACACCCGCATTGACCTCCGGGGTGTCCTGGGCAATGGCAAAGACCTGATAACCCCCGGCCGCATAGTCACCCAACTTTTCCTGGAGTTGACCCAGGTGTTTCTGGCAATAGGGACACCAACTGCCGCGATAGAAGATCAGTAAGGTCGGCTTTTCCGAAACAGCCTTGCGAAGATCGAGAGCAGTTCCATCGGGTTTGGTTAAGCTTACGTCGGGGACTTGAGATCCGATCAACAGGGGCCGGACACCGGTTGCGGTCCGTGCCGGACTGTCCGCGGCGAAAGCGACACCCGTTGTTATGAGTAACAGGCTCAGAGCGGCTGTTTTCATGAAAAGCCTCCATTAACACGCACAAATTCGGCGGGTCGACCTCCAAACCACCGTACCGCAAACAAGGTTGGTGCGCAAGTTATTCCCCTTTCCGCCCAGAACCTAGTCACAGTCGCGAACATGAGCCGGCGACAATCCCGAATTGACTCAATTCTTCCCGGGAAGGATATGAGGATCGGGCATTCAGCAACCGATTGTTCCCGGGAACACATAAGGACCATGCATAAATATTCGAATGTTCCCGGGAATAATCGAGCACCAGGCTGTAGGGACTTTGCTGTTCCCGGGAACAACAAAACATCTTTCGGCCAAGCGGGGATTTATGCATGAATGGGTGTTGTTTAGTTGGTTTATGCGTCGACTTGAGCTCGATTTCCTTTAAGCGTGGGAAGCCGGCCGGAAGATACGCCTGACACGGCACCGCCCAAATTCCCTCGACTTCAGCGAGTTCCCGATACAGGCAGGCGAAGGGCGGGCAATAACGGCGTTTCGTGATAAACTATGCCGACTTCTAGAAAGCAACGGGACCGCCCTCCCGAACAAGGAGCAATCGGTATGTTACAGATTACCATACGCCCCAAAGACGGTTTTTCCAGTACGACCCCCTGGCTGCGTAGCGTGGTCAAGCGCGTTCAGAAAGGACTGCTGGCAATCGGTTACGATTTAGACACCGACGGTTATTACGGCAACGGCAGCGCCGCCGTGGTCAAAAAGTTTCAGGAAAAGGCCGGCCTGGGCGCCGACGGCATCGTGGGCAAGAACACTTGGGTCGCCTTGAAGCCCGCTCTCGAAAAAGCATTCGGAACCGTGGACGAAGCCATTGTCGAGTTGATGCCCGGCTTCCACGGTGATCTGGATTGGGTCCATCTTCAGGAAGGCTACGTGGGCAAAACCTACTGGCCGGGCGGCGCCTCCGGCGTCACCTTGGACCCCGGGGTCGATCTGGGTTATGCCGATCATTTCTTCGTCGAAAAATTCTACAAGGACCTGATGGGCGAGGAACAGTGGGCCGCGGTGCTGAAAGTGATCGGCGTGCGCGGCGACGCGGCCAGGGATGCCCTGAACGCTGACGAGGTCTTGCAGAGCATTCGCATCAGCAGCGAGAAATCGGACGAGGCCATGCCTTATGCCGCCGCTCCCTACTGGATCAAGATCAGCGACCGTTTCCCCGCGCTGGTGGATGAGGAAAACCCCGCCCCCGCCTCCGTGCAGACCGCCTTGCTCAGTCTGGCCTATAACCGCGGCGCCGGTAACAAGGGCCTGAATGTGCTGGGCGATCCGCTGGCCGCCGGCGATTGGGGCAAGGTTGCCGATGAAGTGGCCGCCATGCAGCAGGACCATAAACTGGAAGGCATTCGCAAGCGTCGCCGCTGGGAAGGCGCGCTCATCAAAGCGGAACTGGAGTTGGCGTAATTGCTGCCGATAAGACACCGATGACGGTCCGGCTCAAGCCGGGCCCTCTTCTCTCAACCGAGGTATCATGCACGAACGCGAAATCCAGCAAACAGAATTAGGCGAAGTCATCATCGAGCGAGACCTGAGCACACAGGTTCTCAAACTGGAAATAGAGGAAACCGCCAGCCCTTGGGACACCCCCAATCAAGATGAGGGCGGTATTTATGCGCCGCTTGTTCTGGGCGGCGGCAAACCCGGCGAACAACCGCTTTATGCCAACATCCAAGACATCGCGGGGCCCGGCTCCGAATGTTTTGTCTCCGCGTCCATGCTGGCGCTGAAGGCCAAGCGTTTCGACGATGCCCTCATGGCCGAGGTCGAGCACCTGGCCGATCAAAACGGTCCCGGTTTCGTTTCCAAGCCCACCCTGCTGGAAGGTTTGCTGGCTCATCTCAACGACCGCTATGACCCCGAGGAACCGGACGAGAACGTGGTTCAGACCATGGGTTTTCTCACCGCCGCACTTTCCCTTGCCGGCGACTCGCCGGTGGTCGGCCGCAAAATCAAACAGGCGGCGGGCCTGTGGCGCAAGGAATTCCTGAATCGGTTCGACAGCAAACCCATCGGCTTTTACGATCAAACCCTGGAATTACGCCAGATCTTCCGACGCGACCGGTTCCTGGGGCTGGCGTTGGAACCGGGCCATATCCAAGCCCTGGCCGAGGCACTGCAAAGCGACGATCATCTGCATTTCGGTTATCGCACCCTGTTGCATCTCCACGCCCGGCTGACCAACCCGCTCACCGGCTCGCCTCTGCCCAAGGTCGGCGGAAGCGCCGAGGGTTGCCGGTTCTTCCCGCCTTCGGAATCGCCGGAAGGCGCCCTGAGTAAGCAACTCTTCAAAGGCAAGCCGATCCCCGAGGGGTTTGACCTGATCGAGGAAATGATCACGCGGGTTCGGGACGGTCGCCTCGATCTTGCGCCCGGCCCGGAATCCGGCTGGTACGCCTATCAGCTTCACGCCCTGGAACCCCTCTTACGCCCGGATACCATGCCCGAGGCCGCCAAACTGAAGCTTGGCGAGCGTTATCGGACCTACCTGACAGATCTCTTCAAAGGTCTCATGGCCATGACCCGAGAAACCCATATCAAAAACCTGGAATGGCCCGCCATCGCTTCGGCTGCGCCCGAGGTCAATATCACCATCAATCCGCGACTCAGCCTGGAGCCCTTGCCGCAAATGTACCGACGCCGCGCCGAATCCTATGCGTTCGTTCGCGATTTGCTGGAAGAAATCTTCGGTGAGGCGGTCATGCATCGCAGCTTGATTCGACCCAACCGCAAGGTTTCCACCAAGTGGTCCATCGACCATTCGCTCAGTGAGCCCGAAAAACCCCTGGCCGAACGCCTGGCCGAAATGGAAAGCCTGTTTGCCGGCGCCTACTACCAGAGTTGCGCGGAAATCGGCATGACCGTGGACCCGCTCAACGGCAGCGGCAGGGAACGCTTGCAAGACCGAATGTACTTCAGGAGTTGGCTGCGCGAATGGTGGTCCGATCGCCGGCTCTCCGGCGACCTGCGCGCCATGGTGCCGCTCTTCTACGATAAAGACCGCAAAAAGGTCAAAGTGGCGGCGATCGCGGGTTTCAGCCAGGACCGTTTGGATATCGACTTTGAAACGAAACCGGGGGTGAAGGTGGCCCGACCGGACGGAACCCCCATGGCCGTCTCCGCCGATTGGGAGGGGCAACGGGTAGAGCTGATCTATCCCGTCACCTTCGAATGCTACGTGGACAAGGTGATGGACCGCAAGGAGTTCAGGGACCTGTGCGACGAACACGGTTCCCTGACCGCCATCCGCAAGGCTATCGAATAAAGGGGAAGCCCCGCCGAAGCGGCGGTTTGATCATCCAGTGTTCGTCTAGAAACAAACAACAAGCAACTTGAAGAGTCCGAAGAACTGTTTAGCGTCCTCCGTGCATCACTTGCTGGCCACATTTTCGGGTTTCCATATTGGGAAGCAGGGCCCTGAAACTGCCGAAATTGGACCCCAACCAATGCAAATGCTAATTCCTCTGGTAGACAATCACCATTTAGGCCACTTTCTTAACTAACTAATAACACTCCAGGTTTTACGCAACCATTTGGGCTCCAAAAGTTTTCGACCAAGAATCACCAGATTGAAGGCTAACACCGGTTCTCACATATGATGCAGAAGACTTCCTGCATAGGAACCAAACTATACACTAATCTTCTGTGCTGGCCTGGTCTTCACGCCTGATTTGGCCCCAGAAAGAAGATAATTTACCTTTCTTGCTTGAATAAACATCCAAAAAAGAGGCCACATCTTCTGCCGTGGAGTGTTTCATTTTTTCAAGTAATTTTAAATCGAAATTTTCGTTACACTTTCCTTTATTTTCTCTTTGGTATTGTATATTTTGGCAAAGTATAAAGATATCTAGCTTTAATTTTACATTTGATATTGCCTCAGCAGACCTAGAATTAACCACAATTTTATCGGCCATGTATTTCAGGTTATTCAGTTTATTCGAAAGGCTGCTTAGGTTAGACAATTGGGATCGAGGCGCCATTCTACCACGCGCTTTGTTTGATAAGATCTCAATATACTCTTTATAAATTTTATCAGAGACAGAAAGTGAGCTCTCGTGGATAGATTCAATCTTGTTGAGTTTGGCTTTGAATTCAGTATTTCTATAATATGAATTCTCTTGTAATTTGTTTGCTATATTGTTACCTAAATATGCACCAAAGAATACGATGAAAACTGGAATTACTCCCTTTTCTAAGCCGAACTTTAATAAACTTAGAAAACTCCCTGATTTTGAGCGAGCAATTTCTCTTGACTCAATATACTCATCCATTAACGCTAATGCATAAAATGGTTCCCCGTTACTTTTTAAGAGATATTTAAGTGCTACGGGGTCATCCTCCATCTTTGACTTTACCTTCGCTCCTATTTCTTCCATGTTGTTACATGTCTTGAAACTGATCTCAATGAAGTATTTGTACTTTTGTGCACATGCTTTCTCTTTCATTGTCAATATCCTTCTTTTAGGGTATGTCTTCTATTAGCAAAACTTCTACTCTTCTTATCAAATCGCCGAAGTCTCCGCCTGAGGGTATGTCAGTATGTTTAGTGGTCGCTGTTATAAAAGTATAGCTGTTATCTAAATAAATATTAGTCAATTCCTCATATAGCAAACATGCTCTAAGTTTGGCCAATTGAGGATCTGAAATTTTTCCAGTTTTCTGTTCTTGACAGTCCGAAAAATCCAAATTTGCCCAGCCTTCTATTCCTGGGTTTGGAAGACCATCAGCATAGCCATGGAACTCTATCGAACTGAGCCACTGAATAGAGCCATACTTTCTATCTTTTGTTTGAATGAACTGAATAATCTCCTTCAAAAAGTCACTTGTTCCGGGGTGTTCATATGCAAGTTTCCCGCTAGAGCTAAAGCCATTTAAAATAAATTTATGACATATACCTGAAAGTGGAAATTTGCAAGGTGTTTCACCTGAATAGTACATAAGTTTGATAGGTTCAGAATCTGCGTTGATCTCAGGCTCCTCTCGCATTTCTGCAATACTTTCTGCTACAGTATTTGGATCTATGCTTTCATTTTTTTGGTTTTGGCCATACAATATCGTAGATAGCAAAGCAAGGACACATAAAACAATATATTTTTTTGATATAGATTTATTGCCATCATTTTGCATGCGTGTTAAGAGATCAAGTATTACTTTTAGGTATGAAATATTTTTAATTAGCTGGATTTCTAAAGGTTTTTTCATAAGGAGTATTGTTTTCCCTGGCATATTTTGATCTAACCTAGATTAGCAAAGATATTTTGAGGAGTCTAGAAAAATCTTAGAAATTAAAGGGCTTGTTCAGATAGTTGGTCAAAGACAGGGAGAGAATGCTCGATAAAGAGGGATCAAGCGGTATAAATGAGGGGGAATCGCAGCAACTTGAAAAAAGTGCTGGACATTA
>JAAUYB010162467.1_pt1 | contig 13433 bp, 11 predicted proteins | sample 7278071 | NCBI WGS metagenome assembly JAAUYB01 (sample SAMN14350121, study PRJNA611818) | marine sediment metagenome | isolation source: surface marine sediment (1.8m) | place: French Polynesia: Moorea | collected 2018-08
ATTTTGGCCATATTCTTATCCTCAATACCGCGCTTATAGACTGGTTTTGCCGTAAAACCCAAGGCTGCATGCGTGATTTGCGCGTTTATTATGCGATATGAATACGAAAGTCGCATGACACTCGCGCTTTGAAGCCACAGAAAACACGGTGCGGAAGGGTGACTAAGGGCTCTGCGCGGCAGATCTGCCTGACTAACTCGACAAAGGCAGACGACTGTGGTGAGGCGCAAACCCGCAGTACAAACGCCAGCCGAAAATGCCGTCTTTGACCGAGCCAACTTGGCCTTCAGCCAGCGAGTTCTCAACCACTGTGCCTTTGTTTCTGCCGCGACTGCGAAGATGCTGTTCAGTTTTCGGAAGGACTATGCCGCTGAAATGAAACTCTGAACTGCAGCAGGTTTCGTTTTCTACTTCGGCGTCAAAAAACTCCGCATTTCACGCGACCTTGCCACTGTCGACGCAGCCACCAGTTCGTAGCCACCCAAAAAAGAACTTCGCAGATCGTTCGAATTGTGCTTTCATTAGCTTGCGTTACAAAAAAAAATCTTTCGGCAGAGGTATAGATATGGCTGCCAGACGACCTGAAACAAGGCGAGGGCAATCCTCCAAAGGTTCGCGAAACTCGCAGGATGAGCCTGATACCGCCGAGGAAACGGGCGGCCGGATGACGCTTAGCATCCCGGCGACTGACGAGGCCACTTCACCATCTACGCCCCCCGCCACGGGGAGCCCAGACGAGACTGCTGATCTCAACGAAGCTGATCAGTCGGACGCAGAAGGAATTGATGAGATGAACACCCCCACACAACCTGGCACGGAAGAAAAAAAAGAGGCGAAGCCGACGCTGGAAGACGCAGAAGCCAAACAGTACAAAGCGAAAAGGGATGGCGAGTTGGCGCAAGCCGAACTTGATCGCGATTCAGCTCTGGCCGACATCGCTGAGCAGCGCATCGCAGCCATACGGGAAATCAAAGCACGCAAGCAGGCGGCGGAAGATGAAAAGACGGCCGCGGATGATCGGATCGATGCTCTCTGCGAGGCCGCGGGTAACTTGGCTAGCGCAAAGACAGCTTATGAGGCAAAAATCGGGGCGGCGAAGACAGCTACGAAGAAGCTTGAGGACGCCCAGAAAGAGCTCGACGCCGCGAATGAGGCCCTTGCCGCCGCCGAAGAGGCGCTTGAGACGGCCAAGGCTGCGAACGAGGAAGCCAAACAGATACTGCCCACCATTGACCCGGAGGAAGAGAAAGAGCGCTCGGAGGCGAAAAGGGTTCGTGAGGTGGAAATGGTGGAAACCCAGAACGATTTGAATGAGGCCGGCTTTGACGCTGCAGAAGCGGACGCGTGGCAAGCCTATTTCGAAAGGGCAAAGGAAATCGGTGAAGAGTATCCACCGAAGACCACTTCATAGCAGCGGAGCTTAACGCACTCTTAGTCAACCAAATCGATTGAATTGGACAGGAAGACAGATGGCACAATACAAAACACCCGGCGTCTATATCAACGAAGTGAACGCATTTCCCAACTCGGTCGTCGAGGTTCCGACGGCGGTGCCAGTCTTCATCGGCTACACGCAAAAGGCCGCGCGCGGAAAGCAATCTTTGGAGAATGTCCCGACAGCGGTGTCATCGCTTGTCGAGTTCGAGGCCATGTTCGGTGGGCCGCCGCAGCTCAGTGTGCAATTCGATCCCAAGCGCAAGCCAGAGTACTATCTGGAAGGCGATAAGGCCTTCCTCCTCTATTATGCGCTTCGGATGTTTTTCGCAAATGGTGGTGGTCGTTGCTTCATCGTGTCCGTAGGGGACTACACAAAGAAGATCGACAAGGATGATCTGATCGCGCCTTTCGATGATGCTTTGAGGAAAGAGCTTGAGCCGACAATGGTCGTCATCCCGGATGCCGTGCGCCTGGGGGCGGGATTGAATAACGTTAATCAGGCCGCGTTGAAGCACTGTGGCGAGATGCAGAGTCGGGTCGCGATTTTGGATGTCCAGGATGGTTGGAAGCCAATCCAGGACAAGGTGATCACCAAGTTCCGGGAAGGCGTCACCGATTTCTTGAAATATGGGTCGGCTTATTATCCTTGGCTGAACACCAGTTTGTTGGATCTCAATGACGTTACTCTGAAGCAGCTTGACAAGAAGGCCCTAGGCAACCTCGTCGCGGTCGTCAAAGCCTATGTCAAATACCTGCAAGACAACGATCAGAAGGACTTGGCGGCCGAAATCGATAGCGAGGTCACCAAGAAGCTGACCGACAGTAAGGAAGAAGTTGCGCAGCTTGCGCATCAGACTGCGCTCGTCACTGTGGCGGCCCATGGTGCACAGCCTTCGTATCGTGAAGAGTTCCAAGAAATCGTCAAAGCGCTTAACCTCATGCCGCCGTCGGCGGCTATGGCCGGTGTTTACACGCGTGTCGACAACTCGATCGGAGTCCACAAAGCACCGGCAAACACTGGCGTCTTCATGGTCGTGTCACCGAGCGTTGATATCTCGCATGACCAGCAAATGGACCTCAACGTGCCGCTGAACGGTAAGGCGGTGAATGCAATTCGCAAATTCATGGGTCGCGGCGTACTGGTGTGGGGCGCACGCACACTGGACGGCAACAGCCAGGATTGGCGGTACGTCAATGTGCGGCGCACGTCCATTATGCTTGAGCAATCAATGATCAGAGCACTTGAGGCCTATGTCTTTGCACCCAACACTGCGACGACCTGGACGACCGTACGGTCGATGCTTTCCAACTTCCTAGACAATCAATGGAAACAGGGCGCGCTTGTGGGCGCTACGCCGGCAGAGGCATACGGTGTTTCCGTCGGGCTGGGCATAACGATGACGCCGGACGATATTCTGGAAGGGCAAATGAGGATTGACGTTAAAGTCGCGATGTCGCGACCGTCGGAGTTCATCTTGCTCACCTTTTCGCAGAAAATGCAAACGTCTTGAAAGATTTGAGAAAAGGAGTGTAGTCGATGGCTGGAGAAAAGCAGGAATCCCCCTGGCCGCTTCCCAAGTTCTATTTTTCCGTGGACATATCCGATGTTGGCGAGGATCTTCCCTTTCAAGAAGTGTCCGGCTTGGATGTCGAGGCGCAACCAATCGAATACCGGGCCGGCAACAGCAAGGTCTTTTCAAAGGTCAAGATGCCTGGGCTGATCGAGAACGCGAATGTCACCCTCAAGAAAGGCGTCTTCGCCAAGGATAACGGATTTTGGGATTGGTACAGCCAGATTAAGCTGAACACGATCAAGCGTCAGACCGTGACGATCAAGCTGCTTGACGAAAACGGCGATCCGACAATGACCTGGACGCTCAAGAATGCTTGGCCAACCAAAATCACGTCAACGGATTTGGCCGCCGAAAGCAACGAGGTCGCAATCGAAACCCTTGAGCTCGTGCATGAGGGATTGGAGATCTCAACCGGTTGAACAATATGGCATCGCCCTTTCCGCTTCCAAGCTTCTATTTTTCTGTCCAGTTCGTCGGCATGAGCGACGGCCCCGACTCTGCCTTCAGCGAGGTGACAGGGCTTGAAGCGGAACGCGAGGTGGAGACCGTAGCCGAGGGTGGTGAGAACCGCTTTGTGCATCGCCTGCCAGGGCGCGTGACGCATCGCAACCTGGTGCTTAAGCGTGGGATCATGGCGACCACCTCTCCCTTACGGCGATGGTGCATTGAGGCCATCGAATCCGATCTGGCGCAGCCATTGAGCCCGATGGATATCGACGTCTCGCTGTTGAATGCCGAAGGCACTCCAGCGGCCGTCTGGAGCGTCGTAGGAGCATGGCCCGTCAAGATGGATATCGGTGCTTTCAACGCATCAGACAACAGCTACGCGACCGAGACGCTCGAACTGGCCTTTAATCGCGTCACCCGCCGGATTGGGGATCCGTTGGATACCATCTCAGGGATCACTTAGGACGGGCCAATGCCGAAAGGAGCCAAAGAGTGTCTGTTGAAATCAAGGAACTCGACGTCAGGGCAGAGCTGCGCGACGAACATACAGATGCAGCGGGCAATGCTTTTGATGTGGAGCGGCTGAGGCGTGAAATCCTAGAGGCTTGCCGCGAAGAGATCGATCGAGCCTTTCGCCGCAGAATGGAGCGCTAGTACCTATGCTGTCGAAGCTAACGATCGTTGCTTACGAGGACGAAGAATACCGATCTAAGATCGGGGATTGGACGGCGCAGATCAATCCCGAGCGATACAGCCGAAACCTCTCTACGGTATTTGCCGAGGATCGCGGCATCGACACAGGCGGCACCGTATCGCGCTTCCAATCGCAGTCGCCGGAAAGCATTGATTTGGACTTCACCATCGATGCTACGGGTGTTGTTGACGGGGTGACAGACCTGGCTGGCACCGTTGACGCGTTCGACAGAACGGCGCACCGGTATAACGGGGACAATCACAGCCAGAACTACCTAAAACTGATTTGGGGCGATTTGGTCTTTCAGTGCATGCTGGCACGGCTCAAGGTGCAATACACCTTGTTCGCGCCCTCGGGAAAAGCACTGCGCGCGCTCTTGCAGACAAGCTTCCGCCAGCATCAGACTCCACAGCAAATCGCCCGGCGCGCGCGTAACAACTCGCCCGATTTGACGCATACCCGGGTAGTTGAGGCTGGCAAGTCGCTGCCACTGATGTGCCAAGAAATCTATAAGGATCCGGGGTTTTACGCCAGCGTGGCGCGAGCCAACGGACTCGATAGCCTGACCATACTGCGCCCCGGCACGCGGCTTCGCTTCCCTCCGGCGGGGTCGTGATATGGCGCAGTCGGTCCAAAGAGCCAGCCAAGACATCGTCACTTTCGAGATACGCGTAGACGGTGCGACAATTCCCGGCGACCTCTTGATCCCAACCATTGAGATTGAGTGGGCGCTGAACCGTATCCCCCGGGCCACAATAAAGATCGTCGATGGACATCAAAGCACTTCAGACTTCCCAGTCAGCGCCTCTGACCAATTCAAGCCAGGGCGGCGCATTGAGATCAAGTTGGGATATAACAGTGAAAACCGCACAGTGTTCAGTGGCATCATCCTGCGCCACGGTCTTGAAGTCCGACGAGGGGGGAACGCCTATTTGAAGGTGACCTGTGCGGACGAAGCAATCCGCATGACCGGCATCCTAAGTAGCGCTCAGTTCAGCGAAAAGACTGACAGCGAGGTGATCGGCGAACTCATCAGAAACGCTGGGCTGAGCGCCGACGTCGATACCACAACGGTGCGGCACGAATATGCGATCAAGCAGCAGGCCACCGATTGGGACTACATTCTCGCCAGGGCATATGCCAATGGCCTGGTCGTTAATGTCGAAGGCGGATCAGTCGCGGTGAAGGAGCCTAGCTTTTCTTCGCCAAAGCTTGAGGCGAGCTTTGGCGAATCCTTAGAAAGCTTGCATCTCGAGATCGATCCCGTTGCACAAGTCCCTGCGGTCGAGACCAAGGCCTGGCAGGCAACAGATCAAAGCGTCATAGATGCCAAGTCAAAAGAGCCATCGGTTAACGATCAGGGCAATCTCAGCGGCCGGGATCTTGTGGACGTGCTTGGCCTGGAAACCCCTTCGGTCCCGACGCTGGCCACCATCAACGGTGAAGGTCTCCAGGCTTGGGCCGACGCCAAGCTGCTATGGGCCCGCATGTCACGGATTCGTGGTCAGGTGCGGTTGCCGGGGAACGCTGGACTGCGTCCGGGTGAAACGCTCGCGCTCGAAGGGCTCGGCGACCGGTTCAACGGTGAGGCCTACATGTCCGGCGTCCGGCATCTGGTCTCGGCAGGAGAGTGGCTGGCAGAGATCGAGCTTGGTCTGCCATCTGAACCGATAAGCATGCCGGAAAGGCCGCTCAGCGCACCCGCAGCATCCGGGCAGAGGCCGGGCATTCGCGGGCTCCAAATCGCCAAGGTGAAGCAGATCCACGACGACCCCAAGGGTGATTTCCGGATCAAGGTGTTTTTGCCATTACTCGACTTTGAGGAAGATGGGTTCTGGGTGCGCAAGGTACACCCATACGCCACTGAGAATGCCGGATGGACTTTTCTGCCGGAGGTCGGCGACGAGGTGGTTCTAGCTTTTCTTGATGACGACCCGGATTCTGCGCTTCTGCTCGGCAGCCTGCATAGCGGCGCACGCCCACAACCAGTCGCACCCGCCGATGGAAATTTCGAAAAGCTGCTGTTGACGAAGGGAGAATTGCGCATCGCATTTAACGACGAGCATAAGACCATCGATCTGGCGACGCCGGGCGGGCAAACCGCACATTGGGGGGATAAGGACGAGATGATCCTGATCCAAGATTCGCACGGCAACAAGGTGGAATTGGCCAGTTCTGGAATCACCCTAGACAGCCCCGGCGACGTCACCATCAAAGCGGCCGGCAAAGTGACTATTGAAGGTAGCCAGGGCGTGGAAGTTTCGTCACCACAAGATGTCAAGATCAGCGGCCTCAACACAGACATCGCGGCCAGCGCATCGCTGAGCGCGAAGGGCGGCGGGAGCGCCGAACTCAGCGCCTCGGGCCAAACGACCGTCAAGGGATCGCTGGTGATGATCAATTAGGGGAGGCTTCTATGCCCTCACAACAAGGCTTTTGGAACCACGGCTGGCGCAACCGGGCATTACATATCGTTGCAGAGTTGGCGGGGAACGTCGGCATTCCTTTGAGGCGTCCATGCTGTGTCATTGCACCGGGTCGCAAGCAACTGAGGAGGAGAAAGCTTGGTTAGCTCTGTTCCGAAATTCATTGGGCGGGGGTGGCGGTTCCCACCGGCATTCAGGCGCGAGACAAGGTCCGTCGAGATGTCGGAAGGGCTGAACGAAATCACAGAAAGCCTGCAAATTCTCTTGAGCACGGGGCCAGGGGAGCGGCTTTTCTTCCCGCTCTTTGGACTGCAACCGCCGGTATTCGACGTAACCAGCGCTGCGTCCATCAGCGATATGAGGGATCGGATCGTTGATACCATCGAGATCTATGAACCACGTATCCGTGTCCTCAATGTCACGGCCGATACATCCGCTCTGGCGGATGGAAAAGTTTCCTTCTCCATTGAGTTTTTTGTCCCGGAAGTGAACACGCGCAACAACATCGTCGTCCCGTTCGTCTTCGAAGAAGGCCCCACCGTCGCATCGGCGACCTTAGTTGAGGGCGGCCTTGCCAACGGTTAGTAGACAATATCAGGTCCAGCACAGCTGGCGCGCGGGGCGGATGCTGCCCGAGCTTGATCCTGACTATTTCAAGATCGATGGGCGAGAACCGCGCGAGTTGATTTCCTACACCATGTGCCTTGCTGCCTCTTTGCAGTTCGGAGATGGCTCTTCAGGCAGTGACCGTTCAGATACGCCGATGACCTGGGTTCAGTTCTTGATGGCAGACCCACTCTTTGCTTTGGCGGTTCTCGGCGATACCGAAGGTCGTCAACTCTATCTCGAAGGTCGCCTTGGCGGTGCTGATACGGAGCGGCTCGTCAAGGATCTCGAGAAGCGCCTCGCTCAGAAACGACAGGCCAGCGCCGGTCAACGGACTAAGCCGTTTTCGGGTTTGGGGCGGGACATAGACGCGATCTCTGATCGGATGGAGGCCTCGGTCGAAGCGTATTTGAACGCCATCGAAGCGAAAGGCTCGAACAGCCCAAAAACGACAAAGCCGGAAACTGCGCTTATAAGCCCGTCCCAGTTGGCGCCATTGAGTGCGCTTGCGCGGTCCATCGACGTGAACGCAGCGGCAGCCCGCGAACTCTTTGCCGCATCGTTTGGCGAACGGGCGGACCATCCCCCGCATACCGGCCTCTTCCTAGCTTTCTTAGAGTTGATGCGTCGCGTTCAGTCGCATCTTAATGGACTGACAGAACGGCATCTGGACTACTACTATCAAGAAGTTCTGGCCCTCAGACCGCGCCCAGCGGTGCCCGATCACGGGTTTGTCTGCCTGCGGATTTCGCCTGAAGTCGCGGCTGTCGATCTTTCCGCGGGCACCCTGCTAACCGCGGGCAACGACTCAGCGGGCAACCCGATCCTGTTTCGGATGGATCAGGACACACGGCTCACAACTGCCAAGGCGACGGAAGTGTCGACGCTCTTTCTCGATGCTGAAACCGGCCCGGACAGTGCTGGTGCGGTTACGCGCTCAACGGTGTCGGACATCGTCACGCGGACATACTCTGTGCCAAAGCTGTCGGACGCGAAAAGCCCCAGCGACCCGTCAGGCATTCGCCCCTTCGGCGGTCGTCAAGAGCGAGGAGACACCATCGCAAAGCGGGCGGTCTGCGGTATTCGTGTCGCAAGCAGGCATCTGCAGCTTGCCGGCGGAACCCGTTGCGTCACCTTGAGCATCGCATTCAACGCAGAACCGGGCACAGAAACCGCTCTTCAATCAATCGTCTCAGAGGACACGGTTTCGGCATCTGAAAGCGGCCTTTTGCTACGGCTAAGTACAGCCACGGTCCCGTTCGATCTGCAAGACTTTGAAGTCACGGTCGACAGCCAAGCCGCCACGCCAAAATTGGTTTTGACACTGACGTTACCGCCAGGTGCTCCTGCCATCGCCGCGCCCGCTGACCAACTGGCGGCGCTGCCCTATCTTGAGATTGTGCTTGGGACCCGGCGGGTTGACGGCAAAACGCGGCACCTTGCAGCTGTATTCAGCGCGCTAGAGATTGCACGCATTGACATCGAACTGAGCGTTCAAAACCTAAGCGATGTGCAGCTAACAGGTCTTGACGGACCGCTGGACCAGACACAACCATTCATGCCTTTCGGTGTGCAACCGCAGATTGGGGCACAGGTCCTGATAGACTGCCCCGAGCTTGAAAACAGGCCTCTGAACTCGTTCAGTCTGCGGATCAATTGGGCGAACTTGCCTCGGCTTCCCGGTGGGTTTCAGAGCTACTTCAAGGGTTATCGTAACCCGGCAACGAATGCGAGCTTTCGAGTTGTATTGAATCATCGGGAACCGGAAGGTTGGAAGCCGATTAGGCTGCGGGGCGAGAATAGTCTTGGTGCTCAACTCTTTGCGCAAAGCCCAGATGGCTTAAGCAGCCAGACGGACCTCCACGTGTTGTCGCTGCACGATCATAAGCTGTCCGGCAAATTCCGACTTGCGCTAAACGCGCCGGCTACGGGATTTGGCCGCGATACCTTCTCCCAGGCCGTAATGGACAGCATACCGCAAGACGAGAAGAAAACAGAAGACGAGGGTTCGAAAGAGGTCGATCTGCCCGAAAAAACAGCTGCTTCGGAGATGATCGCAAAAGGTATAGAGACGGTCAGCTCCTTGAATCCGCTCAAGAGATCTCGCGACGATCAGAAAACGACGCTGCCCAATCCGCCGTTCTCGCCACAGGCAAGCGCTCTGTCGGTGTCATACGAATCCCGCGCGCGGATCACGACAGCGGCCGATGGGGGGCAAGATCAGGTCACGATGTTGCTGCCTTTTGGTGAGCGAACGCAAGAACGCTTTCCTTGCCCCTTCACAGACCTCCCTAGCGTCGATGGCGAATTGGTCCAAGGTACGTTGTTTATTGGGATCGAAGCTGCCACTCCCGGCGACCCCCTAAGCTTGCTGATGGAGATTGGCCCAGACGCGAAAGGCGCGTGGACCCATCTTGATACCTCGCTGGAGCCGCTATTGCGCTGGCGCTATCTTGGCGCTGGGGGATGGGGCGCGACCGAGGATGCGAGCACAGCCCTCGCGGAGATCTTCGCGCAAGAGAAGCCGCTGACCTGGCGATATTTGCGTCATGACGGCTGGAAAGGGCTGTCGGAGGACTATCTGCACTTTGACGGAACGCTCGGTTTCTTGCGATCCGGGATCATCAATATCACGCTGCCACGAGACATCGCGGACGACAATCCCGAGATGCCGGCCGGAAAACTCTGGATATCAGTATCCGACCACCGCTCAGCGGTGACGCGCCTCGGACCTTTGCGCAGCATTACAGCGCAGGCCGTCAACGCGGTGCGCGTTTCGCCAATTACGCAGCATGGGGCGCCACCTCGCCTGCCCAAGCATTCGATCCGCGCGGTCTATGCCGGAGATGTCGCTCGCAGCATCCAATCGGTCTCGCAGCCGATCGCGACCACTGGCGGTCGCGGACCAGAAACGATGGCAGAGTTTCGCGTGCGTGTAAGCGAACGACTGCGGCATAAGAACCGGGCCTTGCAGGCGTCGGATTATGAACAGATGGCGCTGGAACGCTTTTCTAATCTGAGCGATGCCAAGTGCATTCAGTGGGAAGCGGGATTGGTTGTCCTCGTCGTCGCCGCCACGCGGAGACCCGGGGATTTTCTTCCACCGCGGATCAACAGCTATGAGCTCATGGAGATTGCCGAGTGGCTTGGTGCGCGCAGCGCCATTGGCTCGGGCGCTTTGAAGGTTCAGCAAGTCCAGTTCGAACCTATTCGTGCATCGGCCTTCATCAAGACGAACAATTCAGCGCGCAGCGATGTTGTAGACCGATTGGCCGCGGCCATATCGCGTTGGATCGCACCCTGGCGTGAGGATCCTGACCTTCCTTTACCGATCGGTGTGGGCGAACTTGATCCGCATGAACTGCATGAGCATCTCCAAAGCGATCCCCATGTCGAACGGGTCGACGGCGTGTCGTTAGTGCGGTTCTTTGAACGCGCAAAAGAGACTGCGGGCGGAGATGCGTTAGAGCAACGCGAAGCGCTACTAACAGACTCAGCACGACTCGAGAAATTGGACCAGGGTGAATCTGGTATAGTGAGCCCATCACGCTTCGACACCGTTTTCATACCTTGGAACCGCCATCTATTGCGAGTCTCAGGACACATGGGCAGCGCGGGAAAAAGAGCGGAAAAAGCAGGAATTGGCAACCTCAGGATCGGTGACGAATTCCGTGTCGGATCCCCAATTGGCGATACCCTTGAAGAAGGTTTTTGAGAATGCCGAAGCTGAAAGACACGCCCTGTGACAGAGAAATTGACCATGTCAAATTACAAAAATAAGTCCGAACTCAAACAGCTATTCGAGGACGGAAAAGTACCGTCAGGCGAGGATTTCGACGACTTAATCGAGTCTCTTGTCGAAATGCCGGAATTTGCAGAACTGAAAACCAACTTTGAAAATCTTCGCGATGCGTTTAACGAAGTCGTGCCCGCCGAGGTCGAAGGTTTTATAGGGCGCTGCTTGAGGTTCCGCCACGGTAACACAGAGTATGTTCTTGGCTTGGACGAAGCAAATCAGGATCTGAAACTACAACGATTGGGCGAGGAGAAGCTACCCGGATATGTAGGGTTTGATGGGTGGATTGGTTCTCGCGGCCGATACGGCCTTGCGCAGTTCGAAGAGGGCGAGAAAAAAGACGTTCGTTTGTCTTCGCAGTTCCGGTTGCGGCTTCAACCGGCAGATGGCAAACCAGGGAAACTCCTGACGGCGAAAGGTCCGCGCGCCGTCGAAGTCGTCGCCTTTGTCGAGGGCGCACTGTATCAGAAAACCAAATTCGCCTCTTTTTGGGGGGTCATTCGAGACCTGCTGTCTCGTCTGGTCGGTGCGACGGCGCCTACAACCTCGATGGTGCATGCGACGGCGGTAACTGCGGGCGGCAAGGGTAATTCAATTGTGAATGCGTTGTCGCAGCCCAGCGCACATAATTTGCGCCCAAGATGGCGTAAGCTGTCTGGACTGCAACTCGGCTTTCTTGGGTTAATTGGTTTTCAATTTCTGGACGAAGCGGGCCTGAGTTTTCTTAAATCCGGTTGGCTAGGGGGTACAGCAGGGGTTTTTGATAGATTTAAATCTGTATTAGGATTGTCTGTGGCGACAACAATGGATTTGGGGGACTTTGTAATCACGCTTATCGCCCTTTCTCTGGTTTTGATCCTGCAAATTCGCAGTATGACGATGAGCCGTGGTCTGCACGTCTATTGGGAGAAAAAGGGCGAAGAGCATGTTCTTTATTTGAAAGCAGGGCCTTACTGGGACGGCGACGAAAACAGCCAAATACAATATCACATGACAGAGCTCTGGCCGCGCGAAGTGATAAGTGAACCGCCCGGAGATGAAAATGAAAGCGCCTAGGATCACCAAGCGCGATGCGTTGCCGGAGGGCCTCGATTTCGAGGCGCTCATGAAGGCAGGGTTAAACCAAGCGCGGAGATTTTCCGGTGATACCTGGACCGATTTCAATGTCCACGATCCTGGCGTGACAATCCTTGAACAGCTGTGTTTTTCGCTCAGCGATGTTGCTTATCGGATCAGCCATCCTATCGAAGATATTCTTGAAACACCACTGCCACAGTCCGTGGTGCGAGGGCTTAAGGGCAAGGTATCGCCCGATACAGAGCCCAAGCGCGTTGAGCAGAACTTCCCCACGGGCGACCGTATCTTAACCACCGCACCTGTCACGGAAGGTGATCTGCGGGCGTCGATTTGCGACTGCGAGCCCGACATTCGGAATGCATGGATCGCGGATGTCGACGGGCAGTCGGATCCCGAGGGTGGTCCGGTCACAGGTCTGTTTGACGTGCATCTGCAGCTTTTTTCCGACGTAAGCGCAGACAGCATCTCAGAAGAACGGCATCAGGAGATAGAGAACGCAGTGCGTCAGCGTGTGGGTCAACTACGCTTGCTCGCCACAGACGTGCGCGACGTTAAAGTGTTGCCCAGCAGGCGTGTGACAATTCATGCCGAGATCGAAGGGGAGGATGACGAAGCAGAACACACGCACTCTTCGGTATTGGTGGCGCGCATTCTGCACAGCCTTCAGATGAAGCTGAACCCTCCCGCAAAATTCGTTAATCCAGACGCGCTGCGCGCGGCCGGGATACCGCTCGATGAGATTCTAGATGGGCCGGCGTTGAGCCATGGTGTTGTAGCAAGCGGCATAGCGCCACGACCAACCATGAATGTATCCGCGCAGCAGACACGCGAGTGGATCCGCGATGTAGATGGCGTAAAGCGCATCATCAGTCTGCGTCTGGACCCTGAAAATGAGGACGAAGGTGTACCGTTCTTCGACACCAGCCCCGGCGCCATCGGCTGCATTCGAGTTCACCAGAATGGAAACCGCGCTTTCGACCCATTGGATATGCAGGGAACGGACCTGCAAGAGCTGAGGGCCCTTGATTCAAATCCGCGGACACGCAGTCAGGCGCCAGCGGCGGAAGGTGGCCCATTCGAGTCCAGCATCGAAAGCGTCGGGGCCAGTTTAAAGCACCGCGTCGAGCTCATCCACGCGGAGCGGGAAAAGACACGCATTGGCTGGACTGCTTCTGACTATAAGCGCGTTCCCCGTGGCAGGCCACGGAAGACGCTTGGTCGTTACCGATCCGTGCAGCACACGTTTCCTGCAATCTACGGTCTAACAAGCAACGGCGGCTCAATAGTTCAGGGCGTACGGGCGCCAAGCCCAGACGAAATCGCACAAATGCGTGGGTTTTTGGCGCTTTTCGAGCAACAAGTCGCAAATCTTCTCG
>JAAUYB010123524.1_pt1 | contig 13431 bp, 9 predicted proteins | sample 7278071 | NCBI WGS metagenome assembly JAAUYB01 (sample SAMN14350121, study PRJNA611818) | marine sediment metagenome | isolation source: surface marine sediment (1.8m) | place: French Polynesia: Moorea | collected 2018-08
CCGTCACCGGCCTCTCCGGCTCTGGCCCGGCTTATGTCTTTCACCTGATCGAATGCCTCGCCGCGGCTGGCGAAGCACAGGGCCTCGCCCCCGACCTCGCGCTGCAGCTCGCCCGCACCACCGTCGCCGGGGCCGGTGCCTTGGCCCTGCAATCGGGTGAAGACCCGGCGCAACTGCGCCGCAACGTGACTTCGCCCAATGGCACGACGCAAGCCGGGCTCGAGGTGCTGATGGACGAAACCAAAGGCCTGCCGCCGCTGATCACCGCCACCGTCGCCGCTGCCACCGACCGGTCGAAGGAACTGCGCGATGGCTGAGATCAGCTATGACGATTTCCTCGCCGTCGATATCCGCGTCGGCACAGTCACCCGCGCCGAACCCTTCCCCGAGGCGCGCAAACCCGCGATCAAGCTCTGGATCGATTTCGGCCCGGAGCTTGGCGAAAAGAAAAGCTCCGCCCAGATCACCGCACATTACACGCCCGAGGCACTGGTCGGGCGGCAAGTGATGGCCGTAGTCAACTTCCCACCCCGCCAGATCGGCCCGATGCGGTCCGAGGTGCTGGTGCTGGGCCTCTCGGACGCCAATGGCGACATCGTCCTGATCGGCCCCGATCAACCCATCCCAAACGGGGAGCGTATGCATTGACCAAAGTCTTCATCGCCCGCGGCCTGCCCGCCTCTGTTGTCGACACCGCACGCGGGTTTTTCGACGTCACCTTCCGCGACCGCCCTGACCCGATGAGCCGCGAGGAACTCATCGCCTCACTGCAAGACTATGACGGCGTGCTGCCAACGCTGGGCGACGCCTATAGCGCCGACATCTTCGCCGAAGTGCCAGACCCGCGCTGCCAAATCCTCGCCAATTTCGGCGTCGGCTATAACCATATCGACGCCGCCGCCGCCAAAACCGCCGGGATCACCGTCACCAACACGCCCGGCGCCGTCACCGACGCCACCGCCGATATCGCGCTGACCCTGATGCTGATGTCCGCCCGCCGCGCCGGCGAAGGCGAGCGGCTGGTGCGCGCGGGTGAATGGCAAGGCTGGCACCCGACCCAGATGCTCGGCCTGCACATGTCGGGCAAACGCCTCGGCATCGTCGGTATGGGCCGCATCGGCCAGGCCATCGCCCGCCGCGGACATTTCGGCTTTGGCATGTCGGTGGCCTATGCCAGCCGCTCGCCCAAAGAGCTCGATTTCGACGCCACCGCCTATGACAGCCCTCAAGCTTTGGCCGCAAATGTCGACGTCCTCGTCGCCGCCGTCCCGGGCGGTGCAGCCACCCACCACCTGATCGACGCCACCGTTTTCGACGCCATGCCCGCCCACGCGCATTTCATCAACATCTCGCGCGGCGACGTGGTGGATGAGGCCGCCCTGATCACCGCGCTGCAAACTGGCGCCATCGCCGGCGCGGGCCTCGACGTCTACGAATTCGAACCGCAAGTCCCCAACGCCCTGCGCGCCCTCGACAATGTCGTGCTGCTGCCGCATCTGGGCACCGCCGCGCTAGAGGTACGCGAGGATATGGGCCGCATGGCGGTGGAAAACCTGCGCGCCTTTTTCGCCGGGGAACCCGTGCCCAACCCGGTCTGACCCCGGCAAAGCCCCGCCCTGCCGCCGCGTTAAGGCCCTCGTCTCTTGACCTTGGCGCCGGCTTTAGGCTTGGTGATGGCCATCCCCGGAGGACGTCATGCATCAGCCCGCCATCACCGGACACGGTGTCTTTACCCCAACCGAGATCATCACCAATGACGAGCTGGTCGTCGCCTTCAACGCCTATGCCGACCGCTGGAACGCCGAACACGCGACCCGGATCGAGGCGGGGGAATTGGAACCGATGGGCCACTCCTCGCCCGAATTCATCCTCTCTGCCTCGGGCATCGAAAACCGCTTTGTGATGGACAAATCCGGCGTGCTCGACCCCGCCCGCATGTTCCCCGCCCTGTCCCCCCGCCGCGACGACGACCCCGGCATCATGGCCGAGATGGGCCTCGACGCGGCGCAACAGGCGCTCGACATGGCCGGCCGCACCGGCGACCAGATCGACCTCGTGATCTGTGCTGCGTCAAACCATGAACGCGCCTACCCGGCCATCGCCATCGAGATTCAGCAGCTCCTCGGCGCCGGCGGCTTTGCCTTTGACATGAACGTCGCCTGTTCCTCGGCCACCTTCGGCATCCAGGCCGCCGCCGACATGGTGCGCGCAGGCTCGGTCCGCCGCGCGCTGGTGGTCAACCCCGAGATTTGCTCGGCCCACCTGGAATGGCGCGACCGCGATTGCCACTTCATCTTCGGCGACGTCGCCACTGCCGTCGTCATCGAGCGTGCCGAGGACGCCCAAGGCCCGCGCTTCGACATCCACGGCACCCGCTGCGCCACCGAATTCTCCAACAACATCCGCAACAACAACGGCTTTCTGCGCCGCACCCACGACCAGATGGAAGACCGCCGCGACATGCAATTCATGCAGAATGGCCGCAAGGTGTTCAAAGAGGTGCTGCCCATGGTCTCAGCCCACATCCTCGGCCATATGGACGAGGCGGGCTGGCAAGCAGACGACCTGAGCCGCCTCTGGCTGCACCAGGCCAACAAGACGATGAACGACTTCATCGGCAAAAAAGTCCTCGGCCGCGTGCCCGAGCCCGGCGAACAACCCAACATCCTGCAAGACTACGCCAACACCTCGTCGGCCGGATCAATCATCGCCTTCTCCAAACACTCCGCCGACATGACCCCCGGCGACAAAGGCGTCATCTGCTCCTTCGGCGCGGGCTATTCGGTGGGGTCAGTGCTGGTGGAACGCCGGTAACGCATGCGTCCTGGCAGACATGACCTATGCCAGATTGCGCCGCCGGTTATAGTCGCCGACAGTGGTGAAGCAAATTCACCATCTTACACTCCGGGAACAGGAATTTTTCATGTTGTCAGTAGCTTAGACAAACGCCCGCTTCTGACCTCAAGCCCTTCCCGACAGGATAGACGGCACGGGCATAGCCCACGCGCACAGCATTCCCAGCACCCCTTTCCACCCGCCGAACAAAACCACCGTTTCGGCGAACGTATGCCGATAATTGAAAAAGACCTTGGTGAGGATGCGCTATGCTGTACCCTTTTTAGTTGAGTCGGTTGCGTTCGAATTTGGATCGCCGTGTGAACCGTTGTTATTTGAAAACGCAGCATCGGCGATCTCACAGCATAGGAGCGTCGAAAATGCCATTGAAACCCAAATCATCATCTGGACTAAGCAAACTTGCCGGTTTTCTTGGAACAACCCTGATCCTCACCGTCCCTACCCTGGGCACAGCGCAACAAGAAACAACCTTGTCCTTGCGCAGCCAGACCATTGATCTCAAGTCCGTCGAACGTGTTGAACGGCTCGACGCGCCCGGCTGGCTTATCGTTCAGTTCAATGAGCCTGTCACCAGCGCCGACAAGGCGCGCCTGAGCCGTGCCTATGGCCTGTCCTTCGACAATTACGTCGCGCAGAACGGGTTTCTCGAAAAAGTCGCCCCCGAGGCGCTGGCACAGCTGAACAGCGACCCGGCCGTCGGCGCCGTTGTGCGCTATGGCCCGGAGTTGAAAATCGACCCCGAGCTCGGACAGAAAAAGTTCACCTCAGAGGAGCGCGCGGCCGAGCCGGGGCTGGTGCTGATGGTCATGGCGTTCGAAAACACCTCGGCAGACGCATTTGTTGAAGAGTTGAAAGAACGCGGTGTCGAAATCCTCACCGTCACGGACGAGCCCGAAAACGGCATTCTCAGGGCGCAGGTCCGGGTCGAAACGCCGGATGACGCGTTGGAGCTTGCCACGATTGAGGATGTCCAGTTCATCGAAGAGCTTGGCGACATCACTCTGAACAACGGCACGACGCAATGGGTGCTGCAGACCAACACCAACAATTCCCGAACGATCTGGGATGCAGGTCTGCGCGGCGAGGGGCAGGTCATCGGCCATATTGACGGCGTCATCGACATGGCGAACTGCTTTTTCAACGATCCAAACGTCGCCAATCCGGGGCCAACCCACCGCAAGGTCGTCGGTCTGCGCAATGCCAAAGGGGATCCGCAGGACGACCACGGAACCTTTTCTGCGGCCAACGCTGCGGGCGAGGATTTCAACAATGACGCCCTGTCCGCCAATCCCAACGCCAATAACGGCCAGGCCCCGCGGGCGCGACTGACACATGGCAATCTGTTGGATCTGGATTGGATCACCGGTGGCACGGTATCATTTTATGCGTACCTTGCCGCGGCGGCCTCGGATGGCGCATTTATCCACACCAACAGCTGGGATGACAAATCGACCTCGGCCTATACCCAGCTCAGCGTGGATCTCGACAAATTCACCTGGGATCAAGAAGATCATCTGGTCATAATCGGTCCGGACAACTTTGGGACGATCCGGCCGCCCGACTCTGCGAAAAACGCACTTGTGGTCAATGCAACTCTGCAACAACCCGACCAGGGCGACTTTTCCACTGGCATCACCCAGTTCTCATTGGACGGACGGCGCAAGCCAGACCTTATGGCGCCGGGGGCGAACATCACTTCGGCCGACGGTGGCACAAACTGTGCGACAAAGAGCAACGGCGGAACAAGCTTTGCCGCACCCGCCGTTGCCGGGCATGCCGCACTAGTGCGGCAATACTATACCGAAGGTTGGTATCCTTCGGGCACACGTGAGCCCTCGCACGCGTTCACGCCCTCAGGCGCTTTGCTGAAGGCAACCTTGCTCAACGGCACTGTCGATGCCGCAGGGATTGCCGGCTATCCCGACACAACAGCGTCGGGCGAAGGCTGGGGGCGTCTGCTGACGGAAAACGCACTTTTCTTTGACGGGGATGCGCGCAACACAAGGGTCTGGGATTATCGCCACGTCGATGGCCTGGAAACCGGCGAAACCATCGATTTGCCGCTGCAAGTGGCCACCAATGGCGAACCCTTGAAGATCACGCTTGTATGGACCGAACCGCCCGGCGCGGTGAATTCCGCAGCCCCGGTTGTGAACAATCTCGACCTGACAGTGATCTCACCGGACGGCACACAAACCTTCCGCGGCAATGTGTTCAACAACGGCGTCTCTGCAACGGGGGGCGCTGCGGACGCGCTGAACAACGTCGAAATGGTGTTGGTCAACCAGCCCGCGGTGGGTGAGTGGACGATCCGGGTTGCGGGAACAGCGGTCAACCAGGGCAAACCCGGCCAAGGTTATGCCGTGGTCGCCAGCGCCGATCTGACCGACCCTCCGGCGCCTGTGGGCGACCAGAACCTGCTGGTTGTACGCGCCAATTTCTCGGACGTGGCTGTAACGCCGCCGCTGCCCAACCTGCAGAACATCATGACGGATGTGGTGTCTTACTACGACGAGGTCAGCCTTGGCGAAGTCGAACTACTGCCCGAGTATCGAGGACCGATCAGCCTCGATCACCCGCGCAACTATTACTACCACCCAACCCGCAGCCTGCTGGTTGAACTGACCCAAGAGGTCGTGGACAAATTGATCGCCGCGGATGCGGACGTGTTCGACAAAGGCACAGCAGCCACCGCGGACGATATCGACCGCATCGTGATTGTGACCAACGATCCGGCATTCAATGAAGACCGGGCCACCACCGGCCCATGGCCTTATGATATGCCCGCGGGTCTGCCACGGCCGCTGTCTGTGTCGGTGCACTCCTACCAGAACAGCGTCGCGCAATACACGCACGGCCTGGGTCACCAATTCGGCTTTGTCGACCTCTACGCCTATCCCGGCGTGGTCTTCCCCCGCGCATATGTCGATCAATGGGACAATATGGGCGGGTTTTACAACAACGTGCACGTGCTGGCCTGGCAAAAAGAGAAAGCCGACTGGCTCACCGAACACGGCGCGACGGTGACCTACATCCCGCGACCGGCCGGAGGCTCCACGACCAATAACAACAATCTGCAGCTCTTCCTGACCAGCGAAACCGGCACCAACCGCAAGGCCATCGCAATCGGCCTCAGCGAAGGTGCGGCAACGATTGGCGACGAAGACGCGTTCTACATGATCGAAGCACGCGACAACACGAACATGGATTTCGACGCCGCGCTGCCGGCCTCGGGCGTGCTCGTCTACTATGTCAACGAGCAGGTGCCGCAGGGCGAAGGCCCGGTCATTATTCGCGATGCCACGCCGGCCACCGCAACGCTCGATGACGCAACCTTTGGCGTCGGCGACAGCACCACCATCCCAGGCACCGGGATCACGGTCACCGTGAATGCCGGCACCGGTGGGGCGGCCTACAATATCAACATCAGCTATGCCGCACCGGCCACCGACTACAACGTCAATATCACCCGCGGCGACACGATTAACGGGCAGTTCTATTCCTATTTCAGCCCCGATATCTGGATCGACTCTCCCAAGAACGGGTTCAACCTGTCCGCCGGACCGCCGGCACATGCCAACCGCGAAAACCCCGTCATTGGTGAAGTCAACCGGATCTACGCCCGCATTCGCAATGACGGCCCGGCCTCGGCCTTTGGGTTCGACGTGAAATGGCGGATCTCAGAGCCGTATCACACGGTCGGCGGCGAGGCAGATTTCGACACGTTCCTCGGGATCAAACACGTCAACCAGATCACGTCGGGAGGACAGTCGATCCAATATGTCGAATGGACCCCCGTCGATGACGGCGATCCGCATAGCTGTGTGCGTGTCGATCTCACGAACCTAGTCGGCACAGACACCAACGAATACGACAACTGGGCGCAAGAAAACCTGCGCAAGGTCCAAAGCGTGACGGCCAGCCCCTTCACCCGGGTGTCACAACGCTATGGCCTGCGAAACCCCTACGACGTCGACACCCTGTTCTATTTCCGGCAATCGGGCATTCCGGCGGATTGGGATGTGCAACTGGTACCCGAAAAGGCCATGCTGCGCCCAGGCGAACGCGTCGAGCTCTTGGTGTCGATCAAACCGCCGGACAAATCCAAAATCTGCACCGACGAACGCGCAACCATCGAAAGCTGGGCGGCGCGCGATCACACATTGATCCCGGTGGGCGGAGGCGTCCTGCAGGTGGACCTGCGCGCCAAGACCGCGATTGATATCGACACCGGGATCACGCGCTGTGACGACGGCGATTTCGAACGCATGTTGGAACAGATCCTGCAACAAGCCAAAGACAAGGGCGAAGACGTCGATATCGACCAAGTGGCAGCCGAACTGGAAAAACGGTTCCGCGAATGTCGGCGCATCGTCGCACGCGGCTGCACCAATCCGCCGCTGCCCAACCAAGAGGTCATTGTCCGCTACGACCCACCTGTCGGCGATCCCGTCTACCGCACGGTAAAAACCGACGGCAATGGCTGTTACGAGGATTTCTACCTGTCCGTCGACAATGGCAACTGGACGGTGAATGCCGAGTATCCCGGCGATGAATGCAACGGCGCTTCGACCACGCCGACGCGTGTCGTGTGTATCTGCCACGAAGCACGGGAATGACACGGCACGTCTGACAACGTGACAGGTGCCTCAGCCGCACCGATGCCGCTCAAACGCCCCCGCAGGTGAACCTCACCAGCGGGGGCGTTTCTACCTTCGATCAGCGTTCAGGACGGCCGATCCCCAACCGCTTCGCGCCAGTGTTTGCGGCAGAGGCTGACATAGGTTTCATTCCCGCCCACTTGCACCTGGGCGCCGTCCTTCAAGACCTCGCCGTCGGGGCCTTGGCGGATCACCATGGTGGCTTTCTTGCCGCAATGGCAGATCGTGCGGACCTCGCGCATCTCGTCGGCCAGCGCCAAAAGCGCGGCGGAGCCGGGGAAGAGCTCACCTCGGAAATCCACCCGCAACCCATAGGCCATGACCGGCACCCCCAGATCGTCCACCGCGCGGGCCAGTTGCCAGACCTGATCGCGTGACAGGAACTGCGCCTCATCGACAAAGACACAGGCCACCGGCCCTTCGTCCAGGCGCGCGGCGATCTTGGCAAAGAGATCCTCGTCGGGTTCAAACGTGTCCGCCTCGCGCCCCAGCCCGATGCGCGAGCCGATCCGCCCCTTGCCGGCGCGATTGTCAAAGGCGGCAGTCAGCAGGTAGGTCTGCATCCCGCGTTCGTTGTAGTTATGCGCGGCCTGCAACAGCAGGGTCGATTTGCCCGCGTTCATCGTCGAGTATTGGAAATGCAGTTTGGCCATGCCCGCGTCTTGCCGAAACCGCGGCGGTTAGGCAAGCACAGGACGCGGCGCCCGCACCCCTCAGGCTTGTTTTCTATGTGACATCGGGCGCCAAGGCAGGTAATTGGAAACGACTGTGACGCTTCTCCGGCGCAGCCCGGAGACAAGAGGAATGCCATGTCGGTTGTTGGACGCTACCTGAAGAAACACACCGAAACCCTCGTCAAGGATGTGGGGATCGAGGCCGCCTGCCAGCTGACCGGCAAATCCAAGGCCACGCTGGGCCGCTATTACTCGGACCACCCAGAACACGAAGACCGGTTCATCCCCGTCGACGCCGTGGCCGCCTTGGAAGAGGCGGCGTCGTATCCGCATATCACCGCGGCGCTGTCCGAGCTCAAGGGCATCACGCTCAGCTTTGGCGAAGGCAGCCGGCCCAATGCCCCGCGCGAAGGCGGGGTGAATGCCGACGTGATCGCGCTGTCGCAGCGCTTTGCCATGTTGATGGCGGAATACAACCAATCGATCGAGGACGGCGTGATCTCGGCCAATGAGGCCAAGCGCCTGCTGAAAGAAACGCTGGCGATCCAGAAGGTGCTGATCGACATGAAGCTGCACCTCGAAGACGAAGCGCCCTGACCACACCATGCCGGCGCGCCGCCTTGTCCTGCATCTGGGCCATGCCAAGACCGGCTCAACCGCGATCCAGCGCGCCTTGCGCGCGTCGGATCAGGCTCTGGCGCGGGCCGGGGTGCTGTTTCCTGACCCGGAACGGCACGACAATCACCAGCTGATCTTTCCGCACCTGACCGGTGAGCTGCCAGAGGACCCGGTGCAGATGGAGGCCTTGGGCGGGGATGCGCAGGCGGCGCGGGACAACGCGGCGCGGCTCTGGGATCTGCTGATGTACCGGATTGCGGATGAGGCGCCCGACACCGTGGTGATTAGCAGCGAAAACCATTTTCGGCCCTTTGGTGAGGAGGCGTTGGCGACGCTGCGCGCGCGCTGTGCCGAGATTGCGGCTGAGACCGAAGTCATCGCCTATCTCCGCAGCCCGGCGTCGTTCTTCCTGTCGAACGCGCAGCAGGATGTGAAGAAACGACCGGAATTCCGGTACCTGTCGCCCAGCCGCTTTCGCGACACGTTAGAGCCTTTGTTGGAGGCCGGGCCGGGCCCCGTGACGGCTGTGCGCTTTGCCCGCGACGTGCTGGCGGGGGGCGACGCGGTGAGTGATTTCTTTGCCTGCTGCCTGCCCGAGGTAGAGGTGGATGGGATCAAGCGCGGGGCGGCAGAGGAAAACACAACCGTCTCGGCCGAGGCGATGGCGCTCTTGCAGGAAGTGTTTCGCGGGACGCGCGACCTGCCCTCGGGCTATGACAGCAACCGCAAAGCGCTGCGCAAGATCCTGGTGGCCTGCGACGCGGCGGTGCCGGGTCAGACCCGGCCGCGCTTGCATGACCACGTGCGGGCCCTGGCCGAGGCGCGCTGCACCGATCTGGAGTGGCTGGCCGAGACGTTTGACATCCGTTTCCCGGATGTCTCGCAGCACGATCTGTCGCCAGAGGAGGCCGAGGCGCAATACGTGCAACTGCGCGACATCGCCGACCTCTGCCCAATCGATCCAGAGCGACAAGACGCGCTGTGGGAGGCCGTCGCCCATTCCGCCCGCGCCGCCCGCAACCCGGCCCGCAAACTGGCCCGGCGGCTGGGGTTGTGAGTTGCTGAGAGCGCAGTTTTTCCCGAAACCGGCGTGATCCAAAGGCGCGCTACCGCGCACGTTTATTCTGCGGGAGGGCCGGCGCAATAAGCTGAAGGACTGGGTGTGCCCTTGGCAACGTCAGACCAGGCGGCCCCAGAGGTCGTATTCACCGGCCTCGTCAACCTCGACGGTGACGATGTCCCCGGGGCTGAGGGTCTCAAAGCCCTGATCGATAAAGAGGTTGCCGTCGATTTCCGGCGCGTCGGCCATGGTGCGGCAGGTGGCGGCGTCGTCTTCGACCAGGTCGACGATGGCTTGCAGACGTTTGCCGACCTTGGCGGCGAGCTTGGCATCGGAGATCTCTTGCGCCTTGGCCATGAACCTGTCCCAGCGGTCCTGCTTGACCTCGGGGTCCACGTGACCCGGCAAGGCGTTTGACCGCGCCCCGGCGACGTTTTCGTACTGAAAGCAGCCGACACGATCCAGTTTCGCCTCATCCATCCAGTCGAGCAGGTATTGGAACTCGGCCTCGGTCTCCCCCGGATAGCCAACGATAAACGTACTGCGCAGGGTGATGTCGGGGCAGACCTCACGCCAGGCACGGATTTCGTCCAGCACCCGGGCGCTGGCAGCCGGGCGGGCCATCCGTTTCAGGGTGTCGGGATGGGCGTGCTGGAACGGGATATCGAGATAGGGCAGCACATTGCCGCCCTGCATCAGCGGTATCAGATCGCGCACATGCGGGTAGGGATAGATGTAATGCAGCCGCACCCAGGCCCCGAGCGATCCCAGATTGCGGACCAACGGGGTGATAGGGAACTTGTCTTCGCGGTCTTTCCAATCGGTGCCATAAGCGCTGGTATCCTGGCTGATCACCAAGAGCTCACGCACACCGCTTTCCACCAGCTTTTCCGCCTCGCGCAGCACGGCGCGGGCCGGGCGGCTGGCAAGCTTGCCGCGCATGTCGGGGATGATGCAGAACTTGCAGCTGTGATTGCAGCCCTCGGAGATCTTGAGATAGCTGTAATGCCGCGGTGTCAGCTTGACCCCCGCCGCGGGCAGCAGGTCGATAAACGGATCGGGCGCGGGCGGCACGGCGTCATGCACCGCGTCCAGCACCTGTTCGTATTGGTGCGGCCCCGTCACCGCCAGCACCCGCGGATGTGCGCCGGTGATGTAGTCGGGCTCGGCCCCGAGACAGCCAGTCACGATCACCCGGCCGTTTTCATTCAGCGCCTCGCCAATCGCCTCGAGGCTTTCGGCCTTGGCGCTGTCGAGGAACCCGCAAGTGTTCACGATCACCGCATCGGCACCGCTATAGTCGGGTGAGATGCCATAACCCTCGGCCCGCAGCCGCGTCAGGATACGCTCGCTGTCCACCAGCGCCTTGGGGCAGCCGAGGCTGACCATGCCGATGGTCGGCTGGTCCTTGCGGCGCGTCTCAGGCAGCTGGGCATGGGCCAGATCGGGGCGCAGATCGGGGGGATTGGTGCTCATGCCGCCCTCCTACACGCTTGCGGGACGGGGGGGAAGGGTGCGGCGCGGCAGGAAAATCCGGGACCTAAAGATGCGGCGCGCACCATTGACCTAGTTGCCATTACCAACAGAGTCACGATCGGTTGATGAGCGATCCGATGGCATTGGGCACGAAGTCACATACGAACGTGTGCGGTCCTTCAACAGCTTGGCAAGACCACACCTACGTCTCGAATGCGGCGCCGCTACCAGGAACGGGGCTCAATCCTTCAGCGCATCCGACCCGTTAATAATGATTTTCGCGATACCCGGGCGCGCAGTATTTTGGTGCGATTTCAGAGGGTTGGACGCGACGCCGGCAAACGTCGGAGCATTAGATACGATCATGTTCGTTGTCGCGACTCTAAGCCTCGGTGACAGGTAAGAGCTGGTCAGCGGGTAGCCGAACATATCGTTTGGATCGTAGTAAACGACAAGCGAGAGGGGGTTCGGATCGGACCGAGCACTTCTTGCGTTGCTCACCACTCGCAGAAAATCATTGAGCGGATTTTCGATCGCCGGCGCTTGACCGCGAGATACGGCTCGATTTGCTGCCTCGTAGTTCGCGCGCGCCCGACGGTTTGAACTGCGCGTTGTGCGCAAAAGAGCGGTGTCCAGAAGGGGCAGCTGGTGCGTCGCAAGATGGATCGCCTTGACGGGTCCAAGCGCTTCGGCCTTGCGCGCGCCACCGGCGCCATCGTCGAGCGCCAGAAACGCGTCCATCAAGACTTTTGCCCCGAGGCTTTCGGGCACGAGCATCACCGGCATGCCCGAATTGCCCGACAGCCCCGCACACTTGACGGTGTCCGACGCCCGCCCCGAATTCAGCCCCTTGATATGTCCTCCCATCAGCTCACAAAGCGCCTGTCGCATATTGCGCCGCACGATGTCCCCACGCTCGCCTGTGTACGCCACCGCGTCGACGAAACAATCGTTCATCAGGCTGTCTTTCAAAGTCGCGTTGAGGCTTCCGCGTTTTGGAAGATTGCCGGTCACATCGCCGATAACGACACTGTCGATGTCGTCCCGGGCCTTGTCAAAGGTATCGCCCCAAAGCAGAAACGACATGTCGTAACGCGTGCCATCGGCGCCGTTCAATCCCATGTCGATGCGCTGCACAGCAGAGTCGGCTTTCGCAAGATCCGGGTATTCGCGTGTTGGCTTATAATAATCGAGGCGCTCAAAGTCGGTATCTCCGATGGCCTCGGCAATCAGACTGGCGCGTTTCGCCACCCAGTTGGTATCTGCCTTTTCGTCCGGGACCTGATAGTGTTTGTGAAGTCCCGAACACATGCCGTGTGCCATCACGACACGCACGCGCCCCGACTTTTCCGCAAGCGACCGCGCGCCCGGAAACGTCTGTACACCCACGATTTGGGGTGGCTCGTAAGGGGTTGTACATCCTGCGACCAAGATCGCGGCAACACAAATCAGCCAATGGCGCATCTTCTGAAAGTCCTTTGCAAGTCTTTGGGCAACAGCTCGCAGCATTCAGCGTCAAGGCGCGGAACACAACCGGCAAAGACGACTCTTTCAACAAATCCGCGGATCCATTGATGGACACGTTGGTATGCCCTCGATCGATAGCATCGGCGCGCATCGCCTTCGAACAGATTGTCCAGCTTCGATACATGCTTGCAAAGCATCAAAGCTTCGGCAGCCTTTCGCAGGTTGCCCGGTGCCGGCCGCCCACCGCTTGCGTCCGTACCGGTAGACTGTCACGCTGTGGCAGCAGGGCATCAGGGGGCCGCTATGGTGAAATGGATATGGCGCTTGCTTGGCTTTGTCGCCGTGCTGATTGTGGTGGCGGTTGGCGGGCTGTTTCTGTTGCCCAAGGACCGGCTGGGCGCCGTCGTGTCGGATCAGCTGACCAGCCAGCTGGGGCGTGACGTCTCTCTCGGAGCTGTCAGCGTATCGGTCTGGCCCGTGCTGGGGGTCGATGCGCAGGACGTGCAAATCGCCAATGCCGACTGGGCCGGCGATCAGCCCATGTTCACCGCCCAGCGCGCCGCCTTCGGGGTAGATGCCTTGGACGCGCTGCAGGGGCGGCTCACCTTCCGCTCGATCG
>JAAUYB010089017.1_pt1 | contig 13425 bp, 12 predicted proteins | sample 7278071 | NCBI WGS metagenome assembly JAAUYB01 (sample SAMN14350121, study PRJNA611818) | marine sediment metagenome | isolation source: surface marine sediment (1.8m) | place: French Polynesia: Moorea | collected 2018-08
ATGAAGTGTCTTAAGAAATGTAAATAAGCTGTAATCCCTCTCCCTGCTCCCTTTGCTCCCTGCTCCCCCGCTCACTTCACAGTAACGTTTATTTTTGTCCAGGTACTTAGGCTGAAAACTATTAGAAAGTAACTGACATAAAATTACCGCTTTTAACGATTGTATTTGTGTTGGCAACCCTCACTCCCTATTAAATTGATTATATTTGCTATTTATTGTCACATAACTTTTTGCTTGTTACAGCCTAGAAGGCTGTGTTACTGTTTATATATTAAACGTCAATCATCAACCTAAAATTAATCCCATGTCTCAACGTCCTATCTATTTAGATTGTCATGCTACAACCCCAATGGATAAACGGGTATTAGAAACGATGTTACCCTATTTTACGGAACATTTTGGCAACCCTTCAAGCATTAATCATCTTTATGGTTGGGAAGCAGAAGCAGCCGTTAAAAAAGCAAGAAAAACTATTGCTAATGCCATTAATTGTAGTCCCGAAGAAATCATTTTTACCAGTGGTGCAACCGAAGCGAATAACTTAGCAATAAAAGGGATTGCTGAAGCTTATTTTAATCAAGGACAACATATAATTACCGTTCAAAGTGAACATCGAGCAGTATTAGACCCCTGTCAATATTTAGAAACATTAGGCTTTGAAATTACCTACTTATCTGTTAAAAAAGATGGCTTAATTAACTTAGAATTATTAGAAAAAAATATTCGACCTGAAACCATTTTAGTCTCAGTAATGGCTGCCAATAATGAAATTGGAGTGCTGCAACCGTTAAAAGAAATAGGAGAAATTTGTCAAAAAAACGAAGTTTTATTTCATAGCGACGGGGCCCAAGCAATCGGTAAAATGCCTTTAGATGTTCAAGGGATGAACCTCCATTTATTATCATTAACTGCCCACAAAGTTTATGGTCCAAAAGGGATCGGTGCTTTATATATTCGTCGTCGTGATCCTAGAGTTAATATTGCCTCACAATTACACGGTGGAGGACAAGAAAAAGGGATCAGATCAGGGACATTATATACCCCTCAGATTGTTGGTTTTGGGAAAGCCATTGAATTAGCTTTACGAGAAATAGAAACAGAAAGTAAACGTCAAACAGAACTCAGAAATAGACTACAGAAACAACTTTTAAGCTTAGAAGGTGTGCATCTTAATGGACATCCCACACAACGGTTACCAGGGAATCTAAATGTTAGTATAGAAGGGGTAGATGGAGCAGCATTATTATTAGCGTTACAAGGTATTGTTGCCCTTTCTTCTGGGTCTGCTTGTACCTCAACCACAACAAAACCGTCTCATGTTCTCAAAGCATTGGGACATTCTGATAAACTAGCATATGGGTCTTTAAGATTGGGATTAGGAAGATTTACAACTACCGACGACGTTGAGATAGTCGGTCAAAAAATAATAGATACCATTAAATCTTTACGTCAAGCAACTGTTAAAAATTAATTGATTATATATATTGTAAAAATTGATAATTAACCTATAACTAAATCGTTCGTAGAATCTTCAGAAACGGGTTCTTGTTGAAAACAATTGCATAACTTAGTCAGTTTGCTATAGTAAATATCAGACAGATAAGCTTGACTAAGATTAACATCAATTAACGTAGCATCGGTTAAATCAGTCTTAGTAAATTGACTACCTTCAACCGAGACATTTCTCAAATAAGCTTCACTGAAATCAGTTCTCTCCAAACACACATAATCCAGACAAGCATTATCCATTAAGCTACGATGAAAATTAGCCTCTTTTAAGTTAGAGTAAACCAAGTGAGTATCACTCAGGTTAGCCCCGTAAAAATTAGCCCGATAAAGGTTACAATTGGTAAGATTAGCCCCTTTTAAATTAGCCTTTTCTAAGTTAGTCCCTTCCAGATTTGACCCTTGTAAATTAACCCCTTGAAAATTGACCCCTTCAAGATTAAGTCCACTCAAGTCCAGACAACTAAGATCAGTATGGGTAAAATCTCTTTCCCCCAAAGCGTATCTCTGTCGAAGTTCACTCAATCCTAACTTAAACATTCTTAACTCCTTAATAAGTTTTAACACAACTACATATTTCTTACGAAGATACCAACTCAAAAGAGTTTTGGTCAATCAGCATAATTACATAATTTCATTAGGGTCATACAAGATTGTCATTAGGGGATAAATGAAGATGTCAACCCAGAGGAAGGCTAAAGTTGCAGAATTTTTACTCATTTACCCCGAATCAAGGGACTTGACAGTTAATCTGGTTTCAGTAATATCCCTGACCATTGTCAAAGAGATAGCTTTTAGGTTATATTCGGGTTAAAATAGAAAAGAGTTGTGTCCATGCCTAAAACACCAAGGCATCCAAGGGCATCTAGTTACTAGGTTCCTTATTGACCCACACAACCTTAAAAGATTAACCCCATGGGCTTAATCTGTTTGATTAAAACAGCCGATAAAACTCCAAGGTCTTTATCAAGTTTTCTAACTCATAACTATCCACCTAGAAAGCGTCTTAATATATAATGTCAACGAAGCGCAAGTTTATTCTTCAGGATTTTCCAAAATATTGAATAAGCCATCTTGCTCTGAGACGGGTAGAGACACCCCAAAACATCGAGTAATTTTCCCTTGTGGGATAAGTTAGGACTATTAAGCCCACTGACATTAGGTTAAGGATAAAAATGAGTCGAGTTCACTACTGTTGCCTCTTGACTTGATATGTCGAAATGTTTGATTCTAAACAGTTTTTCAGTCAATTTAAGCAAAAAAATCAGGAATTATAGCCTGTCATTATCTCTTAGAAAAGTTTGAGGGAATTGAATGCCAAAGCAAATTATTATCGCAGAACAACACCATATTGCTGCCGTTTTTTGGGAAGATCAAATACAAGAATTAGTGGTTGCCACCGGCAACCAGCAAGTCAGTGACATTTTCCTAGGAGTGGTAGAAAACGTCATCCCAGGTATTGACGCAGCCTTTGTCAACATTGGGGATGCCGAACGAAACGGCTTTATCCACGTCACCGACTTAGGACCGTTGCGCCTCAAGCGGAGTGCTGGTGCCATTACCGAACTGCTGACCCCGCAACAGAAAGTGCTGGTGCAGGTGATGAAAGAACCCACCGGCAACAAAGGGCCCAGACTCACCGGTAATATTAGTCTGCCCGGACGTTATCTAGTCCTCATGCCCAACGGTAAAGGGGTTAACCTCTCGCGCCGGATTCGCAACGATGACGAACGCAGTCGCCTACGGGCCTTGGCCATCCTCATTAAACCCGCCGGTATGGGCCTCTTGGTGCGAACCGAAGCCGAAGGCAAAGCAGAAGAAGCCATTATGGAGGACTTAGAATTTTTACAAAGACAATGGGAGTCCATCCAAGTTCAAGCCACCTCCACCCGCGCCCCTTCCCTATTAAACCGCGATGATGACTTTATTCAACGGGTGCTGCGGGATATGTATAGTGGCGATGTCAACCGTATTGTCGTAGACAACCCCAACGGCGTTAAACGAGTCAAACATCATCTCATGAACTGGAGTGGGGGACGCCCCCCCGAAGGCGTGTTGATTGACCATCATCGGGAATCTATGTCTATTTTGGACTATTTCCGGGTCAATGCAGCCGTCAGAGAAGCCCTAAAACCCAGAGTCGACTTGCCCTCTGGGGGTTATATTATCATCGAACCCACCGAAGCCCTCACCGTCATCGATGTTAACTCAGGGTCCTTTACCCGTTCGGCCACCTCTCGAGAAACCGTACTCTGGACCAATAGCGAAGCCGCCACAGAAATCGCCCGTCAGCTACGATTACGGAACATTGGTGGGGTGATTATTGTGGACTTCATTGACATGGACTCCCGACGGGACCAACTCAAACTTCTCGAACATTTCAATAAATCCCTCAAAGTCGATAAAGCCAGACCGCAAATTGCCCAACTTTCCGAATTAGGGTTAGTGGAATTAACCCGTAAACGGCAAGGTAAAAACGTTTACGAGTTATTCGGTCAACCCTGTCCCCAATGTGGCGGCCTCGGCCACTTAGCCCATCTTCCCGGGGAATCTCAATTAGTCGCCCTCGAATCAACAGGGACCACCGCCCCCCCCATTCCTGCCCCCACCCCCGTCGCCCCGAAACCCGTAGAAAAGACCACAGATGTCAATGACAGCAATTGGGACTCTCCCTTTGAGGATGACGATAACGATAATTCTGATCAATTAGAATTGTTACACCATCCCAGTTATCAAGAACAAAATAGTAACGCCAATAACCGTCGTCGTCGTCGCCGTCAAACCCCCAACATCGTGATTAAAGACGATGCTGCCAAACCAGGGAATAATGTCGTTAGCAAAGAAGCCGACGATGATAATGAAGCCGCCAATGACAGTCGCCGAGAACGACTCCCTCGACATTTGCGCCGAGAAGAAATCCCCGTAGAACGGGTTTCTGTGGAAATGACTCCCCTAGAACAAGACGTTTACGCCCTGATGGGCATTTCTCCCTTGGTGCGTTTGGAACAGGAATTTCAAGACCCCAAATCCGTCGTGGTATCGGTCAAATCCCCCGAAGGGGTCGAAAGAACCACCGTTAAAAAAACAGTCCCCAATCAGGAAGAAACAGAAACCCCCATCGTCCAACAACAACAGATGGTGATTGACTTAACCGAGATTGACACTCCCCCTCCTACAGAATCCCTCACGGCAGAAGAACCCCAAGAACCAGCAGGAGAGGAGAACGACGACAATGATACTGACCCCACAGCTGCGTCTCAAGACGACGGGGCCAAACCGGTTATTCGTCGTCGTCGTCGTCGTTCCTCAGCCAAGGACAGCGATGAGTAAATTGTTATCCTATCAGCACGTAAAAGTAGTAAACACTGACAACAAAAGACAATGGCTAAGTTAAGACTAGAAAACTTAACAAAACAATATCAAATCGATCAAGGGAAAACCCTCGATGTTGTCAAAGGGATTAGCGATGTCGAGGTTAAAGACGGGGAGTTTTTAACCTTACTCGGTCCGTCAGGCTGCGGAAAATCAACCCTTCTGCGCCTGATTGCCGGGTTAGAAGCCCCCACCCAAGGGGATATCTTTATTGGGGACAAGCCCGTTACCAAGGTCGCCCCTGGCGATCGCAATATTGCCATGGTTTTCCAAAGTTATGCGCTGTATCCCCACATGACAGCCAAGGAAAACATCGCCACCGCCCTAAAAATTCGCAATCTTCCTGCAGAGGAAATCGATCAACGGATACACAAAGCGGCCACTCAATTAAAATTGCAAGAGGGGAAAGACTGCTTACCGGAAAAACCCGGTAAACTTTCCGGGGGACAACGGCAACGAGTAGCTTTAGCTCGAGCTTTGGTAAGAAATCCCGACGTTTTCTTATTGGATGAACCCTTAAGTAACCTAGATGCCCTCTTAAGAGAACAAGTTCGGGCCGAACTCAAACAAATTTTTACTGAACAAAATAAACCCGTCGTCTATGTCACCCACGATCAAACCGAGGCCATGACCCTCTCAGATAAAGTGGCGGTTTTATTTGGCGGCGAAGTGCAACAACTCGCCCCGCCCCGTGAAATCTATCAACACCCCGCTAATCAATTTGTCGCGGGGTTTGTGGGCAGTCCGCAAATGAATTTACTGGAATTAAAATGCGAAAATAATCAAGCTAAATTAGGTCAATTTGCTATTTCTTTGAGCAATATTGCCCGTGAACACATCTCAGAGGTGGATGGTCAGCTTAAATACCCTGATCACGTCGTTTTGGGTATTCGTCCCGAAGATATTCACCAAGCCACAGAAGCCGATGCTCAGGTCGTTCGTGGACAAATTACCTTAGTGGAAGAATTGGGCAAAGAAAGTTTAATTAGCGTTAAAGTTGAACAATCGGACATAATTATCCGAGCCTTAATCAAAGACGATGAACAAGGGAAAAATGGGGATCATATCTCCCTAGCTCTGCCAGACAGCAGTATTCATTGGTTTTATTGGGATGGTAGCGGTTTAGACCCGGACGGAAAACCCTTACTTCCCTATCATCAACGGTATCGTCTCAATCAAAAATCCTCTTAAACCCATCAAAAAAAGTCAGGTTAATATGTAAGGGAAATCAACCCGCAAGTTTTGGTCATGATTAAAAAAGTACCATCCATGTTATTACTGAGCTATATGGCTCTTACCTTGGGAGGGTGTGGTTTATTTGAAAGATTCCAACAATCCTCAGAAGAACCCCCTGTGGCCGAGTCCCCCCAACCCCCAGAAGAAAACCCTGATGAAGTATTTGAAGCAACCACCCCCGCCCCTAGTACCATTCAACCACCGGCAGCCGGGGGACTCATTCCCTCCACTACCCCCAGTGAACGGAGACAAAATATTCAACCCGGACGGGATAACCCCTTCGCTGTCATCCCCGTTCAACCCGTTATTCGGCAAAAAACCACTCCAGACGGCATTGCTGACCCCGAAAAACTGTGTAAATTAGATGAGGTGAAAAACCCCCCCATCACCGTTGCTCAGGGACCAGGCACCGCAACCCCCATCTCTGATGTGGGACTGCCTCCGCTTCTCGACCCCGTTTTGCCCATTCCCAACGAAGCGAGAGGGGTGGTGGTATCAGGAGTCATGCAACTCAATGGAAGGTCTGTGGCCATTGTTAAAGCCCCCAATGAAAACGTTGCTCGCCAGGTGACCGTAGGGGCGAGTCTCTCCAATGGACAAGTGAGGGTTAAAGCCATCAATGTCAGCAGTGCCAGACCCTATATTGTCTTAGAACAATATGGCCTAGAAATTCCTCGAGGGGTAGGAGAACCGGCAGAAGAACCCGTCACCCCTCCCACCCTGCCCGATGGCACACCCCAACCCGTTGCGGCTGCCCCCTCTCTCCCCGCACCCGGTCCCGATGGGTTTGGAACGATTAAAAATGTCACCCTTTTAACCTTAAATATTGGAGAGGTTACTGTGGGAGAAAAGGGGACTAAGCCACAACTAAAAGCCAGTGGAACCATCTGTAATGAAGGATTTTCCTCTGTAGCCGTTAAAGAAATAAAATTACAAGTCGAGGATAAAACAACAGGAGAGATACTTGATAGTTTTACAGTTCCGTTAGGGCGCGATGATAGAGGCAATCCTATTACTGTATCTATGGAACCGGGGCAAAAAGCCATATTCGACCAGAACATTCCTAAGTTGCGGGATCGCGAACCAGGAAATGTTAGTATTAAACTGATAGATTGGAGTTAATAAAATAACCCTAAGAAACAGTGACACACACACAAGAAAAAATAACTTACCCCGATTTACCTTTAGCAATTTATCGAGAATTAGCTGCCCATTTACGTCAAATTGAAGGGGTTACCATTGAGTTAATCCCTCAACAGTCTCAACAGTTTAATTATGCCCAAAGTCAAATTGATTACTTAGAAATGAGCTATCCCCTCACTCTTTCTCCCGCAGACAAACAGCGACTTGAGGAGATTCTTAATTATTATGCTCAAGTCCACACTTCCTATACCAGAGAAGTGAGAGAATGTCTCCCGTCATAATTGAATTTAACTCCTCACGCTTTTTTGTGTTTTCGTCACACCAAAAGATTAAGTTGTTGCATCAGTTGCGATGCTTGCATCGCCCCTTCAATCTTTTCTACGGGTTGTCCTTTTTTAAATAAGACTAAAGTAGGTAAAGATTGAATGCCATATTTAGAGGCTATTCCGGGGTATTTGTCTGTATCAATTTTAACAATTTGTAAACGATTTCTCATTTGGGTTCCTACCTGTTCTAAGATAGGGGACATCATTTGACAAGGACCACACCAAGTCGCATAAAAATCTACTAGAATCGGAACCGTCGAAGTGGATAACATTTCCTCAAAGCTAGAAAATTGTTTCTTGAGTGCCATAGTTAATAATAATTCTAGGAAAGAAAAGAGAAGCTAAGAGAGTGTTTTTGAAACTAACATTTAAACTCAGTTTGGCAAGGTGAGCAAAGCTTTCTATTTTGCGGGTAGTTTCCATAAATCCCTGATTTGCTCACCCTACTGTCTTAAGATTTTGTTGATAAACAGTCTCTATGAATGCTCTTGATTAGCCCCATTATAGCTTGTTTGTCTAGCAATTCTCAAAAGTGACTAAAAGACTTAAGAAAAAGTCTGCTTCTTCTCCTCATATGGTAAAAGAAGTTGTTCTCAGGGTTGGTAACTTGCAGATATGATAGATAGATGATAACATGGCTAACGTTTCAATCGAAACTCTCTGAGTTGAACAAAAAATAACAAATTCATAGGTACATTAATTATTGCCTCGAGTACCATGAAATCAATAACCTAAGACTCAATAATAAATAAAAATCTAGAGAATCTTAGGGGCGATAAAAGATAATTAATTACTCCTAAAAGTGTAGAATGTTAGGGTTTAAAGAAGTTACTAGCTATTCATTGTCTAGCTAATTAAGACAAAATAGCTTAACTGTGATAGAGTAGCCGTAATATCTAAATCATAATCCCAAGGCAATTATGTTAATATCATAAACAAAAGAATCATTCTCTAATGACCTAATTTGTCGAATTGTCTTTGATTTAGCTAAGGTTAAATCAGTCAACACAAGCAAAACCCAACAAAAAACAGCTTATGAAATCTTCTCTTGTTATCTTATATCACCGTGAACCTTACGATGAAGTTGTAGAAAATGGACAAGTAAGATATCTACCCAAGAAAAGTCCTAACGGGATTGTTCCTACCTTAAAGAGCTTTTTCGCAGATGATAATAATCAAGGAACTTGGATTGCTTGGAAACAAGTTTCCCCCGAGCAAAAAAATCAATTTCAGAAAAACGTTGTCGTAGAAGACGATGGTAACTATCGGGTTTCTCGTATTCCCTTGACCGCAGAACAAGTGAGTGATTTTTATCATGTCACCTCAAAAGAAGCCTTTTGGCCCATTCTGCACTCCTTTCCCTACCATTTCACCAGTGAATCTTCAAACTGGGAGAATTTCGTGAAAATTAACCGTCTGTTTGCCGAAGCAGCTTGTGAAGAAGCAGCCGACGATGCCTTAATCTGGGTACATGATTACAACCTTTGGCTTGCTCCTCAATTTATTCGGGATAAAAAGCCTAACGCCCGCATTGCCTTTTTCCATCACACTCCCTTTCCTTCGGTGGATGTATTCAATATTTTACCTTGGCGTGAAGCCATCGTAGACAGTCTTCTCTGTTGCGATGTGGTTGGCTTCCACATTCCCCGCTACTCAGAAAACTTTGTCAATGTTGCCCGCAGTTTGCGGCCCATCGATATCGTCGAAACCACTAAAGTAACTGGACACATGACTCCTGTTGGTATTGCGTTAGCGGAACCAGAAGTCAACACCAAGTTAAGATACAAAAATCAAATCGTTAAGGTAGATGCGTTTCCTGTGGGAACCAGTCCTCAAAATATTTTAGATGTCCTCCATACCCCAGAAGCAGAAGCCAAAGTTGCAGAAATTAAAAAAACTTTCAACGGTCGTAAATTGATTATTGCTGCCGGTCGGGTCGATTATGTGAAAGGAAATAAAGAAAAATTGGAGGCGTTTGAGCGTTTATTAGACCGTCGCCCTGACTTGCACGGTAAAGTTAACTTTATTATGACCTGTGTGCAAGCAGCCAGTGGAATGCAGGTTTATCAAGAAGCACAACGGGAAATTGAGTATTTAGTCGGTAAAATTAACGGACGTTTTGCTACCTTTGACTGGGTTCCCATTCGTTTATCCACTCAACCTATTCCTTTGCTAGATTTATTCTGTTACTACAAAGCGGCCGATATTTGCTGGACAACCCCTTTACGGGATGGTTTAAACTTAGTGGCCAAAGAGTATATTGTCACCCATGAAGGGCAAGATGGGGTCTTGGTCTTATCTGAGTTTGTTGGGGCAGCTATCGAACTCCCTCAAGCCATTTTGACCAATCCTTATTCCATTAAATTAATGGATGAAGCCATCGATAAAGCCTTAGATATGTCTCCTGAAGAACAGCAGCAAAAAATGGCGAAAATGTACGACACCGTGACTAAATACGATGTCAAATACTGGTCTGACCGTCTCTTGAACTACTTTGCTAACATGACCCGTGAATTTGTTGATGACAAAGAACCAGCTTTAAACTAAGTCCAGTTGACGGATTTAAGTCAGTTTTGTTTCCCTACATTGGAGATGTAGGGATTTTTTTATCTTGCAACTGCTTTCCCAAAAGAACCGCTTTTGATTAAACTAAGAAAAGAAGCAAACTGAGGCTCATTTGATTATGTCTATGTTACTGGCTGGGGATATTGGGGGAACAAAAACAATTTTATGTTTAGTGAGTTCCCAAAGTCCTCAAAGTGGTGAAAATTTACCTCAACAAACCACGTTATACGAAAAATCCTATCCCAGTCAGAAATATGATGATTTAGTTCCCATTGTTCAACAATTTTTGCAAGAAGCTAAACAAGAAGTTAAAGCAGAAATTAATATACAAAAGGGTTGTTTTGGTATCGCTGGACCGGTGGTGAATAACACCTCAGAATTAACGAACTTAAGTTGGTCATTAACTGGCGATCGCTTGGCAAAAGAGCTATCTTTAGAAAGGGTCAACCTGATTAATGATTTTGCTGCGATTGGTTACGGTATTTTAGGCTTAAAAAAAGAGGATTTACACACCTTACAAGATGGGGAAAGCAAAACCAATACACCCATCGGCGTATTGGGGGCAGGAACGGGATTAGGGGAATGTTTTTTAACACCTTTGGATGATGGGAACTATAGCGTCTTTTCTTCTGAAGGTTCCCATGCAGACTTTGCCCCCCGTAATCAATTAGAATTTGAATTACTAACTTATATAAAAGATAAAAATAATTTACCTAGAGTGTCCATCGAAAGGGTTGTGTCTGGTATGGGAATTAGTGCTATTTATCAATTTTTACACCATAAATATCCTGAAAAAGAATCAGAAGAATTAAAACAAATTTATCAAGCTTGGGAAAGCGAGCAAAACATTGATTTGGCTGCTGAAGTATCTAAAAAAGCCCTAGAAGGTAAGGATACTTTGTGTCAACAAGCTATGGAAATATTTATCTCAGCTTACGGCGCAGAAGCGGGTAACTTAGCCTTGAAACTGTTACCCTATGGAGGACTCTATATAGCAGGAGGAATTGCTGCTAAAATATTACCTTTAATGCAGAAAGGAACCTTCATGGAAGCATTTAAAGCTAAAGGGCGGATGAGTTCTCTATTATCAAAAATGCCTGTTCATATTATTTTAAATCCCAAAGTTGGGTTAATTGGGGCTGCTTTACGAGCGGCCAAATAACACTTTTCTTGCTTATTATTGAACGATTTATGAACCACTCCCAGACTATTGTTGTAAAAATTGGTACTTCTAGTCTTGCTCAACCCGAAACAGGAAAATTAGCCTTATCAACCATTGCTGCTCTGGTAGAAAGCTTAACAGAATTACGGCAATTAGGCTATCCTGTTGTCCTGGTTTCATCCGGTGCAGTGGGAGTGGGTTGTAGTCGTTTAAAACTGACAGAAAGACCGAAGAAAATAGCCGTTAAACAAGCGATTGCAGCCGTAGGACAAGGTAGACTAATTCGCGTTTATGATGACCTTTTTACTTCGTTAAATCAACCCATTGCTCAAGTTTTATTAACTCGTCGAGAGTTAATGGAACGGAGTTGTTATGTTAATGCTAAAAATACCTTTGATGCGCTGTTTGAATTAGGGGTTATTCCCATTGTTAATGAAAATGATACGGTCGCCATTGAAGAATTAAAATTTGGAGATAATGATACCCTTTCTGCTTTAGTCGCGAGTTTAATTAATGCTCATTGGTTGTTTATTTTAACGGATGTTGACCAACTTTATTCTGCTGATCCTCGCCTTATTCCTGATGCACAACCTATCAAAGTTGTTAATAGTTTAGAATTAGAACAATTACAGATTCAAGTAGATAGTAAAGGCTCTCAATGGGGAACCGGAGGAATGTTAACCAAACTAACAGCAGCTAAACTGGCTACATCCGCAGGAGTTACTACTGTTATTACCCACGGAAAGAAACCAGAAAACCTCTTAAAAATTATTAATGGGGAAGAAATTGGTACTAAATTTGAGGCACAATTAAAGAATGATAATGCCCGTAAACGTTGGATCGCTTATGGTTTATTACCTAGTGGAAAATTATATCTTGATCAGGGTGCAGTCAAAGCAATTTCTCAAAAAGGAAAATCTTTATTGGCAGCAGGAATTATTAAAGTAGAAGGTGATTTTTATTCAGCAGATGCCGTTCAATTATGCAATGAAACGGGACAAGAAATTGCCAGAGGTATTGTTTATTATAGCCAAGAGGAAATTGATAAAATTAAAGGCAATCATTCCGATAAAATTCCAGAAATCTTAGGTTATCATGGAGGAGAAACCATCGTCCATCGAGATAATTTAGTGATTAATGAACCCTTTAAACATTAATTGTTTGTAGGAGTTGGGGTTCAAGCTCAATTCTGTTACTATAATTGATGTTAAATAGATTGGTAATAGTAAATTCTGTGTTGACTTCCTCACAGTTATGGCGAAAATTATTAGAACAAAATCGTGCGATCGCTGTTATTCGTACCGATGATCCCGAACAAGGGATAAACATGGCTAAAGCAGTAGCAGCAGGGGGAATGAATCTTATTGAAATCACTTGGAATAGTCATAACCCTGCTGAAATTATTCAACAGTTAAAAGGAGAGTTACCTCACTGTACCATTGGCACCGGTACCATCTTAACCCTAGAGGAATTAGAAAAGGCGATCGCAGCCGGTGTTCAATTTTGTTTTACCCCTCATGTTAATCAAACCCTGATCGAAACAGCCATCAATCAGCAAGTTCCCATCATTCCAGGGGCCTTATCCCCCACCGAAATTATTACCGCTTGGCAAGCAGGAGCTAGTTGTGTTAAGGTCTTCCCTGTACAGGCCATTGGTGGGATCGCTTATATTAGAGGGTTACAAGGACCTTTAGGCTCAATTCCTTTGATTCCCACAGGAGGGGTTACCCTAGATAATGCTACCTATTTTATCGAAGCAGGAGCGATCGCTGTAGGTTTATCTAGTCAATTGTTTCCTCATCACGCCCTGGATAGTCAACAATGGGATATTATTACCCAACAGGCTCAATTTTTGATGAAACGTCTTTCCGTTTTTCGACATTGATCTTACGCAGTGCTTTGTCTAAATTGTGTTCGATTATTTCTATCTGTTTTTGTGTTGGCTGCAGCTTGTAGTTGTACGTTAGATTAAGCATTGCGACAGAGATGCTTGGGTTTGTACATCAATCATAGCATGAATTTACAAAACAGCACCCCTAATTGTAAAATTAAACGGTTGCCCCGAAATTCATCCCGTCAGCATAGCCTATGGTCTTCTTTCGGGAAGAAGATAAA
>JAAUYB010012289.1_pt1 | contig 13420 bp, 13 predicted proteins | sample 7278071 | NCBI WGS metagenome assembly JAAUYB01 (sample SAMN14350121, study PRJNA611818) | marine sediment metagenome | isolation source: surface marine sediment (1.8m) | place: French Polynesia: Moorea | collected 2018-08
GGGGGGGAAGCCGTCGACGACGGACTCGCGTTATTTTCCCCCTTTCTCTTTCTTTTCCATTCTCTTTCCTCCTCCCCACTTTAAGAAGAAGGATTGCATTCCATAAATCAGGGGGCCGGGGGAGGAGGGAAGGCTCCTCCGAGCTCCGACCAACTCTCGCGCGTTGGCCCTACGTGCCTTACCCGCCAGGGCTTGGTCGGTCGCGGCCTTCGCAAACGAACGGTCGAGGACAGGACCTTCCTTCCTCCTCCACACTCCCCTTTTCGCATACGGAATAACTCGCTTGATTGCAGATTCGCCCATGCCATACCGCGGCTCCTGTTGCTTTAAGAAAGGCAAAGAAAAGCACACATTTTTGCACTTGTGGATCCACCATGGTTTTTATTGGCGGCAACAGCTGTTGCTTGCGCGCAAACATGGTGATTTCTTCAATCCTTGAGCCATCAGATACCGAAAAAGCTTTCCTTCCTTTTTTGTCTCTCTCTCTCTGGGTTTTATCCCCCACTTTCTCTCCATATGTGGACAAGCAGAAAAGGTGAGCTTTTTTTGCTTTTTCCGTCCCCTCCTTAACCGACGTAAAAAGTAGAGTAAGTTTTTTGGTGGATATCCTTTGTTTCAAACGCTATTTTGCCTAGTCCGGTACAAGGATGTGGTACAATGTGATATGGTATGTTTTTTACGACCAGAAAAGTATTCTCATTGTGGAAGAGTCCGTACACCTACTTTCCGGGGATGAATCACAATGAAGCGAATTCTTGAAACCTCTGCAGCTTTCCCCATTACTCACTTGTGGAGAGAAATGTTGGCGCATGATTGTACGTCACGACCGGATGACTTCATTGGTGGCGCGGAACCATTCGATTGGAAAAAGGGGCGCCACTCCACTGCTACATACGCAAGTCGGTTAGTTGGTGGTAGGCCCATCCATTTATGCCGCCGCTGGCCGATTGATCTCGTGCTAGGAAGTTGTTTACACAGCTAGAAATGCACGTTTGCATGGCCCAAGGGTAAAGAAACAGAGAGGCCTGGGATCAACTTGCTCGCGAAGTTAACCAAATGCCTATTGCGGTGCAGAAATAAGTGTGGCCCTGAAGGAAAAGCAGCAAGCAAAGCCGATCTTTCAATTAAGAAGCCAATACACGCAACTCCCTGCAAAGAAAGTGTACATAGTTTCCTCTTCTTCGGCTATTTGCTTTTAGATAATCGAGCAGTTTTTTCAGCAGTCATTTGTCTCAAGGCCTTAGAGTTCAACTTATGTCCTCCATTTGTTCTGTAATTTTTTTAACATCTACATAAAAACTGCAGTACAACTGTTGCATCAACTTCCAGGCAAGCACTTGTTGGATCTCGGCCGCGTTCCTCCGGTATCAATCCCTCCCCCAAGTCCTGGATCATGCTGCTCTCTTCTGTTCCAGCCAAGCAGCCTTGACCGAATCTAGTCCGCGAGACTCTACAGGGGGATCGAGAGAGAAAGAGAAGGGAGGAGGATGAAGGGAATAGGAAAGAGAGAGAGAGAGAGAGGTCACGCCGCAAACAGGCAGGTCTAAAAATAAATGCCAATAGTACCTTGGCGGCAGTGCGGTAGTTGTTGCTTGTTCGCGTATGTAGAGGTGTACGTACGTGCCGTCCTTATTCCCCTCTGTAGCCGCCGTCTTCTGTGGCTAGATCGTAACTGGTATGTACCTTCTACTCTAGGCAAATCAGAGAAGGACAGGCCAAATTGTACATATGTTTGTACGTCAATACAGAAACTCTGTTCTTCCATTTGTAGAACTTTTCGTTACAATCTGGCTTCTACTGTATTTGTTAGGACGATGCGTCGCTTTCAATCCGGAGTGGAAGAGAGCCATCTCCGCTAATGCTTTTAGGCAGCGAAGAAGATCTTCGGAAATCCGTCTCCATGATATGATGGAACGGAGGAGGGAAGGGAGGCGAGTCACCCGGGAGTGCAAGAGTACGAAAAATCGGAATATGCATCAAGAGAGAGGAGAAAGCATCTCAAGACATCGCCCCCCTCGCGCTTTCCGTCGTTACGTTCTCGCGGCGTAAAAGAAATCTCGAAAACACGGGTTGTTTTTTGCTCCTTTCAAAATGCGAGCAATCCTAAAAAGCAAGTACGTACCGTACATTTACGTACGGTTGTGCACTGTAGAAGTGGGTAAAACAGAGAAATCTCCCCCCCCCCCCCTTCTCCTAAAACTCCCGCCTTTCTTTTCCAAGCAAGGTTTCTCTCCATTACGTTATAGCGTAACAGAGTCAACAGAGGACCATATCTTTTATTTTTCCGTCCATATATAGCCAATCTCTTCTTTGGGGATCGATACACGTGTGTTGTTGCATTCCTTTAAAGGAGACAGAGACAAGACATTTCAAAATTAGACATCTTAGCGAAGTGTTCCAGTCGACACAGAGAGAGACAGTCCGAATTGTAGAATGGGGGATACTTCCTACAGTATGTAGCTTCGCACAGATATAACTGTAGTTTTTATCACACCGTCACGTCGAAAAGAGCCTCTTCTTCTTTTTGGCTTTCGTCTGGACACACCATCACCACCATCATACGGCAGACGACGGTCTAGTTGACCCAAGCCCGCGGCGATCGGTCCCTCCCTCCGCCCGCCTTTTCATTTGCTCGCCTTGCGGCAATGAAGGAAGGGAGGAGGATGGCCCTCTTCTCCTTGTCGCCAGAGCCAAAGAGCGACGAAACGTCAGAAAACACAACTTGCTGGTGGGCGCACCGCGTACGACAGACAGACAAGACAGAGACCACACCGACCGGGTATGTATGCAGTACGACGGTACACCATCACTGGACATATTCGCTACTGTACCGTGCTATTACAAGAGTAAAACAATCTCCAGCATCCCCACGGGAGCCTCCAACTTCTTCCTTCTTATTTTCTTCCTTCTCTCCCCGTCGTTTTCAAAAGCCGTCGCTAGTTTACACACACATGGATTACATAAAGGGACATGTAACATTAAGCAAGAGGGAGGTGAGGAGGTGAGAAAGGTAGGTAGAGGAGATGTCTCTTGATGGAGGGGATCAACCAAGGGAGGAGGGGGAGGGATTGAGAGGAGAAGGAGGGACAGAAGACGACGACGACGCGTCCTCGTCAATTGATTCTGCTTACTACGGCTCTTCCTCCTCCTCCTCGTCTTCCTCCTCCGATCTCCCCCAAGCAAGCAAGCAAGAAGACTCCTCCTCCCTCCCCCCTCGGAAGAGGCTTCCTCACACCTTCTTTTGGCCGTCTTACGTGACGCCAGCAACGAACACACTCTCCTTCTTCCTCTCTTCCGACGAAGGTTCACGTACGGCGGCCGCCTTCTTTTACATCTCACAGCAGCCAGCCGCCCCTCCTCAGCCCTCATCCTCCGATCCTCCTCGCCTCGCCTTTCACCTCCTCGGCCTCAATCTCAATATATTGTCGTCGCTGTCGACGCCCTTTTTGAGCCCTATAATAATAGCCGGCAAGGGCGCAAGAATTTTTCCCTCCTTCATTCCTTGCTCCTCTTTTCTCACTTCTCCGATCTGGTCGCCGCCGCCGCATTAGTGAGGTGGTGCATAAAAAGTTCCCCCCGTAAGTGTCGGAGATAAGGAGGGGGGAGGGCCTTAATTAAAAGACGGTTTTTTCTTTCTCAGTTGCTGGCGGGCAATCAGTGTCGTCGGGAGGGTTAATTTCCTTCATTCTCTCATGCATCACAGGAAGGTCTCGTCGCACTTTTGTCCCTCCTCGTCGACGTCCTCTTCCGCCGCGGCCGCAGTCGCCTCTATCTGCACGGCCGTCACGCCGGTGGAGGAGGCCCCATTTTTGTTGTTGCTCTCGTGCTGTTGCTGGGGCAGGATCGGTTTGTCCGAGGCATCGTCGGGGGAGGAGGAGGAGGCAAGGGAGGAGAGCGGCGCGGAGGGGGTGCGGCGGGCGGCGGAGAGGGACACGTGGAGGTCGGGTTCGAGGGTCTCCACCGCTGTTGCTGCAGCCAAGGAGGGAGGGTTGGCGGCGGCTCTCACGATGGAGGAAGACACGACGACGGACGAGTCCGAGGCAGAAGAGCAGGCCTTCTTCTTGATGCTGGAGCGGAGGATAGCGGCCAGGGGCATCTGCTGTTGTTGTTGCTGCTGCGCTGGCGGGCGGTTGAGGCGGTGTCGAGAGAGGGGGTGCTGCTCAGCCGCCGCCGCCACCGAAGCCGGCGTCGGTGCCGAAGAGAGTCGTTTGAGTGACCTCCTGATTGCCCTCGTCACGACGGCGGTGGGCGGAGGGGCGGTGGCGGAGGAGGTGACGGTGGTGGTGGTTTCGGTGGCGAGGGTGGTTGAGGGGGAGGGGGAGGGATTGCTCCTGGTGCCCCCGCCGCCGCCGCCGCCCGGGGAGGATGCGGAGAAGGTGGCGGCGGACGGGGAGAGGGTGCTGCGATATGCGGACGCGGCGGTGGCGCTGCCGGCGGTGGTGCTGGCGGCACTGGCGGGGCCCCCGCCGATGGCGCCCCTATCCCTGCCGCAGCTGCTGAGTCCGCGCTCGCTGGCCGCGCGCGAGTGCTGCGTCGTCTGGAAGCGGTAGCGCTGGATGTGGACGCTGTCCTGGCTCTGGACGAACCCTGAAATCAGAGATGGCGCATTAGAAGATATTTTCATCTTTCCAAAAAGTACAGATACCGCAGGACATCGTGTACGTATTACTCAGGTTGGAATTTCATTGGAGTTTACTGAGGCGATCGTAGCATCAAAAACACATTTTTTCGTTATGCAAGAGATCGAGAGACAAAAGATTGAAAAATATGAAGTCTCGGCCTTTGAGCAGAAAGCAGAAATGACACGAATGACATGCTGTGGAAAATACTTTTATGACTTCTGCTGAAAGTCCCTTTAGTCATTATTCCGTGCTTGCAAAAATATTCAATTCGCAGCTGGATGCAAAGAAGAAATACGGGAAGATTTTAAGTCTGTTCCGAAAGATAAACTGAGTGTAAACGGTTTTACTATGTTTGTTCTCTACAGTTGCGTTGACTGACTCAGAGATACAACTGGACTGGACCACACCACAACAGCTCAGAACTCTCAAAGGGAACTACGATTTGGACTCTTTATTAGGGGTTCGTGGAACTAGCAGATACTCAAGGGGCTCTTCAAGAGTTTGCTGATTTTTGTTTCGCGGCTGTCAAAAGCAGTGCGAGCATCCTACGTCATACAGAGAATGCCTGGAGACGACACTTTGCTTGCAGACGAAGCAGGTAAAGCGAATCCCTTCATGCAAGATGAATTTCTGACTGGGTGGATCATCATCATGGGGTCGGCCCGCCGCCGCGTTTGATCTCACGCAGGCAGCGAGCGATCATTGACCTGTCAGCCACGTCCTTCCGATAGCTTTCGCGCCCCTCTTCACCCCACAATCTCCTCCCCCTTTTTTGGGTGGTGCTCAAAAGAGGAGCAGGCAAAGGGCCGCTGCATCATAAGAGGGGGATGTCATCGTGAAAAGATATCGACATCGGAAACTGCAGACAGACCAGATCGCACCGTACCAACATTTTTTGTATGTGTAGGTTACTTTTCGAGGAAATCCCACCGGTTTGGCCATCGAGGAGCTGGGGAAAATATGAGAAGGAGCGGCGCCGATTGTAGTAGGGAAACCGACGGACAACACTCAATAGGCGGCAATGGGGGTGTTTTCGTTCTCCTCAGTCCGTGAAAGAAAGGCGGAAGGAGGTGTGTGCCAAAGTGGTCCTCCTCCTCCTCCTCCTCTTTCTTCTTGTACCACCGTCTCGTGCCTCCCTATTTCCGCCGTTCGTGACGTCCTTCCTTCCAATCTCCAGGTCTAAAGGCCTTCTTTGAGCGGCCGCATAGGAACGGAGAGGGAGATTCTCGGTTGCGTGTGCCCTGCACTGTTCCGCCAAGAACGCAAAAACTCCTCGCAAAAATTGGAAAAAGTTTTTTGCTAGAAAATAAGAAGGTTTTTGGAGACAAAAAAAAGGACACCGCATATTCTCCCCTCCCAAGGGCGCCTCTGCACCCTTAAGCTCAGACAGAGATGGGGGTGGGCGGGGGATTTTGTTGAGAATATTTTTCCCTTTCCGCTCAAGACGCGAGATCCCTTCGTCTTCAGCGGACGCCTGAATCTTTTTTCTCGAATAGATAAAAGAAAAGCTCTCTTTTCTCCATTAAAACACACCCTATATCCTACCGCATAATTATAATATAGGGGATAAATGGATTTTGAAGTTAAGCGCTGTTGCAATCGGTAGCTGCACACTCTTGGACGCAGGGTGCACAATGCCGCAAACGACGAAAATTTGTTTGAAAGGTTCATTTCTGCGGGCGGGATCAAAGCTGAAAACTTGGGACTGCACTCTAAATTAGGATTTTTCCCCCTCCTTCAAGAGGCAAGAGGCAGGAGAGAGGGGAGGCGGAGTAAAAGGGGAAGGGGAGGAGGGTTAGGAAATATGAGGAAGTAAGCGAGGCTCTGGGGAACTGCAAAGTAAATGGAGAGCGAGGTGGGGAAGGGGGAGAAGAAGAAAGAGAAAGAAGAAGAAGGCACTCGGTGGCATACAGTACTGTATAGAGTCGGAGGGTCTGCAGTCGCTCGTTCTTTCGGGGTTCGTTCGGTCGATTCGGGTCGGGCCCGAGAAGACCCGATCCTTTGTCACGCACATGCAAGGGGGAGGGGGGAATAATGGCTGTAGCCGACGCCTAGCCTCGGGAGGAGGGGGGAGGCATCCCATGCAACAGGGGCTTAGCTCTTTCACGGTAGAAAGAGGGGGTCCACCTCTTTCCGTGTGTTTATATTTGTTCACAACAAATCTATTTTTAGGCTAGTCTAGCGGAGAGAGCCTTCCAGTGCACAGTGTAAAAATATTGTGCACAAGAAGCAAAAAAATGTTCCGCCACTTTTCTTCGATTTGGCGTTTGACCGACATCCCTTCTCTCTGCCAACTTGGTTTTTTATTGTGTTAGCACTGTACCTCTTTGTAGGAAGCAAAAGGGGGAGTGGGATTAAAGAGTGTTCAGTTGTCGTGCAAAATACAGTGGAAGGGAGAAAAGCCGTTACCCTAGAGATGAATTATGCAAAAACCTACTGCGGAGACCAAGTATTTAACTATACGTAGTATCATAAGATGTTTTTATGAAAAACCGTTAAAATGTTCCGGTACAGCTAACTTTAAATATACAAAAGGCAACAGTCGTTTCTGAGTCGGTTAAAATTTATAAATTAAGGAAAGGAGCTTTCTTTCTTTTTAAGTTTGTGCGTTCCTTGTTTTTCGCGTCTGTTTATGAGTACCTCGATAGCCCGACAGCAGCGAAGGCTACAGCCACAAAGTTCCAGAACTACAGTATCCTACGTTGCAGCATATTCGAAGGACCTTTCTAATCCCGTGATACCACACTGGTCCACTCTTCTGTCAGCACTATTAGTGGTACGTTGTATACACCGCGGAATTGACGGATGGTTTTTTTTTCGGATGAAACGGGCATTACGTACTAGACTACAGTTTCAGCACCTGCTCTTTCCGTGCCATGTACGTTTCGAAAGAGGGGGGAAGAAATCAACCAGTGGGTTGTCCGTAAAAGGTTTGCCTCGCCCCCCTCCGCTTCCACGTTGACAAAAGCCAGGGCACAAAAGGAAGTGTGTGCACCCCAGCTTTTGGCTCCTGCGCTGTAGAGAGTACGTACTACGTACGTACACCCAGGGGCGTACACACATGTACGTACACTGTACACTAGTGCCGAGTTGCAACTATGCCGTGCTGCCGCCGCTCACGTGCGGCCTTCGTTTCCCTCTCCCTCCTTTCTTTGCGAGCCATTTTGGCCTCTTTCTCCTCTATAATTGCGGCCCTTGAAAGCCAACCTAGGAATTAACTTTTTTTTACCAAGCGTACCACCTTTCATGCAAGCCCACTTTTCCTTGTTGCAACTTACACCACAAACGGCGCCACTACTCCCAATCCTTGGTTATACATTATGTAATAAGAGGACAAGTAAAAGAAACGTATTACTTCTTGATTCCTGAGCTTTGGTTGCGTATGAGAACTGGAGGAAAAATCGAGAGTGCAAATTTCATGATGCAACGATCCGCTACTTTCTTTTGTCCTTGGGGCTTTTTGGAGAGCCATGCCAAGGTGCAAGAGAATCCGCAAGGGATGGCACTTTTTTCCACCTTTCCCTTTTCTTTTCTTGGCATCCGTCACCGCACATCCCGTATATACGTGGCATGCATCGATCGGGGAGGGGGTCGGAACGGAACGGAAGTCTGACGGGGGAAGGTAGATGGCCCATAAAGACGCCCTTTATGGGTGCTCGCCCTGCCAAAAAAGGTGGTCCCGCTTGGTGCCATTCTGAACCGAAAGTGCGGTTGGGGAGGGGCAATATCGCGTTCTGCGTACGTAGGCAATCAAACTCTCGCTGTGTTTCATACCAAAAAGCATTCTCTTTTTGCGAGAAGAAGAATGAAAGAACGTCGGGCCTTTGTCCTTCTCTTTTTTTGCCGCAACAAAAGTTGGGTCAAGGGAGGACCGAAAGAGAGAGCTTCTTTTCTTTTCTTTTTTTCATGCATCGCTTGTTCTCTTGGGCAATAGTGTGTATTGCCTGCCTCTCCTTCTCTCTCTTCTTCTTCGTAAAGCTGTGGCCTAAAAAAAGACTTTCTCCCCCATCATTTATAGAAGCTGTTTTTTGAGCTTTGGATGCTGTCTGCCATGGTAGGGGGTGATGTGTTTTTGTGGCAAAAGACATAAAGGGAATTGTGGTTTGTCTCCTTTCCTACCGTAGGTTCAATAACCTAGTGTAGGACGTGTCAAAAAGACCTCAGACTTTAAAAAACGAGAATGGAGTGACGCGAACTGTTTTTTTCGTGAATATAATGGACGCTTCCCAATGCAGCTTTGGCCTCGGCGGGGCCCCTCTTTTTCTCCTCCTGCCTTTTTCTCCCATTTCGGCTGTATTGGATAAATCCGTTAGGGGAGGAGGGGAGGCCTGCTCGATAACTCCCTGGGTCGGAAAAAGAAGAAGAAAGCAGCGTATATACACACGCGCAGAGGATTGCAGTGACCGGGGGGAAAGGGAGTTGGGGCCTCTTTCGCCAAAGCCGGCAATGTGCGGAGGCGACGTCTTGAGTAACCACCACTGCCTCTTGGGTCTGCCTATCCCCCCCCCCTCTCCGTCCCTTCTTTTTCTTTCGGAGGGGGCCGATATCTCCGTCCGTCAGTCTATCCGGCTTCCTTCCTTCCGTCGTCTCCCAGTTATTCCCCTTCTCCTTTCCGTCGGCGACACTGGAACAATGCACAGTGTTACACCCACCGCATAGGTGCATGCGGAGGGGGATGAAGAATGGGGAGCTACTTTCGGGGCCAAAAAAGACCGAGGGCGGATGGCATTGATACATGCACGGAAAAGAGGGGGGGGGAGAGAAAAAATGTGGAGGGTCAAAAAGGGGATGACTCTTGAGAAGGTAGTGGTAACAAAAACAAGCCAGGAGAGAATATTCATTTATGAGTGAGCTAGCCCCCTTTTGGCTTGACCATACACCGTTCGTTGCTCCAGAAAATATCTGGCAGCAGCCACACTGACAAGAATGAAGGTGTTTGCTTCCAAGAGGAGGAGGGAGGAGAAGAGCCTTTTGTATTCCCTGTAGAGTGGGTGTCGGACCGATCTCTCGAGTGCCTGCTTTCCTCCCTCCGCCAAGAGATGCTTTGGGCATCCGTCCAGATGCAAGGCGGAGCGCCAAACACGTATCCGGCATGCAAAACATTCCCACGTTGTTGTGCTTATGTACGTCCTTAGAGAGCAGAGATTTATGCAGGAACGTTTTTTGGAAGCGGGAGTTTGCGCGTCCGTGAGGGATCAAGGGGGAAAGGGCGGTGATGCGAGGTATTGGTCGGTCGACGCCGTCTTCCTCGGTCTTCGCCAATAAAGAAGGGGGAGGGAGAGAGGGAGGAGAAGCATTCTTTGCACTCACTTCCTTCCGTTCCTTTCCTCGACGCCATCCATTAACTCTTCAGTCTCTATCCGGGATCGAGGAAAAGGAGGAGGAGGAGGAAAGAGGCCCCTCACTACTTCTCATTGTTCCCCCCTCCCTTTCCCTCTCCCCCTCTTTCCGTGGCATTTATCGGCTTTGTGTCAATAAGGAGTCAGCTAGCGACGTCTCAAGGGGGGAAGGGGGGGATGCTATAGGATGGGGAAAAGAAGAAGGATCCTCCACAACCACCGAGTCCCTTTTTTTTTTGGAGAATTTTTTTGCTCCCTTTTTCGCGAATCTTGAAAGGGCGGCGGCGGATCCCTCCGCCCCTCAGCCCGATAGAGCTCCTTTTGAGAGAGTGGGCCAAGTGGATGGGATGCGGAAGGATATTTTTCTCGGCTTTTCCCCGCTCTCGGGAAAGTGCACAACTCGGCGGTGCGGAAAAGGGTAATTACACCAGTTGAGAGAGAAACTACTATATTTGCAAAAGAGTGGAGACGGAGAAGGCAAGCGGGCGGGGGGTGTAACTGTGTATACTATTCGGAGTCGATACATCAAGTGCAAAAAGGTTGCTGGCTCTATAGTCGTTTTCGTCATGTTTGCTTTTATTTGTTTGTTTTGTCCAGTCTCTATAATTTTTCCTTCTATTCTGTACTCTACAAATACGGTAGGCTCGACCGTTTTTCAAACGGATGTAATGATTTCTTTTGCCCGTTCAAATCCGATTAGTTGAAAAAGAAGAGTTACGTACGTATGTGCTATGATGATAAGGCATGCAAAGGGAGAGTCTTATGATGCGTATGTACTTTTCCGAGTGTCGCCGCCGCCGCCACAGTAGCCTTTATGAGCACAGAAGCGTAAATAAATCAAAAGGCTGCATCAGATTCTGATGTGCTTTTCCTCAATTTGGAGATATTTTGACTTGCTTGCTGCTGCTTCAGACGGCGACGACGGCGACGAAAGTTAATGAGGGAGGCCCGTGTTATGTCTTGACTATCTACGACAGCATGCATGAAGCTATGTACGAGATTGTAATTAGAACTGTGAACGTGCTTGTGGGTGCGCAAGGTAATGAGTGTCTACACAAAGAAGGCAAAATGGAGGATGCAAAAAGAGGAAAAAAAGGATGAAAAGAAAAGGACATCTAGGAGAGAAACTCGGAAGGCGTGAACGCATTGATGATGAATAGTATGTTTTAGCAGTATAACAGATCATCTTTCGGTTTATCCGTCTCTGTGCGTACCTATTTCTGGGGATTTTGTTTAGACTTTTTTGTCGACCGCGACCAGGCGTCGCGATCGTCGTGATAGAAGAGGAGGAGGACAGCAGCCTGAAGCGTTCCTGAACTACTGAGTGGTGAGAGAGAGGTGGTGGTGGTGGTTTTTGCGTGGAATTGATTGGTGATCAACACGGTGGCGGAGGGGTTTTAGAATATGGTCTCCTCGGACTTGGGAAGCAGGGAAAAGAGGGTCTTGGCGGCAACAGAGGGATCGGCGGTGCTGTTGGTGGCGGAGGAGGACGAGGACTTGGTGCAGTGTGCCGCAGCGGCAGGGGTGTCGGCGGTGGTGCCTGATATGAGTCTGGTCTGTGAGGGAGAGGGAGGGGCTGGGTCGGAGGAGCAGGAGGAGGACTTTTTGGCAGGCGAGACGAGGGCTGCCAGGAGTCTCTTATGGGGAGGCGGCTGGCTGCTTTTTCTCTTCCTTGGGGAGGCGGAGGAAGGGGGTGAGGTGGAGGAAGCAGTGTTGTTGTCCTCATCTCCTTCTTCGTCCTCCCCCTTCTTTTTGTTCTTTCTCCTGCCCAGCCTGGAAGATCCCCCGGCCTGTGTGGCCACAGAAGCAACCGACTTATTTCGGCATCCGCCGGCGCAACTTGAAGCATTCTCGTCCCTCGCGGCATCGTCTCCGTCTTCCCGACTTCTCCTGCGGCGGTGGCAGCAGTGGTGCTGCCGGCAGGGCTTGCGGGGAGGCTGCTGCGAGTGTTGCTGTTGTTGTTGTTTAAACCTCCCCTCTCCGTCGTCTTCCTCCTCCTTCTCTGTGACGGGCGTGGCGGCGGCCGAGGTGGCCGAGGCCGTCATTGGGGTGATGGTGGTGGCGGTGGCGGTGGACGTCTCCTCCGACGCTGGATCCACAGACACAACGGCGGGGTTTGCTTCGAGGGGAACTTCTTTGCTCTGCGCTTTTGGCGTCGCGTGCAGAGTTGCCCTGTGCTGGAGGAGGCGGCCGGAGGAGGAGGAGGATCCGGGGGAGGAGTTGCCGCCGCCGCCGCCGCCTTTGAACTGATTGGGGACGACGAGGGAGCCCCTGTTGTTGGACTGCTGCTGTTGCTGCTGCTGCTGGTAATAGAAGGAGGCTGAGGAGGGCAGGGGCCTGGAGGAGGAGGAAGGGGAGGGGGAGGGGGAGAGGCGGGCGGAGGCGGTGCGATTGGCGGCGGACGAGGAAGCGGTGTTATTGACATTGGGCGAGTGATAGGCGGAGGGGGAGCGGTGGTGGTGGCGGTGCAGGGCGGAGGGGGAGGGGCCGGAGGGAATCTGTTTGCAGTTGTTTGGGGCGTGGTGGTGGTGGTCACGGTGGTGGTGGTGGTCTTGGTTGTTGTAACAGAAGAGATGGTTGTGGCCTTGTGGCTCCGACAGCTTACCGCACGACACCTCACGGCGGAAGGCCTTCCGGAACTTGTCAGACATGGCGTTGTACAGGATTGGGTTTATCGCACTGGAATTCAAAAAACAACATGACAATGAAAACATATGTAAAAAATAAAAAAAATCTCACCAGTTCATAAAGATGCACGTCTTTGCGAACATGAGGTACCACAGATCCAGGTATGGCGGGAGATTGTTCATGGTGGCGAAGCTGTTGTAGACGAGGAGGCCGCGGTAGGGGACCCACAGGGTGGCGAAGATCACTACCACGCACGCAAGCATCTTGACGACCTGTAGATAAAAAGGTCTCATAGTTAGAATGCTCCTCAGTCCTCATCTCCAGAATTCCCCCCATTCCTCGTTTTTTCGCGGCAGCAAATGAATTCGAGCCATGAGAAAAGGAAGAAGAAGGAAATTTTGTGCAATCGACAGTCTTCTCTTCATCATATTTCCTCTTTCAGATCTTTCGCCTTTCTGGCGCCGCTAATGACTCTCAAGGCAGAAACGAGCGCGTCTGCTAGATGCCTATTTCGGAACATTTCGAGAATTTTTACTGTCCCCCAATCCTCGGTAGGCAGCAAATATGACCAATGATTAGAAAAACCCTGCACTGTTTTCATTTAATATAGACAAGTATAATAAATCAAATGATAGGCAGTGAGCAATAAACATTAACCTTTCGGAAAGGAATTCTGCTTTCTATTTTTTCCCACCTTCCATATACCTCTGCACCAAAATAAACCAGGCAATAGAGCACAAGAGACGAAATTAAGCGAAAATTGTTGAAAGTTGTAACAGAGAAACGCATTTATTCCCAAAATGTCTTCTGTGAGTTCGGGAACCCGAATAC
>JAAUYB010226032.1_pt1 | contig 13412 bp, 12 predicted proteins | sample 7278071 | NCBI WGS metagenome assembly JAAUYB01 (sample SAMN14350121, study PRJNA611818) | marine sediment metagenome | isolation source: surface marine sediment (1.8m) | place: French Polynesia: Moorea | collected 2018-08
GCTGACGGCACCGGTGCGCCTGACCCCCGAAGCGCGGGCCGAGATTGCCAACTGCACGCCGCTGGCGCCGCTGCACAACCCGCACAACCCGTCGGCCATCGAAACGCTGGCCGAGCTGGCGCCCGAGCTGCCGCAATTTGCCAGTTTCGACACCTCGTTCCACGCCACCAACCCCGAAGTCGCCACGCGCTACGCCATCCCCAAGATGATGGAGACCAAGGGCATCCGGCGCTACGGTTTTCACGGGCTCAGCTATGCGTCTTTGGTGCGGCGTCTGCCTGAAGTGTCGGGCGAAAAACTGCCCTCACGGCTCTTGGCGTTTCACCTCGGCAACGGCGCGTCTTTGTGCGCGATCCATAATGGCCAGTCGGTGGCAACGACCATGGGCTATTCGCCGCTTGACGGTCTGACCATGGGCACGCGATCGGGTGGGATCGACGCCAACGCGGTGCTGCGGTTGGTCGAGGAAAACGGGTTGGAGCGCACCAAAGCGATCTTGAACCACGAATCGGGGTTGCTGGGCCTGTCGGGGGGCAAGTCGGACATGCGCAACCTGATGCTGGATCCGTCGGCTGACAGCGCCTTTGCGATCGAGCATTTCTGCTATTGGACGCTGCGCCATGCCGGCAGTTTGATCGCGGCGATGGAGGGGTTGGATGCCATCGCCTTTACCGGTGGGATTGGTGAGAACGCGGTGGGGGTAAGGGCGCGGCTGCTGCGTGGTCTGGAATGGCTGGGTGTGCGGATGAACCCCGATTACAACCACCGTGGCGGCCCGCGCTTGCATGCCGAAAGTTCCAAGGTCGCGGTCTGGGTGATTCCGGCGGAAGAAGAACGCATGATTGCCATGGACGCCGTGGCGATGTTGGAGGCGGTCTGATGACGGCAAGAGACACCCGCCCCGGACGTGATCCGGGGCCTCCTGCCAGGGGCGCTTCGGGGAGGCCCCGGATCAAGTCCGGGGCGCGATGGCGTTATGTCAGCGCCAGCGTTGCCATGGTCGCCGCCACGATGTCGTCTGCCGTGGCACCGCGGCTGAGGTCGCAAACCGGGCGGCGAAAGCCTTGCAGGATTGGCCCGATGGCTTGGGCGCCGGCCAGTTCCTGCGCCAGCTTGTACGCGATGTTGCCCGCATCGAGATCGGGGAAGATCAGCACGTTGGCGTCGCCCTGGCCCAGCCCCTTCTTCGCGGCAATCGCCGCGTTCAAGGCTGCATCCGCCTGGATCGGGCCAAGGTACCCTGTGGCCTCGGCCGCCGCGCGCACGCGCTCGACGCTGTCGCCGCTGCCGCTGGTGCCGGTGGAGAAGGACAGCAAAGCCACCCGCGCGGGGCCTATCAGCGCCGCACAGGACGCCGCCGAGGCGCGTGCGATGCTGGCCAGGGCCTCGGCATCCGGGGCCACGTTCACCGCGCAATCGGCAAATATCATCTCGCGCCCATCCGGGAACACCATCAGGAAAAACGACGACGGGGTGCTGACACCCTCGGCCAGGCCGATTGCGATGCTGGCGGCTTCGATCACCCGCCGCGTCGGGCTGTCGGCGCCCGCCACCATGGCGTCAGCCTCCCCCGCCGCAACCATGGCCGCGGCCCGGTACAGCGGTTTTGTCAGCATACGTCGAGCGATGGGTTCTTTCACGCCGCGCGCCTCGACCAAGGCGGCCAGCTGCGCGTCGGACGGGTCGGACAGGCCCACCGGTTCCGCAAGACCCTCACCCCGCAGGCGCGCGCAGGCCTCGGCCACCCGCGGCTCATCCATCTCGGGAAACACAACGCGGGCCGGGCGCCCGGGGCGGGGCGCGAAGATCTTTTGCAGAACCGACATCTCTGCCTCCCAATACCGGGCGGAAAGGAGCCAGCAATGAGCGATCAGGTCAAGATCAACCGCGGCCTCAAGGGGGTCTATTTCGAACGCTCGGGTGTCAGCCATATCGATGGCGCCAAGGGCGAGCTGCTCTATCGCGGCTATTCGATCCACGATCTGGCGACGCAATCGACGTTTGAAGAGGTCTGCTATCTTTTGATTTATGGCGAGCTGCCCACGGCTGACCAGTTGGCCGCGTTTGACGCTGCGCTGAAGGCGGCGCGCGAACTGCCTGCCGAAATCCACGCCATCATCCGCGCCACCAAGGATGGCCACCCGATGGACGTGTTGCGCACTTGTGTGTCTGCTTTGGCGGCGCTTGAACCCTCCAGTGCAGAAAAAGGCGACGACGGCTTCCTGACAAACGGCATTCGGCTGACCAGCCAGGTGCCGATGATCATCGCCGCGCATGAAGCGATCCGCAACGGGCGCGATCCGGTGCCGGCTGACCCCACCCTCAGCCACGCCGCGAACTGGCTCTGGATGCTGAAAGGTGAAAAGCCCTCCAACGATGCGGCCCGGCTGGCGGATGTGGATTTCATCCTGCATGCCGAACACGGCGCCAATGCCTCGAGTTTTGCGGCCCGCGTCACCATCGGGACCGAGGCGAACCTGCACGGCGCCATCGTAACCGCTCTGGCAACCCTTGCCGGTCCGGCCCATGGCGGCGCGGCCGAGGACGTGATGAAGATGGTGCGTGAAATCGGCACGCCGGAAAACGCCGCCGCCTATGTCAAAGCCAAACGCGGCAATCGTGAGGCGGTGACCGGCTTTGGCCACCGCGTTTACCGCGCCGAGGATCCGCGCGCCCGGCACATGCGCGACGGGGTGCGTAAGCTGGGTGAGGAAATGGGCGCGCCGGAGTGGTACGAAATCCTGCAGGCGGTCGTCGAGGCGATGAAGCCCTATAGCCGCCATGGCCTGAATGTGAATGTCGATTTCTATTCCGGCGTGATCTACCAGTTGCACGGCATCCCGATGGACCTCTACGTGCCGATCTTTGCCATCGGCCGGATGCCGGGCTGGATCATCCAGTGCCTTGAACAGCAGCGCGGCAATATCCTGATCCGGCCCCTGACGCTCTATAACGGTCCCGATCCGCGGGATTACGTGCCGATCGATGCAAGGGGATGAGCGAATGGTTGGCCCTATCGCCCGGACTGGCGGGATTTGCCGTCTGTGCCTGTTTCATCGCCGGTGCGATCCGTGGCTTTGCCGGCTTTGGCCTCTCGGCCTTGGCCATGGCGATGCTGGCGGCCTTCATCCCGCCGGTGCAGCTGATCCCGGTGTTCTGGTTTCTCGAGATGTCGGCAAGCGTGTTGCTGATGAAGGGCGGCTGGGCGGATGCGGACCGGCGCATGGCGGTGACGCTGTTTGTCACCTCGTCTCTGGCGTTGCCCATCGGTCTTTTGATCAGTCTGGGGATCGATCCGACCTTGTCGAAAACCGTCGCCTTGGTGGCGCTGATCCTGCTGGCACTGGCGCAACTGTCGCGCGTCCGCTTGCCGCTGTTTCAGGCGCGCTCTGGCGCGGCGGTCACGGGCGTCGCCGCCGGTCTGGTGACCGGCGTGGCGGGGGCAGGAGGCATGGTCATCGCGCTGTTCACCCTGGCCCGCGAGCTGCCGGCGCGGATGATGCGCGGGACGTTGAATATCTACCTTCTGGGTGCGGGGTTCCTCGGTTTGGTCACACACCTTGCCGTGGGCACCATGACGCAAGAGGCGGCGACCCGGGGCGCCATCCTGATCGTGCCCACCTTGGCTGGCGTTCTCATCGGCCGGGCGCTGTTTGTCCCGCGGTGGGAGCGGTATTACAAACCGATCTGCCTGATCCTGCTGATGGGACTGGCGACCTCCGGCCTCATGCGCCTGGCGCTGACATGACTTTGGGCGTGAAAGACCGCTTTACCTTATGCAAGCGCTTGCATAGCTTGCACGCCGAGGGAGGACCCACCTAAATGCCAGCCAGCCAGCCTGTGATCGACACATCCCCCAAGGTCTCGGACGAGGTGCGCAAGACCACGTGTTACATGTGCGCCTGCCGCTGCGGCATCAACGTGCACATGAAGGACGGTAAGGTCGCCTATATCGAAGGCAACCGCGATCACCCGGTGAACCGCGGGGTGCTCTGCGCCAAAGGCAGCGCCGGGATCATGCAGCACAACGCGCCGTCGCGCCTGCGCGCGCCTCTGCGTCGGGTTGGGCCGCGCGGGTCAGGCGAGTTTGAAGAGATCAGCTGGGACGAGGCGCTGGAGACGGCGGTGCCTTGGCTGAAGCCGCTGCGCGACACCGCACCGGAAAAGCTGGCGTTCTTCACCGGGCGCGACCAGTCGCAGTCGTTCACCAGCTTTTGGGCGCAGAACTACGGCACACCCAACTATGCCGCGCATGGCGGGTTCTGTTCGGTCAACATGGCGACGGCGGGCATCTACACGATGGGCGGCGCGTTCTGGGAATTCGGCGCGCCGGACTGGGAGCACACCAAGCTCTTCATGATTTTCGGCGTGGCCGAGGACCACGACAGCAACCCGATCAAGATGGGGATCGGCAAGATAAAGGCCCGCGGCGCCAAGGTGATCGGCGTCAACCCGATCCGCACCGGTTATAACGCGGTGGCGGATGAATGGGTGGGGATCACGCCGGGCACGGATGGCCTCTTTATCCTGGCGCTGGTGCATGAGCTCTTGAAGGCCGGCAAGATCGATCTGGATTACCTTGCGTGTTTTACTAACGCGCCGGTGATCCTGAACGGCGATCCGAAGTCACCCGAGCATGGCCTTTTCCTGCGCGATGACGATGGCAAGCCGCAGGTCATCGACCGCAAGACCGGCAAGCTGGTGCCGTTCGACACGCCCGGCGTGCAGCCCGACCTGACGGGTCATTTCCGCCATGCCGGCATCACTCATCGTAGCGTGATGCACCTGATTGCCGAACGTTACCTCGATCCGCAATACGCGCCCGAGGCGGTGGCTGAGCGCTGCGGCATCCCCGCCGACCGCATCCGCCAGACCGCGGCGGAGATCGCGCGGGTGGCGTTTGACGAGGCGATTGAGATCGACCAACCCTGGACCGATTTCCGGGGTGATACGCATGCCAAGATGATTGGGCGGCCGGTGTCGTTCCACGCCATGCGCGGGATCAGTGCGCATTCCAACGGCTTCCAGACCTGCCGCGCGCTGCACGTGCTGCAGATCCTGCTGGGGAGCGTGGAAACCCCCGGCGGCTTCCGATTCAAACCGCCTTACCCCAAGCCCGCGACCGTCCATCCCAAGCCACATTGCAAGGTGACGCCCGGCGCGCCTCTGGACGGCCCGCATCTGGGCTTTGTGCATGGGCCGGACGACCTCTGTCTGACGGACGAGGGCACGCCGGCGCGCATCGACAAGGCGTTCACCTGGGAAAACCCGATGAGCGCGCATGGGTTGATGCATATGGTCATCTCCAACGCGCATGCCGGCGATCCCTACAAGATCGACACGCTGTTCCTCTACATGGCGAACATGGCGTGGAATTCGTCGATGAACACGCGCGGCGTGATGGAGATGCTGACCGACACCGATGAGAACGGCGATTATGTCATCCCGCACATCATCTACTCGGACGCCTATAGCTCGGAGATGGTGGCCTATGCCGACCTGATCCTGCCCGACACCACTTATCTGGAGCGGCATGATTGTATCTCGCTCCTCGACCGGCCGATCTGCGAACCGGACGCGGCAGCGGACGCGATCCGCTGGCCAGTGGTGGAGCCCGACCGCGATGTGCGTGGGTTCCAGTCGGTGCTCTGTGATCTGGGCGCGCGGTTGGACCTGCCGGGGTTCGTGAATGACGATGGCAGCCAGAAATACGCCGATTACGCCGATTACATCACCAACCATATCCGCAAGCCGGGGATCGGCCCTTTGGCCGGTTGGCGGATGGGTGAAAGTGGCCTGACCCATGGCCGGGGTGAGGTAAACGAAGGCCAGCTCGACAGCTATATCCAGAATGGTGGGTTCTTTGTCAGCCACGTGCCGGAGGCGGCGGGCTATTACAAACCGTGGAACAGCGCCTATCAGGATTGGGCGGTCGAGATGGGCTTTTACGACGCGCCGCAGCCTTATCTTTTCCAGTTGTACGTGGAGCCTTTGCGCAAGTTCCAACTCGCTGCCGAGGGGCATGGCGAGCGCCAGCCGCCCGATCATCTGCGCGAACGGATCAAGACGGTGATGGAGCCGCTGCCGATCTGGTACGCACCGTTTGAGGATGGGCATGTCGACCCCGCGGAGTACCCGGTGCATGCGCTGACCCAGCGGCCGATGGCGATGTATCACAGTTGGGGGTCGCAGAACGCGTGGCTGAGGCAGCTGCACGGGCACAACCCGCTTTACCTGCCGACGAAACTGATGCGCGAAAACGGGCTGCGCGATGGCGACTGGGCGCGCGTCAGCTCGGCCCATGGCGCGATCACCGTGCCGGTGATGGAGATGGCGGCGCTGAATGAAAACACCGTGTGGACCTGGAATGCGATCGGCAAGCGCAAGGGTGCCTGGGCGTTGGAGGAAGGTGCCCCAGAGGCGACCAAGGGGTTCCTGCTCAATCACCTGATCCACGAGCTTTTGCCGCCCAAAGGGGACGGGCTGCGCTGGGCCAATTCCGACCCGATCACCGGCCAGGCGGCCTGGTTCGACCTGCGGGTCAAGATTGAGAAATCCGCTGCCCCCGCCGAAAGCCAGCCGGCGTTCGATGCGTTGACATCGCCTGTTGGCAAGGGTCCGGCGACGCTTACATGGAAGGTGTCGACATGAGCCGAGGTATGAAGCTCACCCTGCTGGCGATTGCGCTGTTCTTCCTGCTGACGGCGGGGTCGTTCCTTTACTTCGTGGCGACCTGGGACCCGGAGGCCGAAGAGCCCGTGGTTCAGCTGGATACCCCAGTTGTGGGAGTTCTGACATGACGCAACTGCCGACCTCGACCGAGCGTAAGCTGGGTCTGGTGATCGACCTTGATACCTGCGTTGGCTGCCATGCCTGCGTGATTTCCTGCAAGGGCTGGAACACCGAGAATTACGGCGCGCCGCTGTCGGATCAGGACCCGTATGGCGCCGATCCGTCGGGCACGTTCCTGAACCGGGTGCACAGCTATGAGGTGCAGCCGCTGGCGACCTCCGCGATGCCGCACCCGGCCGCACAACTGATCCACTTCCCTAAGTCCTGCCTGCATTGCGAGGACGCGCCCTGCGTCACCGTCTGCCCCACGGGCGCGAGCTATAAGCGGGTCGAAGACGGGATTGTGCTGGTCAATGAAAGTGACTGCATCGGCTGTGGCCTTTGCGCCTGGGCCTGTCCTTATGGTGCGCGCGAACTCGACCAGGCCGAAGGGGTGATGAAGAAATGCACGCTCTGCGTCGACCGGATCTATAACGAAAACCTGCCCGAGGAAGATCGTGAACCGGCCTGCGTGCGAACCTGCCCGGCCGGTGCCCGGCATTTTGGCGATCTGGGCGATCCTGACAGCGCCGTCAGCCAGTTGGTGGCCGAGCGTGGCGGGATGGACCTGATGCCGGAACAAGGCACCAAGCCGGTGAACAAATACCTGCCGCCGCGGCCCAAAGACGCGTGGCAGGGGCAAACCGACGTGCTGGCGCCCTATCTTGAGCCGGTGGCGGAAGAGCCGCGCGGCTTTCTGGGTTGGCTCGACAAGACGTTGGAGAAGCTCTGATGCATCCGGCGCCGTCGATCATCCTTTTTACCACTTTGTCGGGCCTGGGCTTTGGCCTGCTGTTCTGGCTGGGCATCGACGCGACCGCGCCCACCGGTTGGGTGGCGTTCGCGTTTTTCGCCATCGCCTATTTGCTCGCGGTGGGCGGCTTGCTGTCATCGACCCGGCATCTGGGCCGGCCGGAACGGGCGTTGAAGGCCTTTACGCAATGGCAAACCAGCTGGCTGAGCCGTGAGGCCTGGGCCGCCGTGGGCGCCCTCACCGTGCTGGGCCTCTACGCGTATTTCCTGGTGTTCTTCGACACCCAGATCGCTGTCTTGGGCTGGCTGGGGGCGGGGCTGGCCGTTGCAACGGTCTACACCACCTCGATGATCTATGCGCAGCTAAAAACCGTGCCGCGCTGGAACCGCTGGCTGACCTCGGTTTTGTTCCTCGCAACCGCCATCGCCGGCGGCGCCCTGCTGTCGGGCCGGGTGAGCATCGCGATGGTCCTGCTGCTGATCGCCGGCGGCATTCAGGCCTGGTGGTGGCAGACCGGCGACCGCGCCTTGCGTGACAGCGGTACCGACATGGCCAGCGCCACGGGCCTCGGCAAAATCGGCGAGGTACGCGCGTTTGAACCACCACACACCGGTACCAATTACCTCTTGCGTGAAATGGTGCATGTGGTCGGGCGCAGGCACGCATCGAAACTGCGGCTGATTGCGCTGGTGCTGATGATGGTGCTACCCATCGGGCTGTTGCTGGTGCCCTTTAGCCATGTCTTCGGGCTCTTGGCCGTGATCAGCCATGTCGCCGGGGTTCTTGTGGCGCGTTGGCTGTTCTTTGCCGAGGCCGAGCATGTGGTGGGGCTTTATTACGGGATGCGATAAATGCCCTTTCTTCCGGGGTTTGATGAGCGTTGGCGCGATGCGCCGGATTACGTGCTGGGGATCACCAAAGATATCTGGGAAGACCGCCGGATCGACCTGCTGCACGACTATTACGCGCCGAGCCTGATTGTCCGTTCACCTGCCTCGGTGGTGGAAGGCAATGACGGCATCATCGCCGCGACTCAGGCGACGCTGGCCGAGTTTCCGGATCGGGAGCTTTTTGGCGAAGACGTGATCTGGTGTCCCACCGAGTTCGACTCGTTCCTGTCGTCGCATCGGCTCTACTGCACCGCCACGCATGAGGGGCCGGGGATGTATGGCGCGCCGACAGGCAAGAGGCTGGAATACCGGATCCTGGCGGATTGCTGGTGCAAGGGCAACGCGGTGCAGGATGAATGGCTTGTGCGTGACCAGGGCGCCATCGTGCGGCAGATGGGTCATGACGTGGTTGACTGGACGCGCGACCTGATTGCGCGCGAAGGTGGGCCAGAGCGCTGCGTTGCGCCTTATACGCCGGCCAATGACGTGGCGGGGCCTTATGACGGGCGGGGCAATGACGATGAATGGGGCCATACGCTGGCCGATCTGCTGACGCGGATTATGGGGGCGGAGCTTGCTGTCATCGGCAAACACTATGACCGCGCAGCCGAGCTGGCTTATCCGGGGCATCAGATGGGTGTGGGGCCGGGCGATGCGGATCGGTTCTGGCTGGGTCTGCGCGCGGCGTTGCCTTCGGCGCGGTTTTCGATCGACCACCATATTGGGATGCAGGAGCCTTTGAACGCGCCGCGCGCAGCGGTGCGCTGGTCGCTGACCGGGCGGCATGACGGCTGGGGCCGTTTCGGCGCGCCAACGGGGGCGGAGGTGCATGTGATGGGCATCACCCATGCGGAGTTCGGCCCGCGTGGCCTGCGGCGGGAGTGGACGCTGTTTGACGAGACGGCGATCTGGAAGCAGATCTTGCTAGCCACCGGGGATGTCTGACGCCGTCTAGGCCGAGCGGCGGCGGATCAGGCGGACGGGCAGGCGCGCCTGATCGGGCGCAGGGCTGCCGTTGATCTCGGCCATCAGCGCGGTCACCGTAGCGTCGACCATCGCTTGGCTGTCCTGCCGGATCGTGGTCAACGCATAGGCCGGCCAACTGGCGGCCGGGACGTCGTCAAAACCGATCACGGCGACATCTTCGGGCACGCGCAGGCCAAGTTCGGCCCGCAGTACATCCATCACCATGAAAGCCATGTAGTCGTTGGCGACAAACACCGCGTCAGGCCGGTCCTTGTGATCAAACATGTCGCGTGCCGCAGCGCGCGCCTGATCGGGGTTGAAGTCACCCACCGCGCGGGCGTGCAGTTTCAGCCCCGCGGCCTGCAACCCGTCCAGAAACCCGGCCTCACGGTCGCGCTGGGTCGAGGCGCCTTCCCACCCCGCAATATGCCCGATCCGGGTGCGGCCCAAATCAATCAGGTGCTTCGCCGCCAGCCGCCCACCGGCCACGTTGTCCGACACCACGGCCAGTTCATCCTCGCTGCCCTGCCGGCGGTTGAACAGCACGACCGGCACGCCTGACTCCCGGCAACGCTGCGCCAGATCCGAGCTGAGCGCGACCGATGCCAGCACAAGCCCATCGACCTGGTAGTCGAGGATCTGCTGTACAATCTCGTCGATATTGCCGGCGGTTTGCGAGGCCATGAAGACCAGTACGTGATACCCTTCGGCGTCCAAGGCGTTCGACAGCTGCTCCAAGGCCGTTGGGTAGAAATGGTTGTCGAGATAGCCGACCACCAGCCCGATGATCCGGCTTTGCCCGGTCAGCATGGCGCGGGCCAGCACGTTGGGGCGATAGCCCAGATCGGCGGCGGCCTTGCGCACCTTTTCTGCGGTACGGGCACTGACACTGGCGCCGGGGGTAAAGACCCGGCTGACAGCAGAGCGGGACACACCGGCCCGTTCGGCAACCTGCGCCGATGTGACCCGGCCGGTCATGGCGCCGGCGGCACCTTTTCTCCGCGGTCAAACGCCTCCCACCCTTCTCCGTTGAAGACGTCGACCCCCAGCTGCGCCAGCACATGCGGGAAATCGACCATCACCCAGTTGTCGGATATCTTGCCGTCTTCGACCTTCCAGAAATCCATATACCGGATCTCAATCCGCTTACCGGTCGCGGCAAGCCCCATGAAGGGGCCGGAATGCGTCGCCTCTTGCCGGCCAAAGGCCGCCGCCCATTCGCCCATGTAAAGCCGCGCCTCATCGATGCAGACCTTCTCAGAGAATGCCGCCTGAAAGGGTTTCTGCCAGTTGGTCTGAAACTCCCGCAGGCCATTCTTCGTCCCGCAGCCAGTGTTGCCCAGCCAGCGAAAGCTTTCGGCAAAGAACTCACCAATATCGCCGATGCGGTGGTCGTTCAGCCCATCGACCATATCCTCGATCACGCGGCGCGTGTCGTCGGTCTTGGACATATCGGTATCGCGGGTCAAAACCGCCTGCTCTGGCCGGCTGCCTTTCATCTGGCCCTCCTGTCCGCGTCAGCCTTTGACCGCGCCCGCCGTCAAACCCGACACGATCTGGCGCTGGAACACCATCACCAGTAGGAACAGCGGCGCTGTGATCGACACGGCGGCGGCGACAGCCTCGACCTGGTCGGTGGTGGTGGTTTCGCGGTTGAAGTAGCTGGCGATCGCCGGAACCATGGTCTGGTTCTGCGCATCGAGCAGCAGGCTGGTCACCAGAAAGTCGTTATAGGCCAGCAGGAAACTGAACAGCCCGGTGGTGATCACCCCCGGCCACATCACCGGCATGATCACCCAGCGGAAGGCCTGGAAATGCGTGCAGCCATCGACGCGGGCAGCCTCATCCAGCTCGGTCGGGATGTTCTGGAAGAAACTGCGCAGCATCCAGATCGTGAAAGGCTGGTTGATCGACACCAGCACCGCGATCACCGCCAAGGGCTGGCCGTAAAGCGTGGGGGCGTTTTCGCCCAGGATCGGTTCGAGCAGTTCCGCCGAGTTGATGAACCAGGGTAGATAGCCCGCCACCAGCACCGAATGCGGCAGCGCGCGGAAGATCAGCGCGACAATCAGCAGCCAGAACGCCAGGTTCGAGCCGGAGCGCGCAAGGCCGTATCCCGCCAGCGTGCCGACGGTCAGCGAGATGGTGACCACTCCAAAGGTGACAACCATCGAGTTGACGAAGTTCTGCCAGAAGGCGTTTTCGACCCAGACCGCCTGATAATGCTCGGTCGTCAGGCCCAAGAGCGGCGCGCCCAAAGGCCCGGTAAAGCTGTTGATCACCCCCAGCACCGGCGGCAGAATCCCAAAGAACACCACCACAAAGGCCAGACCATAGGCCAGCGCCGCGAAGATCCAGCCGATGGCGATCCACCCCGGTGGCGTCGCCTTTGCCACCCAGACCGGCAGGCGCGTCATGGCGATGCGGATGGTTTGCCAAAGCACGATCACCCCGACCACGATGTCGATCAGCGACAAGCCGTTGCCGCGGGCGCGGGTCTCCGGCCCGGTGATCACGTCCCAGGCCGAGGGCGCAAAGGCATCGACCGGGGATTTAAAGCTCATCACCGCGATCCAGACGATCGGGAAGGCGGCCAAGAGGCACCAGAAGGTGAGGAAGGCGGCTGATCCTGCCCGCAGGGACAAGGATTGGCGCAAGGCGCGTGGAGTGCTCATCACGATGTCCCCTTATGGTCGCGCCAGGTGCGGCGCAGTGGCAGGATCAGCAGGAACACGATCCCGATCATTGTCAGCATGGCGGAGGCCGAGGCGCGGCTGATTGCACGGTTGCCGGCGTCATCCGGTTGCAGCAGGTCATAGGTCAGCCACTGCAGCGACTGCACATGCGCCTGGGCGCGGAAGCCGACGATTTCTTCGAACACCCGGTAGCTGTCCATCAGGTGGATGATGGTGACAAAGATGATCAGCGGCATCAGATGCGGCACCACCACAAAGCGCAGCCGCTCAAACCGCGACGCGCCGTCGATAATCGCCGATTCCAACGTGTCCTGGTTCACCGTTTGCAGACCGGCATAGAAGATCACAAAGGCAAAGGGCGCCACGTGCCAGACGCGGTAGAAATACATCAGCAGTTCGATGGTCCAGCCCTGGGCAAAGAGCGCGAGATCGCGGTCCAGCCAGCGCTCCAGCGTCGTGGTCAGGATGCCGTCGCCGACAAACAGCCAATAGATCGACAGCGACCCGATCACCGGGGTGATGATGAAAGGCAGGAGCGACACAAAGATGATCGGCCCTTTGAGGGCCTTTGAGACGTTGTTCACCGCGAGCGCGATGGCCAGACCCACGCCCAGCACGAGGGGCAGGGTCACCACGGTGAACATCAGGGTAAAGCGCAAGGCCGCCCAGAAATCGATCTGCAGGATGTCCCCCCAGCGCCCTTCGGAAATCGCCGTACCCATCTGGTCGAGCCCCAGCACATTGGCATAGCTGCCCCAACCGACCCAGTTGGTTTCGGTCACGATCTTGCCGTTCTCGTCCAGTGTCGGCACGGTCTTAATCTCGGTTGTGCAGGTCTGGGTGAGGAAGCCGGGCGTGCAGGTTTCCACCTCTTGCGTGGTCACGATGGGCTGGGTGACCTGAAAGCTCTGGATGAACACGCTGATCAGCGGGGCCGCAATAAACAGCAGCATCAGGAACACCGATGGGCCGACGAACATGGCGAAGGTGCGGAATTTCATGTTGTCGTCTCCGGCTTGCGGGGGGAGGGCGCAGCCGCCGCGCGCGCGGCGGCATGGCGTTTGATCGGGTTGCACCGGCCCGGAGCTTGACCCCGGGCCGGTGAACTGGTCGGCTTATTCGAGCAGACCGGCTTCTTTGGCCGCCGTGCTGTAGGATTCTTCGATGGCGGTCAGCGTCGCGGCTGCGTCGCGTTCGCCGGTGAAGAAGGCGGGCAGTTCGTTGCCCAAGGCGGTGTGCATCAGACCCATCTGCGAGGTCGACGGGTAGGGTGCC
>JAAUYB010030925.1_pt1 | contig 13410 bp, 13 predicted proteins | sample 7278071 | NCBI WGS metagenome assembly JAAUYB01 (sample SAMN14350121, study PRJNA611818) | marine sediment metagenome | isolation source: surface marine sediment (1.8m) | place: French Polynesia: Moorea | collected 2018-08
GTAGGTTACTTGGGTATAGATCCTCAAAGGTGAAGGCATAATGGTTCGGAAACGGACCGGCCGTGTTCAGTTCTTAGTCCTTTTAAGGCTCTGGACTGGACCTCCTCAAAAGCAACAACAACAACCATAAATGCGCCATTTTGGCGCATTTTTTATTTTTTTTAAACTGCGTAAGAATTCATGACGCACACTGTACTTATTGGCTGACAATCTCAGTGGCACTCGCCAAGGCCATCATGTTGTCGGACTCTCCAAAGCTGATGAACTCACCCCCTCACTTGCAAACTTGTGCAGCTTGCTGATGGAGTCCTCTGTGATTTTCTGTTCTTGACGTCCCACAAAGTTGAGACCCACAAAGTTGGGAATGAGGGCAAGAGACCAGGATTAAACCTATCTCATGTGTAGGTTCCACTTGGAGTCCATGGGGTAGTAAAAGGTGATGTCCTCCGTTGAGTGGGTCGTTACCTTTTCAGAGCTGCCAGATTTTGCAAAAAATGGCAAATGCTGCAAATTTGACAGTTTCATTCCAATTTCAATATCTTTGCAGCTTACAAAGTCCTTGCAAATCTTGGGTTGGAAGAATTCTAAGCTATTAAAAAATTTAGATTTACTGGAAAAATTCCCGCAATTGTTTAAGAGCATTTTTTTGGTTTTGCAAATTTTGTAATTGTTTATGCAAAACGTTGTGAATTTTTGTTGGGACCCTCTGACAGCACTGCCTTTTTCTGGGTTCCTTGAAGCAATTGCAATCTATTTCAGGACTTCTTCTTGTCTCTGGCCTTGACCTTGATGACCTCCCTGAGGGGATTCAAGTCTTTGAAGTGTTTTTGCTGCTAGATTTTGCTTTTTCTGTCTTTTTCTTTTAAGGACTTTGTTGACTTTTCAGCGACCAAATTAGAGTTACAAAAAAATTCTAGGGGGTTGAAACATGTGCAGTGAAAAACCGTAGCAGCTTTTTGGCGCGCAAATAAAAATCAACATTGTTTTGAAGTAAGATTCAACGCTGTATATGGTAAAAAAGCAGGAATCTTTCCTCTTCGCAAATGGTTAATTTTTACTTGACAACCCTGTCTTTCATGATCCGGGCCCAGATTATGGCCGTGACGTCACGCACACTTTGTGCGCTCTGCGTATTTTACCTCTACTATTGTTGCAGCGTCACCGCAAGGCAAAAAGGAAGAAGGTCTGCCAATTTTCATGATATACGATATCAGGGAAAAGTGAATGTAATACCCACTGGCTCACAAATGATTATTTTGGATACATATGTGTGAAAAAAATCGCATGACATAAGACCTTTAAATTGTTTCAGGGCTTTTCTAAAAGGCAGGTAATTATTTGTCTAAATTGTTTTCCACATATACGTCAGCTAAAAAACAAATATTTATATAATTTACTTTAAATTTTTTGTCAAACTAAATTCAACAATCTTTTGTTTTTGGACAAATGTGAAAATGAAAGTGCATGTCACAATCTACCATGTGTCACACTGTACAAAAGTTGTATCCTACTTCCTATAAGACTTACATTGAACACTTTGCCTTGATTGGAATGGCTTCTTTGGTCTATAAGATAACTGCTTCACATGAAAAATGAAATATTTTGTCCTTCATGTCGCAACACCTGGCTGGATCTTTGAAGCTTCAAAGTTTCACCATCACCAAGACATCAAAAAGAGCTTGCTATGCTTCACCCTGACCAGAACAGCAGAAAAGGGTTTGCTATGCTTCACCCTGACCAGAACGGCAGAAAAGGGCTTGCCATACCCCACCATCACCAGGACAGCAGAAAAAGGTTTGCCATGCCCCACCATCACCAGGAGAGACAACTTGCTATGCCCGACCATCACCGGGACAGCAGAAAAGGGCTTGTTATGCCCCACCATCACCAAGACTGCAGAAAAGGGCTTGCCATGCCCCACAATCACCAGTACAGGAGACAACTTGCAAGAAGATTAATTAGCCCTAGAAATTATGTTTTTACTTTGTACATACTCTTCTTTTCTTAAGAAAGTTGTTTTCCAAGATGGTTTTTTTAATTTAATCAAATTAAAAAGAAGAAGCAATATATTTTATTGGATGACAAGTGGACAGCATGGGGAAAAGAGAATCACGACAGCAGTAGGACGGCAGGGTTAAGAGGTGAATAGGTCAGCAGTAGAACGGCAAAGGGTTGTGCTTATGTCTTATATCTCATGTATTTCAAAACGCATGAATTCGACACCTACAATACTATAATCAATATATATGTACATCTGTGTGATATTGACGACGCTAATTATATAGGGAGGGAAACAGCGATCACGGGAGCAATTTACACTATTTACCATGCTAGATCTATCTAATGTATTGTAATTTATCTCAACTACTAAACACTGTACACATTGTAGAGACAGTCTATGCGCCTAGTCCTAGTCGGGCCGAATGAAGGCCTCATTCAAGGCCATTGATTCCTGTATTTTCTTGTCCCTAAGAAAATATAACATGCCCCCCTCATATGTCATTTTTGACTTTTGTATACGCGTTCTTAGTTCTTTGTCCGACAACGCTGGGCAGAAGGCCCATAGACGCCACGAGTCTTCCCATGCCTCTCCACATAATGAGCATGATATTTCTGAGATTTCATTCCAGTGCCCTAGATGTTTTTTTAAATAGCCCATGACCCGTTGCTATTTGTGCTATTTGTTGGAGGCCTTCCACCTTCCTTTTTAAAAGAATCCACCCCTATTTTTACTTCAGGGTAGAATAGTTTGCTTATTTTGCAAAAAATCATTACGTTTTGAGTCTGACCACTCTTCTTGCCACTTGTTTATTATTGACTCAGCCATCTTATACAAAGTTCTTGTATTTATTGGCCAGAATTGCTCTGCAAATTGTAGTTTTCCGGCCTCTATGGCCCTTTTGCGTGCTAGCATATCCGATACCTCATTACCTGTTTTATTACTATGTCCCTTTGTCCATGTCATCTCTACCGGCGCAAAGCAGTTCCTTTCTGCCAGTAGTGTCAAAGTTTCCAGTGTCAAGTTATATTTAGCCAGGAAACTGTTTAGTGCTGTGACAGCACTTTGTGAGTCACTAATTATCCTTGTGACTCTATCTCTTTCCTGATTCATTCGAAGCCAGGGCCTGATGAACCGACAAATCTTTTCAAGATCAATTACATAATTATCCAGTGTTACGACCCAAGCTGTACCGACATTTCTGTTAGTTTTGGATGCATCGGTATAAATTGTTAAAGGAGATAAGTTGGGTGCAAAGGGTTGTGCAGGGTGCACTTACTCTCAACATTGACCTGGTACCGACACTGCACTGGCATCCATCTGTCTCTTGGCTGCAGTCAAATTAGTGTCGTGTTTTCGACAGTATGCCAGTGCCGTCACCATTACAGTCAGCAGCCAACAGCCTTGTGAAGTCAATTTATGTACTTCTTGACTCCACTATCCGTTATGCCGCCATGTATACCACGGTATGTCGTGTCGGCAGTCGTGACCGCACCGTCATGTATTGGTTGGGTAGTCACAGCCAGCTTCCAACTCCCCCCTGAAGGTCAAACCCTATGCGAATGCCAAAATTCGCTTAAGTACTGTGTTCCCCCCTGAAGCCAATAATCGGACTTTTGCTTGCCCATGTATGGTTACAAACCATCCTCTTTTAAAGGGTTTTTTCAGCATTTACTGCTTTTTAAAAGCCCTACCGCTGGTCATTGAACATGTTTACTCCTTGTTTCCCCTTCCCTTTCCAAGCTTCACTCATGCACATCACACTTTTTTATTGTGAAGACATTACATTGATAGAGCCAAAAGTACAAACCTTTCAACAACCATGTAATGGAATGCATCAGAAGACAGAGGCTCAATTTTTGAGCGATCTGGCATTTCATTGTGATCCTGGACGCTGTCAGTCCATGGGAACAAATTTGCAGCAGCCTCAGTGATCCAAAAAGGTGGCTAAAAATTATTACAAAATTAATCATGTTGTTATCTTTTTACAAATTATGACATTTTTCATAAGAAATAAATTTTATGGCAGGGCAGGCTTGCTTTCCTGGGCTGTGAAACACAGCTTCAAATTTAGCAGATTTCAAATTCCAACTCTTTTCCCTCCTCTAACTTAGATTTTCCCCTAATGTTCATTTCCAACCCTTTTGATTCAAATTCAAATTGTTTTTCCTCCTCACACCTAGAATTTCCCAATTTTAAAATTTCTAGGTAAAACCAGCTAAGAGCTCTGGACCTCTAAAGTTGGCTGAAAATGTCGCAAAAAGCCACTTAACATCAAAATTTAGCCCACTTAGGAGGCTTAGAGCTCTTAGCTCGTTTGACCTAGAGTCAAAATTCCACTTAGAGGAGGTCCCTAGAAAGTTGGACTACACTTCCAAGGGGTGCCAAGTAAAATTTCACAGATTTGGGGCTGCTAGAGGATCTATTCAATTTTGGTGATGGCCTATGTACTGCTCTTAGAGATGTTTTATTACATAAACTTCAAATGGCTGGCGCCCTTAGCTCCTTTGAAGACCCCCTAAGGTATGGGTATTTTTGGAATCAGGGGGTCAAACTGCATCACATAGGGGGGCGACATTTTGATTCTGGCTTGGTCACCCTATTAGGCCCCCCCTATTGCTTTGGCTAATTGACAAAAAAGAATTTTTAAAATATCTTGAAAATTAATTACATTATGAATAAAGAACATAGCAAGCTTCTTTGGCCATGTACCGCACTATAAAATCACATGCTGCAGGGGCCAGGGCAGGTGTAGGTGCCCAATTTTATCTTTTTTAGAAGAGTAGTAAATTTGCCATCCAATGAGCCCACAAACAATGCAATAGCTTAAAAATTGTTTGAGCTAGAGTGAAAATGATGAATATTTTGTTACTATTGTTAGCAGAAGAAGGAAAATTTTGTAGTAAATTTTCTTATATGATATTGCAGAGCGTCTCAGACACGACAAACAAAAGTCAAACTTTAACCCCTAATTTTAAAGATATTTTAGAATTTTTTTGTCCATTAGTCAAAACAAGTGAGCTGGTATTCAAGCAAAAAGTACGAGGCTGAAACCAAGATTAAACTTGGGAGAGGTCAAAAGGTCAGTGACACTACTTCCACGTCACCCTGTATAGGTGTATACCGGCACAAACGAGCAAAAAAAGGGGTACCGATGCCGGTAAAAATTGTTCAGGGCAAAGTTGAAGGTGGCAAAAGCAAAGGAGAATAAAGTCGGCAGTGTAAAAGGAGTGCAAAAGAAGAGTTCAAAAGACTTCTTTTTTTTTTGAGCATTTTGCATCAATTTACAGCTCTTGAAGGTGCGGATGGGGATCTTGACAATGTTGGGCAAGGGCGGATTGCTAATATTGCATCAAAATCAACAAAAAAACATGAATGACTCCGTCTGAGACTAGCGAAAAATGCCAGTCCATTCCCGGCATACACCGGTGTTTACTGGTGTATACCAGCCAAAAAAGCTGGCAAAATCATTCAGGGCAAAGTCAAAGGTGTTGAAAGCAAAGGAGAGAAAGCAAAGGAGAGAAAGACGGCCGTGGCGGCATAAAAGGCGGCGTAAAAAGAGCGCAAAAAAGTGTGTATATTTCCTCCCCTTTTTAAGAATTTTGCACCAGCAAACTGGCACAAGGCGCCGGCGCCAGTTCAGGGCAAAGGAGAACGACAAGAAGAACAAGAGGAACAAGAACTACCCCAAAGGCGTCAAAGACACCAAAAAGAGTAAAAAAAAGTCTTTGGGGAGCACATACTCAAGTTCCAAGCGAAGGAGATCAAGAAGAAACTGAACAGCAACAACAACAAGAAGAAGAGGGGGGATGACAACGGCGGCGGCGGCAGCAGCAGCGCAAAAAAGAGTGAAAAAGACAGGGTTTTTTACAGTTTAACGCAAGAGGCACTTTTTATTGCTTGACAACGAGTACTGCAGCAGCAAGAACAGCAACAGCAATGAGTCAGATCACTTGTCAATAAACCGCCCCTCCCTGTCAACCACCTTCTGGAGCCGCCCGCGGAAGCTGCGGCAGGCCTGCTCACATACGCCAGGTCGCCCTCGTCATACGATGCCACGATCCTCTGGCGCAACACCTCCTTGTTCGGGACGCGGCGGCGCGCTTCTTCTGCACCACTTTTGCAATGGCATCCCAGATTGAAAAGTCAAGAGGGTTGAGATCTGGGCTCCTGGCAGGACAGACAGATTTGTCTCAGAAGGTCCAGCCGGTGTGATTTAAATGGCAAAAAAAGTGATTTCAATCTTTCCACGCTTGCAATTTTTTTTCTCTGCATTCAAAAGTTTAGCCCATTTTTGTGCCAAAAAATGAAAAGAACATGTTTTTTGGTTAAAAAATATATATGTAAATTGCATGGCATAGCAGCGCAGCACTTTTTTGAAGCCATTTTAAAAAATCTAGTTTTCATGTTTTTGCCTGTGGCCAATCCGATAGGTCCTAGAACTGTGAGAGATGTTGTTGCGGACCAGGGGATTAGTTTGGGTCATTTGCTACTGAGCGTGCTCACTGCTCACCAAAGTTCATCAGCTATTTCTGTACACTATGTGGTAGTTCATTTCAGGGTGGGATTCCACTCCAAGAAAAAATAAAGTGGGAAGTAGAGAAACCTTGGCTCTATAAATTTTTTCCAGGTAGGATCCTATTAGTTTTTCTCTTCTTTATTTCTGCCGCAGGTCTTTGAACAAAGTCTGTTCTTGTTTCAATTAGAGCAGTGCAAAATCTGGCAAATGAAAGCTATAAGTTCCCTTTTTGTACCAAGACAAAAATTTGCCTATGTACATACCTCCTTTAAAAATTTATACTTCAGTGTGGTGCATAAGTTGTAACATGCACCATAATGCGCCATACACTTTTGAAAAATCTTACTTTTTTTGCAAACCTGACATTTACATTGATGCATATGTTGACACTTGCGGTGGATTTGCGAAGAAAAAAGGTTGAATTTTTAATGAATGTACAATTGTTGCTTTCTTAATTTGCAAATTTGACGTATGTGTCAACATATGCAGCTCTTTTGTAGAAAAAATATGCTTTGATATTGTGCCCATTGCACCTAAGGTAACAGAGATCTGCTCTTAAAAAAATCACCATTTAGTGCCTAATTACAAAGCCTTCCATTGGTGGCGTACAATTTAAAATGCAACAATAGAGTTCTGTTAAAAATCTAATTTTAAACTTTTTCTAACTTTTTTCAAGCCACTTTTAATTCAGTCTCTGTCAAAAGGGGTTAAAAATATAAATCTAGTAAAAATGAATTCACAAAAATTATGATAAAACCATAAATAGTTCATTTTAGTTCCCTGGACTATGTATCAGAACATGTTGCTTTTGTATACTTGTCTTACCTTGTCTTGGTCCTCTGTGTTTCCTTCACCACATCCAAGCACAGCAGCACTAGGTATTACCATTGTAAACCAGTGTCAGTTCATGTTCATTAAAAAAAAGCAATTTTTAAGAAAATGTAGAAAAATGTGCATTTTTGATTAATACGAGTCTGGTAGTCCTGTGTATGGCTTTTCAAGGCTATACTTTTTAAGCATGATAAAAGCAATAAAGGAAAAAATCCCAGCTTCCTTGAACTGTTTAAAAATATTTCTTAAAAGCTGACTTTTTATTGCCCAGATTGTATGTTACAAATAAACCAAAAAACTTCAATTATCCACCCACTTTCCCATCACCATGAACAGAGTGATTATCACAACTTGCATTATCCTTCATTGCCTTGATGTCCTTGGCTGTTTGTCCCTTGCCTCATTTAGTCTTTTTTTGTTATTGCCTTACCTTCTATACTATAAGATGTATGTCTGTTTGTGTAAAAGCACTGTGGAAAATAGCCTGGGTATGAGAGGGGGATCAAAGCCAACTTTGAGCTAGAGGGCTAAAACTTGGTGGGAAGGTGGGTAGTAAGGGGCCCCACCATCCCTGAGTGAGCTCTGAAAAATGACTAACAAACGTTAAATTTGTGTGAAACAAAAAAGTTTTGGAAGAGTCTGGGGCAGTTTACATTTTCAGCAATAGGAGATCTTTAAAAAATGGGCTTTTTGGGACACAGAAGCCAGCTGAAAATTTTCACACAAACTCCCAAAAAATCAATCAAACCTCAGTTTTGCAACCTATACGGTGACGGATAAACCCGGCATGGTTAGGATATCGAATGGGGGTATGAGTACTTTGAAATTATGGGCATGCCCCACATTACTCTCTAAAAAGTTTATTGTCAATTTGAAACTGTTTTCTGCAGGTCGCCCCCTGGAGGTGGTGGTGATATCATCATTTCCTTCCGACAAGTAATGTTTTTTCCCACCTGAAGACATTGCACTAGATCACAAAATCTGACCCAAACTTGTTGGCACACGTGCCGACGGATTTCCCGCGAAGGAATTTTCAAAATCCGTCGACGTGCTACCAAGCCCCGACCAACTGCGCAAGGCCTGTCATAGACACGTCCAAGGACCAAAATCAGCAAAAATATTTTTGTCTCGCCTGATGGCCAAATTTGGCACAGGGGTGCCCATGGAGACCCAAAACGGTTCCCTAACATCAAATTCACCAAAACTTAACCAAACCAACAATTTGATGAATTCTTGAATTAAATTAAGCTTTTTTGTCATATTTTGCTTAGGAATGTAAGAAAAGACCCAAAATTGTCTACCAACACTGAATTCACCGCAACTCAAACGAACTGCCGCCGAGGTTTTCCTTCTTCTCATGCCTTCCTCTTCAGGCGAAGGAATTAGGGATGTAGGCAAAGCCAGGCAGGCGGCGGGCCCCTTGAAAATGAAGTAATATCCTGGACAGGGTGTCTCAACCAGCCTACCCCACCATCACTCCCTCCATTCAACCTTCTAGGTCAAAGTTGGCTTTGACCCCCCTCATACCAAGGACATTTTCCACAGTTCCTATAAGTGGATACACTGTTGGACCCTGGGGGACCCAACTAAGCACAGATCTAGCCTTTTGTCTGGATTGGGTCAAGATAATAGTGGTGGGGTCCTACTCTTCTTTGTAGGAAATCATAATCGGAAAAGGTTTAGCTGGTCTTGTCCTCGTAGTTTGGTTGGGTTTGCTATCATTTTTTTTGAGAGGATAGATATCATTTGCCCTGTAGGTGGGTCTAAGTTAGGTTTATGCAATTGTTATCGTGTCACTTGTGAATCACCGCCACAGGTCATTGAACAAAGTTTATTTTTGTTTGAGATTGTCTGCCTTCAATTCAATACAATTCATTCAAGGAACTTGCGCAGATTGTTGCACAATGCAGTAATGCATGTGCAATTAGTGCATGTGTGCAGTAAGTTAATATAGTTTAGACTTACTTGACTGTGTTGTTGGCTATGACTTCCTTGTGGATATAAATTTGAGTGGAGGGCTCATTGCTGTAGGAACTTGAAGGCCACAGTGAAAACCTGTGATCAGATGTGCTCAGAGGCTTCCTGTTTAAGGGCAACAAAAACATATTGAATTTCAATTCTCAATTTATTATAAATTAAAACAAACTAGACTAAAATAGAATTTGACATGGACTTGTGGTTGTTTGGGAGAGGATGGCCTGATGTTTGGCTACTATAATAACAGTTCATACCTTTATCTCTATGGGGTCAGCTGGTTGTTGGGGGAGCGATAGGACGTGTCCCTTTTAGCTCTTCAACAAGTTCAAGGTTGGGGATGTCCGGGGCCTCCTCCACACCTTCCAGGTGGCTGAGAAGCACTGGGTGACTTCTCCGGGCATCATCCGGATGTGTTTTGAGGCCGGGGTACTCCATCCGGGGATACCAGGCAGGCGCGGGGAGGGGGGGGGGCTGACAACAAATGAAGGACCTCTGTGAGGGGGAAGGGAGAACTCCAGCAAGATAAGTCTAGTCATTGCTGACCTTAACGTGATTTAATACCCCTAGGCCCAGCTAATCGCGTCTTATGATAGACACCAAGGTCAAAATGGGTAGAGACAACGACGGGTCCATAGCTCATAGCGGGCGGGCATTGCCAGGCCAAGCGGCGCCAGGACGCCACCATCTGGGGGAGCACAAGGCCGGCAGTCGGGGCGGGGGCAAGCACCGTCCACAACGGCAACAAGGTCAAGTGCTTCACCTGCAGGGGGTTTGACCACCTCCAGCATCAGTGCCCATCGAGGGCAGGCGCCAGCTCAAGCCGCGGCAAGCAGGCAGCGGGGAGCCACTATGGCTCCTTGTCAAACATTAGCACCGCAGCGTCATCGAGCAGCGGAGGCAACAGGAAGCCGCAGCCGCCGATGAAGTACCCCAGGGCAGGACCGACAGGAGGAGGAGGCAGTCAGCGTGGCAGCCAGGCCGCGTCTACCTCCGGGGCCACCACTGCGGGACGAAAGAGGGCAAGGGATCCTACCAAGACGGTGACCGGTGAACTGAACCCTGGATTTTTGAAGCTAGGGTGATTGAACCTCAGAAAACTGAACCTTGACACAATTGAACCCCCTGACTAAACCTTGACGATATTGAACCTCAGACTATTGAACCCTTTACAAATAAAGGACAATAGAACCTAGCAAAAGTTTTTTTTTCAAAGTCTGTTGGCTATCAATCTATTCTTGGCCTTTGGCCAGTCATTGTTGGCCACTTCTGCATTCATTGCAACCAATCTCTGTATGGCAATGTCCTTCCTTAGACCCCTAAGTAGTGTCCACATGCTAGGGTGAGAGGCTTGGAAGAGAGCTCGAAGGGAATTGTGCCATCCTTTGGCGCAGTTGGTTGTCTTGGCAGCTATGTTGAGGGCATTCTCATAGTGATTCCAGAGCACTGGAAACATGGCAGTGCGTCTCCTTCTGCGCAGAATAGTTCTTTGGATGTATGTGAATTTGAAGTAGGAGAGGAGCTGATCAGTGGCCTCATCCTCAGGGAAGGCTTTACTCAAGTTGTCAAACAAGGCCTCAACCTGATCTGGGGGTACGAAGGCTAGAGCAGTGATGCTCTTGATCAGGACTGCAAATTCAATCTCTTGCTCTAATCTCTGCTTCAATCCCATATTTTGAACTTTGCGCTGGACCGACTGCCTCAGGTGGAAGAAGCAGCCGGAGATGACAACTCCTGGGTAGACTTCGTGAAATGCAGTATGGACAACCAGCTCATTGCCAAGGAGGAGCCTGTTGGGCTGCTGTGGAATCCCTTCTTTCAGGTAGATGAATGGAGGATAAGCAAAATTGATGTTGCAGTGTAGAGTATATAGCTATAAGAACTGATTGGGGTCTTTCTTGAAAGTACCATCTCCAAACCACTCCTTGTAGCCGATGTGCTGTAACACCTCTTGATTGGCAAAGGTGAGGATTCTGTAAGGGTCCTCCCTTCAACTGTAGTGAGCAAGGAAATCAATGAACTCCGGGGGGATGGTGAAGTCCCTCGATGTTTGCTCAGGAAGAGGAACGTTGGCTTCACGCCTTGCACGCCGTATGTTGCGTTCCATTGTTCCTTTCTTTGGCAGGTGGGCAAGCACGGCAGCTGAGCCAGTGGCCTACCACTCCTATACGGTGGTAGGTTGAAGAATTGGTATCTAGAACTCTTTGCTAATGAAGTTCTACAATATATTTTACTTTTTTAAAAAAAGACCTGGCCGGGATCCCACACTTGAACTGACAAATAGGGTAAAGCGAAACATTACCTTTTCCTTCCCATCCCCCTGGAAGCAAAAGACTTGAAACACACTGTCCCCCTGACTTCCCCTCACCCTCCACCTACATGTGGGCAAAGGGGAAAAAGGTGGGACTTCCCTCCAGTTGAGCCAACATCAAAACATTAACTAGGTATAGAAGAGAAAAAAATCTCATGTTTTTACCTACAAGAAGATTACATCTGGCATCTCTCCTTTCTCCTTTTTCGTCCTCTTTTAAACTGTTCCATTTTTGGCAGAACATAGGGTGGAGAAATTTTGCCACAAAGTCAACATGAGACTATGGAGGCAACTGAAATAAATTTGTCTTAAGACAGGGTGTGCACAGTACTGCATGCAGTTTTCGACCCAAGTTAGCTCCCCCCGAAAAGAGAAGTCAGTCTGCTTAGGCAGGGGGACATCTTCTCCATCTCGGCAGAGGAGTCGCTGGACTTCCTCCTTAATTAGCACTTCCCAATGCACCTCCCCTTTCGAGAGGAGGAGCAAGAGATAGAGGAGGGTGGTAAATTCATGAACTCCGAACAGTTGGAGGAAATACTGCAGTACTTTCAGATCTGAAGACTGAAAGCAGCAATAGCTTCATTTCAACCGATGAAGGCTGCAGGACCAGATGGACTCAACCTGTTGTGCTACAACACAAATAAAGGATGAGGCACTGGCCACTATAACAAACTTTTTTAAGGGCTTGATGATGTCATACTTTATCCCAAAGAGATGGCGTCAAATGAAGTACTTTTCATCCCAAAGCTGGGAAAGGACAACTACTTGGTGCTGAAGGCCTATAGGCCGATCACCTAACCTAACTAACCTGAAGGTTGTTGATGTTGTTGCAGAGCCTTTAAAGGACTAAGAACTGGACACGGCCGGTCCGTTTCCAAACCTTAATGCTTTCACCTTTGGGGATACTCTACCCAAGTAACAAACACTACTCTTCTCCTTGATCTTACAGAGAGCTGAAATTAATTTCCCGAAGGAACTCAGCAATCTGTGTTGACCAGTGGAGAGTTCCTTGGTGAACCGGAGTGCCAAGGACTCTCAGACGAGTGGCCACAAAGGCGGGGCATTTGGCTATTACATGGTAGGAGGTTTCTTCATCCTCGCCACAGCTTATGTCTTTGTAGGAAGTTATGGCCAGTAATTAACTGGATTGCTTCACTAAAAGCCTTTATGCCCTTCCGTAGAAGTTCAAAAGATGTATTCTTGCAGATGTGAGGAAACCATTGCTTTGTTTGGCAAAAGTATTGGAGAGAGTCATCAACTGATTCCTCAGCGAGAGGGTGGTTTCCCTCCCACTGCCCAACCAGCATGCGTATATGATGCAGCTCGGGGCGGAGACAGTGCTCTTGCCCTTCGCAGACCTTGAAGAAAGTACCCAACCAGTTTGGTTTGCTAATTAAAGTCGTTGGCAAAGCAACGAGTGGCCCAGCAAAACCTGACCCCCCCAATTGCGGATCAAAAAAAATATGCACTAAAAAATAGGGACTTTTGAATATTTTACATAAAAAAGAAAATATTCTGCACACTTTCAAGCACGTTCGCACAAAATATTGGGCTGATTGGACTCTTTGAGTTTATGCTAGAGATGCTGAAGTAGCAGAAGGGGTTCTTGATGAAGTTGGACCACATCACTTGAAAAATATGCACATTATGGGGGGGGAAACAGAAAGAGCATATGCCCCATGGTCTAAGCAAAAAATGCCCTGCAAAAAAATCAAGAGGAAAAAAATAAAATAAATTATTTTTTTTGTTGCTGTTGCTGCCGAACCTGTTCATGGA
>JAAUYB010216634.1_pt1 | contig 13397 bp, 15 predicted proteins | sample 7278071 | NCBI WGS metagenome assembly JAAUYB01 (sample SAMN14350121, study PRJNA611818) | marine sediment metagenome | isolation source: surface marine sediment (1.8m) | place: French Polynesia: Moorea | collected 2018-08
TACTTGTGGAAAAAAACTCTTTTTCTGCTACATATTTTCCTCGCTACTTTGCTGTTTTTTTCGACGGCGGCTCTTTCAGGTCATAATGCACTGCTGCACGACGCTCGACGACAGTCTCTCTCTTTGCTCAGAAGGTATGATGGACTAAGGCGGCCGGGGCGGCACCGGCTACGACGATCAGATCGCTACCGGGAGCGGCGCGCGGCGGACTTTTGGCGGGTGTTGGGGAAGGGCAGGACGGGCAAACCGGAAGGAAAGTGCCTTTTTCCGCCGGATAGTTTGCCCTTGGTCACCAGTAGACCTGCAGGTGATGCAGTATGTTCTCGTAGGCCAGGTTGACGATGCCCCAGGAGAGGAAGGATCGCGTGTAGTTGGTGTGCACCCCGCGGAAGATGCCCCGCCAGCCGCGCTCCCGCAGCAGCCAGAGGAAGGTGGTGGAGAGCCGCTCGAAGGAGCCGCCGATCTTGAGCTGCATGTGCGCCTTGGCCACGTTCACCGGGTAGAACACGGTGGAGATGAGGGCGCCCAGGCAGGCGCCGCCGAAGAAGTCGGCAAAATGCCGGCGGTAGGACCCGGCGGCGCGCCAAGAGTCCGGCAGGGAGGACTTTAGGCGCTCGCGCTGGGTGAAGAAGACCATGTTGCCAAGGCAGTTCCGGAGCAGGATAGCGCTGACTCCGCGGTAGTACTCCTGCGGGCCGTGCCGGCGCAGCGCCCATAGCGCGTGAGGGGTGTTGCGGAACTCGCGGTTGTACTTCGCGTCCTGCATCAAAACCTAGCATTGGAAGGAGACGAAAGGTAAATCCAGCAAATAAGATGTTGCTTTTTGGCACAAATATTTCAAAAAGTGAAATGCATTTTTAATTACCTGCACCCTCTCCAGCGGCATGAGCGTCGCTTCCGACGCCCCCGCCAGCGACGCCCCGATGAGCTTGCACTGGTACTTGCTGAGGGCGGGGTGGAAGTTCTGGTAGAGCAGCCTGGAGTACTGCGTGTAGCTGCCGAACATGACCGAGTGGCTGAGCGTCTTCATGGTGAGCGGGGAGGGGAGTCCGCGGTAGACGTGCCGCACGCCCTCGCGCAGCATCTGCCGCACCGCCTCCACCGGGGAGATGTTGTGCACCTGCTGTCGGAACATGGCCTTGTTCAGCGGGAAGGTGAACACGATGGCCAGGAAGGTTGCGCCCCCGCCGCTGGCGTACTCGCGCCACTCCTGGCCAGGTCCCAATCTGGGCACGCCGCCGACGCCGGGATGCCCAGGTGGCGTTGCCGTCCCGGGCGCTGGACCCTGTTCCTGCAGGCCCACGGCGGGGGCTGTCAAGTCCATGTGTGGGGGCGATATGGGCAGGTTCTCCTCCTCTTGGCTGTCGGGCGGACCGCCCTCGTCTGACTTCCCCCCTCGCTTCATGGCTGTGGAGGCGTCAAGGCCCGCGGCCACATGCGGAGGAAGAGGAGGCCCTCCTGCAGCTCAGGTGAGTCACTATTCCTTTTGAAGGGTGACCTATAAATGAGGATACAAGAGTTCTAATATCTGTTGCAATGTTTTTGAAGCGTTCGCTTGGAAAAAATAATTAAAATTATAATTTTAGTTTAGGGGTTCTTTTGTTATTTTGGGTGGTAAGCCATCACAAACAATATATATAGGAACCTCAACAAGCTTGTTGCTATCTTGCTTTCAGCATACTGAATTTTGCTACTAATACACTGAACTTTTTTTCTGTAAGATACGAACAAACAATCGCACGTGTCGGGGAAGTAGGTCACAATCACAACTGTTAACTGTCGTACGTCAGCTACGAAAGTCGACTCTTCTCGACTATAATATTGTAAAGCACCATCATTGACCGCTAATAAATAAATTTTCCTGATTGCAAAAAAATAATAATTTGAAAAACGATAAACATAATATGAGGGAAAGAAGCATGATATTAGTACATTTAATTTGAGAAGCAAAGGAGCATGTCGCCGAAAGATGCTCCCGTAATTGAAGAGGACGCGCGTGGAACTCCACCGGAAGACCCTTTCTGGGAGCGGTTTGCCGTGATACTTTCCGTCATCTTTCTTGTCAACGTCGTCTTCCTCATCCTCAACTGGTACTTCATACGATATACGAATAAGAAGAGGTTGAAGCAACTGTTGAAAGAAGAAGGCTTGGTGGGCAGCAAGATCAAGGTGGCCGACAAGGGGACAAAGACGGAGGAATTCGATGAGCTCACCACTCCGTCGCTCTCCCCAGACCTGCCAGCCTTGACAAGGAACAAGAGCAAGACGACCCGGACCACCACCACGATGCCAACCACCCTGGAGCAGCAGACGGCGCTCACCTCGTCTCTCATGACCAAGGGGAAGCAAAAAGTCGAGTCCAGCGATCACACCTACGAGGAAATCCCCGAGTCCTCCTCCGCCTCGCCAACACCCTACGAGAGCCCCGCCAGCGACACACAGGAGAGCGACAAAGCCAAGGTGGAGAAGGCCGTAGAGAAAAAGGTTGTGGAGCGCATGCTGGCAGGAGATGCCAAACGGGCCAAGGAAAAGGCCGACAAGAAGAAGAAGAAGAAGAGAGAGTTGCCCAGCGTGCACAAGGAGGAGGAAGACCTCTCCGCACTCTTCCAGGTGGATCCGCCGCCTAAGAGAGTCACCCGGAGCAGCACCCTCATCAAAAAAGGGGACAAGACGCCAAAGACGGAGGCGGCAAGCGCAAAGGCAAAGAAGGACAAAGAGGCAAAGGACAAAGATGACAAACACAAGGAGGCAAAGGCTAAAGACGACAAACACAAGGAGACAAAAGTCAAAGAAGCCAAGGCCAAAGAGGACAATCCTAAGGAAGATAAGGCCAAGGAGGCCAAGGCCAAGGAGGCCAAGGCCAAGGAGGCCAAGGCCAAGGAGACCAAAGCCAAGGAGGCCAAGGCGGAGACGATCACACCCGTGATGCCCAGAAAGAAATCCGTCACCTCCGAGAAGGCCAAGTCCGCCAAGAAGGCCGACAAGAAAGCGGCGAGTCCCGCCAAGAGACCCTTGAGCCCTGAGAAGAAGCCCGCGTCGCCGCCAGAGTCCCCCGAGACCAAGAAGAAGGAGAAAAAGGGCAAGGACTTTATAAGCAGCAGCGACACCGACTTCTACCAGGACTTTGACCGCTCTTTCAGCTCCACCCCCAGCCTGCCCAGGAGCCCCAGGAGACCCTCAAACAACCACAAGAAGGCCAAAAACAAATAAATGACCCCGAAGATGTGACCTCTCCCTCATTTCCGACCCCTCCCTTTACACTCTCACGTCACTTGAGCGTCGGTCTCCCTCTCTGGTTTTACCGAGGTGTGTCCTCCTTGTTGCTATGTCCCAGACGTCCTTGTGACCTTGTCCTCAAGCTCCGCGATGAGGTTGTCCTTCTTCACGGCGTGGCTGGAGTGGAGGCCAGGGCAGAGAGCCGTCCGCAATCTGGCGTGCAGGTGCGCCCCGTTCGTCCGCCCGTCTTTCGATGGCAGCTTGCTTGCTTTCTGTCTTTCGCTCCACTTCGCCTGAGGAGAAGGAAAGACACAGAGCTCACACAATGAAAACGGCTCATCAGTTCAAAAGAAGAGGCAGCAGACTATTTCCCCCCAATCTTAGCAGCAGTCAAAATAATTTCACTATAAATTATTTTTTAAAAAAATCATCTATTTTTTTATTTTGATGTTTCGGAAAAGAGCAAAAAAGCGCAGAAGAATGAAATTCCCAATGTACGTCACTTGGGAGAGCCTGATTAAAAAAGCAACAACAGAGAAAAATTTTAACGCGGTATGGACATTTGTTTTGTTTTATAGCACTTGACCTTCAAAAAGGAAATTCACCGTTCTTCATAAGTCCCCACTACTACCCAAGCATAACTAGAAATATTCTTTTTTTATTTTTTGCAAAGGGTGGCAAAAACCATAAAGATTAACATTGGGACGGAAATGATTGCACCTCAAACGTGTCAGTGTTTATGTTTACTTGGATCATTACTTGCAAATGCAATCAACATGTTCGAAATTATTATGCTCCTATCGGATAACCAACAGATAGCAAAGCTGCAAAGCATTTTGCAAAGGCTTTCTTCTAGGTTTTTCACATGTATTTCCCTCTGTGACCTCGCTCAGCTGACTACGGAATCAGCTGCACAAAAACATAAACAAAGATTTCAAACGTGGAAAAAGTCGTCAAGAAAAAAGTCCTGCCCAACGGGAACCACAGCAACGTCCTCGTCCTCGTCAAAGACTCCATCTACGTTGTCGTGTTGAGTGTGAGCTCGTACCTGTCCAACCTGATGCTGTAGCGTGTGCCTTCCTCCTGCCATCCTTTGCCATGTCCAAGTCTTCTGGGGCAAAGGCCCAAAACGACGCCGCCTCCGCCTCCTCATCTTCTTCTTCGCTGCCCTCCGAGCTGGTGGCGCCCATCGCAAACTTTGACGCCGCTGTCAAGAGGTGTGGGATATGAATATCCTATTTATTTAATGAGTGTTGCATCGCTGTACTATTTTTTTCCAGGCTGGACGAGACCGTGGTGACGCCCCTGACTGTCGGCCGCAGCCGCGCGGACCTGCTGGAGGGCCTTGGCGCCCTGCAGCGCGCCAAGGTGGACGTGTCATCCGCCTTCGCCATCAACTCTCTGGTTTGGATGCTGCTCAAGACGCGCGGGGTGGACCCAAAGGACACGGACGCCAAGGCAGAGGTCGACAGGGTGCGCGCCGCCATCCAGAGGCTCAAGGAGGTGGAGGTTCGCGCGGCCAGGCCCACCAGGGTGGACGCTGAGGCCGCAAAGAGGTTCGTCAAGAGCGGACTGTGGACGCCGGAGCAGGACAAGGACAAGAGGAAGCGTCCAGAGGGCGGCAGGGGCAGGGGTGGAGGTGGAGGAGGCAGGGGGGCGCACTCGGCCTCAAAGAGGGCCAGGAGGTAAGTCAAGATGGGAGAGGACAACGGTTTGGACTTGGCCGGTCTGTGCCTGGAGGCCCTCAGAGACAAAAGTGGCATGGACGAAGTTGTGCGTGACGAAGAAGACCTGTGTTTCGAAGAAAAGTGTGTGGAAGATCGCCTCGATGAGATGATCCGCCGAGGGTCGCACTTTCCCTCTCCGGAAGTCTCCGACCTTCTCAAGATGAAATGCCAAGTGCACATCGGCCGAGAGGACTACGATTCCGCAGCAGTGGCCCTCCTGCACTCACAGGGCTTGCTCTTCAGGCACCAGGTTTGCTTTTGTCACTCTTTTGGTTGAGGACTTCGAAACATTTTGTCTTACTGCAGGTGCTGGTCCAGTACAACAAGCGATTGAGGCGACGGGAAGAAGAGAGGCGAACGAAGAGGAGACAGAACCGCCAGACGGCGGCATCGGATGACGACATGTTTGCCTCCACGTCTTCCTCCACCTCCTCTGACGACGAGGACGGGAGGGACGAGGATGAAAAGGCGGAGCGATTGGTCAAGAGATCGATGGCTTTCCAGGTACTTTTCTACTGTCTGATGAGATGTGTCGAGTCTTTGGTTCGTTCATCGCGAATCTTGCACAGGATTTGTCAACGGCCAGCGCTAGCAACGCTCGGCAGCATCTCAGAAGTCTGGCATCGCGACTACCCGATGACTGGAGAATAGTTCAGGTAAAGGTCTAAAAAGAAGATTCTGTCGGTGTTGGCCTTGCTGCAAAGTGACTGTTACAGGTGACGAGCAAGCCTACCTTAGCGGGGAGATTCTGTTATTCAGAGATATCTGAACCCGGGCCTGCGCCTGCTGAAGCAAACTGCTGGAAACCAAGGAACCCTGGACTGTACCTCACAGTCGTCCAGTGTGGAAGCAACTTCAAGTGAGATACAAAATACTACCATTGTCCTATACTGAAATATAGAATTTTTTTTGTTCTCCATTGTTTTTTCAGGACGTTGGTGGCCGAAATCCCTTCCCTGGAAAACGCCGACCGACCCACCGTGATGAGGGAGTATAGCGACATCGTGTCCGAGCACCGCCTGATCTACCAGAAGACGGAGAGCTACAAGAAGGCCGCTTATGACCGCGCTAGGGACGACCTGGACGATAGAATGAAGTCTCTGTTGGACAGCATCGAAAACAGGTTCTGCCCTGTGATATATGCGAAAAAAAGAGAAGACATTATTATTCCTTTCACTCCGTAGATACTTGGGCCACACAAGAATTCTCCTCTTGGGCGCCACGAGAGATGCGGAACGACGCAAGAAACTCGCAAAGGCAACTGGGAAGTTGCTTGGCAAACTGCAGATCAAGTCTTCCTCTAAGGACTACGGCCAAAAGAGCTCTCTTGTAGAATATCTTCTTGACGGTTCCTCGCTGTTAACTCCTGAAGAAATTCTGGAAGGGTGCGCTCAGGTATAGTTCTTACATTTGGGCCCACCGTCTCAAACTTGTAAGTGCAAATGATCACCCGAAAAAACCCTCATTTTCAGCTCTCGTCAAAGAAAACCGTTTTGAAGGAGCTCGTCCGGGAGATTGAAGACTTCGGAAGCAACAACCCGACCAAGCAGGAGGGAGAATATGAAAATGAGCGCGGCCCTTTGGCTTTCATACTCGACAGCGAGATTCAACCCTTACCGTGGGAATCCCTTTCAGTCACGACCAACCAGGTATTTGTTCAGTTGGCTTCTTTCTTGCATGGCAGTGTAATGTGTAAACGCCTGTTGAAATTTCAGCCATGCTCAAGGGTACCATCCATATTCTTTCTGTCAGCGCTCTACGAGACCCACGAGAAAAGCCAAAGCTCGGTTACAAGAATAGGAGTCCAGAATAACAAAATATTCTACGTGCTGAATCCCAACAAGGTATTTTATGGGTAGTCTAAATTTTTAAATATAATGAATTAAATATTGTTTTTACAGGATTTGCAGAAAACCCAGTCGCGCCTTGAAGAACCTTTCAAAACCCTCAGCCTCGGCGAAGGTGTGGTGGGACAGTGGCCCAGTTTCCCCAAGATACAAGACGCCCTGTCCAACATGGATGCATTCATGTATTGTGGACACGGCTCTAGGTGAGAGTGTTACGAAATGTTTGTAGTTTATGACTTGTAACTGTATTTCCACCTGGGTTTCTCTTTCTCATTCATGAAATTGAGGGTAGTTAGCCTGTTTCCCCACTTGTACCTATCCACCGCTAGAATCCTTTGACAGTGAAAACAGGCAGTTGGTCTTAACTGTCCTGCGGGATCATTGGGTTTGTCACTATCAGTGGGAACAGTCATACTTGGGTTCCAAAGAGTGCTTGGGCTACTAATATCCTTCGGGTTCAAAGGTGACCTTTCCTTTTCAGATGTGAGTGGAGGGAGCGGCTGTCTTGAAACCTCGCTCATTTTCAGGTCAAGATCTCTTGAGATTGGTCTCTCGAAGAACCTGTGTTCGTCATTTGACGAGCTGCGGAGGAGTCTTGGGTGAAGGATAACTTTTGATGAGAGACTGCCGTTACTTTTCAAAAGTTTTCTTCGCCTGAGAAAAGGCACGGTTTTTTCAGGCGCTGGATTATCCCCCATGTGGAAATTCACACCGCACACTCCAATGTGCATTTCCCTGGTTGCCTTAGCCCCGTCGTTGGTCTCCAACCACCAAGAAATGTTGCGATCCCTGTCTGGAGCAGCGCTCTTTTCACATCCTCTTTCGTTGAACTCTTCGCATGAGGGCTTGCTTAGTTCAGCCTCTTCGATCCTCCCGCTAGAATGGCTGCTTTTTTGCCTTTCATCATCCATACTTTCTTGGACTGGAGGCTGAGAGCATTCCTCGATCTCTTCCTCTTCTTCGGGGTCGTACTCCTCCGTCGAAATGCCCACCGTCGAGCTCGTCATCGGTTCGCTGGAGTGCTGGATATCGTCAGCGTCGTCTTCGAAGTCGTACACCGTGTCTACCGGGGGAGACCGAGGAGCTGTCTGCGGAAATAGTCCGCCGCGGAGGCGCTCTATCTTGACGAGTTGTTCGTCTTCGAACACGTAGTCGTCGACGTTCCTTAGGGACTCCTGGCAGCTGGGACATGCTGAGGTAATGTCGCCGTCTTCGGAAGTAGATATGTCTTTCTTGTTTCTTTCTTGGGCAGCGCCCTTTTGTTCTGGATTCCTCTTCCTGCTTCCGTTTCCCAAAGAAATCGAGGAAAGAACTTCAAGTATCTTCAAATCCTTTTTCACTTCGCCCACGGCCCACGTGTCTGGCGACGCTGCCGACTCAGCCTCCGAGTAGGCGTTGACGCCGTCTTTGGAGTTGGGGGCGGACTGTGGACTTTCGTTGTCCTTGCTAACGACTGTGGGCCGGACAGAGCTCTTCTGCTGCAGCTCACCTGGGTACTCGCTGCTCTCGTCAGTATCGACTTGGCTCACTTCGACGAGGTACCTTGCCGGCATTTGCCCGCCGTCGGCCTCTCCAATTTTCCCTCCGGACGGTTCTTCACGGCCTGAACTTTCATCCTGGCTCTCGTCCTTCTTGGGCAAACGTCGTTTTCTCCCGTCAGACTGCTCGCTTGACCAGATTTCCGGCTGAGTCTCGGTGGCCACCAACCCGCTGTGCTTGGTAACGAAGTACAAAGTAGTAAGGACCGCTCCGGCAGCGAATATGTTGCTAATTCTTCCCGCCGTCGTCCACATAGCTTCAATTTTCAAAGTTGAACTCCAGTTCTGTTAGATTCCCACAATAGCAATGATTTTCTTTTCTGTTACTTGTTTGAAAATTCAAATTTGTAAAACCAAGGCTATGGGCTACATATTCTTTCCGTTTTCTTTAACATTGCAGGTTAAAGACCATGAGCGCTCAGGAGATCGAGAAGCTCCAGGTGCGCGCGGTGCCCCTCCTGTTCGGCTGCAACTCTGGCCGCCTAGAGCGGATAGGCCGGTCTTTCGACCCCATCGGCGGCGCACACTCCTACCTCATCGCCACCTCCCCGGCCCTACTTGGATTCCTATGGTCGGTGACAGGTGAGAAAAACATTCTAACGTCGTTCCAAATGACTGGTTGACTTCGCTTCGTTAATTTTTTTTAATCAGACCTGGACGTTGACCGCTGGACTGTGCAGTTCCTTGAGCACTGGCTGGGCAGCCAGGCCAAGGGGACGCGATCCTCCGAGCGAGACTTTGTTCGTGCGGTGGCGCAGAGGCGGCGATCCTTCTCGCGTTTGCTCAACGGGGCGGCGCTGGTCGTATACGGACTGCCTGCGTTCATGCTGGACAAAGTGGACTGAAACTGAAAGTGATACACAACGCACACAGTGAAATAAAAACGCGCAATTAAACGACAACGCATTATGTGTGTCTTTTTTATTTCAATTAAAATCTGCTGAGGTGTTTTTTTCGCGAGGAATTGCTTCCTTCGAAATTTCCAAGACGAGAGTGAGAAGTTTAACGACGTTTTTGTAATAGTAGCAGTAGTGGTGGTTGGGGGAGGGGCATATTACTCGTCTTCGTCGGTTACTGTCCGCCTGAAGTTGTTGGTTGGCTTGTGGATTTGTACTCGGCGAAGACAAATCAAACACGGCGCAGGACAGACTGCAAATCTCTTTTTCAACAAATGACAATGTAGTCTTCTTGGGAAGGGTTGGTTGGCAAATGTGTTGGTCGCGCTTGTGGCAGCTTCGGGTCTTCCTGCGACTTCATTGCTTGTGTGTGCGTACGGCTTGCGTTCGGAAAGGCGCGGCGGTTGTAATTAGGGTCAAGGCGATAAATACTTCCGGGCGATCGAGGTCATTTTTCTTTTTCCTTCTTCTTGCAAGAATTTCATAAATAACAGGTAATGCTGTGGTTTTCGGGGCGTTCCTGCTTGGGTACAAAAATGCAGCCGCACTCGGGGATAGGATATGGGGGGTGAACAAGGTTTCATCGAGTCATCCAAGGGTTTTTTTGCCAGAGAGTTAGCAGAGTGAAAACGGCATATTTGACTGCTAGGCTGGCACTGTAGTAGACAGACTGAGACAGGCAATAAATGCATGGAAAATACATATGCGAACGCGTAGAGAAGAAGAATAAATCTTTTTTCTGTTGCGAGGCGATTGACAATGGAGCAAAACCGGGATGAGGGGAGGGGGTGTAGAAAAAAGTGAAACAACGGGGGGGGGGGCATGAACAGGTCAAAAAATAAACAGCACTTCTAAGGGGGGAGGGGGACTCTGTTGGGTGTAAGCGGTAAGTCCAGACACGGCGCCCATACTCCTCTTTCTTCTTCTTCTTCCAAAAAATACTCCGGCGACAACTTCATCAGACAAGACCTTCGACAGACTTCTTTCTCGAGACATTTTTCGCTTGTGGTTGTGTCAGGGGCGACAACGGACATTTCGCGGCTGGTTCCGGTTCCTGAGAGAGACTTTCTTCGCGGTTTCTTTCTTTCTTTTCCATTTCTTGTTTTTCGGCTTTCTCCTCCTCCTCTTCAGTAGTCTTCTTCTTCGGGGGGCGTTTCGTGTTCGTTTCTTCGTCTTCATTTTATGATGGCGGGAGAATTCCGTATTCCAGTACTGAATGAATGCATGCCTCTTTTTCTTTTTCGGGGCTTGTTCTTTCTTCGTTAAACGACTTTTTTTTCTTGCGTCTTTTCCCTTCGGCTTTCTTCGTCATCTTGGCAAAGGGGTTTTTAGTCACTTCTTCTTAGATGCGTAAGATGCGTTTTTTTCTTTCGTTTTCTCCTCCTCCTCTTCCGTAGCTCTGGGGGTGTGGTTTTGCAGTTGTAGTAGTAGAGTTAAGTGGTAGCGAGACTTTTTTCTACGTTCTTTTCGTCGCAGAACTCAAGACAGTAGTTCCAAACAAGACTTTTTTCGGATTTTTAAACACTTTTTTCGGCAAGGTAGTGATGGTGGTTTTGGGGGGTAATGGTGTTGGTGACGGTAATAGCAGAGCAGACACAGAGTTCCAATTTCCCTCAGCAGAGACAGACAAAGAATTCCTCTTTCAGGCTGGGTTTCAAAGATTTTTTTCGCGTACGGGATATTTTCGTAAGGTGAGACACACTTCGACATGTAGGATGATTCCCTGCTGGAGGCTCTGGGATCTGCAGCCTTCTCAGTAGCCGCCACCGCCTCCATAGCGGTCGCCACCGCCGCCACCATAGCCGCGGTCGCCGCCACCACCATAGCCGCCGCCGCCACCGCCTCCGTAGCCGCGGTTGTAGCCGCCGCCGCCACCGCCTCCGTAGCGGTCGCCGCCGCCTCCGTAGCCGCCGCCGCCACCTCCGTAGCCGCGGTCTCCTCCATAGCCACGGTCTCCGCCGCCGTAGCCGCGGTCGCGTCCACCTCCGTAGCCGCGGTCGCCGCCGTAGCGGTCACCACCTCCGTATCCTCCGCCGCCGTAGCCGCCGCCGCCACGTCCGTAGCCGCCGCGTCCGTAGCCTCCACGGCCTGCAATGATATAGGCAATGATAAGACAGCGCTAGGGTCAGTTTCAAAGTGTGTTTGCCCTCACCTCCTCCGCCTCCGCGGCGCCCGTTGGCCTTGTCCACCTTGATCTCCTGTCCGTCGACGGTGGATCCGTTGAGCTCGGCGATGCAGCTGTCGGCCTCGCTGGGGTCGCTCATGGTGACGAAGGCGTATCCCTTGTCGGTGATGTGGACGTCGTCGACGCGGCCGTGCTTGCCGAAGGCCTCCTCCAGCACCTCGCGAGGGCAGTTGCGGTTGACGCCGTACACGAACAGCTTGGAGGACTTCTCCTCGGAGGCGCCCTCCATGGTCTTCGTGGGTTGGCGCAGGGGGGAGAGCTACGGAAGAGGAGGAGGAGGGCCGGTGGGGGCCCGGGGGGGTCGGAGAGCGAGGGGGAGGTGTCCGGGCGCGGGGGAACCGGAGGCAGAGTCGGGGTCGAACGCGGAAGAGGCTTCGGCGTCCGGGGGCACGCGGGAATGAGGCTTGCCAGAACGGCCGCAGCTGTAATCGCCACAGTCATTTACAAAAAGCGCCATGGCTCTACAATCGCATTTTGGGTATGGCAAAACAAATGCGTTTTGTATTCCAACAAGACTTGTACGTATGATAAAACTGTTGGAGATATATCATTCCATTAGGCTTTAGGCCGCATATGAAGTACAGATTCATTTAGTTTTACAGTTGTTTTTCGCTCTGCATCCCTCATAAGTGGCGCTTTAAACTTGGATCTGTCATCCCTGCTCTGATCCCCCTTCTCCCCCCGCCGGCGAGGAGAAGCGGCGGCGGCCAAGGGAGAGAGTCGCCGGGGCAGGGCGGACGGGGAGCTGGGGCAGACATGGCCGAGGGGGAAATTAGGAAGGGAGTCAGAGAGACGGAATTTTTTTTTGCTTTAACTGCTGTGTATCAGTCCAGAGAGTAAGTATCTTTCGCACTAGAGGATTTTTGTGCTTAAGGGGACAGGTTGACGCCCATGTGTGTCTTCTTTGGCCCCGAAGCCGGGTTGGCCGATGCCGCCGGCCCCGTCGCAAGGCGCAGTAGGGAGGGGAAGCGGCTCAAAGGGCCACCGGGGCAGACACGGGGGGGGGGAAGGGGCAGGGGGCAGTGGTGGAAGAGGAACCGGGGAAAAAGAGGAGGAGATGTGGGTGGAACAGGAAAGCTTGCCACATTGCGGTGTAGGCATTGGGGAAAGAACTTTGAAGTTTTTGCCTGCAGCACTGTTTGCCCCGCAATTAACGTCCTTTTAGGAATTAAAACCAAAATGGAGGAGGAGTAAAATTAAAAATACTGGCTGAAATTCTGCAGTGCGGTGGATGACAACGACTTTTGATGCGACAAGAAAGTAACGCAACAAGATGATGAAAAAACGTCAAAGATGGAAAAATAACCCCAGGCCTATGAGCCTCATTACTTCGACATTTTGATGTCGTGCTTGATGCCATATACCATGAATAATTAAAGTTATTGTTACTCTATCTGGCAAGAGGAAGTCTGTGAAAACAAGAGTCGTCGTCGTCGCTCCACTTCACCACCGGCAACAAGAAGAGGGCTTGTAAGGGAGGGAAGGGAAATTGCTGCTGCTGCCACGCACGGTGGGGAGGGAACATTCACCCCTTTCGCCACCTCGGCATCACCATTACCCTTCGATTTCCTTCCCACCAGAACCTTGCTCTTCTTGGTTCGCCACTTAAAATTCGAGTTAAGGGGTTTCAATGGGGACAGAGAACAATTCTTTCCCCTAGGATGCCAAGAACTCAATGCAGTATGAATATGCTTAAACGGTAGCGAAGGTTCACCGCCATAAATTGTCAGAATTCTAGAATTTAGCAGCATTAACAAAAACAGCAGCAGTAACATCTTCATCATCAACAAAAGTAGAAACTTCTGTACTACACGTACAACAGTAACAACAATTGAAGCAGCAGCAAAAACATCTACAAAAGCTATGATTGTAACAGCTTCTCCTATGACAACTATAGGCCTATAACAGCAACAGCAACAAAAATAGCAAAAATACAACAGTAACAACAACCACTCCTAATACAACAACCGCAGCAGCAGCAACAACAA
>JAAUYB010021659.1_pt1 | contig 13388 bp, 7 predicted proteins | sample 7278071 | NCBI WGS metagenome assembly JAAUYB01 (sample SAMN14350121, study PRJNA611818) | marine sediment metagenome | isolation source: surface marine sediment (1.8m) | place: French Polynesia: Moorea | collected 2018-08
AAAAACATTTGACAAAAAAGATAAAATCTTATAGGAGGAGCAAGAGCGCCGAGAGCCTTGACCGTCTGCTGGACGGGATCGAGGAGATGGAGATGAGGAGCAAGGAGAGGAGAGGAATCAACGGGTAAGGAGAATCTTCGCAAAAGTAATGGAAAGACTGTGACAAAAAAGTCTGATTTTCTACCAAGTGGTGGAGGCGCTAAGCCGAAGCGGGGGCCTGCCTCAAGGAGGACCCAGCAACAGCACCAGGTGAGGGTGAAAGTAAGATACGAGCCCCTCCTTATTCCTCCACTGAATATTGACAAGAGTGCTTAGTAGTATCGGCTTTTTTTACGCAAAACGGATATCGAAAGTCTAGTAAAAGATGGTGAAAACAATTACCCATGACGACACTCGTGTGCAGAGCAACGACGGTGTCGGAGGAAAGAGGTCCTGACGCCGATAGGTAAAAGAACGCCCTTAGGGATGGCGGCGGTGGAGTGCAAACAAAAGAGTGAAAATTGAGGCTTTTTTGTGACCTTTCCTTTTTTTCGAGTGACTTGATCTGGTTGACACCGTGAGAGACTTGATTTGGCCTGCCCGACAAAAAATAATAATAATCGATGCCGTGAGCAGAGAGGAGAGCTGTCTCGGGAGTAGGGACCCCTTTTGGGAGAGGTCGAAACGGCGTTTTGTGTGGAGTTCTTTTCTACCCTGACTGGATAACGGAAACAGTGGTGCTCTTAAAAGCAGTGCTTTTTTCTTCGTTTTTCTCAGGCTCAGAACTCGGACGCCGGTCGCCAGCGACACTTTTCGACCGACAGGGGCAACAACGGCGACGCCGGCGGAGGGGTCGGCCTCAACGGGAGGATGTTCGCCATGAACAACAGGACCTCAAACTCCGTCTGAATTGAAGCGGCTATGCCTAAAATGTCACGCCTTGTACTAAAAACAAAAACAGTATTCAAAACGAAAGTATATAAATTTCGGTACAAATGAGTTGGAGGGCAAGCAGGTTGTTTGGTACTCATAGCATGTATTCATGATAATATTGTAATAATAGCGGTACAGCTAGAAATTCCCTACACATTATTTTTTTTCTTCATCTTTCGAGTATTTGACAGACAGGTAGTGTGTAACCATTCGCAGGGAGCAGGTTCTTTCTTTACTTCCCCCCTCTCCTTCCTGTTTTTATTTTTTATTTTTTATTTTTTCACTTTCTGTTCTAAAACTGATAAAATCACTTCCCAATTTCTTTCTCTTTTCTTTCCTTTTTTAAAAAACGAATTCGCCATTTTCCTCCCTCTCCATTCTTAAACAGTCCAGAGAGGCCCGGACCGCAGTACCTGCCTATTACTCTTTTTGTTTTGTGTTTCTAGCAAAAGTCTTTGTTTCCTGCAGCAGTCACACATGAGGAATAAGATTTTTAAGGGGATGGATTTGGGGGGACATTTTGGGGGAGTGGAGAATGTTTCAACAATAATCTCTGATGTGGCGTCGTCTTCGTCGTGGAATTCGGACGAGACGCCGCCGCCTTTGATGTTGCTCCAGTGAGCAGAGGGGGTGTTGGTTACGACGGCGGCCGCGTTTCCGCGCTCTTTTAACACACAAATATATACCCATGCGCTCTTAGGTAGGTTGTCAATTCTTGCAGACATTTTATGTGAAAAGGGTGGGATGGGGTAGAATGGGGGGCAAAAGTCACTTCAAGAATTATGGGTATGTAGGAAGAAAGGGGAAGGTATTTTGTATTGGTAAGGTAGTGTTTCTTCTTGTTGTACAAAGCCAGCACTTCCCTAGAACGAGAGGAGGCTTTTTTTAAAGAAAATGTTTCCTGAACAGTTCACTTTGCTAGCAAAAGCAGCAGCTGGGCCGAATTTGCAGTTCAGAGCCAGGGATTGTGCAGGAGGCTTCCCAGCAGAAGGTGTATGGGCAGCTAGGGGAACAAGAAAACGGCAAAATCAGGTACACCAAAAATTTCCAGGGGGTGGAAAAACAAGATGGCCGGCCGCGCGCCCATGCCCAGTGTTTCTAGATCTTGATCCTGAGCTTGGGCACCTTGGCTGCGGACGAGGAGAGGGAGGAGGGCGGCCGGCTCCCGCCGCTGTCCGATAGCTCCACGTTCCCGTCCACCATGGGAGGGGGAGGGGTCTCCTTGCCGCCGGCGGTCTCGCCCTCCTTCGCCGCTGACTCCTCCGAGAAGTTGTACTCGTCCAGGCCGTTGTTCTTCTTGCCGTCGGCAGGAGGGGGAGGAGGAGGAGGCTCCGAAGAAGAAGAGGCGGGAGGAGGGCCGTCGCTAGGAACGGTGGAGGCTGACTTGTCGTTGTTCACAGCTTTGGAGTCGACTCCTCCTGGTGCCAACCTGTCAGCATCTGAGGGGCCCTCCTTGCCGGCGGAGGCAGGGGCCGAGGAAGCCTCCTCCGCCTTCTTGCTCTCCTTGCTGAACTTGATGACCAGCCTCGGCGCCTTTGCATTTTTTCCTCCGGCCGCCGCCGAAGCCGCGTTCTTCCTCTTGGCCCCCGCCGCGGCCGCGGCTGCCCCCTTCCTGGGCCTCCCCTTCTTGGCCGCCGGCTTCTGCTGCTGCTCCTCCGTCTCGAACGAGGCCCGCATTCGCTCGGCGTACTTCATGCTCTCGGCCTTGAAGTCCCCGGAGTCGACGTCGTTGTCCACGTCCTCGGCCAGGCACTTCTTGGGCGGCTTGCCGCGCGTCTTGCGGCCTCCGGCCGCGCCGCCGCTCTCCTTCTTGGTGGCGGCGTCCACCGACTTGGACTTGAAGTCCCCGTCGTCCGCGTCGTTCCGCGGCCGCCCCTTCTTCTTCTTGCCCGCCTGGCCCTTGCCGCCGGCGCCGACCTCGTTGGCGCCGCCGACGCCGGACTCCAGCCCCTTCAGCTTCCTCTTGCGCTCCATGTTGGCGTCCAGCTGCTGCTGGTAGTCCGCCCTGGTGGGCACGCTCGTCACCGACGCCACCGCCTTGGGCATCTTGATGAAGCTCCGCGGCGCAGGCTGCGCCGGAGGTTCCGAAGGTTGCTGTGACGAAGGCGTGGGGCCGTTGTTGGTGGTGGCCGCTCCGCCGCCCGAGGAGGAAGACGCGGAGGACGGCGGAGGGTTCGGGTAGACGTCTCCGCCGAAGTACTTGCTGAGGATCTCCTTCTTCCTCATCCTCGGGTGCACGCTCTGCATCATCTTGTCCATGTCCGGAGGGGCCGCGGACGGCTGAGACGCCGCCGGGGCCGCGGAAGCGGCGGGAGCGGGTGGTGGCGCTGATGAAGCCGAGGGATCCGGAGTCGCCGTGTGACGCTTGAACTTGAACTTGAAGTGCTTTCCCCTGCTCTCGTAGTCGTCTTCCACCGTGGCGGAGGAGTCCCTCTTCTTTGGAGGCACCGACTCTGCTGCCGACGATGATATCGACGCAGGGGCGGCCGTGACAGCAGAGGACGCCGCCGCCGCCGCCCCCGGCTTCTGCTGGAGGTTTTTCATTTCTTCCTGAAGTAGATCCAGCTCTGACTTCTCCTCCCGGCCGCCGGCGGCGGAAGACGCGTCGCTCCCGGCGGCGGCCTTGGCGGACATGTCCAGCGGTTTGGAGGGCCCGAAGATGGCCGCCACGTCGTTGGTGTTGCCTCCGCCGGCAGCCGCAGCCATGGCGGCCCCGGTCGAAGAGGAAGTAGAAGACTTGGCGTCCATGAGCTTGTTGGCCAGCATGTCGATCTTGCTGACCTTCTTGCTCGGTGATGCCGGGGAGGAAGTCTTCGGAACCGGAGAGGAGGTTGCCGACCTCTCCTGCTCCTTTGCCAGGGCCTCCACGGGTCCCTTCTTCTCCGCTCCTGGTTCGTCTGCGATAGGCTTCTTGTCGGCGGTTGAGGCGGCTGAGGATGGTTGTTGATCTTCGCTCTCCTTTGGTGTAGCCGGCGCAGTTTCCTCCGCCTTGCCCTCTTCCTTGGGCTCGGCCTTGGGAGGCGGCTTTCCAAACTTGATCTTGAGCTTCGGCACCACCTTGACCTCCTTGTCCTTGTGCTTGCTCTTCGACTTGGACGGCTTGGGCGAGCCCTTCGGGGAGTCCTTCTTTATAAGCAGGGCTCCCAGCTTGAGCTTGGGCAGGGGAGGCTGCGACGCGGCGGGGGGAGGAGGGGTGAAGTCCTCGTCTCTGCTGTCCTCCGGAGCCTCGCTGGAGACGGGGGAGGACGGCTCCACCGAAGGGGTCTTCTTCGGCCTACCTCTGCCTCCTCCTCTCCCTCTCCCTCGCCCGGCGGCGGCGGCTGCGCCCCTGCCCCTCGAGGCGGCCCCGCGGCCACCTCTGGGCTTGGCTATCCGCACGGGAGGAACGGTCTTTGAAGCGGGCTTCTCCTTCTCGTCCAGCTCGTCGTCGAAGTCGAACGAGGCGGACCCTCCACCTCCCGCCAGTTCGTCCTCCTTCTTGGCGTCTAGCATTAGGTTGTTCCGCTTGGTCTGCTCCCGCAGCGCCTGGAGGCTGAACTCGGCCGGCTCTTTCTTCTTGGAGGCCGCCCCTCCGCCGCCTCCTCCTCCTCCTCCTCCGAATCCGAAGGCGTCGCCGTCGTCGCCGAACTCGTCCTCAAAGTCGTAATCCGTCCCCGCCACCGCCTTGTGCACGGCCTCCAGGCCCTTGTGGTCGATGACGGCCGGCTTGGCCTTGGGCCGGCCCCGGCCCCGGCCCCTTCCCGCGCCGGCGGCCCCTCTGGGCCTCCCCCGGGCGCGCTTCTTGGCCGGCGCCGGCGTCCGCTGCTGGTAGTAGTCGTCGTCGAGGTCGTAGTCGTCGTAGTCGACCCCGCCCTTCATGTCGTCGTAGTCTGAGACGGACTCCTTGCTCTCCGAATGGGCCGAAGGGGTGTGCTGCGGCTGCCGTTGTTGAGCCAGCCTTTGCTGCTGCTGCGGCCCCGTTCGTACCAGGTCCTCAAAGTTCTTGTCGTTAGAGGCACGCCTGGCGTCGGGAGTCTTGCGAGGAGATCCCGAGGAATCCCTCTCACTGCCGGGCTTCCAGACCGGCAGCTTGTTGAGGCCTGCAACTTCACCCAGGAGGTCCTTTGAGATGGCAAAGTCCTGCTGCTGCTGCTCCGCCGTCTTGTCTTTGTGCGCCGCGGAGCCTGGGTTACCTGGCAACGCGTCGGCAGGAGTGGCGGACGGGGCGGAGGCGGCCGCCGCCGCCGCGGAGGCAGAGCTGTTGCTGTGGTCATGCTGGTAGTGAGCGGGGCCGCCGCCGCGCGGGGATTGTGCCGGGCGGCGTCCTGGAGACTCCTTGGAAGAACGGCGGTGGTGCTGGGACATAGAAGACGAGGAGGCTGCTGAGCTGCTTTGTACTTTGGCTGCTGACGAGTACTGATCACCGGAGGAGGAATAGGGCGCAGTGGAATTTGAGGCTTCGCGGTTGTAGTTGTAATACGAGGAAGATGACTGAGAGGCTGCTGAGGTCGGGGGCTGCGACGCCTGGCCAGACGCCGCTGCCGTCGAAGTTTGATGTTTCTGGTGTGCTTGCTGCTGCTTCTGAAGGTGTTGGGGATGCTGCTGCTGAGCCATAGCCATTTTACCGGCGGCGGACTGCAGGTTTTGCCAGGAAGACCCTCCAGTTGCCGCACCCGACCAAGGTGCCTGGCCAAAAAGCTGCTCCAGCATCTGCAGCTCCTTTAGGTGGTTGTTGCTGCCAGAAGCCCCGTATAGCTGCATCTGCTGCATGTACTGCTGGTAATACTGCTGGTACTGGTGCGGATTGTACTGCTGCAGCTGCTGCAGCCACTCCATGTTGCCAAAGTTCTGGAAGGCCTCCTTCATCTGCTGCTGCATGGCATGCTGCTGCTGCTGATTGTGATGCTGCTGCCCCTGCTGCCCGCCGCTGCCGTATCCCGCGGCCATTTGGGCCGGGTTCATCCCCATCTTGCGCTGCATGTCGTACACGTAGTTGTAGAAGGCCTCGCTCTGCATCGCCTGCTCTCTTTGATACGGGTCCATGTTGGCCAGAGACGGGGGGAAGTCGCCCTGCTGCTGTTGCTGTTGCATCTGATTCCACTGTTGGCCTCCCCTGCCTCCCTGCTGCTGCTGCTGCATGTGCTGCTGCTGCGAGAAGTGGTTCTGCTTCTGCGCGTTCAGTCTCTCCTCCGCCAACTTCTGCTGGTTCTGTTGCGCCTTCTCGTCGCTGTCGAAACCGCTGTCGTCCGTCTGCTTCGGCTGAGATGTCGTCGATGCTGCCGTCGTCGATCCCGGTGGCGGCGGCGGAACCTTGTCCCGGGGACTCTTCAGCGGCGACCCCGGAGCTTGTAGGCCCCCCTCTTTGGGTGTCGGGACCTCTTGGTGCTGCTGCGCTTGGAGGTGCTGCTGCTGGCGCTGCCGCTGGAGATGGTGCGGGGACTGTGGTGGATGTTTTCCGTCTCCTCCCTTGGGCACAGACGCCTCTTCGCCCCCTGCTGAGGCTGCCGAGGCGGAGGAGCCGTGGCGGGGACGAGGAAGGTGATCTCCTCGTCCTCCGACAGCGCCCGGGCTCTCTTTATCGGCGAAGGGAGATCGAGATGGGCTGAAAACGGAGCCACCGGACGCTTTCTGCTCTGCCGCTGCGCCGGAGGAGAAACCATCTCGGCCTCCACCCCCTGGAAAGGTCACAAATGAAATAAACAAAGGCCCAGTACGTAGTACTGCATGTCTATGGCATAAGAAGAGTGCTAATGGAGACCAAGCGATGTTTACAATCTTCACCTGGTAGTTCTGAGAGCGATCTCGGAGAGGCAAATGCCGGTGGTGCTGCTGCCCCCTTCGCGGAGACGGAGGAGGCGACTGAGCCAGCTGGGGACGCGAGCCCCCGGCTGGCTGGGGTTGCTGGCGCGGCCGGCGCTGCCTCTGCGGCGGAGGCCGACAGGGGACTATGGAGATCTCTTCCTCCGGCTCCAGCTCCGAGATCACCAGACCGGAGGCGCCCTCGGTCCCGATCGCGCTCCAGCCGCTGCCGGCGGTGCCGGGACTCGGGGGAGTCGGACTCCTCCTTGTGGCCAGGAGGTGCCGCGGCGGCGGCGGCGGCGGCACGGGGGCCGGGCGACGCGGAGGTGGGGTCAGGTTGAGGCGCTTTACGTTTATCCGCTTCTTTCCGGCCTGAGGGAAACAGCAATGGTTCGGATTGAATCCTATGCCCACACTAAATTAAATCAGCCAAAAAGTTCACATGGATCAAAGTCCGCCCCGACAAACTGTTCTAAAAAGAGTGAAAAACCTGCAACAAGTGTCATGAATTAAAAATGAGTGTGTGAAATGGCAAAAAGTTACGTTCTCGTTCTGTCCCACCTGGAGTTCTCGCAGGTCCGTCGTCCTCAGAAGAGGAAGAACTACTGCTGCTGCTGGAATCGCTGCTGGAGCTGTCAGACGAGCTTTTGCGCCGCTGCTGCCGTGAGGAGGAGTCTGCGGCCTCCGGGGACTGTGCTCCGAGGTCGGACCGCCCTTCGGAAGTTTTAAGCTTCTTGTCAGGCAGCCCTCCCCCGGGAGCGGCAGCGGAGGGGTCCTTCTTGGACTTTTTGGACCCGAGGCCGCACTCCTCGAAGATGTCGTCGAGCTGTGACTCCCGCTGGCTGAGAAAGGCCGCCGCCGTCGAGGACAGGGCCTTGTTCTTGACGGGTCTGGGTTTGGGGAAAGCTCCCGCGGCTGAGGCCCTCGCCGAGGCTGCTGAGGGCTTCTTCGGACTTTTAGGGGCAGCCCCGCCCCGCCCGCGGGGACTCTTTCCTCGCGGGCTCTTGGCCGGAAAGGGCATCGGCTCCTGGTCCGAGTCCGAGTCCGAGTCCGAGAGTCGAATGCGCTCGGACATGGACGGATGGTGGTGGTCACGGTGGCCCCCGTGGTCCTTCTTGCGGGGACGGCCGGGACTCTTCTTCTTGCCGTCTGGAGACTCCTCCCTCGCAGAAGTCGCCGACATGGCCGAGGACGCGGCAGCTGCGGAACCACCCGTCCTGCCGCCGTCCTTAAGGTGAGCAGAGGCCTTTTTGGCCGCCTTTCTCTCCGGGACGAAGGCGAAGGCGGCGGCGGCGGCAGAACTGGCGGACATCTTGCCCTTCTTCCCCTTCTTGGTCTTGCTCAGCTTGGGGTCGGCGTAGATGTCCGAGAAGCCCCCTCCTCCGCCCAGGTCGCTTAGGTCGGAGTCGGAGTCCTCGAAGAGCCGCTTGTAAGTGGACGACTTGAGGTGGCTGGACGTGGCCGGCGGCACGTAAGACTTTGGCGGCTCCCGCAGAGCATCAACCACGTCCTTGGGGATGTTGTTGACGACGGTGTCGAAGGCGTCAAAGTCGTAGATCTCCGGCTGGGTCACCTCCGCCACCCGCTGCTCGCCGGCCTTCAGCTTGGCCGCGGCCTTGCGGGCCGCCGCCCTCTCCGGCACTATCATGAGGGCGCCGGCCGCCTCTGCCTCGGCGCGGGCCTTGGCCAGGGCGGCGGCCTTGGCGGCCGAACCGCCGCCCCCACCACTGCGCCGGCGCTCGGTGTCACTGTCAGAGTCACTGTCTTCACTCGACGCCGAGTGCTCCACCTTTTTGGGTCTTCCCCGGCCTGGGCCGGAGGAGGAGGCCTTAGACTTTGCCTCCGCCTTGGCCTTCTCTTTGCCCTTTCGACTCCTTGTCAGTTCGTCCACGGAGAAGTCCTTCATTGCTGCCTTTGTGCGGAACATGGCAGCCTTGGGCATCTTGGACTTTGAGTCTTCCGAGTCGGTGTCGGAGAAGATGGAGCTCTTGACGGCTGCCTTGGCCTTGGACTTGCGCCTAGAGTCGTCGTCGCTGTCAGGCGAGAGATCGGACGACTCGCTTCGGGTCATCGGCTTCCTCGAACCCTTCTTCGCCCCAGGTGCGGTAGCAGAAGAGGTTGCTTTCCGGCCTCCCTTGCCTCTCGAAGAGGAGCCTCCCCGCTTGCCCGGTCTCCCTTTGCCTCTCGCTCCTGCTCCGCCCTTCTCCTTGCCGAACGTGGCGCTAATGTTGAGGATGTCGTCGGTCTCGCTGGCGCTCATGTCGGAGAAGATCCTCTCGTAGGAGACTCCCGAGCCGAGGGCGTTCTGGCTGCCACCGTCCGCCCCGCCGGAGGAGGACGACGCCGCGGCCGACCTGTCCTTCCTCCTTTGAGCGCTGTTCTCGGTGATTGCGCCGCTGATCCTGGCCACGATGACCTCGAAGTCTCCCTCGCTGTGCTGCTCCGCGTCTTCGTGGGAGAAAAGCCTGTCGTAGACGGTGGGGCCGTGGTTGGCCTCCAGCACCGCCGACATCTCCATCAGGCTCATCTGCTGCGCGCTGGACTTGTCCGCCAGCAGGTGCAGCTGCTTGGCCAGGATCTGCTCACGCAGCTTCACCCACGAGCGCTGCAGCTTCTCCCTCCTGCTCACCATGTAGCAGAGGTTGCGCACTCGCTCCAGGTCCTGCCGCAGCGCCACGAACCGCTTCATTTTCTCCCGCTCCGTCTCCTGGTTGGCCACGGAGAGGAGGTCCATCTGCTCCGAGCGCGGAGCCAGCAGCGGCTTGTTTCCGCCGGCCTTGCGCTTCAGCAGCCAGTATCGGAAGACGAAGTCGACCAGGTCACAGTCCAGCCCCGTCTTGCGCGCCGCCTGTCCAAGGTCGACGTGCTTGTAGAACTCGGCCTCTATCCGGATGAGCTTCTCCCGCCGGGCCAGCGACCGCTCCTCGGCGGTCATGTGCTTCTTCTTGCCGTCGTCGTCCGAGTCCTCAGAGTCGCGCCGCTTCTGGTTCAGGCTGTGTTTCTGACAGTAGGACTGCAAAGTGGAAAGGAACAAGAGGAATAAAACTCTGAAGTGGGGAAATACAACGCTCCTAGTTCTTACCCTGAGTTTGACGCCGTCCTCTGCGTTCTCGTCCTCGATGATGGCTCTCATCTCGAGTCCTCGCTTGAAGGCGCAGGTGACGTGGTAGGCGGTCTTGCAGGTCTTGACCGAGCACTGGATGCACGACCCGACGCGCTCCTTGCACAGGACGCACACCAGGTTCCAGCGGCTTTGCTGAAAAGTTCAAAGAAAAGACATGAAGATGGCAAAATACGGATTCTTCTATTTTTCTCATTACCGGTATGCTGGAGATCTTGGTGATGGGCTCCATCTTCTCCACGCAGCCGATGCTGACCTCCGGAATCCACAGGGCGCAGCTGACGTGGGCCCACTTCTGCCCGCTCTTGGTGCTCTTCATGGCCCCGCCCCTGTTGGGGCACAGCTCGCACTTGGGCTTGATGCCCAGGCTGCAGGTCTTGCACACCCAGGGCCCGGAGGGGATGCTGGTGATGCCGTAGCAGGCCTGGTGGACGCAGATGTTGCACTTCTCGCAGAACACCATCACGTTGCACTCCTCAGAGTCAGGCTGGGAAAAAAAGGTCACAATTGGGGAAATCGCCTTCATTCGGCAAAAATATTCGCCGTAGCCTCTCACCGATCGGCAGACGTCGCAGATGACCCCGTCGTCGGCGTCGTCCGCCTCCTCGTTGCTCTTGAGCGTGGAGTGTATCTTCTCCCAGCACTGCCGCTCCAGCTCCTCCACCACCCTCTCCACCTCCAGCTCCGAGACTGGCTGCGCGCCGCTGAGCGCCCGCTCCCCGTTGAAGGCGGCCAGCCACCGCTGGTCCACGTCGTCGAGGTCGTAGGAGCAGACCTGCTCAGACCTGAGGGCCATGGGGGTCACCTGGTGCGTCGACGAGGTGTACACGCCGCTCTGGTTCATGCACAGGAGCTTTCGGGGGCTGCAGGAGGGTTTAACAAAAAGAGAAGGAAAAAAAGAGTGAAGGCGGCTTCTGTGTTTGTGAGTGCATTCGATGAATGCGTAATTTCGTGGTGACTGCAGAAATACAGAGACATGGGGAAAAATATGAACAATGAGGCCATCACAAGTCCGCCTTTTCCGAACACGTGTAAATCGGCCGGCCAGCTTTGAAAACAGACTCAACAATCTATTATTATCATGTATTCCGTGTATGTTACTCACAATTGGAATCTGTTGACGGACTGCGGCGGTTGCTTGAGCTTGGAGACGTGCGGCTCCTTGAGCTGCTCCGGCTTTGCCGGCACCTGCACGCCCTTCTCCCACTCCTGCTTCCAGGTGTCGGTCACCGACAGGTAGTCGTCCGCCGTCAGCGGCTCGTTGTCGGGGAGCTTCATGGCGCTGATGAGGTCCTTGCGGAAGAGGGTCTCCGCCACGGGGCTGTACGGGCGCGGGCCGCGGCTGTTCTCGCCGTTGCCGCCGTTGGAGTCCGGCACGGCGAGGTGGCCGCCGTTGCCGTTGCCGCCGCTGGACGGCCCGGCGCCGTTGCCGTTGACGGCGCCGGGCCCGTCGTCCTCTGACCTGCTGCTGCTCCCCATGGCGTCGTCGTCGTCGGTGTCTACGTCCGGCGGCGGCGGCGCGCTCCTGAGGGGGGGATGCCGCCGCTTGCGGTCGTCGTTGTTGTTGAGGTACGGGTAGGAGGGCTGCGCGGCCGTCATATGAATCGGCGGCGGCGGAGTCTTCTCTCGTCGGGCATGGGGGGAGCCGCCGACGCCGAGGGCTGGCCTGCGCCGGGCCCCGGGGGCGCCAGAGGGACTGCGCCGGCGGATCTGCGGCGCTCCGCCCGGCGCAGGGCTCGTTCGAAAAGGTTGCCCCTGGTGAGGGGTTTGATCAGGGTGCTGCTGGGCGTCGAGGAATGCGTCTCTGAGGGCGTCCGGAAGACCTGGAATGTGAAAATTAAGGTGAGGCTAAATCTACGTCTATATTGTCCAGTAGGTGTCAAAGACTTCTCCCCTGGCAACACAAGTGGATGCAAGTGCGCAAATGCACCATGGGGAAATAGGGCCTGGCCGGGACAGGGCGTAAGGCACAGCTGCACACTCGTCTTGGCGTCAACTGGCCCGCCAAAAAAGGGCGCATTTTGGGACCCAAGGTGGTCTCAAAATGGACAAGACGTAGTTTTGTCGCCACGACAGGGGTACATCAGTCCCAATGGACTGAGCAGCGGGCGGCAAGGGTGCCTCTTGACCCTAAAAAGTAGGGAGAAATCTCTCCGACCTCGCCCCGAGAGGCGCGGAAACCATGCCTCCGCTTCGGAGCCGTGATTCACACTCCCGACCGGGTCCTGGAGGTCAAATTCGGGCCCGAAACGTGGCCCGGAATGCCCTCTCGCGGCCGCCCCGGGATTCGGCCCACCAGCTCGGGCCCCCGACCCTCAAACGGCCCACTTTGTGGGCCACCCCGAGGGGCCCGAGGCCGAGAAAGAGCGCCCAGAGGCCTCCCGTTCTCCGGCCCACCGCGGCCCGGCGAGGGGTCCCGGCGGCCGGATCTCCGGTCCCAGACCCGGAGAGAGACCCTGAGAGCGCGCCCGGACGGCGGTCCTTACCATTGGCCCCGGTGTGACGTCGCCCTGTCCGGGTTCCCTGCGTCGGGCCCCAACTTCTTGGCAGCCTCCTTCTGCCTCTGGGATGACAGCTGCAGCTGATTCTCTTCTCCCTCGCCCTCCTTCCCTTGGCCCAGCAGCGCCTTTCTAACCCGGCCTGGGCCTCCGCCCTGCCGCCCGCCCTGCCCGCCGGCCAGAGATGCAGAAAAACTCTCTCTTCTTCGGACGCCTTTCCTCCGCCGCCCAAACAGGCGGAGCAGCAGCAATACACGGACTAGCCTGCAGTGTTCCCCGGCCGACGCCTGCCAATCTGCCCAAGATGCCTTCTTCGACCACCAGAACAGGTTGGGGCGGCGCATAGAAAAATAGAGTACCCTTACAAATTCAAGAATACTTTCATGCTTTCTTGAAAGACAAAAAGAACATGGGTGAAGGCTCACGCGCAACAAGCTAAATTTGATGTCTTCTCAGCTTTTATGCACAAAAGAGAGGTGTAAAAAGCAGGAAATGTCCCACTAAATCAACATTGTTGTTTATGAGCGTCGGCAAAATCTATGGTTAGCATCGATTGTGCTCCTGCCGGTGGCGGTGAAGGCGGCCAAAGAGGAGCTTCTTTTCTGGTCCCCTCCCCCTTTACCTGCTTCTTCTTCGCCGGCCGCCTTCGCTCTCTCCCCCTTTACTACCGTTCTTACTACGCCTCCGACTCCTCTTCCTCCACTTTTCCCTGCTGCTATCCGCCGCCGCCTTTCCTCTTCTTCGTCCTTCTGCCTTTTTCTCTTCCTCCCGACGCCATTGGTCACGTGACCTAAGGGGGGCCAAGATTGCTAAGGAAACAACGGAGATGCAAATGCAAGGGAGTACTTTTAGCAACCTCGAGGACTCTTGAAGGCAAAAGTTTGCAAGTAGCATTGATCGTGCCTGGCTGACCTGAAATGAGAAACTTTGAATGCCCTCTCCCCCATGCGTCGCCTTGAAAATTGACTGCTTTTTTATTGTTTGAGTAACCATCAAATACAATTCTGCGATCCTGACAATATAAATAGTAGGTGATTAAACCGCTGCTACACAAATCGGAATGTTCTCTCTGTTGCTGT
>JAAUYB010159350.1_pt1 | contig 13367 bp, 10 predicted proteins | sample 7278071 | NCBI WGS metagenome assembly JAAUYB01 (sample SAMN14350121, study PRJNA611818) | marine sediment metagenome | isolation source: surface marine sediment (1.8m) | place: French Polynesia: Moorea | collected 2018-08
CCCAAGATTAGGTAGACTAAACAGCAACAAAAGCAATGCCTTTTGCTGAGATTTTTGCATTACAATTGGAATCGGTCTGCTTTATGCCTAAAAAAAATGCGATAAAAACCCTTGTCTTATTGCTTTGTGGGCTCATCATCTTGGGAGGAATAGCCTTGGTGGTCTTGTGGTTAAACAACGAAAATCGCCTGAATTCATCCAAAATTGCAGATAAACCAGATATTTATGATACATCAACAGTTTCATCAACGGTTGAAATAAGTGAAGGAGAAAAAGTTTTAATACCAGGGAAAGGAGCAGACAATAAACAGGCTGCGGGACAGGATATAGCGGCAGGTAAATATCAACAGGCCGTGGCTAAATTAACCCAATCTCTGCAAGTGAATCGTAATGATCCAGAAGCTTTAATTTACCTGAATAATGCTAAAATAGGTGCAAATAAATCCTATACCATTGCAGCGGCAGTTCCCAGTGGAACGAATGTCAATGGAGCGAAAGAAATTCTGAGAGGAGTTGCCCAAGCACAACAAGAAATTAATCAAGCAGGAGGCATTAAAGGTGTTCCTTTAAAAGTTATTATTACTAATGATAATAATAATCCTGAAACTGTGAAAAAACTAGCCCAAGAACTGGCCAAAAATCCAGAAGTTTTAGGGGTGGTGGGACATTGGGCTAGTGATGTTACTTTGGAATCAGCAGAAGTCTATCAGGCAGAAAAATTAGTAGCTATTTCCCCCATTAGTACCTCAGTACAATTATCGTCATTTGGGAATTATATCTTTCGGACTGTCCCAAGTGATCGCTTTGCGGGGAGTGCGCTTTCCCGTTATATGATTAACCAATTAAAGAAGAAAAAAGCGGCAGTTTTTTTTAATTCACAGAGTAACTATAGTAAATCTCTTAAAGATGAATTTACCCATGCTTTATTTAGCAATGGCGGCGAGGTCGTTGGCGAATTTGATTTTTCCAAAGCTAATTTTAACCCTCTCAAGGATTGGCAACAAGCGAAAAATCAAGGAGCGGAAGTGTTAATGTTAGCGGTAACTTCTAATACTATTGATCAGGCATTACAAATAATACAAGTTAATGATCAACGTTTATCCTTGTTGGCAGGAGATGATGGATATGATCCCAAAATTTTACAAAATGGCGGCTCTGATGCGGTGGGAATGGTTTTAGCAATTCCTTGGCACATTTTAGCCCATGTTAATGAGCCTTTTGCCAGGGCTTCGAGGAAGCTTTGGGGAGGGGATGTCAACTGGCGTACTGCCCTAGCTTACGATGCAACCCTAGCGTTTGTTACCGGGTTGAAGCAAACGCCAAACCCTACCCGCCAAGGTCTACAAGAAGTATTATCAAACCCAGGATTTTCATTCCAGGGAGCATCAGGTTCCATTCGGTTTTTACCGTCAGGCGATCGTAATCAAGCGGCTCAATTAGTTACAATCAAACCGAATAATCGTTCTGGTTTTGGTTATTATTTTGAACCAATTCCGGCCCTAAATTATAGATTAAAGTAATGAACTTCTTATTATCTAAGGAATTACCGACTTTCAACTTTCTCACTCTTGGTCGGCGAGGTGTGGGTAAGACCGTATTTTTTGCCGGTTGTTATGCTGAAGTCAATAACGGCTTCTTTACTCAAAGAAAGGATCAGTCATTATGGTTTGAGGGACAAAACCCCCAGGACAAGGAGCATCTTGACAGTCTTCTCAACTATGTTGCCAAAACGGGAGAATATCCTCCTGCAACCCTGAAAATAACTGAGTTTAACTTAGATTTGAAGCGGCGAGATCCCTGGGGAAAAAAAACCCTTTGTCACTTTCGCTGGTATGACATTCCAGGAGAATATTGCAATTTTGAGCGTCCAGATTATCAGCAGATGGTCTTAAAGTCTCATAGTTGCTATGTTTTTCTGAATGCTGCTCATCTGATTCACGGTTCGACCTATCTAGAAAGCTTAGATTCCGTGCTTAAACAGGTGATCTCTATCGCCAATCTCAAGAGCAACACTACCACTGAGTACACTTTTGCGCTGATTTTTACCCAGTTTGATCGTTTGCCAAATCAGAATATAGGCCGTCTGCAAATCGAAGAGACAATCCGGCCGTTTCTCATTACTTTGGAAGAGAAAGGGATTAAATATCTACGGTTTTACTCAGAGGTGCCAATTGTCAAAGTAGAGAATCATTACAAGCTCAAGCCAAAGGGAACAGCAGTCTCCCTTATCTGGGTCGTCTCAGAGTTACAAGAAGCCTCTAGTAAAACCTTAAAAACTTCCCAACAAAAAGATATTTCACCAATTCAACATTTTTTGATCCTCGCTCAGAAATATCGAAAATGGTTAATTGCAACAGGTATTAGTGGAGTGGTGCTTGTCTGTGGAATTGGGTTGGTCACCCATCTCAATCAAGTCTCTCTTAATGTTCCAGGAACTCTAACAGCCGAAGCCCAAATTCGTCAATATCAGTTGGTTCTCCAGGACAATCCTCGGGATTTGAAGACTCTAGTTGCCTTGTCCGAGCTTTACATCGCTCAAGGTCAGTTAAAGCAAGCCATTTCAGTCATCGAAACCATTACCCAGCAGCAACCCAATCATCTAGATTGGCAGTTTAATCTGGCGAAACTGTACGAACTAGTCCAAGAAAACCCCAAAGCTGAAGAAGTCTACGATCGCATTCTCGCCCAAGATAACCAGCATTTTTACGCGTTATTGGGAAAAGGCCTCCTCAGGCAAAAAGACGGTGATCTCCAAACAGCCCAATTTCTTTTCAAGCAAGCAGAACAAGTCGCTCCCACCAAGGATCTCAAAGCCCAAGTCCGCAACTTGATAGTCTCCCCTTAAGCTAAAGTTCCTCACGGTGTCAAAAGCTTAAACTATCCCAAGGGACTCTAGATAATTCAGACAAAAAACATGATTTTTTATGTATTTATCAGTCGAACAACTTATTTATACTAGTTTTTACGGTTTTGGTTTTAAATACTTCGTCAGTCCATTGATTTCCTCAGAAATAGAGCAAACCTTCATTGAAAACATTGTGGAGCAATATTGGGATAATTATAATCCTCCTGAGTCTGGATATCGAGGCGTTTATCTTCAACAAATTTCTCTCGAACAGACCTTTTTTGGTTGGTTATACAATGATGGCAGTGATGATTTAGGACGCGCCCATATCCCTTATTTCATCTGTTACTTTTTAGTAGGGCAACTGGATATTTCCCTGTTGAATACCCTCTGGAAGTGTTTGGAAGTGGGTCCGGTTATGGTCATTGACCGACAAAATCCGCCCCGTAGTATAGAGAATATTCTGATTCCCAAGAGTTGTAATTATCAATCCCCTCGTTTAGGAGTCTCCGTTACTCAAAATATTCAACAACAAAGTCAAAAAGACCTACAACAAGGACGATTAATTAATCAATTTATTGCCGAAGATCTCAAGATGACCACTATTAATGCTCATCCTGCGAGTTATAAATACACTGACCAACCATTAACCTCTTTGCCATTAGGTTCACAATTTAGTCAGAAAAAATTTATGAACACCCCTACCATCGAAGAAATTATCCAAGACCTAGCGATGAAAGCCATTGGCATTCAGGGTATTTCTTTAGTTTCTCAAGAAGGAAAACCCATTACTGTTCCCATTGGACTAGATGAGGATAGTACGTCAATTATATCGGGAACCATGCTTTATGCAGCCCATACGTCTTTCTCTGAATTCAACTGGCAAGACATTGAAATGATTTCTGTTCGAGGTAAAGAGGGTCATGTTATCTTGGCTTATTGTAATCCAGAAATTTACTTATTGGTAAAAGCTGGGAAAGTGCTAACTGGTCTTCTAGAAGCGGAAATTAGTCGTACAGTGAAGAAAATACAGACTGCGTTACAATCCACAGAATCTCTTCTATTACCGTCAGGAATATCACCCAAAATATTAGATGAAAGCCTGTCCGTCCACCATGACTACCCAGAGGAATTAGGGGAAGAAATTTATAGAGAAACAGATAATCAAATGCGTTATCCAGGGAAGGCTTCTGCCTTCCAGAAAGTTCCACAGCAGAAGCTAATTCAGATGGCTCAAAACCTTATCAATAGTTATCCCGATTTGGTTGCAGCTGTGCGAGATATTGATAACAACCCAGAGATAAGCACTCAAAATATGCTAAAGCTTGGTCAATATGTTGGACAAGGTTTGGTCGCTCAAGAGAAAATCAAACAAGTTTCAATACAAAATATGCCTTCCAGCATCAAGAAACTCGTTTTACCAGCTATCTCTCCTTTTGTTATTGCCGATGTTCAGGGAAATGAACTCAAGGTTCATGCTAATCCATTCTGTATGCATAAAACCAGTGATCAACCAAGCTGTTATTTTCTTCGAGGCATGATTCAGGGGCTTTTACAATCAGTCCCGAATTTACCTGAATTCACTGTTGATGAAACAAGTTGTAAAGCAACAGGGGCAGATAGCTGTACTTTCAAAATCGGTTCTTGACGCTCTCCCGTTTACAAAACGGGAGATTCATAACGAATCCCTCTCTTGGTGCGCGTTCCCTAGGCGATTGCGAATCGCCGGGGTCGCACCGCTATCGGGATGGTTATTTTCTTGATTGAATAGACTTAATTGAATAGCCAATTCTTTCAAGTTCCCAGGCACATCACGTTTGCTCAAAAGAGCGTAATGTTGTCTCCTTTTACCCTCTGTTAATTCAGAGGTGGGCGTTTGAAACAAACTCAGTTGTTTCGGTTCCGGCAAGTCCCTCCGTACCTTTTTTTCAATCTTTTTCACTATATTTAAGCCATAGGAACTAATCGCTTTATTCTTGATATTAATACCAGCTTGAAAATTCGCATCATCAATATGTCCACACCTAGTACAAAGAAATTTTTCTCCTTCTCTATTATCAGGATCTATATGATGACAAACGGAACATTCTTGGCTAGTATGACGGGGATTCACCCTTAAAACAATCTTTCCTGACTTAGCAGCCATGTACTCAATTTTTTGGGTTAATGAATACCAAGAAGCATCAGCAATTAATCTATTTAAAGCACGTTTAGCACTTTGTCCATTTTTCAGAAACCTTCCTATATTCTCATCATATTTGGGCTTACATCGCTTCATCATGCCAGCAATCTTTAAATCTTCAATGGCAATCGCATCAGATTTCTGGATGATTTTAGAGGCAACTTGCCATTGATAAGATTCCCGTTTAGTTGCGATTCGATGTTGAAACCTAGATAATTTTTGTTGAGCTTTTCGTCTATTATTAGACCGTTTCTTTTTCCGACTCACTCTCCTTTGACGAATTCTTTGTAATCTTTTAGTTGTCTTATTTGTAGCAAACTTAGGATTATCAATAGCTGAAGAGTCTGAACAATAGATTAGCTTCCCTAACCCCATATCTAACCCTGTTACTGTTGTCATCTCTTCTAACTTTCTTCCAGTCAAAGTCGGAACTGATTTATCCTCTATCCTTACCGAAATGTAATAACCATCAGCTTTTTTTCTAACTGTAACTGACTTAATTTTAAACCCATCAGCAATAGGACGAGAATTGTAAAATTTAACCCATCCCAACTTTGGTAAGTAAATTTTATTCTCTTTAATTTTAACCCCAGTAGCATAAGTAAAGGAACGAAATGTACTCCGATTCTTAAACTTAGGAAAGCCTCGACCTTGACTAAAAAAGTTTTGATAACCATTATCTAAGCGTCTTAGATTTTGTTGTAAAACAGTAGAATCTATGTCTGCATACCAAGGTCTAGCTTTTTTCAAGTTAGGCAGTTCTGTTATTTGTATATTAACTGGACTTTTTTTCTTACCTTTATTAGTCCAAGGATTTCCTGTTGCACCTCCTAATGAACAAGTTAAAGGACTAATAACAACTTTACTGCTTAAGTCACAATAGTCTCCACATATATATCTTTGATAATAGGTCTCTATGCGGTCAGCTAAAGACCAATTATAGGTAGCTCTAAGCATTTCTATCCATCGGTCAATCTTTTCTGACTGACTAACATTTGGACGGAGTTTATAGCAGTACCCTAAAATCACTTAGTTTATTTTGATTGTGGACTATATTATACTTATCCACATTATTTTAGCATTATTTTTTCAAAATGTATCAACAATACAGAAAAACTTCACATACTGTTTCACTGATTAATTATCATTTTGTCTGGAACTTTCCGGAGAAAAAAAGTCTTAGTTGGTGATGTAGAAAAAAGATTACGTCATGTTAAGTTTAATTGTGTCATGTTTGAGCCAAAACCTGAAAAAATTACCTATTTGTTAAGTTTAGCTACTAATATGAGGAAAATTAGGCGAGATTGAGTAGGAATTTTGGAACAGTATGCAGCCCTTCAAATGGTATTTTTAGATAGGTATTTCTTTCGACAATTCTGTTAAAACAGAAAAGACACATATAGAATCTTGAGAGGCTATTGCATGTTTTTGGATGATATTAGCTTAGCTGATATTTTGCTTGAAGGACTAAAAGTCCTAGGGATGATTTTTTTGATTTGGACTCTTCTTGATGTTGCTGATCAGTATCCATCTTTGGCTGGTAGAAGATGGAATATCATTATATATGGTTTCGTATTGATGTTAATTGGTTTCGCTATTGACTGGACTGATGAATTCATCAACTATGAGGCTTCACCTCTATTAAACAATCTAGAGGTTTTCGTGGAAGAAATAGGATTGATTGGTGGTCTTTTTCTAGTGACTTTAGGTTTTAAGAGTTGGTTCAAATTTATGAGTCGTTTTCTGGGAATTACATCGAGGAAAAGTTGACATCATCCCCCAATACTGCTCGGTTAAGCTCAAAAACGCTTAAAATGGGGCAATTTGGAATTTAGAATTTAGAATCAATTTTTAGCCTTAGTATTTTTAATAATTGCATGAATAATAGCAATTAATTCATTAGATTCATTCAGCAAAGAAAGCAATCTTTGTTCTAAGTTTCCCCTAGCATGGAACTTTTAACCTTAACCGAGCAGTATTGGGATTTCGGTGATTGTCCCATAGGTGACTGAAGTTGGGTCAAGATCTAAAACTGCCAAAGCATTGTTTTCTTGTAGGGCAATCCAGGCGGTTTTGCCATCTTCAGAAACGGTGATGTACTCTGGCTCTAAATCTTCGGCAACAGTGGCATCGGGCCCAAAAATCCGTACGCCTGCGGCTTGCAGTTCCTTCATCTGGCTGTTAAAGGCGGTGAAATCTGCCGTGGTGACGGTGGCACTCCCTACTCCACCAGACAGGTCAATAATACTGACTGAGCCTTCTGGGTCATCCGTATACTCATCATTGGGTTCCCCTTCATTGGCGACCAAGACTTTAGTGCCATCGGGAGTGAAGGTAACCATATCAGGTAATGCACCGACGGTAACGTAATTGATGGGATTGCCATCATCATCAACAGCAACGTTGATGGGATTGCCATCGCTATCAAAAAAGACAACCTGACCTGGATCTTGTTTGACATCTGCCTCCACGGCAACCGCGACAAGGCCATTTTTAACGGCGACGCTGTTGACCCCAGCAGAGAGCTTGATTTCACCAATCTTTGTTAGGTCAATCTTTGTTGGGTCGCTGGGGTCAAGGGTATTGAGAACATCAACGGTATTAGCCTCAGCATTAGTAACAAAGAGCCGTTGCGTCTCCGGATCGTAGGCCACAATCTCGGCAGCTCCTTCATCGAGAAGGCCGCTGGCATAGGTGCTAAGAGAAGTGAGTTGAATCGCTGACATTCTATTATGTTGGGTTCTTTACAAGAGGAATCATAGCAATTACGAGCATAATCGTCTGTAATCGCAATGTCTAACTTTAATACAATCGAAAACTAACATCGAAAACTAACATAGAACTAGTGCCGCTCGGCGTAAATAACCCGCCAGTAACAAAATCCTGAAATCCTTACTAATCGATCCAGACTGCGATCGCTCTCTTATTTCCTAACAGAAACTCAAATCTTGAGTTTCTGTTAGTTAGCAATTGCGTAAAGGCTTAACCAGAAGGAGAGGAGGCAGAAGAGGAGAGATTTGCAGTAATCATTTTAACGATGACTAATTAAGCGGATTTCATATTATTTTCTTCTGCCAGAAGACCCCCGATTTATCGGCGGGATGAATGGTTCCAGCTAAGATAAGAATGGAGTAAGACAAAAATATGGGGGGACAACTACTCGTCATAGCATCAGAAAAGGAGACTTTGTTAAAGCAGAAAAAGCTGATAAAGTGTTCTCTGGATGGTGTTCTGGCGATACCCAAACTCAAGTATCTGTTTCTAATTTTGATTGGAAAAGATTGGGACAATTTGCTGCTTTAAAGGTCGTGTTGCTCCAACCCTCGACAGGCTTACTTTGTAAACAGGAAACGGCACTCGTTGGAGCAACTATTTGTTAGTTGGTGTTCGTTTCCTCCCCGACGTAAGATGACGGGGTTTCCACTTACACATTTACGATGAAGACTCTATTTTCCCTCCCTAATATCCCCTCTTGCGCTTGGAAACGTCCCATTGGTTTAGGATGGGATAACCCCTACACTGTACGCTATGCTAGTAATTCGGACGACGGCCCCTGGCACGGAATGCCCCTCGGTGGCTTTGGAGCAGGTTGTATTGGCCGTTCCCCTCGTGGTGATTTTAATTTATGGCATTTAGACGGGGGGGAACATATCTTTAAAAGTATCCCATCTTGTCAGTTTAGTATTTTTGAACAACCTGAAGATGGGACAGCCCAAGCTTATGCTTTATCAACGGAACCACCCGCAGATAAATCTCTGTCTCGTTGGGCTTGGTACCCCCAGGAAAAAGGAACTTATCATGCACTCTATCCCTGTAGTTGGTATCAATATGAGGGAGTATTTCAAGCAGAGATAATTTGTGAACAATTTTCTCCTATTATTCCTAATAACTATCAAGAAACCAGTTATCCTATAGGGGTTTTTGAATGGACGGTTAAGAACCCCACAGACAAACCCCTTACCATCAGTATTATGCTAACTTGGCAAAATATTGTAGGTTGGTTTACTAATGCTATTAAATTTCCGGAAATTACCGTTAGGGATGATGGTAGTCCTGAGTATGAATATCAACCGAGATGGGGTCATAGTACAGGGAATTTTAACCAGTGGGTACAAGATAATTTTCGGGTGGGTTTTATTCTTAATCGTTTGCAACCTCATCAGGAAGTAAAAGAGGGAGAAGGACAGATTTGTATTGCTAGTGTTACTAATCCTAGTGTAGAGGTTTTTTATCTGGGAAAATGGAATCCTGACGGAGATGGTTCTGAGGTTTGGGACTATTTTGCTATGAATGGATCATTACCAGATCAAGAAGATGAAACACCTGCCGAACCTGGGGAACAAATTGCGGCTGCTATGGCCATTCGGTTTACGATTAAACCTGGAAGAACGAAAAAAATTCCCTTCATTTTAGCTTGGGATTTACCCGTAACAGAATTTGCTACAGGAGTTCAATATTATCGCCGCTATACTGACTTTTTTGGACGCAATGGTAACAACGGTTGGTCTATGATTAGAACTGCCTTAAAACATTCAGATGTGTGGCGGGATAAAGTGGAAGAATGGCAGGCACCTATCTTAAAAAGAGAAGATTTACCCGACTGGTTGAAGATGGCTTTGTTTAATGAATTATACTTATTAACTGATGGGGGAAGCCTTTGGACAGCGGCATCAGAGAATGATCCAGTGGGACAATTTGGTGTCTTAGAATGTTTGGATTATTGTTGGTATGAAAGTCTAGATGTCAGGTTATATGGATCATTCGGTTTACTGATGTTATGGCCTCGTTTAGAAAAGGCTGTCATGGAAGCATTTGCGCGGGCAATTCCCAGTAGTGATGATACTGTAAGGATTATTGGATATAATCAGGCTGAAGGATTACGAAAAGTCAAAGGAGCAACGCCTCATGATTTAGGTGCGCCTAATGAACATCCTTGGGAGAAAACAAACTATACCAGTTATCAAGATTGTAATCTTTGGAAAGACTTAGGCAGTGATTTTGTTTTACAAGTTTATCGAGATTTTGTGTTGACTGGAGCAACGGATATTGAGTTTTTATGGGAATGTTGGCAAGCGGTTACTGAAAGCCTAAATTATCTCAAAGAATTTGACTTAGATAATGATGGTATTCCCGAAAATTCTGGCGCACCTGATCAAACATTTGATGACTGGGAGTTACGGGGTGTTAGTGCTTATTGTGGGGCTTTATGGATCGCTGCTTTAGAAGCTACTATTAAGATCGGAGAAATCTTATTAGAAAGTCCGCCACAAAATCCACAATTAGAACCTAAAAATTATCCAGAATCTATAGAAAAACAGCTTACTAATTATCGTGACTGGTTACAACAATCTCGTTCAGTTTATCATCAAACTTTGTGGAATGGGGAATACTATAAATTAGATAGTGAAAGTGGCTCTGATGTGGTGATGGCAGATCAATTATGTGGTCAATTTTATGCTCGTTTATTGGGTTTACCTGATGTGGTTGACGCGCAATGTGCAGAGTCAGCTTTAAAGAAGGTTTATGACGCTTGTTTCTTAAAGTTTCAAAATGGGAAATATGGGGCAGCCAACGGCATGAAACCCGACGGTACTCCTGAAGATCCTAACTCAACTCACCCCCAAGAAGTTTGGACAGGAATTAATTTTGGTATAGCTGCCTTTCTAATACAAATGGATATGAAAGATAAGGCATTAAAATTAACGGAAGCAGTGGTTAAACAAGTGTATGAAAATGGCTTACAGTTTCGCACCCCTGAAGCTATTACCGCAGTGGGAACCTTCCGGGCTTGTCATTATTTACGAGCTATGGCTATTTGGGTAGTTTATTATCAATTACAATAAAAATTGTAGGGTGGGTAATGCTTACCCTACTTTAATCTAAATTATGAACATTTTATAATTAATTGTGCCTATCTTGTTATTTGTAGGTCTAAATGATATAGCATAAAAATACTGTCTAATTTATTCAATTATGGCAACGAATAATCTTTGAGAAGCATTGAGAAAAACTTATCAAAATTTGCAACTTCTACCATTAGTTACTCATGAAGACTTAGCCAACTTTAGAGTTGAATATGGTACTGGTATGAGAGCAGAACTTGAACAAGTTATTGAAGACTGTTCTCCTATAAATAATAAGGTTATTTTTGCTGGTCATAGAGGGTGTGGAAAATCAACTTTATTAGCTTATTTTGGTCGTCAAATACTCTATCGCTATTTTGTGGTCTTTTTCTCCATTACTGACATGATAGACCGATCAGATATTAATCATATTAATATTCTATTTGCGATTGCAGTGCAAATGATGGATCAAGCAGAAAACTCAAATATTACAATAAAAGAGTCTATCCGCTTTGGTGTCAATTCTCAATTTCTATTATCTTTCCTGAAATAGCAGACTGATAAGCTGCTTCTCCAACTTTTAGGGCATAAACACTTGATTGTGGGTTAATATAAAGAGGTTTATTCTCAAATAAATTATCTAAAACCATCCTTGTATCCAAAGCAAATAAACCGCGACGACTTTCTAGCTCTATGGGTTGTGTTCCTTCTTTGGTAATTAATTTACCTTCCATCCCTTCAAAAATAATTTTACCCTTTTCTCCATGTAATTCAAAGGTGCGATCGCTTTCCATAAAAATATCTCCTTTACCATAAATCAAATCTACTATTAATCCATTTTCAAAGTTTAACTGAGCATCGCATAAACAGCCATGATAATAGTCTTTTTCTTCCCTATCCCAATACCTTTGATGACAATTTATACTCTTAACCTCTCCAAATAAATCAGTAAAACGATGAATTCTTGGCAAAGCTGCTTTAAAAGGAAAGCCAAATAATTGCTGATGATAAGTCCAACGTTTCGGGGCCGGATGTTTAGCATCAATAGTTGTATAACGCCCATAGAAAACATGGCCTATTTGTGGTAAATATTTTCGTACTGCTCGGTGCATTCCCCCTAAAATTTCAATATGTTCAATATGTAATAAATTGTTTCTTTTTTGAGCTAAATTTAATAAATCTACTGCTTCGTTATAGTCCAAAGATAAAGGATATTCTATGATGACATTTTTGTTATTTTCTAAAGCAAGTTTTGCTATTTTTCCATGATCTTGATTTACAGTACAAATCACCAATAAATCTAAGGTTTCATCCTTAACTAAATATTGCCAATTATCATAAGCTGAAACCTGATATAACTGACAAAAATTAGCAACATTTTCAGGAGTATATCCTGTCACAAAACAAAGCTGCGACCGCTCATTTACCATAAAGGCTTCAGCCCGTCTTTGAGCAGCATATCCAGTTCCAATAATGCCGACTTTAATAGGATGGTAAAACTGAGAAGTAAGAGACATTTTTAAGGATAAACATAAGTATCAAAAAACATCTTATCCTATTTTGTAGTCTCCAGATGTTGACAACTTCTTTCCTCATTTCCCCCTCTAAGCATAAGTCATCAATGACTATTATAAATATAACTAATGCTAATAATTGCCAAAAATTATCCTCAAAATCTTACAGGATCATCTCCCGTAAAGCACTATTTATCTTAGGTTATAGACAATAGAAACTTGACAAAATTCTCTACTTCCTCATCAAAGAAAAAGTATAAGTTAAACTTATTTTAAGTTTAATTAAGAATCTCATTACTAATCCCTCCTTGACTCAGGCTCTTTTTCCCTTAGTATCGAAAATGAAGCTTATCGTTGAAGTTCATTTGTTTAAACTTCATCGCCAAGAGAAAATTCCATTTTACTTGAGAAGAGGACACAATCATGGCAACTTACAAAGTTACATTGAAAAACGAAGCAGAAGGTATTAACACCACCATTGAAGTACCTGATGATGAGTACATCCTAGACGTTGCTGAGGAACAAGGTTTAGAGTTGCCTTACTCTTGTCGTGCTGGTGCTTGTTCTACCTGTGCAGGTAAGCTTGTTAGTGGCGAGATTGATCAAAGCGATCAATCTTTCTTAGATGACGATCAAATTGAAAATGGATTTGTACTCACTTGTGTAGCTTATCCTAAGTCTGATTGCACCATCGAAACTCACCAAGAAGAAGAAATGGGTTAATAAGAGAGCTTTGTAGAATTGATTTTCTATCACCACTGTACTGCATTTGAGGTATGGTGGTGATTTATGTTTATCAATTGTAACAAGAGCAGAAATTTGCTATCTCAACCGGGTGAAATCTCTTCTCCTAGTTTCTTTAATTCCGTGCCAGGATAGTAAAACCGGAGAATTTTATCACTAGACCAACCCAACTTGGCTAAATTTTGAGCGCCAGTTTGACTTAAACCAACTCCATGTCCTAAACCTCCGCCAATAAAAGC
>JAAUYB010075591.1_pt1 | contig 13366 bp, 14 predicted proteins | sample 7278071 | NCBI WGS metagenome assembly JAAUYB01 (sample SAMN14350121, study PRJNA611818) | marine sediment metagenome | isolation source: surface marine sediment (1.8m) | place: French Polynesia: Moorea | collected 2018-08
AACGAGAATGTCGCAATTCATGATATGTAACTACGACATTTCAAATTCTGACCCAGCTACAGTTTTTTTTTGTCAAACGAATAAACAGCCACGAATCTCTAACGTTGGACAGATAACGACGATTTTTATTTAACCACCCGCACTCAAATACAAGTCGAACAAGTCTGAACACTAATTATGGACGGGCTCGATTTTGTCCAAACTTCTGAAGTATCAGTTGTGTATTAATTTTATCATAACTTTTCCTGATTATCCCTACGGATTTGACAAATCACCCTCCCCGCTTCTGCCGTTGGACATATCTATTTTGAATTTTTTTACTGCTTCGGTCACTTCTCCAAAGCTCTGAGAGTGCCAGATCCCAGCTCGAACCCACTTGGAGAGCCGGCCGATGTACCTGCCTGGGTCCCTCTGGAAGCGGCTGTCGATCATCAGGATTGCCCCCCAGTCCTGGCGATGGCGGATGCACCTGCCTAGGGCCTGGTTGAGGGCGCGGAAGGCCTGGATCTCGTACCACTCGCTCCCTGTTAGCAGCTCTTCCTGCACGATCCTAGTATCGTTGTTGTATTTTTGCTTCTGGTCCACTTGGGGGTCTTTGATGTTGGGGAAGGGGATGCCGACACAAATGACCGCGCGGGCGTTGTTGTCGGCAAAGTCCAGCCCCTCGCTCACTTTTCCCCTGCAGACGGCCAGCAGGAGTGCGCCGTCCACGTCCCCGCTCCAGCCTTCAACGGCCCCGGAAAAAGTCTCAAGGCATGCGTCGAATCCTTCTGAGCTCCTGGAGGTGGAGAGAATGAAGATGACATCTTTGGATCCGGAGGGGGATCCTTTGCAAACGCCGGTTACTCACCTTGGCTCCCTGACAACACGTTTCCTTTTCTCTAGGCGTTTCCACAAGTCCGTCATCTTCCACCTGACGATCAGCTTGTCCATCAGGCTGTAGGAAGGGAGGAAGAGAAGTATCCCGTGCGGCAGGGCCTCGCACACCTCCGCAATCGCCAACCCGAGCTCATCCTGGAAGGAGGGTGCGTTTGAAGCCCGGAAGGTGGCAGTGAGGCTTTGACCCGTCGGGCCCTGACCAACCGTACAAATCATGACCTGGCAGAAAGAGTATCTACTGCTTGTGGCGCAATCAAATTGGCGATGATGAATTATCTAACCTGTCTCTTGTCGATGACATGAGAGGCCTCAAGCTGTTGGTGGAACTTGACCCCGAGTTCTGTTGAGAAGGACGCCAGAGGCGCGAGGGTCCCGGAGGTGAGCACCAGGCAGCGGACTGCGTCCTTCAGTCCCTCAAAGCCAACCGCAGGGGACATGCACCAGAACCGGAGGGAGTCGCATCTCCACTGGCAGTTTGGTATGTCTGACAAATCGCGCAACCAACCCCGAATACTGCTCGCCGCACCTGGGCCTTTTGTGTCGTTGCCTCCGGTCTCCTTGCCTCCCCTCTCGATCTTTTTGTACACCATTGCCACTCTGTAATCATCCCTCCCTTTCTCCTGGTTGTACGAAAGGTAGTGCAGGACGTGGATGAGATCCTCGAACATTCTTCCCGTGGCGCCAGAGATCATCTGCCTCTTCCTCTTCGTGTTTGACTTTTCTTCCTTTTCCTTGTCGGATCGAACGCGCTGGAGGTCCTTTGACATGTCCCACCTCTGCTCGGGCCCGACCCCCAGCTGGTTGAACGAGTTTATTACCTCAGAGCCAAAGCGGACGGTGACCCTCGTCTTCGAATCCTCGTAGTCGTGGTTGGAGTTCACCTCCGAGTCCATGTAGAGGCACAGGTTGGAACAAATCAAGGCTAGGCGTCCGTACTCCTCGGCGAGCAGACCGGCGGAAGTTTCCACTTTTTCAAGGTCAGCCATGGACTCTCTCAGCTGCTCCCTCGTGATCTCCCAGCTGGCAGCCGCTCTCGAGAAATCCTCGACGTTGTGGGCCTCGTCCAGGATGACCACGGAGCCGGCGAGACTGATCTCCATACCGTCGCGGATTCGGGGCTCTATGAGGTAGTTGTAGGGACAAATCACGAGGTCGGCGCTTGCAACCAGCTCCTTGGAAGCGTAGAACGGGCAGGCCGTGATCTCCCTGCCTACCCTCACGAGTTCCTCCAGGTCCCACACACGGGCGCCCTCTGGGCAGTCCATCTTGGAGAGGAGCGCTTCGTGGTTCCGCAGCTTCTTGACGCCAAGCCTAAACTTGCACCCTGGGCCACGCCCGCCCTTCTCGTCGTTCAATTCACGGCATCCCTCGTCGCAGCCAGGCCTGGCGGAGACGACTGGGTGGATGCAAGTGTGCTCGCGGCCAGCCAGTATGGCCATACGGGTGTCCTTGTACGCGGTCTTGTTGAGCTCCCTGACGATCTGCTTGACCTGCTTGTGTGTCCTGGTTCCGAAGTAAATCCTTGTGCGCCCGCTCCTCTCCACCCCTGTGCTTTTCCTCCTTCGCTTGGAGGGCATAAAGTCCTCGTCGTCGCTTGCGGCTGTGGGGGGCGAGTCGGCGGCGGACAAATCGACTGGGCTGGACTCGTGTCTCTGCCAGGCCAGGGCGGCGCACAGGAGCGCCAGGCTCTTGCCTGATCCGGTGGGACTCTCCAGCAGAGCGTTCTGCCCCCGCTTAAGCGACAAGACTATCTTGCTCATCATGGCCACCTGGGACGGGTAGGCCTTGTGGGGGAACTCGACGGTGACGCCGCTGAATGTGTAGTAGATCTTTCCCCCGATGTCGCCTCCGCCAGCCGGCGATGTTGTTGAGGGTCTTGATGCCATTGACCCCCACCCACTCGGGACTGTCTGGAGGCTGGACGTGGAACTAATTAGATGCTGGTTTGCTACGCAAATTAGCCTTAATTAGACCTCCGACAGACAGTGCTGCCAGATCGTTTCCGTCAAAATGCGCAGAAAATGTGCCGACCTAAAATGTCAATTTTTTTGGGGTGCCAAAAAAACAACCTCCAAAAATATTTCTGGTCAATGTGAAAAATAAGTTTTTTATGTAGTAAATTTACTAATTTACGCCTAAACGTTTACAATTCTCCTATTGCGCAATATTTTTGGGAGGGGTCTAGATGCGCCATTTTCGCACCATTGCGCAGCACTGCCGACAGAACCGGCGATTCGAACAGCTGAATCGAAGTTAGTCTTGGGTCCGAACTTAGCTCGAGTTCGAATTGTCCTAATCCAACTGTTCGGGATTTTATAACTCGACCCGACTCGATTTTGAAAAAAAAAAATGGTTTGGGTGTTAAATCGAACTTGCATTCGGTAGCATAAAGGCTCTCAGGGATAAAGGAAGGCAATTTTTTAAGACAAGAGTTGTCAACCTGCTGGAACAAAAAATGCATCACCTGGGATTCAATGAAACAAAAAAAAACAAACACAAGAAAAAAGGCCATTTCATTGCTTGATCCTTTTTGGATGAAGTTTCCGTGAGTCTCACCTTAATCTGTACCTGAACGTCATTAGGGATCGTCAGAATGATGTGATTGCGATTATCGACACTTTCATTATTGCTCATTTTTTCTCTCAAATTTTATTACACAATTAATATGCAGTTCTCGATTTCTTCTATTGACCTTTCAGCTGATATTGCAATAATGTTCCCCAGTGTTTAATAATGTCTTTGGGCAAACGACACATCAAATGTACTGCTGTACGTGCAGGACTTCCGCCTGCAACCAATCGCGCGCTTTATGTCTCTTCTGTCTTCTTTTCATGACGGACAAATCAAATGTGACGGTACTGCTGCAGCATCCCCTCGGCTTCCTCCCGCGACAAATCTTTGTGTGCTAGCCACTGAAAAAAAAATGAAGTGACAAGGGAGGAAGATTAATTAAAGTATAGTCCACAGATAAAGGACCCACGTGGGTCCTTTATTTTTAGAATTTTAAAAACTTGCCTCTTTGTAGAACTCTGCCACGCCGAATGCTGTGGTGGCGGCATTCTTGTCTTCTTCGCATCTGAAAGCGAGAACCACCGCAACCCCGCAGAAGTAGGCGTCGCAGTCCCCGGCGTACGCTTCGATCTCCGGCTCACTCGCCTTTGAAGGGACGCCCTCTACGAGAAGGAAGGAGTTGACAAGGTGAAGAGGTCTCTTTTCCGATCTTTCTCTCCAGCGAGGTCCCAGTTTCTGCAGTCGCCGGTCTCTTTCCGATATTAGATAAGCCGCTGCTTTTTCTGTTGTGATAGGCTCCGGCCTTATCCACCTCTTCTTGTGCGGCGTAGACCGGAGATCTTGAACGATGGCGCCCCTTTCCTCCGCCGAACCAGCCCTGGGAAATTTATATGAAAATTGATGCTTGGCATGTACTGTCTATTCCAGTTTTGCGGAGTTTAAGATCACCTGATCAGGAGAACGCCCGAATTGAGTCCGGCCCTTTTCTCGTAAGCCTTGGCAGTGAAAACGGCTACGTGGTCAGGAGAAATCTGAAGTCCTGTGCGACGTGAGAGGTATGCGGAGAATTCCGCCGGTGTGGTGTTATAGGTCACCTGAAATGAGACCAGTCGGTTAAAATATTTGTGCACTCTAAAGATTAGTCCCCCCCTTGTGATATGCAACAGGAAGAATTACGAGAGAACCCACCTGACTGGCATAAATGTACCATCCGGATACGTCCAGGAATAGTCCCTCTGTCAGCGGTGCAAGCGTAGCCTGGACTTGGAGTTGGGCGTATAGCGGAGGGGCTTGCTGTGGAGGTGGAGGGGCACGTGCTTGATCCTCCTGTTCCGTCCCACCTTCTCCTTCGCACCCCTGAGCATCCGGAAAGGCCCCTGCTCCCATCTCACGTTCTACCGCGCCTCCTCCTTCGGCCCCCTGAGCCAAGGGCTCCTTCTCCTCCTTCTCCTCGTCGCCCTCATGAGGCTCTTGGTCTTGAACCTCCTCTTTTGGAAATTTGTTCTCCCCAGACACGGGAAGCAGGGGTTTCGTCTCGGGAGTGTCCTTAGCGACTGCCGGGTCCTCTGCTTGGGGTTCATCCTGGAGTGGGTCAACCGGGGGTTGGGTTTCCGCTTCCCCATCATGGGCCTTGTGCGGGAGGGAGGGGGGCGGAGGGAGGAAGTGCCCAACTTCGAACCTTGGTGGTCCATGGACCCGAGGTCTTGGGGCCGTCTCATAATCGGACAAATCTCTTTCGATCGGCCTGGCAACAATCGGAGGGCCGGCTGGTGAGAACAAATCCTCGGATGGAGACGGAGCAGCTGGAGAGAAATTGGTTACAGGAAATCATTACCTCGCAGCAACAGACAAGATGGTTTTTTTTTCTTAAATAGATAACTAGGGCTGGGAAAGGCTAACGGATAACAATCGGTCAACTAAATAAAGTTTTTTAAACGAACAGTCAATTTCGGTTAAAAACATATTGTCTTTTTTTATTGGCATTTGTAAAATATCCAAAAAAACATTGAATAATTAAATAATATCAAATAATTAAATAATTAAATAATTAACCAAAGGGCCGAATTTCCAGCAAATGCCAGCCCTACAGGTGACTTGCCAAAGGACTCAGCTGGGTACTTTGCAATTGATAAATTTACAAATTCAATTGAATTATAACTAGGGCTGGGAAAGTCTAACGGATAACCATCGGTCAACTAAATAAAGTTTTTTAAACGAACAGTCAATTTCGGTTAAAAACATATTGTCTTTTTTTTATTGGCATTAGTAAAATATCCAAAAAAACATGGAATAATTAAATAATATTAAATAATTAAATAATTAACCAAAAGGCCGAATTTCCAGCAAATTCCCAGCCCTACGGGTGACTTGCCAAAGGACTCAGCTGGGTACTTTGCAATTGATAAATTTACAAATTCAATTGAAACGAAACGCAACAGAACTTTGTGCAATCCTCGCTTACCTGTCAGGCCAGGGATTCCCAAGTCTAAGCTGGCCCAGGCTCTTCCCCCGCTCTCGCTGAGGCGGAATCGGAACCACAGAGACCTCACTTCCTCCTTATGGTTTTTGGGGATCCTTATACCGAGCAGATTGCCCAGCACCTCCATCTCTTCATGCGCCACCCCGTCGAGGAGACACCTGCCCATGTCTGAGTACACCTCTTTTTCCCTGTCGCATACCCTCCCCTCAATGAGAAGCAAGTGGCACGTACGGCGCACCTTGGCGTGCCACTCTTTGTTGGCATTCTCAGCTTGGAATCCCTGCGAACAAATGCATGTACGTACATGAATTATTCGCATTGCACCACGTTTGTGGTAATGACAAAAACTTACTGCAAATGCTACCAGACCAAAACAGAGTTCCGAGACCACCACCCCCTTTTCGATACCCGCGGTCTGGTGTCCCTCAATGTGGATGTGCTGGTCGTACTTGGAGATGGCCAGGGGGGCCGTCGGCGGCCTTGGAAAATCTGGCCCGGATGCGTACGAGAGTCCTGGAATGGGGAGAAGGGCGGGGGAGGATGCGGATCTCTTGAACGAGGTCCAGGCGTGTGGTCTCGCCAGTTCGGAAGCACTTCCAGTCGGCATCTCCGACATTCCCCAGGTGGACGTCGTCCTCATCGTGTGTCCTGTCAAATGATGATTAATTGAAACCATGCAATACAGGGGACTGCGTCGATTCCCCTGGAAATGAAGTGCTCATTTCCCCCGCGTCTATTCCCAACAATTTTTATCAAGTTGTCAATACAATTTCCCCTACACCTAAGTTGCCATTTCCCGCACAACCTCCTTGCTCCCTTGAAACTTGAAAATATAATAAAAGAAAAGAAATAAAAGAAACGAGGAATATTCTGGTGGACTCACGTGACAAATCTGAGGCCCTGCATTGTAGGGTCACCGTCGCGTCTCCTCTCCCGCAGTAGATGGATCCCCTGCAGCAGCTGGCGAGGTCGTCCTTGCAAAAGGTGAATCTGTTCACTCCGCGAAGAATTCTCCCGCCGAATCCCTGCTGGACCTCTGCCAGATGTTCATAGCGGAGTGCATCCACGACCTCCACTCCACTTGTCCGGAAAACATTTTTGAGCCTACCGCCGACCTTGGCGGAGCAGAGGATGAGGTTGGGGCGGAAGGAGAGAGCCCTCATTACCGAGAGGGCCCAGAGATCGTTGTTCTCCACACTCTCCTGCGAAAAAAAAAACCCTATTGAAATGCAAAATTCGTTGTGCAAACGTGCATGGCCAGAGGACTCACCAACAGGAGGATTTTGGCGCATCGGACTTCCCAGACGCACTCTGACAAATCCGCCTCTGCCCGGAAAACTGCCGTCTTGAGGATCCGCACCCCGTCTGGGTGGTGTTCTCCTGCAGAAATTAAGAACGTACTCAACATCTACACGACGGACATGGCGTGCATAACTACCTTTGGGTGCCCCCGTGAGGGGAATGTCCCCCGCAGCGTGCCCGGTGGACATCCTGTACTTGTCTGACAAATCAGGCCCGGTCAGCAGCACCAAGGGCGTTCGTTGACAAGTCCGACTCCGGGTTGGCCGGGTTGGCCCTTGCCCGGTCCAAAAACGGGGTCCGGGGATTCGGCTTCCGGGGGCCTGCGAGGCTGCGACTCTTAGGGATGGGTCGAGTCTAGACTCGTACTCGAAAGACTCGTACTCGAGCCACTTTTTCGTGGACTCGACAGACTCGCGAGTCTAGGGTGTTTGAAACGAGTCTAAGAAAATATCACTGAGACTCAAAAAATTTGCAATTTTTTTAGTAAAATCAGACTCGAAAAAGATTTTTTTGAAGTGAATCCCAGGGGACTCGAAGACTCGTACTCGGTCTGTACTCGACACCTCCAGACTCGTACTCGACTCGTACTCGCAAAAAGTGGACTCGACCTCAACAATTTCTCCCTTTATTATATTGGGCCCATTTGGGCCAGCCCATGGGCTGGGCTGGGCTGGACTGGGCTTTTTTAAATTCTGGCCCAGCCCAGCCCAAGCCGGAAAATCCCGGCCCATGCCGACCCCTACGTCACTGGCCGCTGGCTTATGCGGTCCTGCGGATGGGTCAGTGACTCAGTGCTGCTAGGTTTTGGATGTTGCAAAATTCTAAATCAGGTCCCGTAATATACCAGATATAAATGCTAAAGAGAAAAATCCTTTTTTAAAATTAAAAAAAGTTGTATTCTTTTTTTCTTTTAATAAAAACACCACTTACTTGCAATAAAAATACCGCTTGCAATAACATACCACTTGGTTTTTGGACCGTCTGGCAAGTCTGTGCGACATCGAAGAAAATGGGAAAAGTTTCTGAAAAAAAATGAAGTGTTGCTATATCCCTACCCATACTGAACTTTGTTGGTGCCCATTTGTGCATGCAGGATATGTTTTTTTTCCTGATTTTCCAGTTCATAATTCGACTATATATGTATTTAAATGTGATCTGCTATTGGGAAAGTAACTTTTTAATTTTACATTTTTAAATCTTATTTTAAAGTACCCAGCAGGGTCCTTTAATTTGGAAGATGGTCCTTTCGCTACGTAACCGTATCTAAATTGATTAGTATTAGAGAGGGACTACCAGGCGTACCAGGATATGGCGGAGGGCGAGTTAAGCATTTGTCAGCTGTCGCCTGTCTAATTGCCTAGATGTTGAATTTTCATGTAAAGTGAAACGATCGTTTCACTTTACGTGAAAATTCAACGTAGAGTTGTATACGAACCACCTTTTTTTCGAACTCGAACCGAACCAAACTCAGTCGAAACGATTGAGGAATATTTTACGAGGGAACCTTTATGTTTTCAGGTGCTTATTCAAAATTGCCTAAAATTAAGTTTGCGAACTGACTTTTTCAAATTCCGAACTTCATTGAACTTTCAATTTAGGCCAGAAAAAACGCGAACTTTCGAACTCGAGCTAAGTTCGAATGCATCTCTAATTTGACGCCGGTGTCAGCGCCAGCGGTCTGACCAAAAACTTCAACCCGGAGCCCCGGTCGGACCTTGGACGCCCGGGCCTGCGGCCTCGATTAGTCCCATTAACGATGCCCGCTTCAAGAGAGGGGATCTTCCGGGAGTCCGAAATCAGAGAGATGCTTGAAAAAAGGGTGAGATCATTACAATTGGGCTCCACAATTCCTTCGTCACAAAATTTCTGCCCAACCAATGCAGGACTCCACAGAGGTCGTTTGGGTTGTTCCCTCATCTACGACGGGCGGGAAAGCCTTCATCGAGGAGGGCTGCCCAATCAAACTCGACCCTGAAAAATACAAGGATGGGAACATCTTCACCGGCCCAATGGATAGCGGGAAGAGAGAGACTCTCTTCTTAGAGAGGAAGGTCATCGGTGAGACGAAGGCCATCAGGGTGGTGGCGGCGGCAGTCTGGAGTTTTGCGACGCCACAGGAGCTAGATCTCGCGCGCCAGGTATTTGGACATCACATGAAGTGCTAATGCCTTGATCTATTTCTCTCTTTTCTGTTCCTGACAGACGTTCGAGAAGATTTGTCTCGAGGACGGCCCACCCACCAGGAAATGCGGCCAGAGGTCAGCACCTACAAGGAGCTGCCGCTGCAACACGGAGTCTGGCGGGCGCTCGACGGTGCTGGGTTGCACCGTTCCATCTGGGATGAGCTGCTGCCGATACTCGACCTCCGAGAACGCACCGAAGCAACGCCTACTGAGGGAGAACAAGGTCAGCGAGGCCAAGTCTGTGGCGGCTGCGCGGGCGGAGAAGCTGGCGGCGGACCTGGCTGCCCGGACGGGGCAGGTGATGCTCGACCTCTTCCCGAGGCACTATATGGAAATGACGTGGGCCAATCACCGCGCGCGGCCCTGTCGCCTCGGGGACAGTCCGTTCTCGGCCGTAGCCATAAACCGCAACTTTGTGGCCCACAACCATCTTGACAAGAACGATCTCCCAGGAGGCTTATCTGCAGTTCTGACTGTCACCGCCCTGCCGGGACCTTGCCAGCAGTTCCACTGCCTCCCGGGCATCACCCTTCCTGGCTGCCGAGATGAGGGAGTCGCCTTGCTCATGCCCACCGGTTCTTTGTTGTTTGAGGCTGCTCGCCACTACCACCACCTTACGACGAGGTTGCCGAGCGCTCAACCCGCCAGAAGATTGTCCCTCGTGTTCTTCCAGCACAAGGGACTCAGCCTCCCCTTCCACGGCGCAGAGATAAGGGAGGCCGGGCAACACGCCCTGGTGAATCATATAAAGAAGATGGAGGTGGACGCGAGGAGCTTGGACTTGGACGCACTTACCCATAAGCTAAACTCTCTGTGGGAAATGATGGATACGATGATCGGGTGGGGGGCTGGGATCAAGCATTGGGGTGATTTGTCCAGACGGGAGAATGTGGTGGGGAAGACGGCGACCAAGGAGACATGCTCCGCGCCCGGAAGCAAAGCGAGGTCGAAGGAGAAGGAGTACTGCATGGTAACGAAAGGAGACGCTGCGGCGGCTGCTTCAGTGGTGCATCCAGCAGTTGCGGACTATGGTAACACCTACGTAAAGCCCCCCAGGATGAGCGGTCGCGCCGCTGAAGTTGGTCCGTCCTCGCCCAAAAGGAGGAAAGAGGCTTCGCCGGGGCCAGCGACCATGACTACCACCTCCCCAAATCCCGAAGGCGAGCTCTTCCCCTGCGACGTTTGCAAGACCTTCTTCGACACCGACGCCGCACTGGAGGAGCATGAGGGCAATGTGCACGGTGGAGGAGACGAGGAGGGGAAGTGGGACAGCGACGGCAAGGACGATAAGAAGAAGGAGCGGAGAATCAAGACATCAAAAAAAAACAAGTTGGGGAGGAGCGGCGGGGAGCCAATCCCACGGGCATCGACGTCATCCCCGCCTTCTGTCGCCACAGTAGTTGAGGAGCCCGATTTTCCGACTGTTGCCACGCCTCCCACTCCTCAGGCAACACCTGGGCCGACCGTGCCTGGGGAAAAGGCAAAACAGGTGGAAGAGGCGATTGAAACGGGGGGAGGAATGGAAGTGGGCAAAAAGGATGCAAAGGCGAGGGAAAAAGCGACTCAGTCATCAGGCCTGGAGGGATCGATTGCGCCTCCGCCCCCAGTCGCCCCATTGGTCCTGGACCTGGAAGAGACGTCTGCTGAGCAAGTAACGGAGGAGAACACAACTCCGGAAGATGTCGATTTTCCCGAGGTGGAGACGGGCGGAGACGGCCATCCGATTCGCCCGCTAGATGTGGAAGTGGGAGGGGCAGGAGACGAAAAAGGGGAGGAGCAGAAGGAGGAACTAGGAAAGCAACTGGCCACACCGGAGGATGTTCACGCCCACTTCTCATCCATGCTGGCCAGAGCGGGGGAGTCGACCTTGGAACAAATCCTGGAGCGAGCGGAAACTCCTATGGCGGCCCTATTCCGGAGGAGGAAGTTCTCTTCTTCCGAAATCTTGGCGGATTTGTCCTGCCTCGCCTCGCACAGCCATGACGCCGACGTGTTGTCCCTCATGACGGTGAGTGCGATATAATAGCCCTTTGCTCGCCGGCTTCATAATTAAGCTTGTTCCCCTCCCCCCCAATGGCAGCATGTGAAGGTCGGCCGGGCGGTGAACCTGCTTCATCGAGCAAGGATGTACCTACGCGATCTCGGGTGCCAGGTGCTTTCGTGGACGGAAATCAACTGCAAACTCGTGGGCAGGTCTCGCACATTCTTCACCCGCGATAGATCTCTGGCCCACATCGTGCACGAACTCCCTAGGTAGGATGAATTCATTCTGACTGGTGAGAGATTTTAATTGTATATGTACTTTATAAGTGGGGAAGGGGGGAGGGGGGGGGATTCCCATAGACTCTCAAAAACACGGTCCCCCTCCCCAAGTCATTTTTTGACCCAATGGGTAATTTTCATAGTCTCCCTTCCTGTTGATCAAAATTTTGCCCACTAGGCTGTATCTTGTATGATGATTACCCTGGCATCTATCTTTTCGTTAACAGACTGCTGTTGACCGGGGCTCCTGTCTACGAATTTGTCAGAAACATCAAGAACCTCAGGATCCTGGCCTCGTCCTCAAAGTACAGGAAGATGAAGGACTTTTGGACGGATGTCTTGCTTCCCGATCCACTTCTGGAAACGGAGTTCATAGAGATGGATTTGTCTGAGCTCGACAAGATCCCCTTCCTTCGCCCAGGACATGCCCCTTTCCGGAAAGGGAGGGGGTGGAAAAGAAATTCGGCTATCGCGAGGGCTCTGAAAGATGTAAGACCAATTTCTCATGTCTTTTTAAATTAGTTTACTAAGTAGATTTCCAATTACGTAATTGATTTATCAATTACGTAATTGGAAATCTACTTTTGCAATTCATATTTTTTTGCAGCACCGGGGAAGGCCCCCGAAAATCTTAGTGAGCTCTATTGGCTTTACCATCGGAGAGATGGGGGGAAATGAGACGGTGGCTGTGAAGTCCGTTCCGGACGTCACCAAGGGAAAGAAGCAGGCACCCCTCAAGCCCTACATGCTCTTCAAGAAGGATGAAAAGGACAAGGTCGACGCAAAGTTTCCACACTATTCGTTTGCGGAGAAGTCCAAGGAGATTGGTCGGAGGTGGTCGGCACTTGACGAACATGAAAAGGAAAGCTACTCACAGCGCTACCGGGTAATACTTTTCTCGTTATGTCAATTGAATGCGACCCAGATCGAATTGTTCACAGATGGCCCTCAAAGGAGGAAAGTCAGAGAGGCTAGCCCCGGCCCCCATGGCGCATTGGCTCCCAGTGCAGACGGCATTCGCACTTTTTTGCCTTGACATGCGCTCCAGGGTCATGCGGCAAAACCCGGGTATGAAGAGGATCGAAGTGTCCAGAGAGCTCGGGAGGAGATGGAAAAAGGCTGGAGCGGCGGTGAAGGCAAAGTACGAGCGCATGGAAGACGCGGAAAGGAAAAAGAGGCGCACAAATAAAGAGAAGGACTGATTTGTCACGTATAACATTTATCACGATTTGCCTCCCCTCCCACCCCTCTAGAATTTGTCCCGCGACCATCTGACCATCTCGCCTCCTACGAATATAAATTGCCCCAAAGAAAAAGGGGCGGCTCGTTTCTCTCGTCAAAGTTCCAAATGTTTGCGCGAAAAAAAACATTTTCATTATCATTGTTGTTATTCAATTTGTTGCTGTCGTCAAAATTATTACTAAGTGGATGGTGCTGCTGAATCTTTGGCTACTGCTGTCGCCTACGTGTCACAAAGAGTGCTCCACTGTCATGCGATTTTCCCCTTAGGAATAAAGCCGGAAAGGATTTACAGCCAAAGTAGCAAAGGACCCAGATGGGTACTTTGCGAAATTCCCTTTGCCAGTAATACAGACGCTGTCGGATTCTGCGCCTGGCTGAATACATTCAAAATGAAAGAATACGGAAGGGTTCTTTGTGAAATGTTTTTGGGGGAATCGAAATGGATTTCGCGGACAGAAAATTTGTTGCTGTCCCGCAGGTGGGATTCCCTTTTTTCTTTTTTCTGCTC
>JAAUYB010204550.1_pt1 | contig 13357 bp, 16 predicted proteins | sample 7278071 | NCBI WGS metagenome assembly JAAUYB01 (sample SAMN14350121, study PRJNA611818) | marine sediment metagenome | isolation source: surface marine sediment (1.8m) | place: French Polynesia: Moorea | collected 2018-08
CATTTTGTAAGACCCGGCGCTACGCTCAACCGCATTTACCTTCATTCCTACGTCCGTAGAATAAGGAGTCCGACCCTCTCGCTTCAGTGTCCGCAGACTGACTGCCAGCCATATATTTTACAGAGGGAAACGAAGATAGAAACGAGCGCCCGCCTTTAGCGAAGGCTTGGGCGGTACATGGCCCCTTCCTCAAAACTTGGGGCATCCTTCAGGATCATAAAGAAGATTGTCTCCGTGTCAAAGAACACGCTGTTCCTCTGCACGACCGTCCCCTCCAGGTCGCCGAGCTGCACAGCGGCATCGCGGCGGTGGCTGCCACCACCATGGTGCCGCCTTTCTCCGCCGCCTTCATTCCCCTGCTGGTCGCCGCCGTTGCCGACGGCGAGATGCCGCCCGGTGACGGCATTTTAGAATGGGGGGATAGCCACCATGAGCTCAACGCGGTGGCGGAGCACTGCGACTTGGTCCCCGCCACTGGCGTCCTGGCTGCCGTCGGGAGGGACGGCCGCTTCTACTCCAGCATCCTCAACCCGACCGGGGAAATCCAGGAGGTGCCCCGAGGCACCAACTTTGGCGTTTTCCGACTCACCTGCAACGAGCAGCCGACAGAGGCTGCTCCGTGGCGCGTCTGCCTCATGAGCCCGGACGGGGAGGGCACAAACGGCGGCAAGGAGGGACCCAAGCTGGCCGCAGCCGAGCCGGCCGCCAGCAGCACCAGCTCGAAGGCCAAAGGAACTACCCTCAGGGAGAAGCTACGGGAAGCTATCCAGAAGGCGAAGGAGGCCAAAGACAAGCCGGAAGAGGAGAAGGAGTTTGTGGACGTGGAGAACTGGTCCAGGGCCCGTCTCTCAAAGTGGCTGCAGGAGAACTTCAAGCTGGACGAGGCGCCCTGCCTATGCACAGAGGCTGACAGGAGGGACGCCGTCAACCTCCTCCTGCGCTTCATTGACGTCATCTCCGTCAACGGGGAGTACGGGGACACCAAGCTGCTGGAGCATGAGATTCACACAGGCGACGCACTGCCCATCCGCTGCAAGCACCGTCCCATCAACCCCACGCTAGAAGGGGACTTGAAAAAGCAGCTAGCGAAATGGCAGAAGCACGGCGTCATCGAGCCATCCTCGTCACCATGGTCCTTCCCCCTTGTGGCCGCGCCCAAGAAAGGGGGAAGGATCCGCTGGTGTGTGGATTACCGTCTACTTAATAGCAAAACGGTCAAGGATAGCCACCCGATTCCCTCCATCAACGACAACATAAACCGCCTGGCCCGGAGCAGGATCTTTTCCTGCGTAGATGGGTCAGGTGCGTTTCATGTGCTGTCGATCAAGAAAGAGCACCGGCCAAAGACGTCCTTCTCCACCCCATGGGGCAGCTTCCAGTACCGCAAGCTCCCCTTCGGCCTTTGCAACGGACCCACCACCTACAGCCGCCTTGTGGCCCTCGTCCTCAACGGAGTGCCGGGGGAAGTGGCGCTGCCGTACCTCGACGATGCCGTCATCCACTCCAAGGATCTGCCGGAGCACTTCACCAACCTGACAACGGTCCTGGGGCGCTACCGCAGGGCGGGCCTCAAGCTACAGCCCGAGAAGTGCTTCCTCTTTCGACCAGAGGTGGAATACCTGGGGCACTTGGTAGGGCAGGAAGGAGTCCACCCTCTTCCCGACTACGTCAAGGCCGTCAAGGACTGGCCGTTGCCAACCACCAAAACCCAAGTGAGGACCTTCTTGGGCAAGGTTGGTTATTACAGGAGGTTCATCAAAGGTTACTCCGCCATCGCCGAGCCCTGGACATCTGTGGGCGGGAAGGAGACGGACGGCTGCAACAAAAACGAACCGGTGGAGGTCACTAAGACCATGAAGGCTTCCTTCAAGGACCTGAAGAGTCGACTACTTTCAGCTCCCATCCTTGCCTACCCGAGATTTGACAGCGACGAGCCCTTCATCCTGGACACCGACTGGTCAGGCGACAGCAACAGCATCGGGGCCTCCCTCTCCCAAGTCCAGGACGGACAGGAGAGGGTGGTGGCCTACGGGTGAAGAAGTTGGGGCAGTCCCAGGCCAACTACAATGCCACCAAAGGCGAACTGGTGGCCATCCTGTACTTCGTGAAGCACTACCGTTACTACCTCCAGCACCGCCCCTTCCTCATTCGCACCGACCATCAACCACTGGTCCATATCCGCACCATGGAGCCCCCCGACGCAGTCTGCAGGCGGTGGCTGGACACCCTGGCCAGTTACGACTTCAAGGTGCTTTACCGCCTGGGCAAGCGACACGGCAATGCGGACGGACTCAGCCGAGCCCCCCACGTCGCGGCACAGGACGGTGGACCCGACGAGGTGGGCACGGACGACGCGGCCGTCGAGGAGGCAGAATGTCAACAGGCCTGGCTGGTCGCCATGGCCGTCGGGAACTTGGATCAGTGGCGAGATCTCCGCCGGGTGAAGGAGGCGCAAGCCAATGACGATACGCTCGCCGTCGTCCTCGACTCGGTACACAACGGCTGGAGGTCTTCCGACTTTGAGCCGCTGGAAAGGAGGGCCATGACCAGTGACCAGGCACTGGAATATGCGCCGGCAATCCCTCCAAGTGTCCGTCGACCGCCTCCGCCTGTACGTCCCCTTCGTGGGTAGCCCGGACGTTCCCCCTCTGCCTCACCAAGATCTCCTGATGCACGGCGACCAGCACGCGGAAGGGCCCATTCCTCCCGCGCCCGGGGATGACGGGGGATCCGGCTTTGCACAAGCCCCGGCGCCGCCCATGCCCCCTCCACCGCCTGAATGGCCCGATGAAACCCTCGATGACTGGTTCCTGCGCGGCTTTGGCATGGACGAGGCCGGCCACTATGAGCCCGTTTACGTCGAGGCCGCCGAGCAGTTCCGCCGTTGTCACGACCGCAAGGACAGGCTGGAGGGCACGCCGCAAGGCGCCGCCCGGGGAGGCAGATGGGTCCGCCCGACTCCGGAAGATGCCGCCGCCGTGGACGTCGACGACTCTCTGACGGGGATATTAAGGAGGGGGACGCTGAGGCCTAGGCCCCTCAAATTTTCAACGCCTGCAACGCCAAAACAACGGACTCGGACTCTCTCTGAAGAGTCCACCCCTAGTTTGGTGGACATTCGGGGCGACAGAGATCACCTACATCTCTCTGACAAATCGAGCCCAGATCTAGTGCAGGCCACAGAGTCCGAGGAGGCCCCCGCTGCCGCGGAGACCACTGGCGCCCGCCCCAAGCGGAATACGAGGCCGCCGGCGCGCTTCAAGGACTTTAAGATGACCACGGCGCCTGGGGGCCGATCGGGACGAGCAGAGGATGCAAAGGAGGGCGCCGAGGAGCATAAGCCGCCCGAGAAGGAGAGCAAGGCCGCGGAGGAGGATCCCAAGCAACCAGAGTTCCTGCATCTAAAGACCTTGCAGTTCAAGCACATGCTGAAGAAGCTGGGTGTAAAGTCGAGGCACCGCATTGCGGAGAGTGAATAAAAGGGCAATAGAGCTAGGGAGAACGCTAGGCATGCCGGGCACAACAACGTAGCATGATGATTGCACCAGTGTAAATAGAACCGTACCTTCCATTCTATTCTGTTTCAGTTGCTGACCACTTCAGGATCACGCCATTACTGCACCACTACTGCTGCACAGTCACCCCTGATGCCCCTTCGCGAGGATGCCTTCCAAGCTCAAGCCCAAGTCCGAGAGCCGTCGTCGGGAGTCCGCGAGGGCTCAAGGGCAGGCCGCTTTTGGGAGGGACTTGGACAAGGCCTCAGAGGAGAACCAACGCCGGCGCCGAGAGGACGATCAGGAGCGGCCAAGAAAGAGGATCGAGAGGGAGAGCCAGGGCGAGGCGCCCGGGGCCGCCGGGAGTCGCAGTGCCTCCTGCTCGTCAACTCGTCCGACGAAGGAAAGGGAGACCAGGTCACACCGGCCGGGCGAGAGGGACCTCGGGCAAGGGAAACCGCGCTCGCAGGACCAATCGCCGGGAAGGAGCCGCTCTCCAAGATCGGAGGACGGGAGGAGGAGTCTGAGGAGCCTTTCGCCGACGGGACTGGAGTTCAGATCTCAGAGCTCTTCTTGTTCCTCGAAATGGAGTCGTCCGATGACTCCCGGCCGGTCTCTCGGGATGGTGTCCGACCCTCCGTCCACGAGCTCGCCATCAACCGCGACGCCAACCACTGCGAAGGAGGCCGCTGGAGGGCTCCCACCGTTGGGTCATGGCGCTGGAGGGACCGTAGCCGCTCCCCTTGGTGCCCCCGCGGCCGCCCCTCGGGCCGCTGCAATGGTACCGGAGGCCACTGGAGGCGCACTAGCTCCACCACTGCCCGAGTCGGTTCTGCCTCCTCCGGTCGTCGTCCATGGGATCGCCGCGGCCCAAACGGGCTCCCGCTCACCCCCAGAGGTGCAGGATTTGGGCAGGATCTCGGACCTCAACGTGCTGCTGAAGCCCATCGACAAGCTGGACACCTTGGGCGACAGGGTCCATCTTCTGGTTCCCAGAGGCCAAGGCCGCAGGATGGGCTCGATCACCTTGCTAAAGCACGAGCTGCTCGCTTCGGGGCTGGACGGACGCATCCGACCAGTCCTGCCCGGGGCCGGTCACGTGTTCGTCTTCAAGGTGCACCAAGAGTGCCCGGACGCCGACTGCAGGCCACCGTTCCGCCTATGCCGGGTCTGCGCCCTGTCGGAGGGAAGGGGCCCTGTCGACTTCAGAGCTACGGACCCCTCCTCAGCACAGCCGACGACGGGGATGCTCCTTGCACCACCGCCTTGAAGAATTTGGAGGACGTGGACATCTGTCTCCACTTTGCTGTTCGCCTGGCGAAGCTCGTCTTCTGGATTCTACTAGTCTGCTCCCTGCCCAACACCAAGGCCGACCATCACATGCGCGTCATCCCGGCCATCTACGACAAGGAGACCACCACGGCCTGGCCCCATCCGACGACGGCGCCTGCAGCCTTCGGGACCACGGGGCCGAGGCCGGTGCCCGTAATGGCTGGCGCCGACGACCTCCCTACGGATTGGGAACCCGCTACGCAGCCCGACTACGATTACTTCATGGCCGCAAAGGAGAATTATCCTCCAGACAAGGAGAACAGCGACCCAAACGAGGGAGTTCCCCACCACTCTTGGTTCAAGCCCGCGGCAGAGGAGCACTCGGAGGCCACGGGGATAGAGCTGGAACCCGCGGATGCCACGGAACCCCCTTTTAGGGTCACCCCGGCCCAGGCCAAGGAGATCAACAACGCCATAGAGCAGTGGGCCCGGGGCGTGGAGGCGGAATTCCCCGCCAACCCACTCGCTGAGGAGCTGAGGAAGTGGGACCAGCTGTCTGTCGGGTACGTTCCATCCCCCAGGACGAAGCGATCTCTGGTCCAGACCTCAAAAATGTTGGATTTTAAGGCCTATGACTGCACGGTGCCAGCTGACGTCACCTCCGTCACCATGGGCCCGGATCTCAGCTGTGTCTTGCCCGACACCATCGAGCACGCGGAAAACAAGACCATGACGCTACTGCAAAGGGCAGACCACACATGAATAGAGGTCAAAAGCTGCACCAGGACTCGCACCAAGATGTACTACCTGTGCAACTTTGCCACGGGCCACACCACTACCGTGGGAAAACAGTTCCAGTTCAACCGGCCCGATCCAGTGCCGCCGGAAGAGTGCGAGCGCATGTGGAAGGACAAGACGTTCCATGGGCAGGCCCTGGCCGAGGACATCACCAACTATGTGGTACATGACGAAAAGGGCTACCATTGGTCATCGGGCAACGACATCCACTGTCAGGGGGAGTGGGGAACCTTTCCCAACACCAACATCAGTGGTCACTATGGTGACGACGACAGCATGATCGTCACCCATTATGAGATCCGGCTGGAAAAACAGGAGGCTCTAGTAGATAACAAAAATGACGGAGTGCGTCTCGAGCGCTCGGGACTCAAGCTGACCTGCGCCCTGGAGGACGAGGAGTGCGAGACGGGGGAACACGGGACGTACCTATGGAAGGAGCCCAAGGAGATGCACCGCTGCCCCCTATACAAGGCGCGGGGTCCGCTCCACGGGGTGGAGATCCTGGACTCTACCGGTACCACCACTTTTGCAACTACAGACGGGTCCCATATTAGGCTTACCAAAGGCTCCCCATCCAGCTACTGCGGCGCCATCGTGCATGCCACCAACTTCGCCGACCTCTACCTGACCACGGAAACGCACCATGCTCCCTTCAACCGTGAGTTGCCCGAGTCGGAGGTGTCCGTCTCACTGTTCTCAAACGTCAATGACCGGTTTGTGTTCGACACCGTCACTTCGGACTACGTGCGCGCCCTGCGCTACATGAGGGAGAAACAGTGCAAGGAGAACCGCGAGATGAAGGCCAGCCACTACGCAGCAAGGGCTGCAGAGCAGGGCGCTCTCATGGATGGAGAAACCACCGCCCTGGGCAATGGGCAGTTCGTCACGGCCACCGGGGAGGCATGGTACCAGTACCGCTGCAAGAAGATCAAGGTAACGGCGAGGGTAGACAGCGTCCCCACCTGCTACAACGCCCTGCCGGTTACCCTCAGCGAGGAGGACTACAAGCACTATGTGGCGGCCCGCTTGCACCAAACAGCAAAGATGGCAGAAAGCTTGGGCAACGTCGAGCCGGACGAAGACGACCAACCACCCATTGTGCGGCCCATCGCCGCTAGGGACGCCTTCTTCATGGAGCCGAAGATGCACAGGCTGCTGAGCCAGAGCCTGGCCAGGCCCTGCGTGCCTTCTCTGGAGCCAATGTACCAAAACGCACTGGGCAAGTGGATTACGTATTCACCACAGGGCATTCGAAGGGCCGCCGACCCTCGCACCGTGGAGGGGGGGACATTCAACCTGGACGACCTCCCCGTGTCTACCAGCTCTGCTGATTGGGACCAGGGCGGCATTTACGAGAGGGAGCTGCTTGATCGTTGGGAGCTACTGACCACCAGCGTGCGGGGGGGAGAGGCCGTAGCCATCGACCTTTACAACAAAATCATCACCATCCTCAAGAAGAAGTCCAACCCGCAGTTGAACACCGTCTCGGACTTCTTCCCCAGCATGCAAGGGCTCCCGGCGTTCGTCAAAGGACCGCTGAATTTCCTGCAGTCCTTCTAGTACTACATTCAGCAGTATGGGCACATCTGCAGCATCCTCGTGGGCACCGCCATCATCCTCAACCTGGTCAAGTGGGCCGCCAACGTCGCCTTCCGATTGTTTTCCGCGCCTGTCTCCGGTAACCCATTCGTGCACATCATCACGGCGTTCTTCCCGCACTTCCGCTCCTTCTTGGGCAGCCCCGGTTCCTTCTGCCGCCGCCGATGTAGTGTCGGATCATACAGCAATCCCGTTGCTGAGTTGTCCGGCCGCCGGCAGGAGCTCATGGAAAAGTACGCCGAGGAGACGGCGGAGAGGGTGTACCAAAAGCTGAAGGACGAAGGCGTGTCAGATGCCGCAACGGCCGCACGATATCCCAACCTAAAGGACGCCGTGGAGGCCGGAATCATGCACCGGGCAGAGATGGACTACGGCGGCGCCACTGCTCCGCTCTGCGGGGAAACCAGGTGTTGAGAGAACAGTCCAGAGCCGCCTTCTCAACGTCGGAGTGCAGCAGAAAAGCAGAAAAGAAGAAAGACTAATCAGTGCTGTGTATATAATGGACAATGATTGCATTTCCAACAAAACCCTTTTGGCCCTTGATCCCCCTCTTTGACTTACTGCCCTCGTACTATTTCACTGTGATGTGTAAACTACTACCTCCAACTATATCAACTATATCTGCCATGATCTCATCCACGATACCAATGTATATTCGCGCCATAACAATGCAACGTCGCGTTCAGACAAAATTTGAGGACAATGATTCGTCATGGATGGAGAGATTGTACCGTTGTGCCTTTTCCATGCATGGAGCGGGCGCTCATTTTCACCCTCGCCCTTTCTTGTACAATATACGAACGGCAGTCAGTCTGCGGACACGAGAGCGCAAAGACCACAGAGTGAACTCATTATCGAACGGACGTAAGTTAGGTAAGGTAAAGCGGTAGAGCGAGGTATGGCAAGGGTACACTACTTTGACGAGGAGGATGACCAGTGGAAAAAGAATGCCCATGCCTCTGCCTGGATGGAGATCTGTAGGGACATCTGGAGAGAGGAGGAGAACAGGAGATCTGCTCACAAAAGGGCCGCGGACATTGAGCAGAGGCTCGCCCAGGCAGAGGAGCTGCTGAAGGCTTCTGCTGCCAGGTCCAGATCCGATGCTGTTCCCTCGGGTGACGACTCACTGTTTGTTGTCGGCGACGAGCTCGACGAGACTGTTCCGATGGTCGGGTCCCAGAACCTGGCCGAGCTGGTCGAGAAAAGAGCTTGGCTGTCTCTCCCTGCCTTCAAGGCTGGTCAGGACTACCGTGCGTACCTGCAGAACTTCAAGCTGTCATGGCAGCAGTTCGGTTTCCCTGAATACCTGCTCTGGAGGGGAGCCATCCAGAAGACGAGCAGCCACCCACATCATGACTACCTGGTTCAGGGCTTGCTGTCCAAGGACATCCGCAACTGGGAAAGCCTGAAGCAGGTGATGTCCCGCCGGTTCGAGTCCAAGCTGTCCGCGGGAGCGCTCCTCGAAAAGGCCGGCAACCTCAGAATGTCGAAGAAAGAGTAGGAGGAGGAAAGCTACGATGGCTTCATGTGCCATCTGAAGCAAGAGGTCGAGCATGCTGTCAAGGAGATCCCTCGGATCCCTCAGGAGAGCAAAGAGTACTTGGTCTCGTTCTTCTCTGCCTTCTTCTTTGTCCGTGCTATTCCTGCCGACATGGCGACACACATCCGTCTCTCCTCCCCAGACCTGTACAGTCCTGAGAAGGTCCTGTCCGCTGCAATCAAGTTCTCCATGAACGAGAGGGAGCAAAAGATGTACCACGGCGGAAGGGCAACTGCTGGGGCAGTGGGATACGGTCAGGAGGAGAAGCAGCCTCCCAGCCACCAAGGGCCAGGCCCGTCCCACGGGAACCCTCCCCCGGAGAGGAGGAACCCGCCCCAAGAGTCCAGGAAACTGACACAGAGCCAGCTTGATGGGTGGACAAGTCGTCCGGGATCTGCCGCAAGTGCAAAGCGTACGCCAAGCGCACCAAGCAGATGCCCCGCTGCACCCACTGCCTCAGGTGCGGAAGCAGCAACCACCGAGTCGCCCAGTGCCCGGATCTGCCCCCTCCTCCGCGAGACGGCGGAGGAGGCCCGAGGTCGTCGCAGGCCTGAAGTGGTGGTGAGGCTGTCAGTTCGGCACCTGAAGGCACCCAGCCTAACGCCGCCACACAGACTGACTGTACTTCTGTTCCAAGTAGTGCCGAAAAGCACCACGGCTGCAAAAGCAGTGACACTCCTGTGACTGAAACTGTAAATCTAGCTGGAAGTAGCCTCCTCCAAGTTCCCTTGCTGTTGGGGAGTCACCCCTTTGTTGCCACGTATGATGGCGGCTCTGCTGTATCTCTGATTGAGCTGGCTACCTTCCAGCAGCTCGCAAAGTCCTGTATTCTGGGAGAGGCACAAGGCAGGCCCCTCCAGGACATACAAAGGTGTCCCATCACCACCTACGGGACGTACCGTCTGAGCCTGCACCTGGGTGGCAAAAGCCACCAGCATGCTTTCACTGTAGTCCGTCATCTTCCCAGTGCTGTTCTTGTTAACAGAGATTTCTGCCGTGCCCACAATGTGGTCGTGCACCACAATGGGGACTATCTGAAGGTTGGGAAGCGAAGAGTTCTTGCTGTACGGTACAATGATGAGTACTCTGGCTGTAGCGAAGTCGGTCTTGTAAGCTGTAATACTTCAGTTCTGGCGTGGTCCGTTCAATGTGTAAGCATTCAGGCACCCAAAGAAAAAGCTGGACACACCTTTAAGGTCCATGCTGCCTCTGGTGTTCCTGATGGTGTCTGTATGGTATTCCAAGCTGTTACTCTGAATTCTGATGGTTGTGCTTCGGTGGAGGTCACAAATGTCTCTCCTATCTGAGCTTCTCTAACAAAGAACAATCCTCTCTGTGTGCTGGTGCCACTTGCGGCGAGCGAAGAACTGCTGCCGATTGACAAGGGCAATACTGCAGAGGCAGTCCAGTGCGTCACCCAGCTCTTTCAACATGAATGCTCCCAGGAGGGGAGAGGGGACAAGGCCCCAGGTAAAGTCTGTTCTGTAGCTGAAAAGCCTGTACCTGTTAGTTCCGAAAAGTTCGATGTAGAGATTGAAAAGCTAATATCTCAAGTCCAACTTGGAGAGTTCGCCGACGATCCTGCTGTAAAGGAAAAAGTTCTGTCTCTGTTGAGAAAACACCGTTCCCTCTGGTCAGGTGGACCGTGGGACTTAGGGCGGTGCACTCTGCCTGGCTGTGAGCACACGCTGAAGCTCAAACCAGATGCTGTTCCTCGCCGATTTCCACCCTATTGCTCCGCTTTCACTGAACGTTACAACATCAAGGAGCATATGGAGGCTCTCTTAGCGGCAAAGCTTGTACGTCCTTTAACCTCCCAGTGGGGAAGTCCTATGTACCTGGTACAAAAGAAACAGGCAGGACAAGGAAAGACGTACAAGCGAGTTATAGTTAATATGTGTTAGGTGAATTCGCAGTGTGAGCCTGCGGGGCTTTATGTGCCCAGTATGGATGACATTCTGGACGAGTTTGGGGGAAAGACAAGTTCTCTCATGTCTGGACCTCGTCCAATTTTATTTTCAATTGCCGTTGTCCCCCGAAAGTCAGGACCTATATGCCTTTCAAACAACTGAAGGCCAGTTTAGTCCGGCGTATGTCTGTCAAGGTGACCAATCTGCTCCTGCTGTTGCCCAAAGGGTTATCTCCAAAATTCTGGAGGGTATCCCTGGTGTTCGAGTCCTTATTGATGATATTGGAGTCTGTTCCAAAAGTACTGATGAAATACTGGAAACACTTGACCTGATCTTCACAAGGCTAGGCAAGTACAATCTGAAGTTGAAGCCTGCAAAGGCCACTCTGTTCTGTAGGGAACTGTTCCAATGCCCAGAGAAGGTAGAAAGAGTCAAGAATTGGCCAAGGCCAGTTACATCTGCTCAAATTGCAAGTTTCCTTGGTTTTCTGAATTTCTGGAGGCAGTATATGAGGGGAATATCTCAGTATTAAAAACCCCTCTTCGACCTGCAACATTCTGTAAGAGGCCGTATTCCAGAAAATAACTGGACCTCAGAGCACCAGACCTGCTTTGAGAAGCTGAAAAAGTTGGCAATATCTGCTCCTGTTCTCCATATATTTGACTCGTCTGGAGGTGCTGTACATCTGTATGTAGACAGCTCTGAAGTTGCCCTTGGTGCCTTGCTGGCACAAGAGGTGAAAAATGAAAGAAAGAAAAGGTTTGAGCTACATCCCTGCTGTTATGCCAGTCGCCTTTTGCGCGGTGCTGAGCACCGGTACTGTATGTCAGATCTAGAAGGTCTGGCAGCAACCTGGGCAATCCGTAAGTTTAGGCCGTATCTGTTGGGGAGACAGTTCTCTCTGCACACTGACTCCCAAACTGTAGCTGTACACTTTAAAAAGTTGGAGCCTGATCTAGGGAAGCGCCTTCGGAGGTTCTTTACCCTGATCATGGTGTACGATTTCAAAATCTTCTTGATCAAGAGTGAGAAGAACTGTAGTGATTCTCTGAGCAGGCTGCCAGCTGTCCCTGATTAGGAAACTGGTGAGCTTGAGTATGTGGAGGAAGACCTAGTTGGTGAGCACAAGCCTCAGGATGAGGTGGATGCTGCTGTAGAAGGAGCAGAAGACGATGCTGTAATTGCTTCTGTAACAACCAGGTTCCAAAGAAAGATCATGGGATACGAAGAAATTGTAGAGGAGCAGAAGTCTGACCCTGAGCTGTTAGAGCTGTCCAAACGCCTGCGGAAGGTGAAGGAGGTTGAAGAAGGGAGAATGACTTTCTTCCTGAGCGGTGGTGCTGTTTTTGCCAAAGACCGAAAAGGAAGAGAGAGACTTGTCGTTCCCCGTTCTGCTGTACGTAAGATCCTGTTTGACAAGCACAATCTCCCTCAGACAGGACACCCTGGCAAGGCAAAGCTGTTAGAGGAGCTAGGAGAGAAGCTGTACTAGAAGAACATGGCTCGTGACATTGCCAACTATGTAAAAAGTTGTGATACATGCCAGCGCACGAAGACTACATACCATCATGTAGAGACTCCTCTAGGTGACTTGCCACGGCCGACAAGAGGTTTCCAAGTCATGGCCATGGACGTCATGAGACCTTTCAACCAGGCAGGTGAAAAGTCCAAGTACTGTATTGTTCTGGTAGATCTGCTCCCTCGTTATGGTTTTGCCCTGGCTGCAAAGGACCAGGTTGGGCAGACCATCACACGTTTTCTGGTAGATGAAGTATTTCCGTTCTCTGTACCTGAAGCTGTTCTGACCGACAATGTGTTGAATCTAGACGCCGGAGTACTGCAGGAACTGTACGAGTATGCAGGTGTGAAAAAGCTGCCAAGCACAGCTTTCCACCCTTCTGGAAATGGTGCTGTAGAGAGGTTGTGTGGTACCCTCGGACTCATGATCCGAATGGCTGTCCAAGGCGATGGTCGAAAGTGGTCCCACTATCTGCCTCAGCTGTTGGCTCGGTACAATAATACTGCTCATTGTGCTGTTCGAGAGAAGCCAATCACTCTGGCCTTCGGGCTGGATCCTGTTCCTATGGCCTCGCTGGTGCCGCGAAGCTATCAGGAGTACCAAGCTCAGTCCAGGTACATGAAGGACCTGATCGCAAGACGCGAGCAAGCTGAAGAGTTGGCGAAAAAGCCACTGGAGAAATACTATGCTGATACAAAGGAAGACAGTGACCGAAAGGTTGGGGCAAGGCCCCACAAGCTCTTTGTTGGCCAATGAGTGCTTGTGAAAATCATGCACCAGAACATTGGTGAGACGAAGAAACTTGGTGCTCACTATTTCGGGCCCGCAGAAATCAAATCGGTTGATGACCACGTTGCTGAGTTACAGTTTGTGTCCAATGGAATAGTGCGGCGACGGAATGTTGCCCACCTGAGACCTTACTTCCTGGACAAGGAAGCTGAAAACGTGAGTTCAAGGTTCACTGCTCCCCAAAGGAAGCACCATCGATACGATAAGGGAGCAGGGAAACCGACGGTCAAAACTGACGACGTTGAAGTCAACGACGTGTCCGACCTCATGGAGGGCATGCAGAAGGACAGTCCATATGCTTCTCAGTTCCGTGCTCAAGGTGCGGACTAGGGTGGGCCTTAAATACATCATTGTCAGATTTTCCCTTGCCTCAGTGAAATTCTATTGCAGTTTGATGAGCGGATTCCAAAAATGTAAATATTATGGGTGCTGACCC
>JAAUYB010041192.1_pt1 | contig 13355 bp, 11 predicted proteins | sample 7278071 | NCBI WGS metagenome assembly JAAUYB01 (sample SAMN14350121, study PRJNA611818) | marine sediment metagenome | isolation source: surface marine sediment (1.8m) | place: French Polynesia: Moorea | collected 2018-08
GCCTCGGGGGGCGAAACCCTACGATTAAGCCAAGAGAAAAAAAAGATACAACCGGGTCACTACATCCTCAGGTGTACTGTAGATGCTGGTACCAGGGAAAAAGGGAAATTCAGAACAAATTTGCCATTGCCAAAAAGTGAGAGGGTAGTAATCTTTGTTTTAGCTTCTATTCCACTTGAATGCTCTCTTGAGTGCGAATTGTCTACTGCTTCCCCCCCAAACTCTTTTCCCCCCTCTGTACTTCAAGATTCGACAAAATTTATGAGAACCACAGCAAATTGCCGATGCCCAACGGATTGACCCACAAAAAAGCAAAATTGTTTCTTCTTTGATTTTTGCCAAATTAGACCCAGGCCAGTATATAATCCGTCGTGATATGATGTGTCTCTCCCTTTCTCTCACTCTACCTTCATCGTGGAGCAATTCAAGCGGCCGAGAGAGGGAAAGAGGAAAAGGAGGAGGAGGCGCTTCGCTCTGTCTCTCCCTCCCTCCTTTCTCCCCCCCCTTTTCTCACTTCGCCTCCGCGCGTTGAGGGAATCGGTGAACCGACGATCGAGAAAAAGGAAAACAGAGAAAGAAGCTTTTTTGGAAGGGAAAGCGTGAATTACGAATTGGCTTTCCGGAAAATTATGTGGTGAATTGAAGTTTGAGGAAATAACCTCTTTCTCAAAAGATAATTGGTGGTATCGGTGCATGATATCCAATGCACCTTTTTTCGTATGACACAAGAGGACTTTGTAAACAAGAACTGTAAAAAAGGAGGCAAATTGGAGGAAAAAATACCCCCCCTCTCCGAAACGCAGAGACAGTTTTGTTGCACCCCTCGATGCAAAAAAAAACCCTACCAAGAGAAAAGCGTCTTTGACGCCTCTTTTTTTTGTGGGTAGTGGCCGGTGGTCGGGCGCGCGCGCGACTTTGACGGAAACTTTTTTTCCTTTCTTGTCTGTCTGCGCTGCCGGAGGAGGAAGAGGAAGAAGATCAGAGGAGAAGACTGTGAGTGTGACCTTTCCCGTCTCTCCCCCGTCCGTCGAACGAAGCGACCATACCAACCAACCAACCATCCCGAATTCCGGGCCCGTCGCCTACTCCTCCCCCCCCCATCTCTCTCCGGTGGTGTGTACCTACTGCTAGTAGGATAGAAGGGAGGGGAGAAGGAAGGCCCTTCTGGACACATTCTCAGAGTGCCTAGGAGGAGAGTGGGGGTGTGGATATACATCAGAGGAGAAGACAAGTACTATGAACTACAGTGCGTGGGGTGACACAGTGAGTGCGTACCGAGGGTGCGGAGCCAAATCCGTGTCAAACAAGTACAAAGAAAGGGGGCGAGAGTGCTAGAGATATATCGGGAGAGGCATACTTTTGTCTCAGGCGAGGCCCGGGGGTCCTGGAAAGGTGAACTTCTTTGCTGATGCTGATTGAGGTATCTTTTTTTCTTGCTTTTTTTCACACACACATAAAACATCGCACTACTGTACAAAATTCCCATTGCTGTATCTGCCTCATCGGTGCTGTTCTTGCTGGTGGCCTAATTCTCAAAAAAGAAATTGTAAAAAAAATAATTATTCGAAGAGCACAATGCGCTATTTTTGACATGTTAATATGCCGAGCATTACATACATTGCTTTTTGAACAACTAGAGCATTTTTCACATCGTGCAATTTCTGTACCTTTTCTCCTCTTTTTTCTTTGTACCGGTCAGAGGCTGTGTGCTAAATGGAGAAAGAGGAGAGGAGGAGGATGGACAAAAGACTTCATCCGACTCCTCTTCAAAAGAAGAAAGGGAGGAGGAGGCCTCTTTTGTTATCCTTTTCACGCTTCTGTCTGGCCTCGCTCAGACTCTTTTGGACGGCCTCCTGCTTTGCCCTCTTTTTTGTCTGGCCTCCTGGTCACGCAGGCAATATCTTTCAGGGAAAAAATACGGTTTGAAATAAACAAGCGGGGGGAGAACGATGTGTTTGGCACTAAAAGATCTTTCTTCAGAAGAACCCTGTTGAAAAGGCGTTGATTTCCCTCTAATCAATATCGCCGGCCATGTAAGTGACGGAACAGTAGAAGGTACAAAATGTCGCCACATAAATGGTTACGCTGAACTTTATCCGAATCTTTTCCGAATGTTTCCTTGCCGGAAGTTGGCTCTTTGTTTTCCCCTCTTTTCCGAAGAGAAAAGTACTTTTGCTTACTTTGCCCCCCCCCCCCCCCGCCCCGGAACAACTAAAAGAGAATCTGACTTTGGGACACATCGTGCTGAGGTTTTCCCCCTCCCTTTCCCTTCCCCTCCCCTCGCAACCCGACACCAAACCCAACATTGCGTGCCTCGCCCGATGGAAAAGGAAAGGGTGTGAGAGAGAAAGGAGGAAGAATGAGGCAACAATTCCCGACTCATTTCTGGGGCTTAACTTCCTATATCCGCCCTCCGTTTTCCCCTCCTTTGGTTAGTCACAGAGAAAGCCGACAATGCGTACTGTGTCAACAAGGCCACCTAAACAAAAGCACGGTTTTTTTTAAAAAAATAATTGCTAAACATTTAAATGGGATAAAAATAATTGGTAACAGACTTTACTATGAAATTGCATTTTTGATGGAAACTTCCGGTAAATTGTAAGCTACTCTTGTCAGCGCCAAACCTTTTGTACTTGGGGCCTTCGCCGCCGCTGACATACATTTTTCAAGTCCTCCAACCTTCGGCCTTAATCACACATGTGCGAAGTCAAACTTTTAGGGAGGGGGGTCCAAATTTTGTTCTCAGGGAGGGGGATAATAAAAATTTGCTCAGGGACGGGGAGAAATTGCTTCATCTAGGGAGGGGGGATGGAGGGGGATTTTTCTCCCAAAAAAATGAGCCAACAATAAAAACAAGGAAAATATTACTTTACAATAAAAAATTTTAGAAAGAATATATTGATATTTTGAAAGGAAATTTTGAAGTTTTGTCATGTTTTTTGACAGCTCAGAGAGGGGGTAGCCTTGGAAAGTTTAAAAAAAATTCTATTGGGTGCCCTCTGTAAGGCTTCAGGGAGGGGGACTTACTATGGGAAAAGTCAGCCTAATGGTATCCCCCTTCCATCCCCCCCCCATTGCGCATGTGTGGCCTTAATGGAATTCGGGGAATAGTTTGTGCGAAACACTATACAGCAAGTATTTTCTTAGGAACAGAGCTTCTGCGGCTGAATGGAGAGAGCAGATTGCTGACTCGATGATAGTCTCGTCTCGAAATTAGGCAGTTTGTCTGCGTTTCTGTGCTGGGAAGATTTACATTTGTTGGGAAATGCAGCGAAGGATGATACTTTCTTGTTTCGTTTTCTATTAAGCTAAATTGATTTAGAAAGCACCGTAGGGTCGCTTTTAAGAGACGCGATGCATGGAAAAAATAAGCTCTTCGTACCCGACTCGAAAAACTCAATTTTCAAAAACTGTTTTACCCCCCCATAATCAGGGGATGAAAACATGATACATCCTCCATATTTCTACTACGAAAGCACAAAAATGAACTCACAACACTTTCATGAGATGGAATATTCTAGCATCGATTCGAACATATTTTTCGTCTAGGTTTTTCCCCCTTTTCCCCCCTATTATTTCCCGGAACATTATGATAATGACTGTCGTATTTTGCGAACTTTCAGTCCCGAACTTAAAAAACATTATTTTTCGAACGACGCCAATGCTGCCAGCGGTCAAACTTTTCCAAATAAGCTTGAGCTCGCCAGAAAATCAATCACTTTTTCCGCTTGTCTGTCCATACATTGACGTCAATCGCCCAAATTTTTGGGCATTCCCACGCATGAGAATTGATTTCGTCCCCTCTTTTTTGAGGGTGTGAAAATATTCTCTCCGTGGTTTGGGAAATCGTCTCATTTTTGTGGAGCGAAAGAAGGGTTCAAGGATACATATTTCTGGCCAGAATTATTTTTTAGGTTTCTTTTCATTTCGGGAAAAAACCTGCTACTACTTTCCCCTTTTTTTCGTCCCGAGCAAACTTTTTTTTTGAAAAATCTAATGCGGTGTTGGCGTGACCGGCCTAGTGTTTGCTCTTTTTTTCAACGCAGATTTTTCTTTTTTTTCGGGGAAATCATAGGCTGTCGCTTCCTTGCTGTTTTCCCCCTTCCGTTTTCGGTTTTTTTTTGCGGAAGAAAATGGGAAGAAAAATGAGTTACGTGCGTTAATTGATCCCTCCTCCCCTCCCTCTCTTTCTCCTTCAGTTTGCTCTGGGAGGAAACAATCACCATTGCATTACACTCTTACCGTTGATATTCGTTTTTAGAAACAATATGTTTGAAGTGTTTTATTTGACATTACTTTTTTGCAATTTTACAAGTAATAAAATTTAAGTTTTTGTCGAAACAGTGTCCGCTTCGTTCAGTTTTTTTTTGCATTTTCCTGAAGGCGGCTATTATCAGGCCATTAGGGGAGGGCCCCCACGCGACACTCTCCCCCCCCCTCCTCCTCCTCGAAGCTAATGTGGAGCAAAAAAAGTATTTCCTACAACCCCTGCTTTCCCGCACACTTTTCCGAGGCCATTAATTTGCTCACTTTCTCTAGAGGCATGGAAAAACAAGGGAAAGGGAAATCCGTGGGTAGGTACAATATACTGTAGAGCAAATCAAAGATTTTGGTTTAAAAAAACCGTTTACCTGTGTTATTAGTTTGTTCAAAATCTTGACTGATAATTGCAGGAATTCTATTATTAGAAAAGGCAACACGAGCTGTGTATTTTGCGAATACTTTTTTTGCGAAACTTGCTGTCTTTTCCCTTTTGCAATAAATCATACGTAGAAAAAAGTCGCTCGAGATTTTTTTTTCGCGGTCAGTGCCACAATTTCGAAACGAGCGTATTAATTACAGGGTCAAGTGCCGGCACCACTTTGAAATACGTGTGCTGAAAGAGACGAAATAACAATTTTTCAACTTTTTCCCCCAAATTTTGTTGTTTCGAACCTTTTTTGTCCATGGCAATCTACAAAAAATGTCAACTTTGGAACAAAATTTGAAGCAACAAAAACAAAACCATAATGTCGCCAAGTTGGTTCTGGCAAGTGAAAATTAAATTTTTCAATAGTATTTATATGGACTTGCAGTACAATAGTCCCAAGAAGTGAAAGAAATAGAGAGCCCGAGGGATAAAAGAAAGAGGAGTGAGTCGTAATGAGTAATTGCCATTTCCCGCAAAAAAAAGTCTGCCTTTCCCCTTTTATTTTCGAGAGGGAAAGAGAGAGAAAAGGTGACTGGTCGGTTTCTCTTTTTTTGCACGCCTCTTTCCCTCTTCTTTTGTGTCAATTAATCATAACTGTGCCTTTTTTTACCTTTTTCGTCTCCCCGCGGTTGCCGTTTACTTTTTAAAAGCTGTTGTAAAAATATTTTCTTTATATTGACTCGAAAACAGAAACGCAATAAACATGAATGACATCGGAGAAAATTAAGTAAGAGCTTCATTGTTTTTTTCATCTGCTCGCATCTCAAACCTCTGCAACACACGTAGGGTTTTTTATTTGGAATTGAATCAGCAGAAAAAGTGGGAATCCGAGAGGTGTTTTGTTGCAAGAAAGAATACGCAAAAGCTTGCCGCAGCTACGTATACGTAGGTACAGTAGATTCTTGAGGAGACGGAGGAGAAAAAGAAATATATGGGGAAAAGAGCCGAGTTTTTCGCCCCCGCTGCGTGCCTCCTTCCATCGCGTCGGAGGATAGAAAGGAATTTAATAGAGAGTGAGGGATAGCCCGGCCGCTCCCTTTACCTCCTCCGCCGCCGCAGAAGCAGGATAACTCTGCGGAAGAAGAAGAGGAGGAGGATATAACGGCGGAAGGAAGGAACCAATTTTTGCAGGTGCCGCGAGGGGGGAGGGGGGAAAAAGGGGGGGGAAGCCGCAGTCGCCTCCCCCCCCCCTCTGCCACCGGGGTCTTTGAATGTCGAGAAAGTTCTTGTCGTCTCTCAAGATTCAATGTTGATTACGGTTCGAGTTTCGAAAGTCGGCGGCGGATGTGAGCTCAATTGCGCGGAAAGATCCTTCCCCCGAAAAAGTTTGAATTTCCTACTTTCCCTACTTCCCAGTTTTTTTGCGAGCTTGCACTCCATATTTTGAAAAGGGGGAGGAAGGGGGGGGGGGACATTGGCGCATCCTCCTCCTTCCTTTCCCCCCGAAAAAAGCGTTAGGAGGAGGGGGGTTTATGAGGGAAAGAGAGAGAGAGAAGAGAGAGGAATGGCCCAGCAAAAAATGGAAGATGGAACCTCCCCTCCTCTTCTTTTGATCTGAAAGGTCACTCGCGAGGACATATTTAATACAGATTATATCGATGGAGAGTTGATGCCAGGTAAAATAAGTTTGCAGTCCTCTGCACAGGATAATGATCTGTTCATTTCCAAACTTTGAAAAGTTTCTCCCCCAGATTTCTCTGGAAAACTTTTGAGTCATATCCTGTTGGATTGTAAAGTAGGTACAGTACATGTGTAAGAGGATTTTTAAAACTTAATTCCTAGAATTCTCGGTTGGTTTTTATGAGGGAAGTTAGTTGGGTAAGGGCGGGGGTTCCCCTTGCCATGTTTCTTCCTAAGCGTGTACGTATGATACTAGTAAGAAAGGGTCTTCATTCATGAATGGACAAGGGTTATTTCCACTTCTCACAATGTTTCCGTCGAAGCCCACATATACATACATAAAGTTGTAGAATTGGTCATTAAATACTTTAACTTGTGTGTAAACGAAAAGTACTTTGTAAATTTAGATTCGAGGTTCACTCCGAAGTGAAGCATTACCCAAGCATATCCGACCGAGAGGTTACGAGTAATGTGTCCAACTTTCCGGCTATTATCGCTCGCGGCGGCTCTCCTTGGTAATTGAGGGCAAGTGAACGAGAAAAAACACCCTAAGAGAAAAGGAAAGGAACAAAAAACGCAATTTCACGGCAGTTTGGCCCCAACGATGTATAAAGGTTCCGGGAACTGCCTAGGAAATCTCTGCCATAAGAACAGCGGCTTTTCCACTCATGTCGACGGCTTATGAGATTTAAATTTCGATAAAAGCGCAGGTTGCTCAACTTCTATTGCACCTGTTTCCGTGTGAGGAAGCAGTCGAAGGTTGTGCTCACTTTGTTCATAGATGAAAGCCAGATCGAGATTGCTACTCGTTGGAGTGTTCCATAATGTCTAGTCTACTAATGCGGAAGGAAAAAAGTTTCCTTTCGATTCGAATGTTCCCCCCCTCTCAAATGTATATCTTGCTTATACTCAAGCGTTTTTGAATGCACGTAAATATATTCGAAAACCCTCCTCACCTCAATCATCTGTGGGCCTGGTGGGAAACCTTGATCTTGTACAGTGTAGTGTACGACTGACTGTATGTTGTAGTGACGGGCAAGGCTCCAGGATGGCAAAAATCCGGGTTTTGCATGTCTTTTTCCCCTGGCCAAGCCTTTTCCCTCTACATTCCTGCTCGTAAAAGTATTGCTAGGATTGCTTATTCCCAAACGTGTTCAAAAGTACGGAAATAAATTTAGAGACCATCCTTGCCTCAAGTTCTCTGTGGGCCTGGGGGGGGGGAACCTTGCTAAAAACAAACTGTACTGTTGATATGAGGCTCGACTCTTTGCTCAAGGGTGCCAAAAATCCGGGTTTTGCATTTCACTCCTCTTCCGCCTCCCTCTCGCTCGCCAAGCCTCTTTCCTCCTCCCCCCCTCTCTCCCAGGGGGATTTCCCCCATAGCGCCGGAAGGGGGGGGGGCAGAGGCCTACTCCGCTCTCAAGGGAATCACTGGACGGCGGGCGGAGAGCTATTTCCTCACCATACTACTCTCGGATGTGCAAAAGGCCTGGCCGACAGTGTCGCGCGACCATTTGACAGAAATATTTTCCGGGGTATTTGTGTGAAGACAAAAATGATCATTCGTGGGAGAGGTGACATGGTACAGGGTATACCTTTAACAATGGAAAGGTACGATGAAGACTAGTTTTTTTAGGCGCAGTAATAGTCCCTTTGTGGGCATTTTTCACCTCAGTTTTGGCTGCCTGTCTGTCTTCTTGTTGTAATCTAAAAAAAGGCAAGGCAAGTATTAAAAAATAGCAGAGCCTTGTTTGCGGAGACAGTCCCCGCCAGACATTGAAACCAACCGGGCAATCCTTCTTTTTTCACTTCAAATCCATTTCCGGCGTCTGCACTCTGCAGCTTTTTTTACCAATTCACTGAGAGACTTTGGGATTAACTTTTTCCTGGAGATTTGATTCCCAGTTTGAAAAGGAAGGGAAATCAGATGAGGAGGTCCGGGAGGAGATGAAGAATATTGATTCTTGACTCCTCCTCCTCCTCTTCCCAGCCCACCCTACTACGTACCCTTTCTTCCTAGAGTCAAGGGAGACCGCCGAGGCATTTTTGCCGCTAGCGTCGCGGTCTTGCAAACTCAAGTTTATTTTTTATATTTAATTTTAATTTTGGGTTGATATGGTTAAATCTTGTGTGTTGATAGCCACTATTTAAAAGCAAGCCTGAATGAATTTTCGGTCTTGACATTTCAGTTCCGACTGGACACTTTGGGCTTAAATTGCTTTTATGAAATATGTTTTCCCCTTTCCAGTCCCGTAGGGCTGAAGCGGAGGCAGGGAGGAGTTGCCTCTTCTTGATATCGGTTTTTCCCCAATGCTGACGGGACCGGGGTTGGCATCACACCTGGCCCGGACCGTCCGCAGGCAGGGGAGGCATCATCATATAACTTTGTATTTCGACGAAGAAAGCGCCGGGAAATCATAAGTGGAATAATGTCTTAGAAGCGTATACTCACCTAATGTACTGTACTGTACTGTATCTTGTTGACCATGGCACCCGTTTTAAATTAGAAATTAAACTGTCATCTTTGAAAATCAATGCAAAAAATTAAAAGCGTTGGCACAACCGTTCGTTATGGCGTGCAACGGTAATTAGTTTAGGCGGAATACGCAGGTTAATCCATGCATACCAGTATGTCTTCCATATGAGTGTGCCAGGGTGAATGTCTGCTCGTCGTCGCCGGCTGGTCCGATATATGGTATATTCCCCGCCCTCCCCGGATTCTTCCCTTCCTCTCTCTCTCTCTCTCCCCCACTCTCAAAATTGCAGAATGCCTTGAGAAATATTTCCATTCCGGCCTTAGATGGATATTTTCGACTGTGTATTTTGATTTTGCACATCATGATTTTTTTCCAGGTTTGCCAGCATTGAGTTGAGGACGGTTTTCGGATCGAGGATGTCGCCCTCGGCCTCCGCTGCGCTGAGGCTGCTTGCCTTCGCGGCACTCAGCGCGGGATCGGCAGGTGAGTCAAAAACCTTCATTTCTCCCCCCCAAAAAATAGCCAAACATAGTTTCAAAAAGGTTATCAGTAAACTTGTCGGCCCTCCATAGGCGCCAGCTTTCTCGTACAGTTAGCAAAGATTGTATCATGCAAATGCAAAGGGCAAGGCCCCAGATTGAAACTAAAATTCCCACAATCATGAATTTCCCTCATGCCCCTGAGCAGTAATATTTTTTTAGAGAAAATCAGGCTCTTTTTCGTGCAACGGAATTTTTCATCGAATAGCGTGTGTGTTAGCTATCGACACTGTACTTCTCTCCCCACTCAAGAATCAAGAATCCACAACGAACGGAGCCAATGTTTTTCTCACACACTGACTTTCCCCCCGGCCAGCCCCCAAAAAAGTTTTTTTTACTGGCGTCGGTGTTTTGCCGGTCGCTTGTCGGGGGGGGCGGGGGGGGGGGGCGGTCCCTCAAGCAGCGGGGGGGGGGGATCCCATGGGGGGAGGAAAGGGGAAAAGAAAGGAAGGTAAAAAAGTAAGAAATGAAAGGTTGGTTGGTTGGTTGGGTCATAGACTCCCGCCCACACGAAGACAAAAATAAATCTTGATTCTTGCCTCTCTGTGTTCGTCCCAAAAAAGGATAAACACGGTATAGTTATAAGAGGTTCTGACAAATTCAGAATGCGAAAGTCTCCGCCGGATTTAAATGCCTATGGCGAAAACATGAAAGTTGTTTTTTTAACCTCTCCCTTGACGGGAAAACTCTGTGTGCGTAAAAAGGGGAAGTTTCTCCTTTGCCTCCGCTTTTCAACATGAGGAAACAGTAAGGGGGGGGGGGTTGCAATATTGACCTGAGTCAAATTCGCCAAGACGAAAAAATATGTCGAATGTAAATATTAGGTATCAGCCAACTTTAGCAAAACATTGTGTGCAAATTGATTTTGCCGCATACTTTTCCTCCTTTCCTTTTTTCGATCCAACACACTTTATAGTACGCACGCACCCCTAATTGCCCTCATTTCTCTTTTTCACTTTTTTGTCCCCTTTTTTCCTCTTTTTTCGTGACTTTCCATCCGGGAAAACGGTTGCGGTGGTGCGTTTGGCAGCAAAAGCCTTTTTTTCACGCCCGAGCTAAAATCCGGGTCACAGGGGGGGTAACAACAACATTTTTTGCCGCTTAATTCTCTTTTTTTTCTCCACAGTCATCCTCCCCTTCTTCTGCTTCTCTTTCTCCTTTATGTCTTGTCTTGTAGCCGCTTTCCTGTGTAAACAAGGAGTCTTTCCTCCCTCAACCCGCCGTCAAAATTTCACCAAATGTTTTAAAAACTGTTTTAAACAAGTACATAGAGAATCACGAAGTCGGTGAATTTTGGAGGTTCCCTTCCTGACTTGATCGTAAAAAGGTTCCCTGACATGCAAATTTTTTGCTCTTGGCCGAAAGTGGTGGAGGAGGGGGAGGGCAGGAATTTTGTTGTTGGCGGTCTCTTCAAGGACCCTTAATTTTGTCGGAGAAAACCCTTTATAAGCTTTCTAAGTAGATAATGAACCATGATAATGTTTAAAAAGAAGTCTTTACTCAATTTTCTGATTTTTTGGACACCCGGTTTTCACCTTGGCTGCTATGAGATTCATTTTTCTCTTGTTTTGACACTTTTTCCTCCCTCCCCCCTTTCCTCCTCCCCTCTCACTCTTTACCCATCGACACCTAGTATAAGAATTGAAGCCCGTACTATCCGCATTGGAGCCAGCTAGGAGAAAAAAATCGCTGAAATGACGGAGCTCGACAGCCGGAATCAGATATTTTCCCCGCGAAATGGCGACCTCAAAAGATCATTCCTTTCATTCACTTCCTCTTCTTTCCAAGTACAGTTCATGCGTGCTCCGCCCTCAGTTAAAGAGGAGCCGTTTTTTTTAAAAAAAAAAAACAGCAGTACATCGAAGACAGAGCAAATTCAGGCAAAAATGTCAGACAAACACGATGATCTCCTGTTTCCTGCGAAAAAAGGGAAAGAAAAAAGTTGCTGCGACTGAGAAAGAAGTCGATTCTCCCCCGTGCTCACGGTCCCCAAGTACGAATATTCGATAAAAAAAACCTTTCCATGTTCCTTATCCGGGAATTTCCACTTCGGTCGCGGCCGAAGGAAAAACGCCAAAAAAGTAAGGCATAAAGAAGCCGGAACCTGCAATTTGAACGTCCTGCTGGAGGTGTTAGGGGCAAGATTGCAGGGTTAGGCCGCCGCCGCCGCCGCCGCCGCCGCCGCCGCCGCCGCCCTACATCCGCGGTACTAAAAGTAAAAAAACACAAAGAAATCACTCCCTGAAGAAATCTGCGTTTCTTGCTAATTTATGACGCAATTTTTTGCCCCCCTCCCCGTGTTTCCTTTTTTTGTCTATCGTAGAAGCGAGAACTTCCGTGATTTTAGCCAATCTTGGAGAAACGCTGGATAAAATAAAATGGGGGGGGATAGCGCAAAAAAGAGAAGAAAGGACCCTAGCCAAGTTGGCGTCGTCGGAGGGGGTACCTGCTAATTTGTGATCAAAAGGAGGAGAGAGAAGGGCCCTTGTAGTGTCAGCACTCAGGCGGGATGGACGCGACGATTTTTTGTGTAACATCGTAGCGTAATGGCGACCTTACAAAAGTTTGCCTCTTCTTGACGGAAATGATCGAGGGAGAGTCTGTGTTCAAAACATCTCTTGTTGCATCGCACGTTTGCGCCAAATTTTGATCGGGACATTCACATGGTCCAAAAAACGTTACTTTTGCCCAATTTTACGTAGGTACTTAACTTTTGTTCAAACACACGGTTTCCAAAGAAACGTCCCAAAAAGTTTTCCCAAAAATGTACGTCTACTGCGCAGTGTACTCAAGGTACCGAAGGCCCCGCCAAAAAGGCCTCCTCCTAAAAATACCGCTGCAAAACAGGACGAAAAAAAATAGAGCGTGAGCGTTTTTTTGATTGAGTATGAAGTTGCCGGAAGTCACACCTTTCGGTATGTTGAAATATTTTTGGGTGACCTTTCTCATGACCTACAGTAAGGTTTTTTTATCTCTATACATTCTGTCACCGCCACCGTAACAAGGATTGTCCAAACATTGCACGTCCTTGTCTCTTCCCTGTTTTCTGGGTGGGAAAGGAGGAGGCCCCTCCCTCCCCACCACTTTTTCTCCCTGTCGTTCGGGGGTGTTTGAAGGCCCTCCCGTCCGTCCGTCTGTTCGTCTGAAGATTTGCCTTTCAAATTCTCGCGACATCGCTCGCCGCCCGAAAAAAAGGGAAAAGGGGAAAAGAAGGCCGCCTTTGAAGCCCTCCCTACCTGCGTGTTCGCACAGGAGGAGAAGAGGAAAGGGGGGGAAAAGTTTTTTTTTCTGTGGAAATCGCCTGAGCACTTACAATTTTTTTGCCGCCGCCTCCTCCTCCTCCTAGGCACAAGTATTTCCTTCTTTTTCGAGAGGCGGGCGGAGGATAAAAAACGACAGAGCCAGGAAACAGGGAGAGAGAGAAGAAAAAGGTAAGAGATTGTTATAGGCGGCGGGCATGCTTGGTCGCCTTCGGGTGGAGGGGGGGTTGGTTGGTTATATTTTGACTCTCTTCCTCCACTTGATAGTGTCTCAAGAGTGGCTCTTGATATTGAGAGTCCTCTGCCCACCTTTGCAGCAAAAGTTGTGTAGCACAAAACGCGACGAATGTTTTTCCTGCATTTCTGTGCAATGTGCACATGATTTCTGCAGCCCGAGACTGTCTGAATGTCTGCGGCATTTTGCTTGCTAAATACATTCTGAGCGGGAGGGGGAAAAGGGGGAAACTGCGGTTGTCGTTTCGGCGATGTATTACGAGTTGCTGGTGTCGGTCGGTCGGTCGCGACCAAGGCTGCAATTTCTGGGGGATAGGGCCCTCACCACGGAGGAGAACAAAAAAATACAACGCAAAAAAGGTGGCAGGCAGAGATCCTAGGCTAAAAAATTCCCAACAAACTTTCGCCCCCAACATGTATTTAAATTTACAAACAGGGAAAGACTACAAGTATACTGCATACTACCATTTAAGTGGGTGATTTCCATACCGTCCCTTGCTGACTGACTGACTGGAAGCAATTTGGCCTGAAAGCC
>JAAUYB010160151.1_pt1 | contig 13342 bp, 16 predicted proteins | sample 7278071 | NCBI WGS metagenome assembly JAAUYB01 (sample SAMN14350121, study PRJNA611818) | marine sediment metagenome | isolation source: surface marine sediment (1.8m) | place: French Polynesia: Moorea | collected 2018-08
AGCAGAGGGAGACCAAAAGTTTTTGTCAGGGCGGGAATAGAGGGGGGAAATACAAACAAAATTCTTCTCAAATTTCAGAAAAGGGTCGAAATTTTGAATTTTACTGGTAAATATTGAAATTTTTAACCGCCTTCGGCGGTCAGGGGGAAATCAGGCTGGAGAGTGGTTTTTAGACCTTGAGGAGGGGTCGTTCCCTCCCTGCCACACCCACATATAGTTGACCCCCTATGCGTTTAAATCTAGAGAATACCGATAGCATGCATATATGCTGTTTTTCTTCTTTTTGACAGGTTGGTGGACCCCGTAGTAGTGGTTCATGTACCAGCTGCAAGTGTGTTTGTGTTTGGTATATTACCGGCAACAAAAAAAGATCAAGAAAATCACTTTTTCATACTAGTCCTTTGAGAACTTGTTCCTGTTTTGTCGGATGCCAGCGAAAAAAAAAAAATAGATGTACTTGGGAGACGTCTAACAAAATTGTATATCATGCCGAATGTCGGAAAAAGTGGCTCCAGTGTGAACATTTACAGCGCGTATCGGAACAGCTTGCTGAATATTCCTTATATATGTCAAAGCAAAATAATTTACCAATTGTTCCTGACGGTTGCATTCCGTTAATTGGGTATTCTAAAAAGCCCTCTACTTTATTACGTGTTCAAGAGGCTGGAAGAAATTTTTTAGACGAAAGAGAAGCTGCTATATCAGTCTTCAAAAAAAACCATGGAAATGTATATCAAAAAATTCGAACCAAAGCAGGCAAAAACTTAAACAAAAACAAAATAACAAACTTGTCAAAAAAAAGCAGACCACTACCATCACCACTTCAAGTCAAAGAGGCAGAAACTAGAGCGCTACAAACAAGGTTAGAAAAAAGACCTACGGAAAATGAGGAAGAAGGGCTAGTAACTGCCACAAAAAGAATTACAGCACAGGTTTCATCTGCACGTTCGTCAAAGGTATGATACTGTATTTGTACCAAAACATTTTTTTATAATTATTATTCAGGTGCGATATACGCTCAATTGGATGGGACTTAAAATGAACTGTACTTTTGGGCTTTTAAAGGAAATATGGACGAAAGAACTTGCTTCGTTTAGCTTTGTTGATGTCTACTACACACTGCTGCAACAAACAAGGAAATTTTCTTTTTTGCCAACAAATTTTGTATCGAATGAATTATTTTCAGGAAAGAAAATAAGTAAAGTAACGTGCGATTTTAAGGAAAAATATCCACAATTTTACTCAGACTTTTGTTCTCACGGTCTGTTCCTAATTCCATTTGTTTTTCCGCCGGCAAACGCAGCAAAAAGTTTTGAGCCTAAATGGAATTTGATAGTTCTCAATCGAAATTCCGATATTTATCGATCGCCCACTGCCTCTCATGTACTTCATATGCACTTTTTTAATGGATGTGATGATTCCACTACTCCTTTTCGAGCGTCTCAACGAAAATTGATGAGGTAGGTAGAATTCTTTTCCCACCGCTTTTTGTGCCTAAAACTTGCTGATCTCTACAGGCGTACCCGACGATTTCTAAAAAGGATTCTGAACAGTGATCTTCCGCACATAATAAATAAAAAATTTTGCATTGACTTTCCAAATGACACAAAAGAAGGTACCAATGTGTGCTTTATTGGCAAAAAACTTACACGGTACGGAGGAATTTTTTTTCAAATGACATACGTATATATATATGATCGTTTTTATTCTTTCGTTCTAGGCCGACTGGTAGCAATAAACTTCATGTTGACAACTTCACGACAAGCTCTGCAGAAACTCTTTTGAACGAAATGTACTTCGGTAAAATTAATGAATAGGAAATAAATAATATTCAGCGAATTAATTAATTTATTCTCGTTATATCCATTTTTATTACGGACTTGGTGTCGTGTTCTTGCTCTCAGGAGTGGGCGGTGGACTCTCCCTGGTTAGGAAGCCCAAAGGGCTACCAGCAGGACTCCCGTGCAGGGATGGCGTTGCCTCAATCCCAAGTTCTGCTGTGAATCTAGGGTTGGGAACTGAACGAGCAACGGCACCGCCAACACGGAGATCGGCCGCATTGATCCAGTGAGGAGATGCCAAGAGAGCCATTGAACTGGCTCTGATAGGCAGCACCGGCGGTAGCGGCTGTTCGACCTGATCCTCCTCAGTGAGAGCGATATCCTGCCAGTGTTGCCGCGAAGGACGTCTCCCACCAAGTCCTGATCTCACGGTTGCGGTTGTCGTCAGGTCAAAGTCCGGAGCAAAGTTCATGTTCTGGAAAGAAACAGAACAATAGTTTGACCGGAAGGGAGGAGCATGAGTGAGAGATTTTTTTTTGGCCGCTGTAGGCGGCAAAAAACCCGATTGTATAAAAGCCGCCAATTTTTTACCAGAAAAAAATTACCTCAAGACCTCTTCGAGAATCCAGCTCTAGCCCTGAAACTCGAGCCACTCCGCGTTGGCAATCTAGGCTAACTGCAGGTCCTGTTGTCCTTGGCCGAGCACCTCCAGTGCCTCTATAGATTGGAGGTTCGCTGTGGCCACCTAGAGACCGACCGGGTGAAGCTCTGTGATCACGCCTGACAATCTCCCGCATCTCAACGTGAGCCGATTCGTGCCGTTCTGCTAGCCTCTGGCGGAGACGAAGGCGCTCCAGGAGAGGACGTCTCTCTTCCTGCTGTTGCTCCTCACCAGTTCCACTGTTTTGAGTGTGCTGTCGTCGTGTGCACCTCCGGTAGCAACAGAAGCTAAAGAGAACTGGAAATAGAAAACATTGCAACATTAATTAAAAAAGAGATTTTTTTTACAGATTACTAAAACTTACGTAGCAAAAGCACGAAGAAGGTTGTTGAAATGCCAATCCAGATGACATGGTAAGGTGGCGCCGGGCTGGGTGGTGCTGGCTGTACTGTGCAGTTGGCGGCTGGGCATTGTAAGTTCGCTGGAAACTGCTCATAGTTAGAGCAATCATTCATGTTCCACTGACACAAGGAGGGACAGTAAAACACAATGCAAGGATCCTCCGGGGTGTAAATTAAGGTGCAAATACGGTCGCTCCCATCCTTGCAAATGTCAGTTCGATTCAGCAGCCTATTATAGACAGATTATTACCTTTTATTTTTAGAACATTAAACTATGAAACTTACTCTGTAGTGTTCGCCAGCTCAAAAATCCACTTGTTGCTCTCTGTCTGGAAGGTGTTCCTGAGAGTGATGTTGTTGAACTCCATCCTGGCATCGGCGGCAGGGGAGGAAGTGGAGTAGGTGGCGCTGGCGTTGTAGTCCGCTAGGCTGCTGTTTAAGGCTGCGAGCTGATGATGGAGATCAAGCCGTCGTTTCTCTTTTCGCTGCGAGCGTTGGGAGAAGGAAAGCTCCAGTTCGTGCATCCAGGCCTCCTGCATTGTTTAGATAGTAAGATTAATTAATTATGGACAAGATAATTTCATTCTCACGTACCTGGAAATCTTGATAACGCCGAAGACCTCGTACCAGTTGGAGAAGGAGATCGAAGGCTAGATCGTTCCGCTCATTTTCGAGATCCTGGGTTTGCCAGAGCCGGTCAAAGAACTGCTTCGGAAGAAACTGGTTTTCCTCCAAAGTAGTTTTGAATCCCTTCAGAATGGCAATGTCATCTAAGAGGTCCTTCTGGGTAGCTTTGAAGTCGGTCTGCGCATCACTCAAAACCCTTAGCTTTTCCGTTGTGTCGTCGGTGTGTTGCTGAGCTGCCTTGTGAATTCGATTGAATTGGATCCTGGCTTCCTTCTGCGCTGCTTCCACTTGATTTTGGAGATCGGTATTGTGACGAGCTTGTCTCTGGTAACGACCTTCCCACTGAGCGTCTTTGACATCAAACAACGCACGTTGCTCGCTGAAGAATTCCTGAGAAAATTCACCAAAAATAATTTTTGTCATAAAGATATATTTGGAAAATTTTCTCACCTCAAGTTTTATGTCCACCTCATCTCGGAAATCTGTTAGCAAAGCATCCTCAGCTCTAGATGGGGATGTGACGGATGGTGCGGGGCCAACAGGTAGATGTTCCGGAGCAGATGTGGGGGCCGGCGGAAGTGGAGCTTCGGGCGGCGCGAGAGAAGCTTCGGGCAGCGCAAGTGAAGGTTCAGCTGACTGCTTCCTCGTGTTGTTGTTGTCCACAAGCTAAATATAATAATAACGAAAAATTGTAAAAATTGTAGAAAAAAGCAAAAAAAATATAAATATGCCTCACCTTGCAGTCAAGTGTAACGCATGGGGACAACCGTGTCTGTGTGAAGGGCGGTGGGCACGATGAGAGTCTCCATGGCCGACAACCTTGCGCTGAAAAGTCGTAGAAACGGCATCCTTTGATCCAGTGGGTAGCCTTCTCACACAAGAACACATCTTTTGTCAAATCGTCTGTCATGTACTCCTTGGTGCCTTCAAACTGCCCCACCGAAAGATTGCTAAGGAGTATATATGCAAAGAAATATAGAAACGCCATTTTAAAGTTCCACCAATTTTGTCTTCGGTCCTGAACGTCTCTTCGCCTGCTCGGCGAAAGAGAACTAAATCTTCTGTCTGCCTGTTATCACGAACTCCTCAACGCTTCCTTCCTACACGTCTGAGGCCCCACCCTTTTCACCCCGCTCTCTCTCACTCTATGCATCCGGCATCCGCCCATTTGCCTAGTTTTCTGCGTACTCCATAGAAAAAATAGAAAAAAATACACTTTAAAGTTCTTACAAAAGTAGATCATAGGTTGACGTAAATAAATAATTCTAATTTTCAATTTTTATATCAAATAATGGTCAACTTTGTCTATGACAGGCGCGAGAACGATTAGGGAGAAAGAGAGAAAGAGGGGGCGTTTCTCTAGCCATATCCTCTCCCATGGGCGTTTCACACCAGCACAGTACACATGTTCATCTAGCAATTTTTTCCCCTTTTCGTTGAAAGATTAAAAGTTGGAAATTGGCATGATTTGACAAAAAAGTGTTTATATTCTTCGAAAGCGAAGTTTATACAACTACTTACTACGGATTGCAATTCGCCAGAGTATTCTTGGAGTTGCGTTCTCTGTCCTCCTTTGTTCACCATTTAATGTTCTCGACGTCTTTTCACTTTTTTGCACACAACACCAGCTTGATTCTCTGTACTTGCTAACTTCCTCCTTTCTTTCTGCGATAAACACATTCTCAAAAGAAAGCTCTTGTCGATTTGTAAGCGGTTTAATCTTAGAATAATATGACTTTTAATGTTTTGATTGCCTGCGTAAGTAACCAGCAACAACAGCAGCTCTGAGAATAGGAGGTGAGCTGGTGTTCGCGCTTCGCCCAGGTTTGGCTGTTGCTTGGCCATTCTGGAGGTAGCATGATGCATCGGAGCCGCTGAGACGAGAGGGTGGGGGCAGAGACAGGAGAGGAAGAAAGACTGTGTCTTACGTAGGAGAGGGAGGCGAGCGCCCTGTAGGCTGAAAAAGGAGGGGGAGGGCGGGGCGTGCGTGGGTGGGTAGAGGGAATAGGTGAACAGGCGTGCGGGGTGGGTAGACGGAATAGGTCAATATGTACCATATAGGCAGCCAGATGGATGGGAAAGTTGCCTGTCAGATTCAATTTGTTGGTCTGCTGATAGAAAGATGCCAAATTTGGGAAAGAAATAAAATGTGTATGTTTTTTTACGAAATAGGTGTCTTTAAAAAAGAATCGAACAGAAAGTAAACCAATGTTTTTACTCAAAAAATGCTACGTTTCATACCGGCGCTAAAAATCATGCTCGTAAATTACAAATATAATAAGCGTAGTGTAAATATCAAGATTTGGGGATTTTTTTCCCAAGGAAAATAGGAGAGGCTCGTCTAACGTATTGCTTTCTAAAGCTAGTCCCTTGAGAGATTTTTTTGAGCGGCAACAATAAAAAACAGAGAAAATGTGAATTTCGTGTAAGTGACACTTCCGAGCGGCGCTGAAGCGCTGGTAAAATCATGTGCACCATGACGACGAAGCGGGTGAAGGCGACCTTCTTGCTTTTCTCCGTGCTTCTCCTCTGCATTTCTTTCTCCAGCAGCCTGATTCCGGTATGAAAAAAAACTTAAAACTGCAAGAGAGCACTGAAATAAAAATTAAAATACATTATATACTAGGTAAAATGCAACCAGTACTACTCCAGAGACAGAGCCGTCACCATGTCCTGCCCCGTATACGACATCAGGCTCGTACCACCCCTCATCATCGGTCACCGAACGAAAATGCCATGCCTCATCATTGAGTAAGTTTTCTAAGAAAATTAGATTTCTTCCCTTCACGCTTCAGACTTTTTTGTTGCTGTTGTGGTTGTGCTATCTGTCTATCTAAAAATTAAAAGTAGTTGGGAGAGGAGAGACTACGAAAAGCTCACGGTGGCTCTGAAGGGAAGCACTTGTTGTTGTTGTTGTTGTTGTTGTTGTTGCTGCTGCTGCTGCTGCTGCTGCTATAATTTTTTTCCCTGCTGGAGGGAAGCACTTGTTTTTGTTGTTACTGCTGCTCCTGCTACTATAATTTTTTACTACAAACGTAATTTTTTTTCAGATGTGTTCCGAAAGTAGTGCGCCCAGGCCACGGCATCATTCTGACGGAGGCGCAGGAGGAAAATGCTGCGAGAAATGTGGTTGATTCGGGCATTTCAACGCACTATACCACCAACAGCAGCAGCACCAGCAGTACCATCAGCAGCAGCAACAACATCTCCACAGATCATTCCAACAGTACATTTACTTCTGGCAACGAGGATACTTTGCGACCGGGGTCAAGTTATGCAGAAGAGGCTGATGATGAGGAGGAGGAGACGGATTCAGATTGGGAACCGCCAGCACAGCATCAGGTCGAACCCGACGAGGAATACAATTCCGAAACAGAGGAGGAGGAGGAATCGGAGGAGGAACCTGTTGCATCAAGGAGAAGGCCGGGTTGGAATCGGCGAAGATTTCCACCAATTGCCCGGCAAGGTGGAAGAGCAAGGAGGAGGAAAAAGAAAAAAGAACATTCGCGCTTTAAACCTTTAGGCCAATGGAGACACCACGTCGATACTTCTTCATCGGAGGAAGACTTTATGACAGATGAGGCGACTACGGATGAGACGACTACTACAAGCAGCACAACCTCAACTACCACTACCACTACTACCACCACTACTACTACTACTACTACTTCCAGCACCACCACTACCACTACGACTACTGCTACTACTACTACTACTACTACCACCGCCACTACTACAAGTAGAGCAGAAGGTGGAGAAGGAGAAGAGGGCAGCCAATCTAGCTCTAATTGGGATGAAAATGACAGTGAGGATAACAGTGACAATTCTAAATACGAAGTGGAGGAAGTGTGCGGAAATGATTCGCCATGTACAACCTCGAGGACGGCAATCGGTCTTGCCTCCGTATCAACGGTCGTGATTTGTGGCACTATTGTCTCTAGCCTATTATACTTCGGGTATAAGCAGCACAAGAAGAGGAGAAGGGACAGAGAGGAGGAAAGTTTACCAGCTTTAAGACAACGAATGGGTGAATTGATGGACACTTACGCACATTTGAGGGAACAGCAGGCGCAACGGGAGACTCTAGATGCTTTTACTCAGGCTCAACGTCGGTTTGCTGCAAATGCTGCAAATGCTTGGCTCCTTTCTCGTAATCGCCGACGCGAAGAAGAAATTGCTTCTGTTCCACCTGCTCCGCTCCACACATCATCGCCAGAAAGGCCAATAGGTTGGTCACACAATGTTGCTGCTAACGTGCGTCCGAACAGACCTACTCTTCGTCGAACAACAGCTCCTGTGCCTCGTCCACGTTCTGTGACCAGTCTCCTAGGACCCCCACCTCCGCCTCCTTCTATTAACTTAGAAAGAATTCTTCCTCCAGCGACTGCGACTACCACGACTACAACTACAACTACTACCACTACAAGGGCAACAGCAGCAGGAACTACTTTACCAACTGAAACGGGATCGTCTTTCTCTGGTACCCAACCTGTACCTGGTCCCTCTCGACAGCAACGTGGTGTACGAATGGATAGCGGGAACGAGTTTGCGCGAAGTTTTGCATCTTTTCTTTCAGTTGGACGCAAGAGGCAACTCGATGTAATTTTGGAACTTTCTGAGACTTCGAGTGGTGTGGACAGCAACAGTATTATTAACATTGAAAGCTCGTCAGACTCCCCAAGAATTGCAGCTATTTTCTCACCATCTCGTGATCAGCCAGCGTCATCTGCTGCTTCTGCTCCTTCTTCATCTCCAGCTCCTGCTGCTTCGTCACCGCCACCTCCTCATGTAGCGCTTCCTCAGAGTCAAGTTCCTGCCACAGCTCCTCCAACTACTGCTCCATCAACCAGTCCGCTAGCTCCGCCTGTGCCACCTCGTCGCTGGAAGCCTGCTACCCCACCAACGCCGCCGCCTCGTTCAGCTCCGTCTTCTGCTCCCTCCTCTAGACTAACTACACCGGATCGACCAATTCCCACACCGCGAAAAGCTGTTTCAGCCCCAACGCCCGTTCGACCTGATTCATTTTCGATAGAATCAGCAACAGCAACAGAAGCAACAGCAACAGCAGCATCGAACGAAGGAAGTGCAGCAGCAGCAGTGGAAGCCGCTCTAACTGCGTCTCCAGCATCACCGCCATTGGCAACAGTGGCAGGAGCAGGTGCTCTTGTGACAGAAGAGACAGGAGGAGCAACAGCAGCAACAGGGACCTTTTCAGGGCATAACTTAGGGTTACGGCGTGCTTTCTCGCACCCGGAATTACGGGATTTTAATCGATTTGAGGAGGCTGAAAACATCGCTGCCATTATAGAGAAAAAATCTAAATCAGACAACACTGCTCAACGGAAACAAAAAAGTCGGCTTGGTCGCTTGAAATATCTCAAATTATATAAAAAAATTAGCGAGAACAAGATCAAGAAGTGGATGGCGAAAAAATCGAAACAGCCTTACAATGAAAACAGTATGCCCGAAGTAGACAAAATTACCCCAGTCCGTCGAAACAGTGCCCCTGCTCTAGCAAATGCTCCTACTCCCCCTACGCAAAGTCTAATGGAACATTACCGTCGCGGTTTTTCACCAAGTCCAGTGCCTCCAGTGCCTCTAGGGGCGTCAGTCGAGTATTCGCGTACGCTCAGAGAAATGCAAAAAATTGCCAAAGAGATTGCAAAAAAGGGAGCTCTCGAAGGTAGACCTGAAAGGAATCGTGCAACCCGTGCGAGACCTGTCTCTGAAGCTGCAGTAGTAGTAGCAGCAACAGTAGCAGCAGCAGCCACAACAACATCAACAACAACAACAACAACAACAACAACAAGCACATTGACAACTACTCCTCGCTCAAGTCGAAGTAGAAGTAGGGTACAGTCGGAATCAAACGTAAACTACATGTCAAAACTGCGTCCGCGTAACTTCTTTAAAAAGACCTAAGTTTGTTTTAATCAGAGCTTGCTATATATTGCTTTTTTAATAAAGTTTTGTTTCTTTCATCGAGCATTATTTCGACTTTTATTAGACGGTTATGGTTATGATTGTTTTGTTGTTAACAAATAGAGTTTATATTGCACTTCGAGTAACGGATAATGATTCAAAATGAAATATTTTAAATGTGTTTTCTCTTCTTGGCGAAAGTCTTTGTCCAAGACTGCTTGAATATCTTCCTCTACTTCTGTTATTTTTGGGAAAAATATGCAGTTTTGTCGCACGTACCTTATAAAGAAATCCATTATCTCCAATTCCTCAGTTGATGGAACAACAATCCAAAATATTGTTTTTCGAAGCGATATTAGGAAATTTAGAAAATCCTCCAAATTAAATTCAAGAGTAACGGTACAGCTTAAACGACTAAATTGCAATTTAGGACCCTAAGAAAAAAAAGAAAAAAAGTAGATTAACAATAAAAGACTAAAGGTTCTAATAATACTTACAATAATTGATACGATTCCTTCTTTTAAAACGAGTTTCGTATTAGTATTAGATACATCTTTAGATGATGTTTGAATTTTCTTTGCTAATTCGTCAAGTATTCTCATAAATTCAGTAAGTTTGCTTTCTGGAATTATGAAGTGCTTTTGAGGATCAAAGACACATTTTAAATTTTCATAGTAGGTATGACCTACAATTAAACTGCCAGGTAAAGCTCCAATACAGTTGCACGTATCAAAGAATAAATGCATTATGCAATCTTTAGTTGTTCGGATACTTTCGCTTGCCATTGTGATAGCTCTGCTTTCTTTTTTACATCGTCTAAACAGTTACGCAACAAGGAAACAAAAAGAAAGCTGTTTCAACTATGGCGACACGTACTCTCCCTAATATTTCCCCGGAGAAAATAAAAAAAATAATCTCTTTATGGAAGACACCAACATTCGCAGGTAGCTACCTTGGCCTTTCAAGCTTTCAAATGGCTCTAAAGTTAGACCAAAATATTGATATATCTCGAAAAGACTTACGGGACATTATGCAAACTGATGAAGATTTCTTGTTAGAAACCCGAAAAATTAAAAAAATGTTTCCTAGACGTGAAATGAATTCCCACGGCTTCTGTTCAACGTGGCAAAGCGATGTGGGTTTTATGTTTACTATTGACAGTTACATTGGGTTTCTAGTTTGTGTGGACGTTTTTTCTAGAAAAATTTTTTGTCGAGCAATTAAATCAAAAACTGCCGAATCTGTTCAGAAAGCTTTTCTAAAAATTTTTAGAATGGTTAACGACAAGCCCGATGTGCTTGAAACAGATCAAGGTTCTGAATTTCTTGGCAACAAAACGTTTTTTAAAGAAGAAAAGATTTTTCTTAAATTTAAAACAGGGGCTAATAAGGCGAGTTTTGCCGAAAACGCAATATTATTAATAAAACGGAAATTGTTTCGGCTTTTACGTACTCTTTTAACAAGAAATTGGCCAAAATATCTTCCAACAGTCGTTCGGTCTTTGAATAACACACCCCACCAAGCACTAGGAGGCTTAAGACCAAGTATAATAACATCTCGCAAAGATACTCCCTTAATTGATGGAACCATAGGATTTCATCCTGATACACCTTTTCAAACACAACAAGAAAACCAAAAGAAATATGAACTAAATCCAACAAAATTACAAGTTGGTGCATATGTTTATGTCAATTTTTTAAGAAAACCGCTAGAAAAAAGTTTTGACTCACCAAATTACCAACTATACATTGTTTCACGCGTAGATGCTGGAAAATCACCACCTTTATATCAAATAAAAGATTTAAAAGGAAAAATTAAAAGAGGTTTCTTTTATCGAGAACAGCTTTTAGAAGGACAAGAACCAAAAAAGGGACAATTTTTCCGAGTTGAAAAAATTCTTAAGAAAAAAAAGACAAAAAAAACAACATTATATTTTGTAAAATACATGAATTACCCTAAGAAATATAATTCTTGGGTAACAAAGGAAAACATGATATTGTAATTTATTGTAAGCTGCTAAGTTTGCTCGAGTTGCCTGACATTATCGATTTTCTTGCGCATATACCAAAAATCAATATGAAACTTGTACCAATTTTACTACGTGGAAACTTAGAAGCAGACTTGCAATACAACTTTGGAGCTGCATATGCCATTTCAAAAGGTACTTGGGAAATAGCTATCCAATGTGTAGCTTTTGAGTACATGCGTAGCAGTACAAGAGATCCCGATCCGCCACCAGTCAATCTGTTTCTTTACCTATCCTGTAACTATGTCGAAGATACCAGAGTTTTGACTTCTGATGAAAGTTCCATCCAACCTGCAGTTTTATCTCTTATACACTTGAATATTAAATCTGGCGAAAAAAAGTGTTTTAATTTTAAAAATCGAGACTTTTTCCAAGTATCAGCGCCTACTCAAAGACTTGTCTTTTATATACGTGACGAGCATAACCGAACACCTCCGCCCGCTGTGCAGAAGAAAATGAATACAACAGCCATCTTACTTCTACGCAGAACAGCCTAAACAAGTCTTATTCCAAAATGAATTGTAAGGAAGAGCTGAAACAAGACATGAAAGAAAACCATGAATTTTTGTGGAAAATTTATATTGAAAAGCCTCATACCATTCGCAGAAGACTTGCAAAGGCCACAAATCGTGAACTAATTACTTTGATAAAAATTGTCTATTGTGTCGAACAGGGTTACATTCCAATTCGAAAAAGAAACTATATTAAGCTGCTTAAGACACGACGTATGAAACCAATATTAAATTTAAAATATCATATAAAAAGCCTACTAAGAAAACCTTTGGCAGAAAAAAAACAGTGGGCTATGAAGATATCGTCACTTTATAAATTTTTGTTGTATTCCGTATTTGAAGAATAAAAGATTGTTTCGATTTTTGCATTATAGGTATTCTTCGCTTCAAGTATTGCATACCGTCGTTCTCATCGAAATTTTGAAATGAGTCTTATTACAAAAGTAATCATTGATACAACAGAGTACAATAGGCTTCTGAAAATCGAGGAAGAATATAAAAATCTCAAGGAACAATTTCATAAAAAAGAAAGGTCGCAAAACGAAAGACAACAAAGTGAGCAACAAACAGGATCTGGCAATATTTGTATGTGTACTAACAAAGAAAAAGAGTGTAACTGTGAGAAAACGCCACCACTGAGTAAAATTATAGCCTTGAATGACGAGGCAAAAGCAGTTGATCTGCCGGCTCGAGGAGTTTTACCTTCTATCACTGATCCAAATGAAGCCAGCCAGTCAAAAAAAGAAGAGAATATTTATCCAAGTGAAATAGAAGACAAGAAGAAGGAGAAACTGGACCACAATGAGTGGAAAATGTTTGTAGATGACAAAACAAATTGGTACTACCTTGGCCATTTTGAAGAAAACTGAAAACATGGAGGATGTATGAATACGAATTAGAGGAATATTTACAAAAATTTAAATCTATCTTTGCTCGCTTGCAAGGAATTTTTGCAATTGATCAACTCCCAGATCGTCTTCCTCTGCTGGACTGTATTATTGTTAATACCGAGTAAGTCTTAAAATTTTTATATACCTAATCTGTCTTACCGTCACTTCTCGTCTTCTTGCATGCGAATAGAAGTCGTATTACCTTCCTCTCTAGCCATAGCATCGACTTTCAAACATATTAAAACTAGGGGTGACAAAGTGAGAGGAGAGGAGAAGTAACAAACTAGAGCGGACAAAGTGAGATCGAGTAAAAGAACACGATATGTAGGGACAAAGTGAGCCAGGAAATTCAACAGAGTAAATATAAGGCATACCGGAAATTTAGATAGAATAGGTATAGAGAGGAAAGTTGGACAGAGTGAGTATAGGGCAGACAGCAAATTCGGGCAGAGGGAGTATAGGGCAGGCAGGAAATTCGGACAGAGTGAGATAGGGCCGACAGGAAATTCGGACAGAGTGAGA
>JAAUYB010082770.1_pt1 | contig 13315 bp, 16 predicted proteins | sample 7278071 | NCBI WGS metagenome assembly JAAUYB01 (sample SAMN14350121, study PRJNA611818) | marine sediment metagenome | isolation source: surface marine sediment (1.8m) | place: French Polynesia: Moorea | collected 2018-08
AGCCCGAAGGGCCGCATTATCGGTGATTTCACTGTCGCCCAGCTGCGCGACGGTCTGTTCCAGGTGACCGCGTCCTATGGCGCCCAGGCTTACCACATGCGCTGGTTCGAGCAACAGCTCCCGGCGGAGGGGGTGACGCTGCGCAATGTGTCGAAGGAGCGGATCGGTTTCCAGATAGCCGGACCGCGGGCGCAGGAATTGCTGCAGCGCGTAACGCGCGCCGACGTGTCCACCACGGCCTTCCCGTTCCTCGCGGTGCGCGAGATCGATATAGGTCAGTGCAGCGCAATCGTGCAGCGGGTGAGTTATACCGGTGACCGGGGTTACGAGATATATGTTCCCTGGCACCACCAGGTGGCGCTATACCAGGTGCTGACCAGGGCCGGTGCAGACCTCGGTTTGCGGCCCTTCGGCATGCGCGCGATGATGAGCCTGCGCCTCGATAAATCCTTCGGCTCGTGGATGCGCGAATTCAAACCGGATTACACGCCGCTCGAAACCGGGCTCGATCGATTCGTCGCCTACGACAAGCCGGCCGATTTCATCGGCAAGGCGGCGGCGATCGCCGAACGCGAGCAGGGAGTTTCGCGCCGTTTGTGTACCTTCGTGGTGGAGGCCAGCGATGCCGATGCGGTGGCCTGGGAACCGATCTGGCATGGCGGCGAGGTGGTGGGATTTGTAACCTCCGGCGGATATTCACATTTTACGCGCCAGAGTATTGCGTTTGGATTTTTGCCGCCGGAACTGATCGAGGAAGGCCGCGAAGTCGAGATCGAAATCCTCGGCGACCTGGTGAAGGCGCGACTTTACAGTGAACCGCTGTTCGATCCCCGCAACGAATATCTTCGAGGATAGTAACTGCGCTGCCGGCCGCTGGTGAGGCCGGACCGAAGGTTTCGACGTAAAATCTGCGCAAGCGGATCGCGCATGCGGCGGAACCATTGGCACAGAGGACAATGACATGGGTGACAAATCCGACGATATTCTGTACCGAGTCAGCAATCTCGCGCGGGGCGACAGCTCGCGCGATATCTATGACGACTGGTCGGACGACTACGATCGACACCTGTTGGCCGATTTCGGCTACGTATCGCCGCGGATCGCGGCCGCCGAGCTGGCTGCCGCACTGGCGACCCGCGACCTCGAGCTGGTCGATTACGGCTGCGGCACCGGGCTGGTCGGTGTTGCACTCCAGGCCGAGGGTTTCACCCGCATCGACGGACTCGATATCTCAGAGGGGATGCTCGCGCAGGCGCGTGCCAAGGGGGTATATCGCCACCTGTTGTGCGCGGACCTGACCGCGCCGATTGCGCTCGATGATGCCGGCTACGACGCCGGTTGCTGTATCGGTTCGATGGGTGCCGGTCACGTCGGCGCCGAACATATTCCTGAACTGCTGCGGCCGCTCGCGCGAGGCGCAGTTTTTGTGATCATCATGAACGGCGCCTACTACGAGTCGGGCGGATTCGATCGGGCGTTCCGGGCGCTGCAGGACGCAGGTAGCTGGCAGATACTGAAGCTCGAGCAGTTCAACTACATGACCGAACTGGATCGGCCTGGCTGGTTGCTGGTCGCCAGAAAGCCCTGATACAGGTCCGGAAATTCGGTTGCAGCGTTCGCTGTTGCGGGCGTTATTCGGGTGCCTGGCCGTTGTCGGTAGCGGTTAGTCCGATTTGGAGTGACGCTCGATGAAATTCTCCAGGGTCTGCGCAAGAATATCCCAGATTGCCATGGGGCCGGCATTCGCCACCGTCTCCTCGCGCCAGTGGCCGAGGTGCATGGTCTTGATCTCGTCCCCTTTTTGCTGCATGCCTGAAAGCATTTCGCCGTAGGCTTCGAGTTTCGCGCGCGAAGCGTGCTCGTCGTCCAGGTGTTCGGTGGCTTCCTGCGCACGGGCGTATAGCTCGTCGACGTGTTTGAGACGCGCTTCGTACTCGCGGATATGCTGTTCGATCAACTGCTCTTTGCTAGTCATGTTTCTACCTCCAATGACACTGATTTTAACCTACTCCGATTAGCAGGCCTATGCCTGATCCAGGTCAAAAAAATGGGTTGATCGCGGCCCCACCCGCGGCTAACCTGCGTGCACGTCCAATACGCTGTCCGGTATGTCCGCCACCGCTCTGCTCGAAACCACAGACCTGACCTGTATCCGTAACGATCGCCAGCTGTTCAGCGGTCTCGGGCTGGCCCTCGAGGCGGGCCAGATGCTGGTGGTCGAGGGCCCCAATGGCTGCGGTAAAACCAGTCTGCTGCGAATCCTGACCGGCCTACGTCTCGCCGACGAAGGCGAGGTACGCTGGCGCGGCGAAAGCATCGAAAGACTTGCCGGTGATTATTACGAGGAAGTCGCCTACGTCGGCCATCACGATGGCGTCAAGCGCGAGCTGTCCTGTCTCGAAAACCTGCGCCTGGCGCGCGCCATGGGGATTCCGTCGGATCTCGATCTCGACGATGTGCTCGAACGGGTCAACCTGTACGTTTACGGCGACACGGAAGCCGGCAGCCTGTCCGCCGGGCAACGCCGGCGGCTGGCTCTGGCGCGCCTGATCGCCACCCGCTCGCCGTTGTGGATTCTGGACGAACCCTTTACCTCGCTGGACAAGGCCAGCATGTCGATGTTTACCGGTCTGTTCGTCGCGCACATCGAGGATGGCGGCCTGATCGTCATGACCTCGCATCACGACATACCGCTTGACAGCCAGCGCATCCGGCGCCTCGATCTCGGAGTGCAGGCGTGAACCTGCATCGCCTATCGCTGTGGCAGGCGTTCATCTTCCTGTTGCGCCGGGATTTGTTACTGGCGGTGCGCAACCGCGCCGAGTACGCCATGCCGCTACTGTTTTTTGTGGTGGTCATCACGCTGTTTCCGCTGGCGCTCGGTGCACTGCCGGAGCTGCTGGCGCGAATTGCGCCGGGTATCGTCTGGGTGGCCGCACTGCTGGCTTCGATGCTGTCGCTGGAAAGTATCTTCCGCTCCGACTTCGACGATGGCTCGCTGGAGCAGATCCTGCTCAGCGCGCATCCGGTGGGCGTACTGGTGCTGGCCAAGGTCTGCGCCCACTGGCTGGTCACCGGTTTACCGCTGCTGCTGATGGCGCCGGTGCTGGCCGAGATGCTCGGTATGCCGGGCGAGGCACAACCCATGCTGCTATTGACGATCCTGCTCGGGACCCCCATCTTGAGCCTGATCGGCGCAATCGGCGTGGCCTTGACCGTGGGCCTGCGAAAAGGTGGTATAATCCTGTCGTTGCTGGTTTTGCCGTTGTACGTGCCGGTGTTGATATTCGCCGCCAGCGCGATTGAAAACGCCGCGATGGGACTCGATGTAACCCCGCAGATTTATATGTTGCTGGCCTTCCTGTTTCTGTCGATCTCGTTGTCGCCCTGGGCGACCGCCGCGGCCTTGCGTATGTCGGCAGGATAGCCGCTGGATTTGGTTATGTTTTTGTGGTTTCACAAGCTCGGTTCGCCGCCTCACTTCTACCGGATCGCGGGCAAGTGGATCCCGTGGCTGAACACCGTGTTCCTGGTGCTGGTGCTGGCCGGACTCTACGGCGGCCTGATCCTGGCGCCGACCGACTATCAGCAGGGCGAGAGCTACCGGATTATTTTCATACACGTCCCTGCGGCCTGGATGTCGCTGTTCATCTACGTCGCGATGGCGGTCTGCGGCATCATCATTATCGTCTGGCGCATGAAACTGGCCGAGGTGGTCCTGATCAGCAGTGCGCCGATCGGCGCGTCGTTTACATTCCTCGCGCTGGCCACCGGGTCGTTATGGGGTAAACCCATGTGGGGCACTTACTGGGTCTGGGACGCGCGCCTGACCTCGGAGCTGATCCTGCTGTTTCTGTATCTCGGTGTGATCGGCCTGCACAACGCGATCGAGGACAAGCGTATGGCCGGACGGGCGGTAGCAATTCTGGCCATCGTCGGCGTGGTCAACGTGCCGATTATTCACTACTCTGTCGAGTGGTGGCATTCGCTGCATCAGCCCGCGTCGCTGACCAAGTTCGACAAGCCGTCGATGCCGCCGAGCATGTACCTGCCGATCCTGATCATGGCGATCGCGTTCCAGGTATATTACGTCGCCGCGCTGTTCCAGAAATGCCGGGTCGAGCTGCTGCTGCGCGAGCGAAACAGCCGCTGGGTCGAGGAACTTTAGATGGCGGAATTTTTCAATATGGGGGGGTATGCGCAGTTCGTCTGGCCGAGTTACGGCCTGGCGGTACTGGTTCTATGGTTAAACTGGTATCTGCCGCGCCGGCAGCATAACCAGGTATTGCGCCAGCTGAAAAGGCGCCGTGGAAGGGAGCAACAATGACACCCGCAAGAAAGAAACGACTCGCGCTGGTAGTGCTGATGTTGACCGGAGTTGCGGTCGGGGTCGGATTTGCGCTGCAGTCGCTGAACCAGAACATCATGTTTTTCAAAACTCCGAGCGAGGTGCTGGCCGGCGAAGCGCCGGCGGATCGCCTGTTCCGGGTCGGCGGCATGGTCGTCGCCGGCAGCGTGAGCCGTCCGGGAGACGGCCTGACCGTGCAGTTCGACCTGACCGATAACGAACAGCAGGTAACCGTCAAGTACACCGGCATCCTGCCCGACCTGTTCCGCGAGGGACAGGGCATCATCGCCAACGGTCGCCTCGACCCGCAGGGTGATTTCGTCGCCGAGGAAGTGCTCGCCAAACACGACGAGAATTACATGCCGCCGGAGCTCGCAGAAATGCACAAGGCTCAGGAGGCACAACAATGATTCCCGAAATCGGCCACTTTGCGCTCATCATCGGGCTCTGTGTTGCAATCATCCAGGCGGTAGTACCGCTGGCCGGCGCAACCCTCGGTATCCAGCGCTGGGTCAACCTGGCGGTACCGTCGGCGCTGGCGCAACTGCTGTTCATCGCTATTTCCTACGCCTGTCTGACCTGGGCCTTTCTCGCGCATGATTTTTCGGTGCTCTACGTGGCGCAGAATTCGAATAGTGAGCTGCCGCTGATATATCGCATTTCCGGGGTCTGGGGTTCGCACGAGGGTTCGTTGCTGCTGTGGGCACTGGTGCTGGCGGGCTGGACCGGCGCGGTCGCGGCCTTTACCCCGAGCGTACCGCGGGTGATGCGCGCGCGCGTACTCGGCGTGCTGGGCCTGGTCAGCATCGGTTTTCTGCTGTTCATCATCATCACGTCCAATCCGTTCGAACGCCTGTTACCGGCAGCGCCGGAAGGCAGCGATCTGAATCCGCTGCTGCAGGACATCGGCCTGGCGATCCATCCGCCGATGCTGTACCTCGGTTACGTCGGGTTTTCGGTGGCTTTCGCGTTTGCGATCGCGGCACTGATATCGGGCCAGGTCGACTCGGCCTGGGCCCGCTGGGCCCGACCCTGGACCAATATTGCCTGGATGTTCCTGACGCTCGGCATCGCGCTGGGCAGCTGGTGGGCTTATTACGAACTCGGCTGGGGTGGCTGGTGGTTCTGGGATCCGGTCGAAAATGCGTCCTTCATGCCCTGGCTGATCGGCACCGCGCTGATGCATTCGCTCGCGATTACCGAGAAGCGCGGCACTTTCAAGGCCTGGACCGCGTTGCTCGCAATTTTCGCTTTCGCCTTGAGCCTGCTCGGCACCTTCCTCGTGCGTTCGGGGGTACTGACTTCGGTTCACGCCTTCGCCACCGATCCCGAGCGCGGCGTGTTCATTCTCGGTTTTCTGGTGGTCGTGGTCGGCGGTTCGCTGGCGCTCTATGCCTGGCGGGCGCCACTGCTCAAGAGCGCTGCCAAAACCGAACTCCTGTCGCGCGACGGCGCGCTGTTGCTGAACAATATATTCCTCGCCGTGGTCACCGCCGCCATTCTGCTCGGCACGCTGTACCCGATTGCGATCGATGCCATGGGCGGCAAGATTTCGGTCGGACCGCCGTATTTCAACCTGATGTTCTTTGCCCTGACCGCGCCGCTTGGCGTGCTGGTCGGTATCGGCATGCTGATTCGCTGGAAATCCGACAGCCTCGCGCGTCTGCGCGGCAAACTCTGGCTGCCCGCCGTGGTGGCCGTGGCTGTCGGGCTGGGATTCAGCCTGATGCTGTCGGAGTGGAATCCGGCCGCCGCCGCCGGACTGGTGATGGCACTGTGGATCGCGCTGACCGCGGCGCTGGCGCTGTGGGAGCGTCTGCGAGGGCGAGCGTTGGCCTCGGCCCTGCGGTCCATTCCGGCCGGTTTTTACGGCATGCTGCTCGGCCATACCGGCGTCGCCGTGTTTATCGTCGGCGTTGCGCTGACCAGCCAGTACACGGTGGAGCGAGACCTGCGCATGGCGCCGGGCGACAGCTACTCGGTGGCCGGGTACGAATTCACCTTTCACGGTGTGCGCCAGTACGATATACAGAACTACACCGCGACGCGCGGCGGCTTCAGCGTGCGCTCCGAATCGCGCAACTACCAGGTCGACCTGTTTCCGGAGAAACGGATTTACCGCGTGCAGAAAATGCCGATGACCGAGGCCGCGATCGATGCCGGCTTTACCCGCGACCTGTTCATCGCGCTCGGCGAACCGCTGGACAGTGAGGGTGCCTGGGCCGTGCGGGTTTATTACAAGCCATTCATTCGCTGGATCTGGCTCGGCGCACTGATCATGGGATTCGGCGGTATCGTTGCCGCCTGTGACCGCCGCTATCGTCGCCTGGTGCGCAGTCGTGCCGGCGACGGCGCGGCAGCGGAGGCGGCGTCATGAATCGTTTCGTCATGCCGCTGGTAGTGTTCGGCCTGATGGTCGCGCTGCTCGGTTACGGGCTCAGCCTGGACCCGAAGAAGGTACCTTCGCCGCTGATCGACAAGGCTGCGCCGGCGTTTTCGTTGGCGATGCTGGACGCGCCGCAGAAACAGCTTTCCACCGCCGACCTGATGGGGCAGGTCTGGGTACTGAACGTCTGGGCTTCCTGGTGTGTTTCCTGTCGCGAAGAACACGAAGTCATCACCCGCCTCGCCAACCAGAACCTGGTAGCAGTGATTGGACTGAATTACAAGGATAAACCCGACGATGCCGAGCGCTGGCTCAGGCAGTTCGGTAATCCCTATGCCACCAGCGTGATCGATCGTGACGGCCGGGTCGGCATCGACTGGGGCGTGTATGGCGTGCCCGAAACCTTCGTCATCGGCGCCGATGGCGAGATCAAGTACAAGCACATCGGGCCGGTGACCAACGAGTCGCTGGAAACCGAGGTACTGCCCGTGATCCGCGAGTTGCTCAGCTGATGCGCGCTGTTTTGCCGTTGCTGTTGCTGGGCTGGCTGCTGCCGGCGCAGGCCGTCATCGAGGTATACGATTTCGATTCGCCGGAAAAGGAAGCCGATTACAAGCTGCTGATCGACGAGCTGCGCTGCCTCGTATGCCAGAACCAGAATCTGAAGGATTCGGATGCGGAACTGGCACAGGATCTGCGCCGCGAAACCTATGAAATGCTGCAGGAAGGCAAATCGAGACAGGAAGTCATCGAATTCATGGTCGCACGCTACGGTGACTTCGTCCTGTATCGGCCGCAGTTCAAAACCAGTACCTACCTGTTGTGGTTGGGCCCGTTTGTCCTGCTGATGATCGTGCTGATCCTGTTCGTACGCCGAATGCGCGCGGCCGCCGGACCCCCGAAACTCGATCAAAACGCGCTGGCGCAGGCGCGTGATCTGCTGGAACAACCGGACGATAAAAAATGATTTTCTGGATTGCCGTCGCGGGCCTGCTGGTGCTCGCGCTCGTCCTGCTGGTATTGCCGATGTTGCGTCGCGCGCGGGAAGCGGACGACGGCCAGCGCCAGCAGCAAAATATCCAGATTGCGCGCGAACAGAAACAGCAGCTGGACACGCAGCTTGCCGCGGGTGACATCGATCAGGCCGGCTACGACAGCGCCTACAGTGACCTGCAAACCGCTCTGGCACTGGAACTGGACGGCAGCGACGAGCGCGCACTGCAGGCGCGCGGTCGCTGGATGGTGTATGTCGTCCTGCTGTTCCTGCCGATCAGCAGCGTACTGCTTTACCTGAATTTCGGCGAGCACCGGGTTGCGCTCGATCCGCAACTGGCACAGGCAAGGCCAGCCAATGCGCCCGCGCCGCAGATGTCGCTGGATGAAATGCAGGCGTCTATCCGCGAACGCCTGCAGCAGGATCCGGAGGATGCCGAGGGTTGGTTCATGCTCGGCCGGGTGCAGATGGCGAAGCAGCAGTTCGGCGACGCGGTCATCGCATACCAGCGATCCTACGACCTGATCGGCGAGGAACCCGGCGTCATGTTTGCGCTCGCCGATGCGCTGGAGATGCGTAACAACGGCAGCCTGGCGGGGGAGCCGGAAGAATTGGTGTTGCGCGGGCTCGAACTGTCGCCGAATTTCCCCAACGGACTCTGGCTTGCCGGCATGGCGGCTGAGCAACGACAGGATTTCAAGGCCGCGCATTCCTACTGGACGCGGCTGTTGCCGATGATCGCAGACAATCCGCAGTCGGCACTCGAGGTGCGCAACCTGATCAGAATACTCGAAGAACGCGAGCCCGCGCTGGCCGAGGTCGCTGCGGCGGACGCGGCTAACCAGCGACAGCTCAGTGTCAGCGTGGACATCACGCCGGAGCTACGCGCGCAGGTGTCTCCGGATACGGCGGTCTTCGTCTATGCCCGCGCGCAGCAGGGGCCACCGATGCCGCTCGCGGTCAAGCGGCTGACGCTGGCGGAGCTGCCGGTAGCGCTGACGCTCGGCGACGAGGATGCGATGATGCCGGCTATGAAGCTGTCCGGATTCGACGAGGTTGTCGTCGGTGCACGGGTTTCGATGAGCGGCAACCCGGTGGCACAGGAAGGGGATTTCTATACCGAGCTGGAATCGGTCGACAGCAGCGCACCGCCGGCGCAACTCGATCTGCTTATCGACCGCGTTCGTTGATCAGCCGAAAGCCTGCTTGATCTCGTCGTAGGGCGCGGTAATCGCGTACACCTCGAGATATCCCATTTGTCGCAGCGTATGGGCGGCCATCGAGGCGCGCCCACCGCCGCCGCAATGGGTGATGATGACGGTGCTGGCGTCGGGGCAAACCTTGTGTACCTGGTATTCGAGCACGCCGCGGTCGATGTTGACCGAGTCGCTCAGCTTGGATTCGCGCGCCTTTTCCGCCTCGCGGACGTCGACGATGATGGCATCCGGGTTTTGTTGGTAAATGCGTCTGGCCGTCGCCACGTCGACGCACTCGATGTGCTGCTGGGCTTCACGAATGATTTCGTCGGCGGTTTTTATCATGGCGTGATTCCGGTTTTGAGACTGATCTGGGTTAGTTTACGCCTTCGTCGACGGGGAACAAACCTGGTTACCGATCGCGCAGTTCTCGCGGCCATGACCGAAGCCTGCGGGCTCCGGGGTGGTCGCGCGTCCGCGGCCTAGGCCGAATCGAGTGCTTCGGGCGCGGACGGTCGCTGTGCCGGAATCCGTTCCGTCCGCCAGTTGGCAACTGCCCAGGCGAGCACTTCCCGCGCCTGTCCCTGTTTCAGCTCTAACGGCGGTTGCTGGCCGAGATGGCGCAGGGCTGCCGACAACAGCGATGGCGCCTGGTCGAAATCCAGCGCCAGCGCGCCGGTCTGCTTGGAGAGCTTGGCGCCGTCGGCATTGTTGACCAGCGGTATGTGCAGGTAGGCGGGAGTGCGCAAGCCGAGCCTGCGTTGCAGGTGGATGTGCAGGCAGGTGTTTTCCAGCAAATCCGCGCCGCGCACGATTTCGTCCACTTCCTGTTGTTCGTCGTCTATCACGACAGCGAGATGGTAGGCATAGACCCCATCGCGACGGCGCAGAACAAAATCGCCGACCTCGCGCTCCAGGTCGAGGGCAAACTGCCCGTAGACAGCGTCGTGAAATTCGACACTGCCGGACCCCGCGGTATTCATCCGCATGGAGTGGCCTGTTTCGGAGAGTTGCTTCAGGCGGCAGTTGCCGGGGTAGATCTGTCCCAGCACGCCGCTGGCGACACCCTGTTCGCGCAGGCTGCGACGACTGCATTCGCAGGCGAAAACGTCACCCTGCAGTCGCAGTTGTTCGAGCGCTTCCCGGTAACGGTCGAAACGATCGCTCTGGCGCAGTACCGGCCCGTCCCAGTCGAAACCGAAGGCTTCGAGCGCAAGCAGTATCTGTGTTTCCGATCCCTCGACAACCCGAGGCGTATCGACATCCTCGATTCGCAGCAGCCATTCGCGTCCGCCGGCGCGCGCCTGGCAGTAGCTTGCCAGCGCCGCAACCAGAGAACCGAAGTGCAGGGGGCCGGACGGCGTTGGCGCAAAGCGACCGCGCAAGGTTCACCCCAGTAAATGTTCGAGAATGTCGCGGTAGATATCGGACAGCAGGTCGAGCTCGGCAACGTCGACGTGTTCGTTGACCTTGTGAATGGAATCGTTGACCGGGCCCAGTTCGACGACCTGGGCACCGGTGGGAGCGATGAAGCGGCCATCGGAAGTGCCGCCGGTGGTTTCGAGCCGGGTGGCGAAACCGCGATGCTTGAGGATCGCGGCCTGGGCCGCTTCCACCAGTTCGCCCTGCGCGGTGAGGAACGGGTAGCCCGAAATCTTCCAGTCGATATCGTAATCGAGTTCGTGTTTGTCGAGTATCGCGCGCGTCGTGTCCTGGATGTGCTGTGCATCGATCTCGGTCGAGTAGCGCAGGTTGAACAGGACTTCGGCGTGTCCGGGAACCACGTTGTGTGCGCCGGTGCCGGCATTGATGTTCGATATCTGCAGGCTGGTGGGTGGGAAAAACTGGTTGCCATGATCCCACTGGTGACGCGCGAGTTCGTGCAGGGCCGGCATGGCGCGGTGGATCGGGTTATCGACCTTGTGCGGATAGGCGACATGCCCCTGGACGCCGTGAATCACCAGTTTTGCCCCGATCGATCCCCGCCGGCCGTTTTTGACTACGTCGCCGACAGTCTCCGTGCTTGACGGTTCACCAATAAGCGCCCAGGTGATTTTTTCGTCACGCGCTTCCAGGGTCTCGATGACCTTGACCGTACCGTCGACGGCAACGCCCTCTTCATCCGAGGTGATCAAGAAGGCAATCGATCCCTGGTGTTCGGGATGTTCGGCAACAAACTGCTCGCAGGCGGTAACCATTGCCGCAATGCTGGACTTCATATCGGCCGCGCCGCGGCCGTAGAGGACGCCGTCACGGATTTCGGGAACGAACGGGTCGCTTTGCCAGCGTTCCAGCGGACCGGTTGGTACGACGTCGGTATGGCCGGCGAAGGCGAGCACGGGCCCGCTCTGTCCGCGTCTTGCCCAAAGATTGGTGACCTCGCCGAACATCATGGTCTCGCAATCGAAGCCGATTTTTTCGAGACGTTCGATCAACAGATCCTGGCAGCCGAGATCGTGGGGCGTCACCGAGGCGCGCGTTATCAGTTCGATCGCCAGATCGAGCGTATCGCTGCGTTGGTTCATCGAAATATATCCGTCCAGGTTGCGTCGTCGAAACCGATGAAAAGCCTGCCGGCGTGTTCGAGTACCGGGCGCTTGATCAACGCCGGGTTATCGAGCATGGCCGCGCTTGCCGAATCGGTGTCGATGTTGTCGCGAATCTCATCAGGTAGTTTACGCCAGGTGGTGCCCCTTCGGTTCAACAGGGTCTCCCAGCCCAGCGCGTCGACGAAGCCCTGCAGCAGGGGAGCGTCGATGCCATCCTTGCGGTAATCGTGAAAGCGGTAATCGACGCCGGACCGGGACAGGAAAGCGCGTGCCTTCCTGATCGTATCGCAGTTGCTGATGCCGTAGAGCGTAGTCATCGATGCGAATCAGACGTTGCGCAACAGGTCGTTGATGCCGACCTTGGAGCGGGTTTTTTCGTCTACCTGCTTGACGATGACCGCGCAGTACAGACTGTGACTGCCGTCGGCGGCAGGCAGGTTGCTGGACACGACCACGCAGCCTTCGGGAATTCGTCCATAGCTTATTTCGCCGGTTTCGCGATGATAAATCTTGGTGCTCTGGCCGATGTAGACGCCCATCGAAATCACCGAGTTACGGCCAACGATGACGCCTTCCACGACCTCGGAGCGAGCACCGATAAAACAGTTGTCCTCTATGATCGTGGGCGACGCCTGCAGCGGTTCGAGAACGCCGCCGATGCCGACACCGCCGGACAGGTGTACGTTCTTGCCGATCTGCGCGCAGGACCCGACCGTGGCCCAGGTGTCCACCATAGTGCCGCTGTCGACATAGGCGCCGATATTGACGTAACTGGGCATCATCACGACACCGGCGGCGACGTAAGCGCCCTTGCGTGCAACCGCGGGCGGTACCACGCGCACGCCGCTGGCCGCGTGGGCCTCGGCGCTCATGCCGTCGAATTTCGAATCGACCTTGTCCCAGTACTGCGTGTATGCCCCCGGCATTATCTGGTTTTCACGGATGCGGAACGACAGCAGCACGGCTTTTTTCAGCCACTCGTTGACCTGCCAGCCGTCGGCGACGGGTTCCGCGACCCGGGCCTGGCCGGAATCGAGCAGTTCGATCGCCTCCGTTACGGCATCGCGTACCTCCGGGGTCACGTTGGCGGGATTGATTTCGGCGCGGTTTTCGAACGCCTGTTCAATCACTTGCTGCAATTCGGACATATCGTTTCCTACCAGTTATTCATCATGTGGTTGACGCGCTGAGCCGCGTCCAGGCACTCGTCCAGCGGTGCCACCAGCGCCATGCGCACGCGGTTTTCACCGGGATTGATTCCGTTGCTGTCGCGGGCGAGGTAGCGTCCCGGCAGGACCGTGACGTTTTGCTCTGCGTACAGTCTGCGCGCGAACTCGGTGTCGGCGATCGGGGTTTCGGCCCACAGGTAGAAACCGGCCTGCGGCGACTGCGGCGCGAGTGTAGCAGAAAGCACTTCGGTCACGCGCGCAAATTTTTCGCGGTAGAGTGCACGGTTGGCGAGCACGTGGTCTTCGTCGCGCCAGGCCGCGATACTGGCGGTCTGAGTCGCGGTCGGCAGGGCGCATCCCTGGTAGGTACGGTAACGCAGAAAATCGCGCAGGAGATCGGCGTCGCCGGCCACGAAACCCGATCGCAACCCCGGCAGGTTGGAACGTTTCGACAGGCTGTGGAATGCCAGGCAGTGCCTGTAGTCGGTTAGTCCCAGCTGCCATGCAGCGCCCAGCAATCCCGGTGGCGGCGCCGATTCATCGGGGTAGATCTCCGAGTAACACTCGTCGCTGGCGATCACGAAGTCGTGCTCCTGTGCCAGTTCGATCAATCCCGCGAGGTATTCGAACGGCATTACCGCGCCACTCGGATTGCCCGGGCTGCAGATATAAA
>JAAUYB010038768.1_pt1 | contig 13314 bp, 15 predicted proteins | sample 7278071 | NCBI WGS metagenome assembly JAAUYB01 (sample SAMN14350121, study PRJNA611818) | marine sediment metagenome | isolation source: surface marine sediment (1.8m) | place: French Polynesia: Moorea | collected 2018-08
CACCCTATTGGGGGGGTCAAAAATTGCCTTAGGAAGGGGGTATGTGTTTTGGGGGGTCAGCCAATGGGAATCCCCCCTCTTCTTCCCCCCCTCGCCCACCTATGCCCGGGGCAGCATTCCCAGAGATATCTGAGAGAGGGCATTCTCGCGCCTGAGGAGGATATGACATTGGCCATCTTTGCATCAATGGTCTTCAGACAATTCCTTCTCTTGCAGCTACAGGAGTTATTCACAAGCAAGTTAGTTGTGAATCTAATGTAAAATGGAAAACCCTTGGTTTGCTGCGCTTCAGCAGGATGTGAGGCACCTGCAGGATGACCTGAATCGGGAACATGACAAGCTGTACCTGTTGGCCTTAGCTGGATTGATCAAGACGGAGGCAAGGAACATAGCCAATTTCAACACTGTGTTGGTCGGGTTGGTGGAGCATCATCGGCTTGCCCTTCCTTTGCCTACCCCATTGGTGTTGCAGGAAGTGTGGAAGATGTATCAAGAGGCGACTGGAGCCGCCACTTTCCCGTATGGGTATGCACCGGAGCGATATTGAGAACAAAATGGATGGATGTTTGCCTGCCGGCTCTGTACAGAGGCACTTCAGTAGTGCTCGCAGCAGGTGGTAGTGTAGGCTCCATGGGTCCTTTCTGGAGGGGGGGGGAAGCACTTTGTTTGGACAGCAGAGCACCTTTTGACAATTGTGCAGTGTGTCATTCGCACCAAGCGTGTTCAAGAGATGCAGTTGGGAATATACTCCTTCCGGCAAGACTGGGAGTGCAGCGTTTACTTGGAGCTGTTGAGAAATAGGTTCCTGTCGGTGGACATTGTCAGGACTTCCAACTAGATACACCACCAGTGGCTTTGACAAAGAATGGTAAAAGAGCCACTACTCATAATCTTACAACCATATCAAACGCCATCGAGCCATATGCTTCTGTCTCGCATAAGATGATCATTGCCGTAAGCAACACATTCATCTGTGTCATGTTTCAGATGGGGCCCTTGTGGTTTTCGCCATCCATCCGTTTCCCAACCGCCCGTCCGTGGAGTAGCTAAACTATTTTCTGTTAAAATTAAACAGTAGCTCAAAATATTGTAATGTGTGATTGAGGCGCCTAACTTGATTAAAAAAATTAGCACTCCCATTCAGTAAGAAAGATCCCCAACTTTCTATAAATAAAAAAATCATAACCTTTACAAACTTGAATGTTCATCGACGTCTATAAGACCGAGCCCTAGTTTTCTCCCAAATTCTTAAGCATCTGGCATCTCGTCCCTATCTCTCCTGCCCCCTTTTAAACTAGTGCTGCACTTTTGAATTTAGGGAAGATGACAAATTTTAATACAAAAGTCAAGACAAAAGAAGAAAAATAAAGAAACTAAATTTGAAGTTTGGAGAGTGCAGAATATTTGATTCAAGTTAGTGCCCCGTGTGAATGTGGGGAGTGAATGGGTGCGACCTTGATTTGGAGGAAGAGGTTCCTTAGGTTGATCTTAGTGTGGGAGGGGTGTCATGCAGGTGACGTCCCATTGGAGACAAAACCTGGCATTTCAAATTACCACACGCAATAAACGAAGGACGGACAAAAGGAAGGAGCATAAAATATAGAATGCAATACAATCAGTAGATGTGAAGTGATTCTTGAAATATACCCATGAAGAGCCCGAGTTTTTTGCTGCAACATAAGCATTAAATAACATTTTCATAAGCTTTTCCACTCCCTGTATAGGGAGAACCAAAGAAACTAAAAAATGCTGAGAAGATCAAAGATACCCACAGAAAAAATTCTTGTCTTTTTGAAATCCTAAATTGTTTACCATTTTTTAAAATGTGCCCTAATTTAACACTAAATTCCCAAAAACAAAACCTGACCACTGTTTTTTAAAGTGTAGATTAGTCATTTCACTACATTTCGAGCCAAATAAGGCTTGGGTCATTGCCCTATTCAGAGAGAGGAGTTTTTACATTCCACAGGTTGTTTTTGCAAAATGAAATTTTGATATAACTTGAAATGGTTTCAAAGGGTGTTTGACAGGAAAGAAATATGAGTTTTGGGTGTACTAGTCCTATTTGACCTCAACATATTTTTTTGCTAAGATTGCCATGTCTGCAAATGCATGCAGCTAAAAAGTTTTTCTCTTAATAACCCAATTTGTAAAACATGAGACACAGAATTGGCACAACATTGCTGCCAAAATTGTTGACACTCAAAAAGTAATTAAAAAATGAGCAATCCTCTTGAACAAGAGAAGTCATGGTTTCAGTTCTTCCATCATTTTACAAAATTTGCCTTGTTTTCTCACCTGTGTAGAAAAACAAGCATTAATTATTTTGGCCAAAATTGATCTGTTATATGGCTTGGAGTGCTTCAAAAGCAAAAAAATCATAACATGAAAAGAGAAGTAGATTTTTTTTAAAAAAAGAATATAATTTTGAAGGGCAAATACCTACCTTGGTTTGGATATAAGGAAATGTTATGGTCCCATTGAAAAAAAAAGTCATTTGTAAGTGAATTCTGGATGCCCTAAAATTAGGAATTAAAAAAACTTTATTAGCATGCATGAACATGCTTTTTGCCAAAAAAACAAACAGTAATTAATCCCTGTGTTGGAAACTGCTTCACAGGGGCAGTTTCAGCGGCTCCAGGTCCAGTAGGACTAAGTATAGTACGGAAAAGGCTACCTTCAACGCCAACCACTCAACTGTTCAGCTAGTGACAAAGCAAAAAACGTCCATTTTTGTCTGTTACCCACATTATGGAAAGGTGTCTGGACAATGGTTCTCATCCCCATAACAAGGTTTTTATGGTGTCCCTCCCACTATAGGGGACATTACGATTTTTACGCGACTGTCAATGTCAAAAGTACCGTACGGTATCCTTCTGTGGCGCAAGTATAATAACATGTGCTAACGCGTGTGATTATGACAGACAAAGATGTATTTCAATTCAGTTCTAATCAAAGAGTGACAATTCGTTCTTGTCTACGACGGAAGCGAAAGCTTCATCAGCAAATATTACACGCGCTCCTCATAGCTTCCAAGCTTTTCTTTCACCTATGTTTGGACTCGAGGACGGTCCCCACACCCCTCCCACGTCAGACTGACCTATGGGAATCACTCCTTTAGTCTCGAAAATGTCTCAAATGTCACCTTTGTAGATATCTTCACAGTCGGCACAAAATTCACACTGCATAAACATTCCCTATCAAATGTTACCTATAAACATATCAACTCATACATACTATCGACAATCAGGGTTACGTCGCACAAACGTAAAACTCATAACAGAAACGCTAGTGGTTTAGTCTTCAACTTGTGATAATTTTGGTTGACCAGGCGTCCCCTCTTCAATGGGGCTGCGAGCTGTTCTTGCAAGCGAAGCGACGCCGTATGATGCCGATCCGGAAGAGGAAGAGGAAGATGAAGAAAAAGAGTCCCGTCAACAAGGCGGTAAGAAGCGGGGAGCTCTGACAGCACCTCTTCTCCAAAGGGCAGGTCGCGGGCAACTCCTTCGTTCACCTTTTCCAAATGTGGTGGCATCCCTGGGCGGTGAGCAACGGTGGCATAAGATGGTGGCCACTGACCAGTCTCCAGATGGCTGCGTCGTAGCTGGCAATGTGCGACCCCAACTCCGTGATCACCGCCTGAATGAGGAACTCCTTGTCGAACCTCGTTCAGATCTTTGCCGCGAACACCGCCGTGTAGTTGCGGAGAACGGCCATGTCCTCCTGGAGCCTCTCGATGGCGTCCATCGCTGTAGTATCCCGCACCCAGTCGGATAGCTCGTTCCACAGGATGCCCCCAGAGACGGTGCCCAAGGCTGCACCGATAAGCAGCTGCCGCTTTGCCCTCCTGTATGTGCCTCCAGTCCGCCTCGTGTCTCTGAACAAGTGTGGCCAGTCCTCCACGGTATAGCGCAGACCCTCCTCGCCGCCAAAGTAGTGGTGTGAAACGTCGGATCACCAAACCTATCCCCGGGCCAAGCAGCTGTTCGCTCTCGCTGCTCCGGGTTTTTCTTATCCGGGTTCCTCGGGGTTGACTCGGCGTGCGCCCGGATTAGTTTTGTGAGGTTAGGAGGTGCTCTGAGGTTGCAAGTGAGGTGGTTTGAGGTCACTGCCTAGACAGGGAAGGTCAGGAGCGACTCTTCGTCCCACTGCGTGGTCAGCAACTGTCGACAAACAAGGTACCCGAAGCTGGAGAAGATGGACAAGGCGGGGGAGGCCGTCAAGAAGTCCACCAAGGGACCCAGGTCCAGGACGAGCTCTGTGTCGGAGCTCAGGTCAAGGTCAGGATCAACCTCCGGGCTGTCGAAGACGACGGCGGATCTGCAAGGGGAGTCCCAGAAGATGAAGGCCCTGGCGGCAACGGCGACGGCGAAGGCGCAGCACAAGATGACGGAGTTCGTGTCCGCCCCCGAGCAGGCGCAGGTGCAGGAACAGGTCATGTCAACATCAGCACCACTGAGTGGAGCAGGCGAGCTCCCTTCCGGGCCCTGTGGCTCAGCGGATGCAGCAACAGCAGCAGCAGCAGCAGCAGCACTGGGGACAGGATCCCTTGTGGATCAGGCCGTCAGGATCCACAACCAGATAAAGCAGATCAGGGACAGCCAGGCGCAGGGGACGTCGGCCTCGACCCCCGGGGGCTCTGCCCAGCCCAACACGGGAGAGGACGAGGACGGCGACTGGCAGGTCTGGACCAGCCGCAAGAATCGGCGCATAGGCGAGGAGCTGGACCGTGAGTACCAGCGCCAGGTGCGGGAGAAGACTCCCTTCCAGCTACCGGGACAGCAGCAGCACGGAGAGAATCGTGGCTACTACACGTCCGCGGCGGCCAGGATCAGGGCCCAGGCGGATCAAAATAGGTCCAGCCGATCGGCTGCGGCGGCGGCCCTGACGGACAGGCAGTGGTTCTGGTTCAGGATGAGGCTGTGCCTCAGCTGCGGCTGTGAGCATCAGGTCAAGGACTGCCCGGACGTCGCAAGGAGGAGCGAGGGTGTTGCCCTGCTCCATGCGGCATTGAACTGCCCCGTTGACATGAGGCCAAAGGGACAAGACCCATCTTGGGGAGGAAGAGGCTCGAGGAGCGTGGGCGCAGGTGCAGGACTGCGGAGGCAGCAGCAGCAGCGGCAGCAGCGGCAGCAGCAGCAGCATCACCAGCACCAACAGAGGAGGGTCCCGCCGCCGCCGACCCGCCCGGCGGAGGCAACTAAGAGGGCCAGGGAGACATCAGGGGCCGGATCAGGCCTGACACCTGAGGCCAAAAAGGCCAAGCAGTTCAGTGACGCGCTGAAGTCCAGCCTGACCCTCTTCGTACGGGAGAAGGACGGGTCAGCTCTCTCGGAGGACAGGTACCACAGCCTGAAGTCCTCATTCGCCTACTTCGTGGAGGACATGATCACGAAGAACAAGGACCCTCCAATCTGCTCAGGACGCTGGACGCACAGCAGGGCAGTGGTCAAGATCCCGATGATGGGAGAGACAGACTTGCTCTGGATGAGATGCTTCCTGGACAAGTCATACCTGGTCCAGTCCGAGGAGGAGTTCAACAGGTCGAAGGGCAGGATCTACGTCGCCTACCTGCACGACAGGCTGGAACCGGAGCTGACGGGGATGAGGCCGGACAAGCTGGCCAGTTTCATCCGGTTCTACAAGAGGAGCAGCAAGATCGAGGGACTCTTCGATCTCAAGATGGCGGACAAGACGCCTAAAGGCAAGGCCATCCACTTGGTGATGGACGAGAAGGCCGAGGAGACCTTCATAAAGGATGGATGCCGGATCTACCTCGCAAGCGCAGGGCTGGTGACCTTCGAGGAGCGGGCTACGTACGTGGCTGGGATCAGGTCCCAGGAGAGGAAGAAGTACAAGCCACGGCCGTCCAACTTGGAGAAGGGCATGGTGGCGCAGGAGGTCAACGTCAACAGACTGACCATTGAGGACGACGACGAGGTTGTGGAGGTGGGAAGGAAGTCGCCTGCTCTGACGGCGGAGGAAGAGCGATGAGTCCCTGCCGGAGGACCTGATCAAGGAGATCGAGCAGAGGATCAGGCAGGAGGTCCGCGAGGAAAATATTAGCCTTGAAGAGGGCATGGCCAAGTTCATGGAGAGGACCGGCAGGGAGCTGGTCATGAAGAAGGCGCCCGGACGCACGACCTCAGGCTCTTCCTGGTCGGAAGAGGTAGAGATGGCTAAGAACCTAGAGATTCCGGAGGCAGTCGAGGAGGCTGCTGGTGACGAAGACGACGACGATCAGGCTCAATTTGAAATGGAGCAAGATGATGATGTTGGCCACAGAGCTGCGGGCTCAGCAGGTCCCTCGTCGGCATGAGCTGTGGGCTCGGCCTAGTCTAGATTTTAATGATTAAAATAAATGGTTGTGCTGTTCTCGACTACTAATACTAATTGCGGCAAATTTAATCGACGTGCGGCGGGTAGTCATTACAGGAGTTATCCAATAGGTTCATCCCGGACTCAAAGAGGGCCAGCCTTGGCTTCATCATTGTCAAGTCCAAGAGGACTCCTCCATTCTGCAGATCTTGCAGCTTAATTTAATTAAGAGTAGGCCACCGACGGCTGAGATTAATAGGTGGCTACCTGACGTGGCCCTGGTGCAGGAGCCCAACACGGGGAACAACAGCAAGATTTATTGCTTATCCCCTCCTCTGTCCAGCGTCTGCAGGGAGAGGGCGTGGGCAGCAGTAATAATAAATATCAACAGGATAAATTACTGGCCGATAGATTCGGTACTCACTAGGGATGTTGCAGCGATTGCCATCCCATTCTCGAGCACAATGACGGTTTTTTTAGCCTCGGGATACTTAAACATCACGGTGCAGAGCATCCCACAGGAGCTGCAGGAAGTCGTCGACTTGTGCAGAAGCGAGAAGATGCCGCTGATCATGGGGAATGACTCCAATGCTCACTCCACCTTATGGGGGAAGATAGACACCAGGGGAGAGCTGGTCGAAAATTGGCTGATGAGGAACAATATATATCTAGTAAATAGGGGCTGCGTGCCCACTTTTGTCCCACTAAATGGCTCCAGAGCCACAATCATAGATCTTACAATAGTAAATGAGTGGGCATACGACCTGACCACGGACTGGCAGGTAGATCTGCAGGATCCCTAGTTGAGTGATCATAGGAAAATAAGCTTTAACATACATGCTGCCACGGCTATAAAAACAGTTACACGTAGAGGTCATAAAAAAGTGGACTGGAGGGAGTTCACAAAATGCTTAGATCTCGATGACCTAGCGGTCACAGTGAATAATGATATTGACCTCCTGTCCGAGCAACTGGAGGCCCATCTTGGGCGAGCACTAGACGCTGTAGCCCCATTAAAGGGGTTCAAAGTCAAGGCCACGGGAAGCTTGTGGTCCAATAGTCTGAACCTAAAAAGACGGATTTTGAAAAATCTGTATAGGAAACGATCTCTACATAAGAGGATACTCGAAAAATATAAAGAGTTGAAAAAAGATTACTCAAATGAGATCCAAAAGGCCAAGAGAGGTGCCTGGAGAGACTTCTGCTCAAAGGCGGAGTCGGCCAGCGACATCTCTAAGCTTGTCCAGATCCTGGAGAATCCGCCATCGCGTACGATGAGTCTCCTCAACAACGGGAGGATTTTAACCCCTGATATGAGTGTCGAACTATTATTAAAAACACATTTTCCGGAGGGACGCCTGGAAGACGGTGATGCTATCCTCGACTATGACTTGGTGGAACTGACAGGGATGGAAAAGACAGGAGTACACCAGTATATTACCACTCAGAAGATAGAGGCAGTGTTCGCCTCCTTTGGGGACTACAAATCACCAGGTCCAGATGAGCTTCCACCAATTGCCATGAAAAATTTAAATACCAGAGGGAGGGAGCTAGTTTGTCGACTATACAAATTATCTATTTGTACAGGACATGTGCCACGGCTCTGGAGAGTCATGAAAGTGGTCTTTCTACCAAAGGCTGGCAAAGCAGATTATGCTGTCGCTAAGGCCTACAGACCTATTACGCTGAGTAATTTTATTCTCAAAGGTTTAGAGAGAATTATACATTGGTATATTCTGGAGAATATCATAACGAGACCACTAGCAAGACAGCACGCATACACGAAGGGCAGATCGTGTGATACGGCGCTATCTTGCTTCGTTGATGAGATTGAAAGAACCATTTATAATGGTCAGTTCCTCCTGGCGGTCAGTTTGGACTGTTCAGGTGCATCAAATTTGAGGCTGCAGCCAAGGGTATGCAAGCAAAGAATATCGCGATGGATATTATACGATGGTACGATAATCTCCTCAGGGGGAGGTTAATAAGTACGGAAATACAGGGCAAGAAACGAAAAATCAGGCCTGCCAGAGGCAGTCCACAGGGTGGCGTCCTTTCCCCACTCATATGGAACCTCATCATGGACGGATTCCTGTCAAGATTTGATGCGGACTCTGTTTAAGTACTGGGATACGCAGATGACATCCTGATATATATATCAGGCCCCCAACCACAGGAACTGGGGGAGCTAATCCAACCAGTGATAGAACAAGTGGTAGAGTGGGGTGGGATAAACGGTTTGAAATTCAATCCGACTAAGACCAATATGGTCTTATTCGGGCGCAGACAAGCCCCAGTTGGGAAGATTACGGTCAAAATGAATGGTGTTGAGCTACCTCTGCGACACTCTCTCAAGTATCTTGGGGTGGAGATACAAAGAAGCCTAAGTTGGAGCAGGCATATTAACGAACGAGTGGATATGGGCAGAAAGCTGCTCTATAAATGCAAGAACCTCGTAAGTAGAAGGTGGGGCTTAAACCCAGAGAAGATGAGCTGGATATATAAAGCTATAGTAAGACCAAAATTAACATACGGTGCCCTGGTGTGGGGGACACATATTAAATTATCCGACTTGAAGAAACTGGAAAAGGTCCAAAGGATGGCCTTAACGTCAATAGCACAGCCACTTCGGTCGGCACCGACAGCTGGTCTAGAAGCAATGAAGGGGTGGCTTCCCCTTGATTTGCTTATCAAAAAGATTGGCCTAAATAGTTTTGTGAGAATAAGGGATACGGCCAGAAGAAGCTGGGATTATATTGGACGACACAGTAAAATGATAGGCCATCTAGAGCTCTGGAACCAAGAGATTTCCAAACAATATCCTTATGGTTTCCCTACGGAAATAAGGAAGGATACGATGGTCTGGATGAACGATGATATATCAAGTAATCACAGACTAGACATTACGAGCTTCCCATTACCATTTTCACTGATGCATCTGTCATACAAAGCAACACAGGATATGGTTGGGTGGCTTGTGATGACATCTACATAATAGATGACGGATATTTATCGGCCAAGGAAATTGGCATACATAGAGCTGAAATACTAGTGATTAAGGAAGCTCTAAGCTGGATCAAACAAGAAGGAGATCTTGATAGATCATATCTCATATGCAGTGACTCAAAAGGAGTTGTACAGAGTCTGACAGGGTCAAAGGCTCGGGATCAGACAATATGGGAAACCATGTCAGCTCTTAAAGAGCTAAGAGATCTCACACAAATAAATATTAAATGGGTGAAGGCCCATGATGGGATCATAGGCAATATCCTTGCGGATGCCCTGGCTCGTAAAGGAGCGGAGGAGGCTTCAAAGCTAGCCTTCTCCACACCATACATACCGATCTGTAACAAACAGATGAAAAAGGCCATTGACAAATTCATTGTGGAAAAATGGCAGACTAGATGGGATTGACTGAGCTCGTGCTTAATATCCCATCTCTTTAAACCCCTAGTTGGAGAACATAAACACCTGACTAAGTTCAGTTTCCAGCAGCTCAGTCTATTATCCCAGATTATCACGGGTCACGGCCTCTTCAAAGGGCATCTGAGGCACTGGAATGAGATAGATGACATACAGGGCATATTATGCGGAGAAGACCAGGAGTACTCCTGGCACCTATGGGAATATTGTCCCATATTGGTCAAAGAGAGAGACATAATTACAAGCTTGATTAAGCAGGGCTTACCTCTAGAGAGGGGGATGCTAAGGTTCTTTCAGCAACCCAAGGTTGCTGCATTAATGGCTTCAAACGAAGCTTTAATAGGAGCAGCTGCTCAAGGCGCGGACTTACTTTAGGTCTACTTAGTATTAAGTATACATGTTATGTGATCAATCGTTTGTAAGCTTTGTAAACTTGTCTGTGACTCGTCGAAGCTGTCTGATTATTGTACATTAGCGCGCCGCAGTTGTATGGTTCTGTGTACTTTATTTGGAATCTCACGAATAAAGCTATTAAAAGACAAAAAGGTGTGAAACGTCATCTTTTGGAGTGCCGAATGTGCTGTCCTCTTCCTCAGTAGCGCTTCCATCTGTCAAAAGGAGTGGTCGAAGAGGCTGATGTCCACCGTTGACTCCACGTTGAGGAAACCCCGCACGCTCCAGAGAGTCTCTGTCTTCGCAAACTTTACATGTGTGTACCTGTCCGCCGGAGTCGACACCGTGCTGCCTGGCTTCAGCCACCCAACGAGGCACCCAACGAGAAGCAGGAGCCTCATCCACCACCGCCACGAGTCTGCCATGGCGCGACCTTGTACGGCTACTTACTGGTCCGCTTTCCTCTTTGTCCCTGCTGTCGCTGCTGTCGTCCCTCCCGAAGCTGTAGTAGACACTTTCTCCGCTGCTGCTTTCTTTTTCCACCAATAGCTGAGGGCCCCCTCCGCGTCCGGCACCGTCCCGGTGAATTCCTTGTCTTTGGTACCCTCCACCAGTGCTCCTCCATCGACGGCCAGCTCGAGGACGCTCGACCATGTGACGTCTTGTTGGGGTGAAGTGGAAGTCCAACCTGAGCCCTGTCCCTTCCAGACGATGATTGACCTGTGAGAGCGCTAAAGTAATCCTGTCTTTCCGTACTAGCTCGCGCAGCATGGCCCAACGGGTAGGCGCGCAGGAAAGGCACGCGGACCCAACGAACCGCAATTCGAGTTAGTTTGCCAATAATGCGGAGGGAGTAAATCCTCCGCATAGCGTCTATGGTATCTTTAATTTATGTAATGATTTTTCAAAAAAATGCGGAGGTATTTTGGGCAAAAAATTCTTCCGCCTTCCGCAAATGCGGAAGATTGAAAGATTTTTAGAAAAAAAACAAAAAAAAATGATGGCAGTAGTGGGATTCGAACCCGAGATATGAGTTTGACTGTCCACCGCTCTACCCACTACACTATTCCGCCTTCTCTGATCATTGAAGTCAAAATTGTGTATATAAAAAAAAACTCAAAATATGTTTTTCAAGCTAGAGAAAAAATCATAAAATAAAAATTGGTAGGTAATATAGATGCAATAAACTGGGTAAAATTTGGTCACCCTGTGACCAGTATTTTTGTCAAAAATTGCCAAAAACGGAAAACACCTTTTTTTGGCTCCTCCGTAATTGCGGAGCTCTTGTAATTACTCCGTTTTTTTGACATTTTGAAACCTCTGTGAAATTTGAAAAAACTCTTGAAATACGGAGCTTTCCAAGCTCATAATTCTTGTTGGGGAGTATTCCTCAAGGATACTCTCCAATTTCTCTATGCAGCGAACGGCCTTCCACACTCGCAAAAGGCACGCTCCTTTCCACCTCAAGCACTCATACCTCCTGCTCCGCCGTGACTGCTCTCTGTGTGACCGTCATCAGACGCTGAGTCAGCTTCTACGCCTCCACGTTCACTGCCACCTTCCGATCCGCCAGTGCTCGTCCGTGGCGAACTGGCCAGGGCAGCTTGGCAATCATCTGCTCAAGCCACATCACCGGATCCGTGAAGTCCACAGAGTACCGCTTCGCCGCGCCCAAGTGGGTTTGGAACTTCTTGAGGTACGCCTCCCGCATCTTGATCTTGTCCTCCATGACGTTGAGCTTGTTGACCCATTGTGCCACCTCTGTCCCCGCGACCAGCCAGTGGTCGTCGTTCCTGGGCGCCCCTTCCTTCACCTTCCGTCTGAGGCAAAGCAGTGGCACCTTCATCGCCTCATCGGCGGCGACCGGTCCCCTCATGTTGTTCCAGCCCCGTCCTTTGCGCTGCCGGCAGATGGTGATTCACCCTTCATCGTCGTCCTCTTCATCGGATCCTAAGTAGTACCTTGCCTTGCTGCCGTCGGCGTCCGGTGTCAATGTACCTTCCACGCCTCCCGTCTCAGACGCTTGAGTTGCAACTCTGTCTTCCGTTCTGCCACCCCGGACCTTGTTGTGCGACTGCATGCTGGCTGCAACGGTGTTGTCTTCCCCTTCTGGCTGTCGGATGTTGAAGCTCTGTTGTTGATCCTCTGCAAAGTCAACTTCTGGCTCATCACTCACCCCGAGGAGACCAGACAACGCGGCTTTTTGCTGCTGCTGCGCCTCCGCCAATATGTCTTTCTGCGCCTGAGAATGAACCCCTTTTAGTCTATTCCGATGCACAATTGATTTGTGTCCTAATGCACCATCACTTGTGACATATTGCACCTCGTAAGTCGTCTCAGACAACACTCTGGTAATAAGCACTTCTTTCCAGCACTTCATCCACTTCTTGTTTTTGACTTTGGCGAACCACTGTTGATCAAGCCAACATAAACTTTCTACCAAAGCGCGAACTCCTGGTGCTTGCCAGATGCTGAATCATACAGTCTCTTGTGACGTTCCCATTCCTGGTTAATTTTGTCCGCCTTGTACGCATAGATGTCCCTTATGCACCATAGAGCGTCCACGGCCCAATCCTCACAATAGAAAGGTTGCCCCATTTCCCCTAACTGAAAAAAGCATTGCCAGGTCCGTCAGGTAGGTCAAGAAAAAAGGGGACGAATTGGTAGCTTTCCGCTCCGCCGTGTTGTATGCTAGCATGACGGTCAGCAATTTTGCTTCCCACTCCGGGTCGTCCTGTTCATCGAGCATCGTAGTCATGATCTTGATCAGTTCCCAATTAAACTACTTCGCCTAAGAGTTCATCTGCGGGTGGTAGGCGGCGGAGCGGCGTCTTTCCACCCCCAACTTAATAAACAGCTCGTATAGGTGTCCTACTCAAGGCGTCCGCCAGTACATTATTTTTTTCCCGGGAGATACTCAATGACAAAATTGTACTCCCCCATCAGCTCCTGCAGCCACAACAACGTCTGTTTTATGGACCGTCCCTAGACGCTCCAACGGCTTGTGATCGCACATCAGAGTGAACAGCACGAAGCGACTTTGTTTTGTCAAATATGGGTAACTCAATTAGTGTTTAAATTGTGCTTCTCTTTCTTTTGTCAAAAAACATATAGTTTAGTTCTGTAAAATTGAGTGAAGTCTTCACATTGACAAAAAAGTTGTAAGTTACTTTTCTGTCA